>Ga0209985_10000004_pt1 | contig 347113 bp, 293 predicted proteins | sample NOAtaG_FD_187305 | JGI IMG/M metagenome (GOLD analysis project Ga0209985, IMG submission 187305) | Freshwater lake microbial communities from Lake Erie, under a cyanobacterial bloom - NOAA_Erie_Diel6S_1000h metaG (SPAdes) (version 2) | ecosystem: Environmental > Aquatic > Freshwater > Lake ... | reverse complement strand
ACGCTGACGGCACCCGCAACCAAGCCCGCGAGTCGCAGCGGAGGAATAAGAGCGGCGACGAATAGAAATGCTCCGAGAAGGCCGAAGAGCACCGCCCTGTGGCGCATCAATATGGCAAGGTTCGGGTCAGCGATAGAAATGCCGTACAGCCCGGAAAGATGCTTTTCACCGAACGCTCCCAGTAGGGGCAGCACGTGAATGGCGGCGACGATGAGGAGCATGATTGTCGCGATGGAGTGCATGCAATAACTCGGCAACTGCGAACGGCGGCGATCAGCAGATCGCGACCAAAGGATTATCCACTCCGCCCGATTTTATCGCGAGTCCGCTGCATCGTTTGGTTCGGCCTGCTTGGGTTTTCGCTAGCGGCTCTGCCACACAGCAGCGTCACGGTTACCCTGGACCACGGCCAACACCTCCAGACGATCTTCGTGGACACGGCAATAGACGACATAGGTGAACCGCCGCAGTCGCGCCGCGCGCACGTTTCGCCAGACGATGCCATGCATCTCGGGCATCCCTGAAATCCGAAGCAGGACATCTTGAACTTGAATCAAAAAGGCCTGCCCCAAGCCAGGTCGCAGTGCCTCGAAGTAACCAATCGCCTCCGCCGCGTCCTTCGTAGCTTCCGGACGCAGGACGACGGGCAAACTCATGAACTTCTCGACAATCGCGCCAGCACCGTCTCCCAAGGTTCAGCGGCCCCAGGATTGGCGTCAGCGGCTGCGATTCGCCGCTCTAACTCCTGGATATGCCAGTCGGGGGGTGTGTACGGCGCATCGTCGGGAAGGCTGTCCCAGATCAGACCAATCAACTCCACCCGCTGCTGTGCGTCAAGGCGGTCGATGCCAAATTGCGACAAGGTCAGGTTCATTGATGATGTCCTCCGCACTTGGAAGAAGCCGCCGATCATCATACCGGGCGGCAATCACAGGAGGAAGTCAGCGTAGTGGCCGAACGCGAGCAATCAGCGGCTCGCGACCATCGGCGAACCATACCGACCGAGTTTATCGCGAGTCCGCTGCATCGCGTTGTTATGCGCTTTCGCGTTGACCTACGGGCTGCAATTCAAACACTCTTCCGAATAGCGCAGCCTCTGCCAATTGACCCGCCTTCAGGGCCGCCCTCACAGCGTCCAGTTTGCGTGCATCACTGACGCTCAGGTACGGAGCCCAACCAGTGTCATCGTCGATTAACTCGACCTCGATCTCCGCCGCATACCGGCCTTCGTGGATCAGTTTGATTTTCTTTTTTTCGCTCACGGGCGGAGCCTCCTCGTAAACGTCTCATCCCAAAGGCTCGGGTCAGGCTTGTAGGCCGTCACCAGCACCACAGGCTTATTGTATCCACGAGGCATACCCCACACAGCATGCACCGGGCTGCCGCCGACTGTCCGCTGGAGAACAAGCACGGCAGCGCCCTTCGGATACTCGGGGTATTCCTCGACGATGACCGCAGAGCCAACGCCCACGAGCAGTTCATCGACCGTGAGTCCATCGTCAGCGAGAGAGTCATAGCCGTGCTCGGATATCCGAACGTCTCCGGCGGTGATGAGGGCGGCGAACTGTTGCCAGAGGCGGGACACCGTGCACTCTCCGGGTTTTCAGCTCTTCCGCATAACAATTTAGTTATTGGCTTCGGGCGGACGAATAAAGCGTTATCTCGATCCGTGCCCAGATCGTTGGCAGCCTACGCCGTTTGGCGAGGGGCGTGCCAGCCCGGCTGACTTTGTCCAAGTAATGTACAACATGCCACCACTCCGGCCAGTGAGTGCCGCTCGTGCAGCCGTGGCGTAGAGGGTGAAGGCGATGACCGTAGCTCGATTTTGCGCGATCTTGCCCGGCACGAAGCTCCCGAGGGCCGACAAGCAGTGGTTTCCACGGTGGATTCGCCGGTATGCCTCCAGTTGCGGTGATACGGGAGGCTTCCTTTCGGTCAGCGAGCGGCAGGTAGTTGAGTTCCTGCGATCTCTTCGCGATCACGGCACGCCCGCTTGGCAGCGATTGCAGGCAGTGAGGGCGATCGAGGCCTACGAGACGCTCGTGCTCGGGTCAGATGCGGCGGAGCTACGCCGCATTCATCTCGCCCTGAGTCGGCTCGCTGAGCAAGAGAAACATTCCAGGGCGGCATACGCATCGCCAGGGGCTCGCGATCCTCGCTCGGGATGCGTTCGACGTCATCACGTCTCTGAGCAGTTCTTTGGCTGTGCCTTTCAGCGCGCCATGCGTCTGGCCGGGGCTGGGTGATATCAGCTTTCAGTGCCACACCGCACGCCGGAGGCGTGCGCCACATGGACGAGCGCCGCACCGAACAGGATTGCCATGGATGGCCCGGCGGGCGCTCTATTTAGTGCGTGAGCTTCTTGTGCCGGAAGCGGTGCGGCTCGTCGGCGGCCACGCCCAGCCGCTCCTTGCGGCCCCGCTCGTAGACCTCGAAGTTACCTTCGCAGACGTGCACGTAGCCATCTCCCTCGAAGGCGATGATGTGCGTTGCGAGACGGTCGAGGAACCACCGGTCGTGCGTGATCACCACGACGCTCCCGGCAAAACTCGAGATGCCCTCTTCCAGTGACCGCAGCGTGTCGACGTCGAGATCGTTGGTCGGCTCGTCGAGCAGCAGCAGGTTTGCCCCGCCGCGGAGCAGCTTCGCGAGGTGCACGCGATTGCGTTCGCCGCCGGAGAGCGTGCCCACCTTCTTCTGCTGGTCGGGGCCCATGAAGTTGAACTTCGCGACGTAGCTGCGGGCGTTGACCGTCCGCTTGCCGAGCTCGATCGTGTCGTGGCCGCCCGAGATCTCCTCGAAGACGGTCTTGTTGGGATCGAGGGCGTCGCGGTTCTGATCGACGTAGCCGATGTCCACCGTCGCCCCCACCTTGATCGTGCCGCTGTCGGGCTTCTCCTGGCCGACGAGCATCCGAAAGAGCGTCGTCTTGCCGGCGCCGTTGGGCCCGATGATGCCCACGATGCCGCCCGGCGGCAGTTTGAACGACAGATTCTCGAAGAGCACCTTGTCGCCGAATGCCTTCGAGATGTTGTCGGCGTCGATCACCTGGTCGCCAAGATTGCGGCTCGCCGGAATGAAGATCTCGATCTCCGAATCGCGCACCGCGGCCTGCTCTGCGGCGAGCTTCTCATAGGCCGCCACGCGGGCCTTGCTCTTCGCCTGCCGCGCCTTGGGGCTCATCCGAATCCACTCGAGCTCCTTGTCGAGCGTCTTCTGGCGGGTGCTCGCCTGCTTCTCCTCCATCTCGAGGCGGGCCTTCTTCTGCTCCAGCCACGACGTGTAATTGCCCTCGAACGGGATCCCGCGGCCGTGGTCCACCTCGAGGATCCACTTGGCCACATTGTCGAGGAAGTAGCGATCGTGCGTCACGGCCACGACGGTGCCCGTGTATTCGGCGAGATGCCGTTCCAGCCAATCGACGCTCTCCGCGTCGAGATGGTTCGTCGGCTCGTCGAGCAGGAGCAGGTCGGGCTTCTCAAGGAGCAGCTTGCAGAGCGCCACGCGCCGCCGCTCGCCGCCGGAGAGATTCGTCACGGCCCAGTCGGCCGGCGGCAGGTTCATCGCGTCCATCGCGATCTCCACCTGCCGGTCGAGATCCCAGAGGTTCTTGGCGTCGATCTCGTCCTGCACGCGCGACTGCTCGGCGAGGAGCTTCTCCATCTCGTCGTCGGAAAGCGGCTCCGCGAACTTTGCATTGATCTCCTCGTAGCGCCGCAGCACGGCCCGCGAATGGTCCACTGCGTCCATCACGTTTTCGAAGACCGTCTTTTTCGGATCGAGCTTGGGCTCCTGCTCGAGATAGCCCACGGAGTAGCCCTCGGCCAGCCGGGCCTCGCCGTCATATTCCTTGTCGATGCCCGCCATGATCTTCATGAGCGTGCTCTTGCCGGCGCCGTTGCGACCGAGCAGCCCGATCTTCGCGCCGGGATAGAAGGCGAGATTGATGTTCTTGAGCAGCTCGCGCTGACCAAACTTCTTGTTGAGGTCGACGATCTGGTAGATGAACGCGGGGCCCATTCGACTTTTGCACTCCGTGCGCGGAAGGAAAAACGTAGTGTCGCCAAACGGGCGGACTCGGGAAGCGATCCCGGATCGGACGCCGCGGCGCCTCGTTGCAGAGGGTGCCTGCTTGGTCTACGATTCCGCTGACTGCGACACGCAACAGTATACAGGAGCCGTGCCACATGGCTGAGTACGCCCATCCCGAAGTGCTGGTTTCCACCGAATGGGTGGCGGGACACTTGAACGACCCGAACGTCCGGATCGTGGAATCCGACGAAGACCGGGCGCTCTACGTGCAGGGGCATGTCCCCGGCGCCGTGGAGATCGACTGGATCACCGACCTGCAAGACGCCACCTGCCGCGATTACATCGACAAGGCGGCCTTCGAGAAACTCTGTGCTGAACGGGGCATCTCCAACGATACGACCGTCGTCTTCTACGGCGACAAAAACAACTGGTGGGCCTGCTACGCATTCTGGGTCTTCAAGCTCTATGGCCACAAAGACTGCCGGATCATGAACGGCGGCCGAAAGCGCTGGGAACTCGACGGCCGTGCCTGGTCGAACGAGCGGGTCAGTTCCCCGCGTGCCCACTACACCGCTTCCGAGCAGGACGGCTCGATCCGGGCGCTCCGCGACGAGGTGCTCAAGCACTGCAAGGCGGGCAAGCAGCTCCTCGACGTCCGCAGTCCCGAGGAATACCGCGGCGAGCGGATGCACATGCCCGACTACCCCAACGAGGGCGCCGTCCGCGGCGGCCACGTCCCCGGGGCGATGAACGTGCCATGGCCAATGAATTGCAACGACGACGGCACGTTCAAGACCGTGAAGGAGCTCGAGAAGCTCTATATCAAGGAGCTGAAGATGAAGCGGCGGTCGCCCACGATCGCCTATTGCCGGATCGGCGAGCGGTCGAGCCTGACGTGGTTCGTGCTCACCTACCTGCTCGGCTTCGGCAACGTGAAAAACTACGACGGCTCGTGGCTCGAGTGGGGCAACGCCGTCCGTGTGCCGATCGCGAAGGGGGCAGAGCCCGGCAGCGTCGCCGCGCTCGCTTCCAGCCCAGCCTGAGGCCGCGTACGGTGCCAACGCCCATGACGAGCGTGCGCGAGCGACTCGACGCGATCATCGACGAATTCTCCGATCTCGACGCCCGCGAGAAGCTGGAACTGCTCGTCGATTTCGCGAACGGCCTGTCACCGCTGCCGCCGGAATACGAGGCCCGCAAGGCCACGGAAGACCGCCGCGTGCACGAGTGCCAGACGCCGGTCTTTCTCTGGATGGAATCGGCAGACGGCACCGCGAAGCTCGTGGCCGACGTGGCCCCGGAGGCGCCCACCGTGAAGGGCTTCGTGGCGATCCTGGCCGAGGCGATCAACGGTCGGCCCGTGGCCGACGTGGCGGCGATCTCCGACGACGTGCTCGAGCGGATGGGCCTCGCCGAGGTGCTCGGCATTCTCCGTGCCCGCGGGCTGCGGTCGATCGTGGCCCGCGTGAAGCGGGGTTTTGCGGAAGAGGCGAGGGGCTGAGAGCAGGGGATCCGCTTGCGGAGCAAGCGGTCTACTTGAGCAAGCGGTCTACTGGAGGATTGGCAGGGCCGGCAGTCCGTTGGGCTGGAGCCGTGGCCCGGCCGCAGGCAGGGGCGGCAGATCGGCGAGCGGCTTGCCTCGGGGCGGCCCGAAGAGCATCAGCCGCGCCGTGGCGAGGAGCCCGCCGAGTGAACCAAACGTGGCTTCCACGGCCGCCGGCTCGTAGCCGCAGTGCACCATGCAGTCTTGGCACTTCGCGTTGCCGCTCGCCCGACCATAGGCATCCCAATCGGTCTCCTCCATGAGCTCGCGAAACGTCTTCGCGTAGCCCTCGTCGAGCAGATAGCAGGGCCGCTGCCAGCCGAAGAGGTTGTACGTGGGCGTGCCCCACGGACGGCACTCGAGATCCCAGGCGCCTTTCAAGAACTCGAGGAACACCGGCGACTGGTTGAACTTCCAACGGGCAGGGGCGCCGTTGAGAATCCGGCGGAAGAGCGACTGGCTCCGCTCGCGCCGCAGGAAGTGCTCCTGATCGGGCGCCTTCGAATAGGAATAGCCGGGGGAGATCATCATCCCCTCGACGCCGAGCGCCATCACCTCGTCGAAAAACGTCCGATACCGCTCGGGATTGGCGTCGGTGAAGAGCGTGGAATTGGTCGTGACGCGGAAGCCGGCCTTGCGAGCCGCGCGGATCGCCGCCACGGCCGTGTCGAACACTCCCTCGCGGCAGACGGCGTGGTCGTGCTCCTCCCGCGGCCCGTCGAGATGGACGGAAAACGCGAGGTAGGGCGACGGCGTGAAGTGCGGCAGCATCTCCTCGAGCTTGATCGCGTTGGTGCAGAGGTAGAGATACCGCTTCCGGGCCACGATCCCCGCCACGATCTGCTCGATCTGCGGATGAAGCAGCGGCTCGCCGCCGGGAATGGAGACGATCGGCGCCCCGCACTCGTCCACGGCCGCGAAGCACTGCTCGGGCGTGAGGTGCGACCGCAGGATCTCGGTGGGATGCTGGATCTTGCCGCAGCCGCCACAGGCGAGGTTGCAGCGAAAGAGCGGCTCGAGCATGAGCACGAGCGGATAGCGGTCATTGCCGCGGAGCCGCTGCACGGCGACGTGCCGCAGCACCGACATCATCTGGCCGACAGGCACGCTCATGCGATTCGCTCCCTCGGCAGCATGTCCGCCGGCTGTGCCGCGTCGCGCTGCGCCGAACACCAGCGGGCCAGCGCCATCAGCGGAAAGTAGATCGGATAGAAGTGGTACCGCAGGTAGAACACCTTCGGGAAGCCGGTGCCGGTGAACTCGGGCTCGAGCCAGGCGCCGTCGGATTCCTGGCGACCCACGAGCCATTGCACGCCCCGGCGGGCCGCGCGTGCATCGTGGCGGCCGGCCGCCACGAGCCCGGCGAGCGCCCAGGCGGTCTGCGAGGCCGTAGGCGGCCCCTTGCCGGCCAGCCGCTCGTCGGCATAGCTCTCGGGCGTCTCGCCCCAGCCGCCGCAGCCCTGCTGGTGGGCGACGAGCCAATCGGCGCCCGCCACCACGGCGGGATCGTCGGCCGACAGCCCCACCGACCGCAGCCCCTCGATGGCCTGCCAGGTTCCGTAGACGTAGTTGATGCCCCAGCGGCCATACCACGAGCCATCGGCCCGCTGCTGCTCGCGAAGGTATCGGATGGCGCGATCGACCGATGGATGGCCAACCCGCAGGCCGAGTTTGCCGAAGGCCTCGAGCACGCGGCCGGCGAGATCGGGCGAACTGGGATCGATCATCGCATTGTGGTCGGCGAACGGCACCTTGCAGAGCAGCTCGCAATTGTTGTCGCGGTCAAACGCCGCCCAGCCGCCGTCGCTGTTTTGCATCGCCTCGACCCAGGCCCGCGCCCGCGCCATCGCCGCGGCCGCGCGTTCGAGCCGACGGGCCGTCGCCAAATCGGCCGGCTGAGAGTCCGCCACCGCCGCCCGCCACGTCGAAAGCGCGATCAACACCATCGCGGTGTCGTCGACATCGGGATAGAAGCGGTTGGCATACTGGAAGCACCAGCCCGACGGCGCGACCGTGGCGGCGCTGCGGGTCCAGTCGCCCCGGCCACGCACCTCGTTGTCGAGAATCCAATCGACCGCGTCGTCGAGGCGGCCGGCGGTGTTTCCCGCGGCGGCTGAATCGGACAGCGCCCGCAGTGTGATCGCGGTATCCCAGACGGGCGAGCGGCAGGGCTCGACGCGGGTCGATCCATCCGGCTCGTTTTCCACGAGCCGTGAGAGCTGCCGCCAGCATTCCTGCACTTCGGGCGATTCGTCTTCGCATCCCATCGCCCGCAGGGCGACGATGCTCCAGACGATCGGCGGAAAAATCGCCCCGAGTCCGTCGCTGCCGTCGAATCGTTCGAGCATCCACCGACGGCACTCCGCGACCGCGCGGCTCCGCAGCGGACGGATGCCAAACGCATCGCAGGCTTTCACGGCCCGGTCGACCACACGGAAGAACCTCGCCCAGGCGTCGTTGCCGCCGGAGGCCGGCGGACCGCGGCGCAGATCCTCGGCCGAAAACAGTTCCGCGATGCCGCGGGCGGGCTCGAGCTGACGGACCGGCTTGAACGCCCAGATGAGCGACAGCGGCACGATCATCGTCCGCGACCAGGCGGAAACGCGATCGAGGTTGATCGGCAGCCAGCGGGGCAGGAGCACCATCTCCGGCGGCACCGCCGGGCAGGCGTCGTACGACATCTGGCCGAGGAGCGCGAGATAGAAACGCGTGAAGCTGTTGACGGCCCAGGGGCCCCCGGCCGCAGCGATCGCCCGCCGCGCCTTCACGAGCGGCTCCGACTGCCTGTCGTGGCCGAGGATCTTGAGCGCGAGATAGGCCTTCACGCTCGCGCTGATGTCGACGGGACCGCCCGGATAGATCGCCCAGCCGCCGCCCGGAAGTTGCTCGCGCAGAATCCGCTCTGCGGCTCCTGCCAGATGCGGATCGTCGAGCTTGCCCGCCCAGGTCAGGATGAGCGTGTATTCGCTTTCGAGGATCGTGTCTCCCTCGAGCGGGCCGCGCCAGTGGCCGTCGGCATACTGGCGCTTCGCGAGCCAGTCGGCCGTCAGCCCGACTGAGTCGAGCACCGGCGCAAGCCTGTCTTGCCCCTGATGAGGGGTCAGGGCGGGGCCAACCAGATCGCGCACGATCGCCTGTTTCTCGCGCGTCCCGGAACCGATCACCGCCTGCACCACGCCAGACGGAGGAATGCCGGTTGCCGTGCCGGCAGGAACCGCGGACGAACGCGGCGGGGCCGAAGTGGATCCTGAATGGTTCATTGTCGCATCCATGCTCCAAACCATGTGTTGGGCCGCCAGGCTCCTAGCCATGGGCCACCGAAAGCAAGCAGCCGGGAAGAATAGAGAAAGGACGCGATGGCCGACAAGTGCGGGAGTGCGGCAATTCACCGAAAAAACCGATGCCGCGCTGCAAGAAACCTGCGTCGGGGTGATGCGGGGAAATCTGGGCAGACTCTAACGCGCGGTCGTCAGGGCTCGTGTCGGCAGGACCACGGCCACCCGCGTTCCCTCCCCCGGCTTCGACTCGATCACCACGCGGCCACCGCTGGCCTCGGCAAACCGCCAGGCCTTCGAGAGCCCGAGCCCCGCGCCGCGGCCCGCTTCGCGGCCGCTGTAAAACGGATCGAACGCCCGCCGCAGCGAGGCGGCGTCCATGCCCTTGCCGTCGTCGGCGACGACGATCTCACACCAGCCGGCCTCCGCCGCAGACGGCCCCGCCACGCTCCCCACCGACAGGGTCACCCGCCCTCCGTCTTCAACGGCCTCGATCGCGTTCACCGCGATCGCCCGCACCGCTTCCTCGATCTGGCCACGGTCGATGTGGGCCGAAAGCGGCGTGGGCGACGGGCTGTAGTGCAGCCGCACGCCGCGACCAACCGCCGCCTGCTGGATCGATTCGATCACCGCCGCCACCAGCCCGCCGATATCCGTCTCCCCGGGCTGCGGCTTGGGTGGCCGGGCAAAGAGCATCAGGCCACCGATCATGTCGCGGGCCCGGAACGATTGATCGACGATCGTGGCCAGCCGGCGGCGGCGCTCGGCATCCCGTTCGTCGAGGAGGAGCGCCTGGGCACGCGTGGCGATGTTGGCCAGGGGATTGTTGATCTCATGGCCGGCGCCGTAGGCCAATTCGCGAAGCGCCTCCAGGCGGGCCTCGGCGAGCGCCTCATCGAACCGCGCAGACAGCCGTTCGTGCGCGAGCATCCGCTCGACGGCCGCCGCCAACAGCTGCGCCTCAAGAGCCGGCTCCATGGGCAGGGGAGAGAATGGCTCCGACGCACACGCAACGCCCACCGGCGGCGCCCCGAGCACCAAGGTCGACGAAAGCCGGGCGAGGAGGGATTCGCGCGAGGCCGCCACCGGCGTCTCGTCGCGACGAGACGCCGCGAGCCAGGCGGCAATGGCCGGATCGCCGCCGGCCAGCGCCCTCCACGCCACGAGATCGTCGCCCCCCGCGAGCACGGCCCGCGTCAGGCCCAGACAGGCCTGACGCGGGACCGCGTACGCGATGGCGGGCGAATTCGCCGACTGCACCAGGAGCCAGGCACCGGAATCGTGCGACACCGTGACCAAAACTCCCGGCGAACGTGTTGCGGACAGTGATCAGCCGACGCGGATGCGCCGGATCAGGAACCTGCGGCGACCGACTCGATGTCGAGGAGGCTGCAGATCCGATCGACGAGCACTTCGGCCTCGAACGGCTTCTGCAGAAACTCGTTGGCGCCAGACGCCTTGAGATCCTCGATCTTGTCGGGCTCGCACATGCCCGAGATGCAGATGATCCGCACCTCGTCCATGGTCGAGTCGCTGCGGACCCGCTGGCAGACTTCTTTGCCATTGATGTCGGGCAACATGACGTCGAGCACAATGAGGTCAGGACGATAATCCTTGACCATCATGCCGGCGTCAAAGCCGTTGTTGACGCTGCGAGTCTCGAACCGACCGTCCCGCTCGAGGACGTCGGTGATGAGCTCGACGAGATCCTGATCGTCGTCCACGACGAGGATCTTGCGGCGACCGCTTTCAAGGGCATCGGTCGGGATGCCGTTGTCGCGCATGAAGAGAAACAGCTGATCGCGCGGAATCCGACGGAACCGGCTGCCCGGAACCCGGAATCCCTTCAACTGTCCGGAGTCGAAGCAGCGAATGATCGTCTGCTGACTCACCTTGCAAATCTTGGCGGCTTCGCCAGTCGTATACACAGTCTTCTGCATCTGCTTTACCACCCTCTCCCTAGCCGTGGTGCAGCTAGTCAAAACGGAATTCGGAAATGCCTTGTCCGCAAGGCAGCCCCGAACACCTAGGCCTCCTGGTTGCCATCGATGAACGCGTTTTCGGCAGACGCCCCGACTCTCGGGAACCTCTGCCAAACCGTCCGGCGTCGCGATCCATGCCGACGCCATCCGGCAAGTTCCAAGCTTGGCGGGGGATGCGGAAGGAATCCGTTTCCTTCAACCGCTTCCCTGCTTGCCATCCTTGCCTGATGCCCAACTCTACAGGCAGCTTGCGCAATGAGTCAATATCGATGCAGTCGCCGCAAATACCTTCACCGCAACGTCTTCGGCAAAAGCCCCGGAGCAGCAATTTCGAGCAACTCCACGGCAGGCCGCCCGCCGAGGGAGATCTCGGCGACCCGACCAAACGTGCGGTGGGCGTTGGCCGCCGCAGGGCCGAACAAGCGGCCAAGATGCGGCCCTGGCAGGACCTCGAGCAGGCCGACATCGTGCACGTCGCGGAGCAGATTCGCCTCGATCAGGATCCGCCCGAGCGGCGTCTTGGCCGCGAGAATTGCGGCGGCCGTGGCTTCATCGAGCGCATCGAGATCGATCCGCACGATGCCCTCCTGCACGACCGCTCCGGAGGCCGAAGTGAGCAGGATCTCGCGCATGTAAAGGCCCCGCTTTCCCGAGGCCGCGGCCGGTTCGACCCGCGCGGCCACCACCTCGAGGCCGACCAGCCCGCCGGACAATCGCTCCATCGCCACGGTCATATGGCTGCGATGGTCGAGCAGTTCGCGGTAGGGTTCGGGCAGATCGTCGGGCTGCACCAATCGCAGCGTTCCGAATCCGGCCGCAGCCTCCGGGAACGACCGGATCAGATCCAGGGCCCGCTCGACGGCGTCTCGCTGTTGATGCTGATTCATCACGGCCGCGCGACGACCTGCGCGGCGGCCTGCTCCGGCACCGCGAGATCGAGCAAAAACTCGAGTACCTCGCGGAGCCTGCCGAGCCGGCACGACGCCACTGCGGCCGAAGCCTGCCGACGTTCCTGCTCGACGATCGCGGCGGCGCGGGTGAAGACATCGGCCGCCTCGAAGAGCCGCCGCGCCTCGCCGATGGCCTCCGCAACATCGCGTTCGGAAGCGCCCGGGCCACCGGCCCGCGCCGCGAGCGAGACGAGCCGCTCGATCGACTCGCTCGGCAGCCGCTCCAGGGCGAGCGCCCACATGAGCGTTGGCCGACCGCCGAGCAGGTCGCCCGCGGCCTGCCGATTGTTTTCGAGGTCGCCCGCCCAGTCTTTGAGGTCGTTCAGCACCTGGAAGCCCGTGCCGACGTGCCGAGCGTAGCGATCGACCGCGGCTGCCTCGGCCGGCTGCAGGCCCGCCAGCCGAATGCCCATCGCGACGGCCGCCTCGAAGGCCGGCGACGTCTTGAGGCCATACATCGCGAGCGATTCATCGGGAGAAAGCCGCTTGTCGGCGGCGTCGCGCCACCAGAGCTCGGCGCCCTGCCCCTGGGCGAGCTTCACGTGCGCGTCGGAAAGGATCGCCACGAGATCGCGCTGGCAGGCGGCATCGGCGCCGGGCAGCGACGTCACGATCCGATAGCCGAGGCCGAGCAGATAATCGCCGGCGTTGATCGCCGACGGGATGCCGCGCTGCACGTGCATCGTGGGCTGGCCATACCGCATCTGGTCGTCGTCTTCGATGTCGTCGTGGACGAGCGATGCTTTGTGGAAGATCTCGATCGCCACGGCGGCCGCCTGCACCGCCTCCCGCGGCGCCGCAGCCACCTGCTGACGGTCGGCCCGCACGGCGTCGTAGGCAGCAAGCGCGATGAAGGGCCGCAAAAACTTGCCGCCGCGGGCCAGAAAATCTCCCGACATCGAGGCCGCCGCCGCGAGCGGCTCGAAGGCCTCGCCTGGCACGGCCGGCACGCCGAAAGCACCCGGCAGCGAGAGTTTTGTTTCGAGGTCGAGGAGCGCGGGCCGCGTGAAAAACTCAGCCGCCTCACGGAGCAGGGGCAGATAATCTCCAACCGGCACCGGCGCGCCGCCGGCCACACCGAGCAGCCCCAGCACCCATTCCACGTCGATGCAGGAGGCCGCCGTGGCCGCGCCGCAGGGGGTGCCTGCGGGCAGCGCCCGTGCGGCAGGCTCATAGGGCACCGCTGCGATCGGCAGTGAAAAAGCCGGGATCATGGCAAACGCCTTCTCGAGGTGCTCGAGTTTCGCCACGCCGAGAATCCCGTCGTATTGTCCGGTGAGGAGCGACCCGATCGCCGGCACGGCGCGGTTCGTCGATTCGACCACCCAGCCGCTGTCATGTGCCGCCGACCAGATCGTGCCGATCGCGCAACTCGGGCCGCAGACGCGGGGCACGCCCCCTTCGCCCTCGGGGGCACCCGCAGCCACAGGACAGTCGGGCAGCAGCAAGAGCCGCCGGCCCGAGGCCCCCACGGCCAGCCGGTCGCGCCAGTATTCCGAGACGATCGTCACCATCGTCCAGCCGACATGCTCGGTCCGCGCTCCCGCACGGGCCACGAGCGACTCGGCGTGTGCCTTGAGCCCCGCCGCCGTCTTGGCGGCCGGCGGCATGCCGCCCGATTTCCAGGAGGAGACGAGGTCCGACGCCATCGCCCGCAGCCGCTCGCGCAGGGCCTTTGATTCGGGGCAGGCAAGGCCGGCCGGAGTGAGGCTCGCCGGGGTGACGTCCGACTTCGAGGCCGAGCCCCGGGTGAGGAAGGATTGGGTCACTGACAAAAGCTCTCGCGGGGCGGGAATGGTGGACGGACGCCGATGACGAAAGTCTAGGCGGGACGAGGAAAACGTGTAGCGAATGCCGTGGCAGCGGCTCGAAAGCGGCCCCCGGCCGAGGACCCACCGCCTATTCGGGGGCCGGCGCGAAGAACCGGTGGAGCAGGGCGTCGATCTGGAGCAGCCCGCGCCGCGAAAGCACCGGCCGCGGCGCGAGCGAATCGAGAAAGCCCTCGTCGGCGAGCCGCCGCCACTCGCCGGCCCACTCCGCAAGGGGATCGATGCCAAACTTCCGGCGCAGTCGATCGACGTCGAGCGTGCCCTTCTTGAGACCGAGCACGAGTTCGCGTATGAGCAGTTCCCGGCGCGTCGGCACGAGGCCGCGGGCGATCGGCAGCCGGCCCGCCTCGACCGCGGAGAGATAGTCGTCCCAGTGGGTCGCATTCTGATAGTGGACGCCGGAGAGGTGTCCAAAGCTCGCCACACCGAGCGCCACGAGATCGCTCCCCTCCCAGAGCATGTCGCGGTAGCGGAAGTGCACCAGCGCGGGATCGCGCACGAGCGTGTAGCCGCTCGAGACGAAATAGCCGCGCTCGACGAACCGGTCGAACGCCCAGCCCACCCACTCCCGCTTCGTCGGCCAATCGGCCACGGCGGCAGGGGCGCCCGTCGCCTTGGCATCGTGCACGAAGACGGTGTTCAGCGGCAATTCCATCTGGTAAATCGTGACGCTGTCGGGCTCGAGCGCGAGCGTCTTCTCGACCGTGCGGCGCCACGAGTCGGTCGTCTCCCCCACCATGCCGGCGATGAGGTCGATATTCGTGCTCGGGAAATCGGCCGCCTTGATCCACTCCCAGGCGCGAAGAATCTCCGCCGAGAGGTGGGCCCGGCCGTTGGCCTCGAGGATCGCGTCGTCGAAGTTTTCGACGCCCAGCGAGATCCGGGTCATGCCAAGGGCCTTGAGCGCTTGCACCTTCGGCTCCGAGAGCGTGCCCGGCTCGCACTCGAACGTCACCTCCTCGGCGTCGTCCCAGCCGAAGCTGCGGTGGAGCCCGTCCACCAGCCGCTCGAGCTGCTTCACGCTCAAGAACGATGGCGTGCCGCCGCCAAAGTAGACGTAGCGGAGCGATCGGCCGGAGACGGCCGGTTGGGCGGCGGCGATCGCGGCCTCGGCGGCGAGCGCCTGCGAGTAGCGATCCACGTCGGCGGCGGCCACGTCGGTATAGACGCGGAAGTAGCAAAACTTGCACCGCTTCCGGCAGAAGGGCACGTGGAGATAGAGCCCAAGCGGCTCCGCCGAGGGGGCCGCCGCGAAGGCGGAGAGCACCGCGGGCACCGCGTCGGCCGTCCACCGCGAAAAAGGCGGATAGTTGGCGACGAAGTAGCTGCCCGGCTCGGTGCTTGCGCTCATAGGCCGCGGGCGGCGAGGAGGTCGTCGAAGTCGCGAAGATGATAGGCCACCTTCGCCTTGTCGAGCACCCGGCAGAGGCCGCGGAGCGCGATGCCCATGCCGTCGGGGCCGCTCGTGCCGCCGAACTGGCCGCCGCCGCGGACGTGCGGCTCGAGGTCGAGGAACACGCCGGGAATGCCGCGCCGCTCGAGCTTCTTCGAGAGGCTCGGCAGCATCGTGCGGAGATCGGCGAGAATCCGCTCGTGGCCGGCGGCCCCGAGATCGGCGGGCACGAAGTTGGCCAGCGCGTCTTCGTCGACGTGCTTGCCCCGGGCCTTGCCGGAGACCTTCTTGTAATCCTTGATGTGCACCCAGCCGAGGCCCGGCTTCATCGCCTCCCACTGCCGGTAGACGTCGGCGGTGGAGAAGCCCTGCACGATCAGGTTGGCGGCATCGAACACGAGCACGAGACCGGGATGGTTCACGCGGCGATGGATCTCGGCGAGCAGCTCGCCCGTCTGGCCGACGAGATTCGCCTCGACCTCGAGGCCAAACGTGAGATCGGAACGGTGGCAGGCCTCCGCGATCCGGCCGATCCGATCGACGGCCTCCTCGAGGTGATCCTCCGGCTTCGCGCCGCGCGGCGGATAGAAAGAGAAGCCGCGGATGAGCTTCGTCTCGAACGCATGGGCGAGCTCGCAGGCTCTCGCCACGTCCTGCGCGAGGTATTTCTTGAACGGCGTGAAGAGGTTCTTGGTGCCGTCGGGCTTGTCAACGAGCTTGATCTTGCCGATCGGCGAGGCGATCGAGGCGACGTTGAGGCCGTATTCGTCCTCGAGGTGCCGGATCTTCTGGATCTCCGGCAGCGTGAGCTTCATGACGTTCTTCACACCCTTGCCCACGTCGATGAACCGCAGGCTGTAATACTCGAGGCCGATCGCGGCCAGCGCCGTGAACTGCTCGACGGCCGTGAGGTGGAAGGACGATTCGTCGGCGAGCGCGGAGAGCAGGACGCGGGGAGACTGTGCCATGAGGTCGGGCCTTTCGTGACGGATGATGGAGTGGGCCGCTAGCCGGCCGCCGGCAGGTGTTCGCCGGAGGGGTGCGAGACGACGATCCGAGAGGAAATGCCGCCGCGAGGTGTGAATTCGGCGACGAGCGTCATGCGGCGGGGCTCGAGGACGGCGACCAGGTCGTCGAGAATGCGATTGGAGACATTCTCGTAGAAGATGCCTTCGTTGCGGAACGCCTGCAGGTACAATTTGAGGCTCTTGAGCTCCACACAGAGCCGGTCGGCGACATAGCGGAACGTGAGCGTGCCGAAATCGGGCTGGCCGGTCTTCGGGCAGACGCTCGTGAATTCCGGACAGACGATCTCGATCTGGTAGTCGCGGCCGGGAAACTGGTTGGCGAAGGTTTCCAGCTGGTCTCGAGACGGCTTCTGAAAGGTGATGCTCATGATTCGGGAGAGTGTGCCATGAAAAACAGTCCGCGGAAAGGTGCCGCCCCGGCCGTCGTGCTGCTTTCGGGCGGGCTCGACTCTGCGACGGCCGCCGCCTGGGCGATCGACCGGGGCTACCGGCTCTCGGCGCTCTCGGTCGATTATGGCCAGCGGCACCGCTGCGAGCTCGAAAGCGCCCGGGCCGTGGCGGAGGCGCTCGGCATCACCGACCACGCGGTGATCCGGGTCGATCTCGCCGCCTTCGGGGGGAGCGCGCTGGTCGATGCCGCGATCGACGTGCCGAAGGGCCGGTCCGACGCCGAGATCGGCCACGGCATCCCCGCGACCTACGTGCCGGCCCGCAACACCGTCTTTTTGGCGCTCGCGATGGCGATGGCGGAGACCCGCGGCGCCGAGGCGATCGTGCTGGGCGTCAACGCGATCGACTACAGCGGCTATCCCGACTGCCGCCCGGAATTCCTCGACGCGTTCACGAAGCTGGCACAGCTGGCAACGAAGGCCGGCACGGAGGGGAAGCCGCTCGAGATCGTGTCACCGCTCCTCGACCTCTCGAAGGAGGCGATCATCCGGCTCGGCCTCTCGCTCGGCCTCGACTACGGCCTCACGACGAGCTGCTACGACCCCGACGCTGCGGGTCGGCCCTGCGGTCGGTGCGATTCCTGCCTCCTGCGGGCGGCGGGATTCGCCGCGGCCGGCGCGGTCGATCCGCGGGCGTCCAAGACCTGAAGGGAGCCAGCGAAGCGTGCGCATCGCCGAGATCTACGCGTCGCTCCAGGGCGAGGGCCTGCTCGCCGGCACGCCGAGCACGTTCGTGCGCACGAGCGGCTGCAACCTCCGCTGCCGCTGGTGCGACACGCCGTTCACGTCGTGGGAGCCGACCGGCGACGAGCAGACGGTGGATGAGATCCTCGCGGCCGTCGCCGCGCTCGAGCCGCGGCATGTGGTCGTCACCGGGGGCGAGCCGCTCCTGTTCGCGGATGTCGCCGACCTCTGCCGTCGGCTGCGGAGCAGGGGATACCACGTGACGATCGAGACGGCCGGCACGGTTCCGCTCGACGCGCCGGCCGATCTGATGTCGATCAGCCCAAAACTCGCCTCGTCGGCGCCACCGGCCGACACGCCGGCAGGATGGGCGGCGCGGCACGAGGCCGCGCGGCGGCGCGACGACGTGATCCTCGCGCTCGTCGCACAGGGCCCTTACCAGCTCAAATTCGTCGTCGACTCCGCGGCCGACATCGACGAGGCGCTCGCATGGGTGGCCGACCTCGAACGGGCGCTGCCCGGCGGCATCGACCGCGGCCGCGTGCTCTTCATGCCGCAGGGCCGCACGGCCGAAGAGCTCGAAAGGACGACCGCGTGGCTCGCCGACGAATGCCTGCGCACCGGCGTGCAGCTCGCGCCGCGGCACCACATCGTGTGGTTTGGGAACACCCGCGGGACGTGAAGTAGATTTTCCGCGGGAGGCGAGGGGGTCGGCGAAAGCTCGCGGAGCATTTGGACCGAGTCCTCGAGGGACACCGCGACGCGACTTTTGCCGCCCCCGAGCCGGCTCGACAGGGTGAAGTTGATTGCGTGACAGGCTGAAGCCTGTCCTACCGGGCGGGGGCGTGGCCGCGGGGGCCGAAGACGAGCACGATCGCCGCGCCGACGGCCACGATCAGCATGCCGGCCAGAAAAAACGGGCTGACCGCGCCGGCCGGCGTGTGCGCAAGCGCGAGCGTCGCGAGCGTGTTGATCACCGGGGCACAGCCAAACACCACCGGCATCACGGTGAACGGCTTGCCGCCGCACGTGAAGGCGAGGATAGTGCCGAGGGCACCGAGAGCCCCGAGCGCACCGGCCCCGAGGCTCCAGAGGCCGCCGGCAACGTCCCATGACCCGGTGTCGCCGAGCGGCGCAAGCAGCGCGAGCGGCACGAGGACGGCGATCAGAAAGTAGGCGGCGCCGATGCAGATGAGCGGCCGCAGCCGGCTGCCCCCCATCGCGCCCTGCCCGCGGTGGAGCACCGGCCCGTAGGCGCCCCAGGAAAAGAGCGCAAGCGCCACCGACAAGAGCACCTCGACGAACCGCTCCGTCTTCTGCGCGGCCGTCGCGGGCTTCTGCGCGGCCGTCGCGGGAGCATCGGCCGCTGCGACCGCGGCCGCCGCCGGGGCCGCCGCCTGCGGCTGCGGCTTGAAGACGAGCACGGTGACCGCGCCCAAGATCACGAGGATCAGCCCGGCCAGAAACGGCGCCTTGAGCTGATCGAACGCGCGGTTCATGAATGCCGTGAGCAGCGTGTTGACCACCGGCGCCCCGCCAAACACGAGCGGCATCACGTAGATCGGCTTGCCCCCGAAGCCCAGCGCGAGGATCACGCCGAGCGCGCCACACGCGCCTGCCGTACCGGCGAGGAGGCTCCAGATGACGCCCTTCGTGGTCCAGCCGCCGCGCTCGCCGCGGGAGAGGAGCACGAGCGGAATGAGCACCGCGATCAGGAAGTAGGCGAGCCCCACGCAGACGAAAGGCCGCAGGCTCGAATGCATCGCCTCGCGGCCGAAGTGGAGCACGGGGCCGTACACACCCCAGCAGACGGCGGTGAGAGCGACAGCGGCGATCATGCCGAAAAACTGCAGCATCGAAATTCTCCACAAGATGGTCAGGCCACGCGGGCCGCGGCCGGCCCCGCGGCATCCAAAAGCGCGACCACGGACCGGCCCACATCATCGACGGAGACGAGCCGCATGCAATCGTGATGGCCCAGCGGGCAGGTCCGCCGGCCGCAGGGGGCGCAGGGCAGGTCGAGTGCGATCTCGCGCAGGTGGGGCTGCTCCGATCGGCTCAGCCGCGGATCCATGGGGCCGAAGAGGACGACCGACGGCGTGCGAAACGCGGCGGCGATGTGCCGCGGGCCGCTGTCGGACGTGACGACCGCGTCGGCCCGGCGGAGGATCGCCTTGGCGAGGCCGAAGGGAAGGCTGGTCTCGTCGGCCATGCTCTGCACGGCCGGATGGGCGGCTGCGTTGACGATCTTTCGGGCGTCGTCGCGATCGCCCGGGCCGCAGTGCACGAGCACGCGGGCCCGCGGCAGCCGGTCGATCAGATGCCGGCCGAGCGCGGCGAAGCGCTCGGCGCCCCACGACTTGGCTGGCCCGAAGGCGCCGTTGTCGTTGAAGACGATGAGCGGGCCGTCGGCGCCCTCGCCGCGCGGAAAGAGCCGCGCGAGCATGGCATCGGCGAGCGCTTCGTCGGCGGCCGTCGTGACGAGTTCCAGCCTGAGCGGCTGCCGGGCCACGCCGATGTGCGTCGCCAGGTCCATCGCGTGCTCGGCCGTCGAGACCGGCACGATCCGCCCGCGTTCGCGAGCCGGGAACAGGGGGTCGGTGAGCAGAAGCCGCCGCCAATGCCGCGCGAAACCGACCCGCCGGCGGGCGCGGCCGGCGAAGGCGAGCGCCGCCGACGAGAGCGAGTTGGGCACGATGAGCGCGATGTCGGCGCGATCGGCGCGGAGCCGCCGCGCGACGGCCGCAAATCTTCTCGAGGGGTCGCGGCTGCGGCGATCGTAGAAGACCGCGTCGTCGAGCCAGCGGGTGCCCTCGAGCAGCTCGCCGAACATCGGCTTCATGACGCCGGTGATCCGGGCTGACGCGCCGAAATGGTCGCGGAGTGCACGGAGCATCGGCGTCGTCATGACGAGATCGCCCACCCAGCGTGGGAGGATGACGACGATGTGGGGCACGGCTGGCATGGGCTCAAAACTACCCGCCTCGGCCGCACGGTGGCAAAGCCAAAAACGGCCGCTCACGCCGTCTTGAGCGTGTCACGGAGCGTCATGGACGACGCCCGCCGGGCCGCCGCGATGCCCGCGGCGACCGCCACGACGAGCGCGAGGCCACTCGAGGCCGCGATCCAGCCGATCGGCACGGCCGCGCGACCGCCCGTAAGAGATGGCATCACGGCCAGCATGCCGGCCGCCGCCCCCACGGCCAGACCGAGCCCCACCATGACGAGCGTCTCGATCACGATCAGCCCGCGCACGCGAGTGTCGGAGAAGCCGATCGCCCGCAGAAAGCCGATCTGCCCACGGCGTTCGAGCACGTTTTGCATCTGCACCGCGGCGAGCCCCGCCGTTCCCAAGAGCAGCCCGAGCGTGCCGAGCGCTTGAAAGCCGCCGAGGAACGTGTTTTGCACGGCGGCGAGGCTTGCGAATCGTTCGCCGGCCGTCTGCACCGTCGCCGCCGCATCCGCCCAGGCCGCGGCGATCGCTCCTGCGACTGGATCCGTCCCAACCGCGGCTGGCCGCCAGCCGGCCGGTGCCTCGACGAGCGCCATGGCATAGCCCGACCGCCGCGGGAACATGTGCTCGAAATCGCGCTCTCCCACGATCACCGATCCCTGCAGGATGCCCGGCTCGAGCAGTCCCACGACCTCGAGCGCGAGCCGCTCGCCCTCATCGCCGGGAATCTCGAACCGTGCGCCCACACCGCCGACCTTCAGCGCCCACTGCGCCGTCGCCTGATCGAGCACGCAGGGGATCGGCCCGGCGCCGCGTTTCTCGTCGAGCAGCGTCCACGGATTCTCCTGGCCCTCCGGCAGCGCCGCATGCGCCGCGAAGCGGAATCCACCGCGGTCGATGAAGCCCGGCCCGACGCCGATCACGTTGGGCCGCCCCGGGGCGTAGAGATTGGTGCAGCTGGCATCGCTGCCGGCGGTCGCTCGGAGCCGCGCGATCGTGCAGCCGGCGAGCGTGGCCTGATCGTCCGCCGAAAGGCCGAGCACGGCGTGCTGGAGCTGGTCGGCGGGGTCGATGCCGGTCGGCGCGCCGAACGTGGCGATATGGGTCCAGCCGCCGGTGGGCGACCGCCGATCGCCGGGCGTTTCGCGCGGCTGAATCGCAAACGACGACACGGCCACGATCAGAAACTCGGCTATCGCCACGAGCGCGACGACCGCAAACGCCCGCCCGGGCCGATGGGCGATCGCGCGGCAGGCAAGTGCGGCGAGCGAGTTCACTGCCACTCCCCGCCCGCGACCAAAGCGCCCGAACCAGAGGCGCACGATCGCCAAGAGCCCGGTAAGCGCCGCCACCGATGCAAGAAAGAAGAGCGGCACTGCCTGCCGGGAATCGGCGGCCTGCGCCAGCCCGCCGGCGATGGCCGCGAGCGCAAGCGCCGCGACCGCGATCGCCACGACGAAAGGCTGGCGGCCCGTCGCGGTGGCGCCGTCGCCCGGGCCCCGTAGCAGCGCAAGCGGCGGCAGCCGACCGGCGCGGCGGGCCGCTGACCAGAGCGTGACGAGCGAGACTGCCATGCTCGCGAGCGCCCCGGGCCAGATCGCCGAGCGCGAGGGCGCGGCGGCGCCGAAGGCCTGCGCCGAACCCGCCGCCACGCCCTTGTTCCACGAGATCGAAAGCGCCTCGAGCAACACGGCCGACCACGCCGGGCCGACCATCGCACCGACGGCAACTCCCACGATGGCCGCCAGGCCGCCGATAAGCGTGAGCAGCCACGCGATCCGCGTGGGTGGCCAGCCGATCGCCGCGAGGATACCGATGTCGCGTCGCCTGGCGGCAACGAGCAGCCGGAAGAGCAGCCACTCGAGCAACAGCCCCGCCGCCACCACGAAGCTCGAGAGCGCGAGGAACAGACTGCCGAACGGGGTGGAGCCCCGCGCCGCGGCGATCGCCTCGTCGCGGAGCGATGCCACCCGCAGCCCCATCGCGTCCGGGCGAATGGCGGCGGCCAGGCGCTCCTGAATCGCTGGAATGTCGGCGGCCGATTGTGGAGGCAGGTGCCAGGCCGTCGATCCGCCAAACCGGCTGCCGGCGAGCCGCCGCGCGGTGTCGAGCGACACGAAAGCCTTGGGCGTCGTACCGTACTCCTTCCAATACCGATCATCCTCGTCGTGGGGCGGCGTCGTGCGGACCCGCGACGCGTCGAACGGGAAGGGGGGATCCCAGTCGGCGATCGATCGTTCGTCACTCACGCCCTCGACCTCGGGCACGAGGTCCCGAGCAATCGCGGCGCCGCGCATCGCCGCGATCCCGCTCACCCGCAGCGAGCGCGCGGTCTCCTCGACGCGCCCGTGCAATGTCTCCGGAAGAAAGAAGCGAATCTCGAGCGCATCGCCCACGGCGATCGGCCGCCCCTGCGCGGCAAGATCATCGGCCATCCAGCGGTCGATGATGATCTCGTCGGGCCCGGGCAAGGCGAGCGGCTCGCCGGCCGCATCGACGAGCGGTCCGCTCGGCTGCGACGTGGATGCGATGCCGAGGACGGTAGAGTAGGGGATCGAAGCGGCGTCGCCGGCCGCTTCGGGCCGCATCGCATTGGCGAGAAACACGAGCGACGGCTGGCCGCCGAGCGGCCTGAGAATGGCCTCGGCGGCGCGGTCGACCTCGGGCGACAAAATCAGCCGCCGGCTCGTGAGCCGCAGTGGCGCCTCCGGAGCCGGGCCCGCGGGCTCGAGCGTGAGGCCGTAATCGACGAGCTTTGGCGCGAGGCGATTCCGCAGCCAATGGGCCGTCGCGCCCGGAGCCGGTGCGGGATTTGTGGGGATCGCGAACATCGTGTTGGCCACGTCGTCCTCGCGCAGGATCTTCTGCACGGTCTCTCTCGCGACCACGACGAGCGGCCGGGTGACCTGCACCGGCTCGAGCGAAAACTGCCCGAGCCCTTCGCGCGGCAACACGGCCTCGACCCGCAGCCGCTTGCCGCTCGCGGCGGCGGTGCGACGGCCAAGCGGGCTATCCGCCGGCACGGCCGACCGCCCGGCGATTCGCAGGATCAACGCATCCCCCACGCCAAGGCCGAGCGCCTCCGCGAGCGCCATATTGATCACCACGCCATCGGCCGCGAGCGCCGGCGGCGGGGGCGCGAACCCCAGTCCGGCCGGATCGTCGCAGCCGAGCACCGTGGCGCTCGAGCTCCGCCGCGCGGCGCCCGTGTCGGCCGCGGTCTCCACCGTGGCCTCGATCACGATCGTCGCCACCAGCCGTGCGGCAGGCTCGGCTCCCGCATCGGCATGCATGCGATCGACGAGCGTCGCGCTGAAAAAGTCAGGGCTCCGAACAGCCGCGTCGATCCGTCCCAGCCGCGCGACTGCCAGCGACTGGAGGCCGCGATTCATCCCATCGCCGACGCCGAGCGCCCCCGTAATCGTCGTCGCCACCACGCCGCAGGCGGCGGCCAGCGCCGCGAGCTGCCGCCACCAATGGCGCACGAGCCTCGCGGCCACCGCCGCAACCGACCGCACGGCCTGCTGCTCACGCGACATTCGATCCGTGGCCTCCGCGTCGAGCATGTTCATGGCAGAAGTCGCCCGTCGGCGAGCTGCCGCACGGCGCCCACCCGCCGGGCGACGGCCTCGGCATGCGTCACGACGACGAGGATGCCGCCTGTCTCTTCTGCAAGCTCGCAGAGCAGGTCGGCCACGCCCGCCGCCGTCGTCGCATCGAGCTGCCCCGTCGGCTCGTCGGCCAGGAGAAGCCGCGGGGAGAGCAGGAGTGCCCGCGCCACGGCCACGCGCTGCCGCTCGCCGCCGGAAAGTTCCGCCGGTAGATGCCGCATCCGGCCGCCCAGCCCGACGCGGTCGAGCAGCTCGCGGGCCCGTGCCTCCACGCCGTCATCGACGCGGCCCGTCGCGAGCGCCGGCAGCACCACGTTGTCGAGCGCGGTCAATCCGTCGAGCAGATGATGCTCCTGAAACACGAATCCAATGCGGCGGTTGCGAAAGGCAACGCGATCGACCGGCGAAAGCGCGAATGGATCGACGCCGTCGAGGCTTACGCGGCCGCTGGCGGGCTCCTCGAGCCCACCGAGGATCGCCAGCAGCGTGCTCTTGCCGGAGCCGCTCGGCCCCATGACGGCAAGGCGTTCGCCGGCGCCGAGCGAAAAGGAAACGCCGTCGAGCACGCGCAGCGGCCCGCTGGGCGTGGGAAACGATTTCGAGATGCCGTCTACCTCGAGCACGCGCTGCCCCGCTCTCGTTGCAATCGCCAGGCTATCCGGCAGCGCCGGCAATCGAATAAGGCTCGAGCCGCCCGCGAATATCGGCCGGAATCGCCACCGGCTCCGGCTTGCGGCCGCGCCGCATCAGGCACCGCACGGCCACGATCCTTCCCTGCGCCACCCAGACGCCATCATGCTCGAAGCGGAATGCGAAGGTCACGCTCGTGTGGCCGATCTCCTCGATGCCGACAGCGATGTCGACCTCGTCGCCAAATCGCACCGCCGACTTGTAATCGCACGCCGCCTTGACGCGCGGCCAGCTTGCCGTGGCGTCGTCGTCGGCTGCCGCTTCGCCCGGAGCCGGCTGATCGACCACGTGCACGCCCGCGGCCCGCAGCAGTTCGTGCTCCGCCGACTCCATCCAAAAGAAGAACGCGGAGAAGTGGACGATGCCCGCCGCGTCGGTGTCGCGAAACTCGACTCGACGCCGGGTCGTCAGGGCGGGCATTGCAGGCCGTGGGCTACTCGCCCACGTAGGGCAGGAGGGCCATGAACCGCGCCCGCTTGATGGCGCTCGTCACGGCATGCTGGCTGGCGGCCGTGCAGCCGCTCTTGCGCCGACCGAGGATCTTGCCTTGGCGATTGACGAGCTTGCCGAGCAACTCGAGATCCTTGTAGTCGACATACATCGGGCGGGGACGCGCGCCGTCGATGAAGATGGGATCCTTCCGCTTCACCTTCTGACGCGGCTTGGCCTTCTTCTTGGCGAACTTTGCAAACTTGGGATTGGCTGGGGGCATTGGGATTCTTTAGTCGGTACTCTCGAGTCTGTGATTCAAAACCGTGTGAACAGAAATGGGTGACATTCGCAACCGTCGCATGGATCACGGGGGCCGGAACGATCCCGGCCCCCGTGATGTCATGTGCTGGAGATGCTCTGGGTGAGTCTCCGGCGCGGACGACTAGTAGCGATCGCCGCCGCGGTAGCCACCGCCACCGCCGCCACCGCCGTAACCACCACGGCCGCCGCCACCGCCGCCGCCGTAGCCACCCGAGCGACCGCCGCCTCCGCCCGGACGGGGCGTGCGCTCACGAGCCTCATTCACCGTCAGGGGGCGACCGTTGATCTCCTGCCCGTTGAGGGCATTGATCGCTGCCTGCAGACCTTCGTCGGTCTCCATTTCCACGAAACCAAAACCGCGCGAACGACCGGTCTCACGATCGGAGATCACTTCGGCACTCCGCACGGCGCCGTGCGGAGAAAACATCGCCTCCAGATCGGAGGACGTGGTGGACCAGGGGAGGTTCCCCACGTAAATCTTCCGGGACATATCAAAAACCTCTAGGAATCAGGAGTTGCTCTCGAACCAAAATCGACTCTGCGACCATCGCCAGATGCACACGCCTCAACTCCCGAACGGGCTTGGGTGCGGACGAACAGTCAGTCGGACACCCAAGTTTCTATCATCTGGGGGCCATGCGAACAACAGCGGCGGCTGGCCGCAGCCTGAAACCCAGCCCGAGCCGCCCCCCCAACAGGGCGGAACCCCGGCCGCAGCCCCCGGTTGGGGCCGCCCAGCCCGACGGCCCCCGTCTACACTTTGGGCCCATGAGAGCGGTGTTGCAGCGGGCGAGCAAAGCCCACGTGTCGATCGGAGGTGAGGTGGTCGGCCGGATCGACCGCGGCCTCGTGGTGCTCCTGGGGGTGGAGCAGGGGGATGCGGTCGCCGACGCCGAATGGCTGGCCGCGAAGATCGCTCAGATGCGGATCTTCGCCGACGAAGAAGGAAAGATGAACCGCAGCGTCCGCGAGATCGGCGGCGAGGCGCTGGTCGTCAGCCAGTTCACGCTCCACGCCAGCACCAAGAAAGGGAATCGACCGAGCTTCATTCGCGCCGCCAGGCCCGAGGAGGCCGTGCCGCTGTACGAACATTTTCTCGCGGCCTTCGAGCCGCAGGTGGGCCGGCCGCTCGCCCGCGGCGTCTTCGCCGCCGACATGCAGGTGAGCCTCGTCAACGACGGCCCCGTCACGATCTTCATCGACTCGCGGCAGCGCGAGTGACGACCGGCTCACCCTTTACCGCGGGCGCCCCGAGCACCTCCGCCGCTGGCCGCGGCATGCCGAAGAACTCTCCCTGGAACAGATCGACACCGTCCTCGACGAGACGGGCCAGCTGTTCCGCGTTCCGCGTGTATTCCGCGATGGTCGTGATCCCGCGGGCGCGACAGAGGCTGACGACGGTGCGGACGAAGTCGCGCTGCAGCGGATCGTCGTCGACGTATCCGGTCACGAGCTGGTCCAGCTTCACGATGGCGAGCGGCAGTTGTGTCAGGTAGTGCAGGCGGCAGATGCCGCTGCCGAAGTCGTCGATCGCCACCGCCACGCCCGCCGCCGCGAGGCTCTCCAGCCGGGGCCGCACCACCGCCTCCGGCGCCGCCATGCACCGGGAAGCGATCTCCAGGATGAGCCGGTGGCACCCGTCCGGCACCCGCTGGATGAGGTCGAGGAACGATGTCGGGAACGACTTCGAGACGAACGTCTCGTACGTGACATTGACCGAGAGCCGCGTGCCAGGGTGCGACTCCAGAATCTCGAGGGCCCGCTGCAGCATCATGCGGTCGAATCGCTCGAGCAGGCCCTTCGCCCGGCCCGCGATGAACAGATCCGCCCGCGACGCCATCTGCCGATTGCCGGCGCCGAACCGCGCCAGCGCCTCGTGGAAGTCCGCCCGCCCGTGCCGCTCTCGCGCCACCGGCTGCAGCCACACTTCCCACGAGCCGAGGTCCATGCTCGCGGTCAGTTCGCGGGCCTGGGCGCCGGTGAACTCCGCCGAGCCGGCGACGACCACGCGGTTGCCGCCGGCCCCGCGTGCCTCGCCGGCCGCTGCCTCTGCGAGCCGCATGGCGAGATCGTGGTCGCTGTCGGTCACGCGGGCCACCCCGATCGAGGCCCGCAGCGCGAACCGCGGCTCGAAGCCGGGCACCTCGATGTCTCCCAATCGCCGCAGCAGCTGCTCGGCCCGATGCAGAGGCTCGCCGTCTGCGGCATCGGAGACATAGGCGAGGAACGAGTCGCCCATCAGGCGGCTCGTGAGCGCCGGGTAGGGAAAGACCTGGTTCAACGCCGACGCCACGCTCTGCAGCACGACGTCGGTGTGATGGTGCCCGATATAGCTGCCGATCGACGTGAACTCGTCCAGCGTGGCCAGGATCACGGCGGCCTCGCCCGCCAGCGGTCCCTGCTTGTCGCGGGCCTCGAGCGTGCGTGACAACGCCCAGCGATTGAAAAGCCCCGTGATCGGGTCACGATCGTTGCCGTGGCGGCCCACGATCGGCCCGCCGCAGATGAGCGGCTGGACGAGCACCGCGACGCGGCCGGGTGTGACGCGCCGCAGCGCCAACGCCACCGTGAGGCGGCGGTCGTGCTCGCCGAGGAGGCGCACCGTGCAAAACCGTGCCTCGCCGCAATCCGGTCGCTCGAGCATGCGGGCGATCATGGTGCGTTCGAGCGGCTCGACGAGCGACAACAGCGAGTCGCCGGGACGCAGGCGAAAGCCGCCGACGATCGCGCCTCCGGGGCTCCGGGCGCCGGTGACGACGATGCCAGCCTCGTCGACTTCGATGCGGTCGGGCCCGAGGGGATGCTCGGCGATGCCCGGCAGGCGGGCCGCCCGGCTGACCGCCTCGAGCACGTGCCAGCAGATGTCCGGCAGCGGCTGGCCGCTGCGGATTGTGTCGACCACGCCCCGGAACGGCACGTCAACGGCCGCGAACGATCCGGCCGAGTCCGACACGAGCAGGATCGGCACGCCGGGGAGGTCCGCCGAGGTCTCGACGACGACCGCACGCGCGTCCGGGGGATCGACCACCACGACCAGCAGGGCCGGAGGTCCATCCGCCACCCGCTGCAACTCCGGCCTGTCGTGGGCTTCCGCCACCTCGACAGGATGAACGCCGAGCGCGGCGATGACGTCGGTGCCCACGCCAGGGCCACAGACCCTCACGACGATGCGGGGTAGCGCGAGTTCCATGGGGCACCTCGGATTGCTGCGGGCAAACACCCGGACCGCGGAACTCTAAGGAGCAAACCGCATCCCGGGGAAATGACGGCCAGCGGCGGCACGGAACGAGGGGCGACATTTTCCCGGCATCCGCGGCGGCCATACGGTTCCACATGCTTTTGACGCACGTTTTTGAACTCCCTCTCGAACCGCTCCCCCGCTGGCTCTGGCTGGCGGTGACGCTCGGGCCAGACATCGTGCTTTTGGCGCTGGTGGCATGGCTCTGGCGATCGCTGGTGCACAACCGCAGCGGATTTCAGGTGATCACCGAGGAACAGGCCACGAAAGACGAACTGGACCGGCTGTTGAAGGCCGTCGCCGCCGAGCGCAACCGTCTCCGGGCCACGCAGGAAGGCATGTTCGACCCGCTCGCGATCGTCGAACCGGTGCGAGACGACGACCACCACGTCGTTGACTTCATCTATCTCGACGTGAACCCCGCGGCGTGCACCTGGTTCAAGGCCAAACGCGAACAACTCGTGGGCCAGCGGCTGTGCCGGACGTTTCCCGAGTTCGAGTCGTCGGGGCTGCTGCGGGCGATAGCCGAGGTGGCCGACACGGGTCGGCCGCTCACGCTGGACGACTTTCCGTTCGTGCTTCGCGGCGTCGGCCTGCGGCGGCTCGACATCCGTGGCATCCGCGGCGACGACTGGCTCAGCCTGGCGTGGCGGGACGTCACCGAGCGGCACGAAGCGGCGGAGAAACTGGCCGCCTCCGAGGAGCAATTTCGCCTGCTGGCGGAAAACTCGTCCGACGTCGTTCTGCGGCTCGACACGCACGACACGATCCTGTGGATTTCCCCCTCGATCACGCCCGTCCTCGGATGGACACAATCGCATGGCATCGGCCGCGACGCCAAGGACTTTCTCGCCACCGCCCAGAACCGGCAGCAGTACGAACGCGACAAGGCCCGGGTGCTGGCGGGCCAGGCCGCCACATCCCGCGCCCAGGTTCGTGCCGCCTCGGGCGACGTCCACTGGATGGAGATCAACTCGTTTCCCTACCGGACGTCCGAGGGCATCGTGATCGGCATGGTGGCCTCCATGCACGTCATCGATGCGGAGGCGCGGATGGAGCAGCATCTCGAGCATCGGGCCCGCATCGACGAACTCACGGGGCTGCTCAACCGCCGCGAACTGCTGGAGCGGCTTGCGGCGGTCGTCGCAAGCCGCGAACCGGCGATCGGCCTGCTATGGTGCGACATCGACGGCTTCAAGACGATCAATGATACCCATGGCCATGCCGCCGGCGACGCCGTGCTGGAGGCACTCGGCGAGCGGATTCGCGGCTGCATGCGGTCGAGCGACGACATCGGCGGCCGGATCGGGGGTGACGAAATGGTCGTGGTTCTCCGCGGGATCGGCAGCCTCGAAGAGGCCGTCGCCGTCGCCGAAAACCTGCGCCGTCGAGCCGCCGAGCCGATCCCCGTTGGTGACGAAATGGTTCAGGCGACGCTCAGCATCGGCGTGGCGCGAGTCGGGCCCAACGAGGGAGTCGATGCCATCCTGGCCCGCGCCGACGACGCGATGTACGAGGCCAAGCAGCAAGGCAAGAACCGAGTGGTCGTCGCCGACTTCCCCGCCGTCGTCAAGGCTGCGTCGTGAGCCCGTCGTCCGCGGCCCCTTCGACGGTGGCCGCGAAGTCGCTCATGGCGTGCCGCGACATGTCTTCGAGCGACGCGATCAGGTCGCAGTGGCTGTAGACCCGGATCAGGAACCGGGGCACGGCCGGCCCCTGATTCGACGCCGCGAACGGCTCCTCGATGATGCTGACCACCGCCTCGTCCTTGCCATCACCGTCCACGTCTCCCAGCACGAACGAAACGTTGGTGCGAATGGGGCCCCACAAGGGCGGCCGCACCTTGTCACCGTGGTCGCACTTCTTGAGCTTCGGAAGCAGGTCGGTCAGCCAGAACTGCCGCTCCTCGGGCCGGCACATCAGGTGGATCACCGTGACGTTGCGATTCTCGAGGAATGGCCGCAGCGTCGCGTCGAAGACCTCCTGGCGGCGAAACATCCGGCAGCAGGCATTGAACCAACGCACGTCGCCGTAGACCGTCGTGGCGAAGTCGGCGAATTCCTGCCTGATCTTCTTGGGGCCGATGAGGTGGACGTCGGTCTGCGTCGAGGCCGCGAGCGTCGCGACATGCCGCTTGATGACGTCGAGCTTGTCGAACATCCGGTGCTCGCGGGCCTCGCCCCGCAGGTCGCGAACGAGCAGGAGGGCGCAGAGCAGCAGGATGATGCCCCGGCCCACGGTCTCGGAGACGAGGCCCATGAAGCTCAGGAGCATGGCCACGACCGCCGCGATGATGCCGGCGACGACGTCCCAGTCGATGCGGAGCAGATATCGCAACGGCACGGCGGCTCTCCTCGGCGACCGAAGGCATGGGGAGCGTCCTGCCGAAACATGGGCACGAAAAAATTCTATGCGCCCTCGTTGACTGCGAAAAACGAGCCTCAGATGGCGAACGCGGAAGCAGAACGACAGTTCCGCGAAGCAGCGCGCCGAAGAGAGGGCCGCCGATCATTACAAATGGGCAGCACAGGATTCGAACCTGTGACCTCTACGGTGTGAACGTAGCGCTCTAACCAACTGAGCTAGCTGCCCGGCAAATCATCTCCGGCGGATCGTAGCATCCGCCGGCAAGGCCGTCACGATGGGCTCGTTTCTCCCGCATCCGATGGCGGGTCGAACCGCGGGGCCGCGGCCGAAGGCTGGCCGCCGTCGTCGTCGAAACGGCGTCCCACACGCTTGGCCGGCGCCGCGTTGAGATGCGCGGCCAAATCCATGTCGCGGGAGAGCGTGGTCATCTGCTTGCGAAGCTCGCCGATGCCCTGGCCGACCGAGCGACCCACCTCGGGCAGCCGCTTGCCATAGAGCATCACGGCGATCGCGCCAATCACGACGATCTCGACGGGGCCAAGTCCAAACATATGCCGCTCAGGCGGTTACGGGGCAGGGAAGGGCAGGCAGGACCGAAGGGCGATCAGTGGCGGCCTTCGCCGTGGCTGGCACTGTCATCCTCGATGCCCTGCACGCCGCGCTTGAATTCGACGATGCCTTCGCCAAGCGACCGCATCACCTTGGGAAGACGGGAGCCGAACAGGAGCAGGATCACGCCTGCCACGATGATCAACTCGACCGTTCCCAATCCCATGAACGCAAACATTGGTTGCACCTGACACTCCCTGCTGGGCGAACGAGCCACGATTCAAGTCTAATCCCACGGCCCCGAGAAGCAAATTGATGGCGATTCTTTCGGAGGCGATGGGATGGACCAGACAGGCAAGGAGGCCTGTCCTACGGAAGCGTTGCCGCGGCACCAGCGGCCTGTCGATGCATCGGCAGGTGGCGGTAGTAAACCTCGAGCGTCATCGCGGACAGTGCGGTGGAGTAGACGCGGCCACCGTGGCCGCCCCACACGGGATCGGGATCCCAGCTGCCAGCGAGGCTGCCAGGCTCGCGGCGCTGCAGCGGCAGAAGCGCCGAATGCAGCCGCTCGTTCCAACGATCCCACTGCGGCCCACCCGCATGAAACGAGGCGAGCGTCGCGTAATACCAGGCATAGGCATTGGGGCTCTCGCGGGCCGGCGGCGATTGCGCGAGCATGTCGACCGCCTCGAGCGCGGCCGGGTGGTCGGGCGGCATCCCGAGAAAAAGCCGGCACGCGAGCGCCTCGGCCGTCATGGCCAGCGTCGGCCGCTCGCCGGCCCGGTAGGCGGCCAGTCCGCCCGCCCGGCCCGACGAGACCGTCCGCAGAAACCCGCGCGCCCGCGACTCCGCCTCCTCGAGCCCGCCGATTCCGGCCTGGCGGGCGCTCGCGAGCACCATCACCTGCCAGCCGAGCTGGCTCGTGTCGCCGCGGTCGCCGGCGGCATACCGCCAGCCGCCCGTCGCCGGGCTCTGCATGGCGAGCGTGTAGCGCACGGCGCGATCGAGCGGCGGCTGCAGGGCTTCGTCGCCCGTCATGGCGCAGGCCTCGGCCAGCGCGATCGTCGCCATGCCGTGGCAATAGAGCGACGCGAAAAACTCCGCGTCACCGGCGAGCGAGCCGTCGGACCGCTGACGATCCACGAGCAGCCGCAGTCCGCGGGAGACAGTGCCGGCATGCCCGCCGTCGGTGTGGGTGTGGCCGGCGCCGAGAAACGCCAGGAGCGCAAGCCCCGTGACGCCATGATCGCTCTTCGCGCCGGCGCCGTGCCGATGGTGCCCCTGCACCGACCGCTCCACGCCGGCGCCATGCGCGGCGGCGCTCCAGCGGCCGTCGGGGGATTGCGCGGCAGCGAGCCAGGCGAGCGCCGCCTGCACCGCCCGCTCCGTCTCGAGCGAACCACCGCGGGCAGCCGCGGCCGCGGCCCGTCGCCCCCCGACACGATCCGCATAGAGATCCGGCACGGCCCGACGGGCCGGTTGCTGGTCTGCAGGCTTCGGCGGCGCATCCGTTGCCTGCGGGCTCTCGGGCTGCTTCTCGGCTTCGGCATCCGCCAGGAGTGGCACGAAGTCGTCCGGTGGCGCCGTGGCGGCGAGGTCTTCGGGCGGATTCATCTCGGGGTCGTCGGATGCTTCGACAGTCGCCGCCTCGGCGGGCGCGGGCACCGCCTCGGTTGTGGGCTCATCGGCCAAGACGACCATCATCGTCATCGGGCCCTCGTCGGCCGTTCCCCACGACGCGGGCCGCGTGCCGCCGACGGTCGCGGCCACGACCGCCAGCAAGGCATGAAACGCGACCGAGAGCAGCACGCACTTCTTCAGCGTTTGCGACTGGAGCCAGCGCGTGCGCACGATCGCCGCGCCGACGGCCACGCAGATACCGAGGAAACCGCCCCAGACGATCCAGCCGGAGCCCATCGCAAAGACCTCGTCATCTGCGGGTGGCAGCGGGCCGCGCGGCCCGCGCGTCGGACCGAGCTTGCACGGAGATCGCCACGTGCCGCACGCCGGCCGTCCGGCAGGCCTCGTAGACCTCCGCCATCCGGCCATGGGGCACCGTCCGATCGCCGCGGATCATCACGGCGAGCTCGGGCTTCGTCTCGCGGAGGGCCGTGAGCTTCGCGGCGAGCGCTGTGTCGGCCACTTCTTCCCCCGCGAGCCTCAAGCCACCCGACGCCTCCACCTCGACGATCTCCGGACGCCCGGCGTCCACCGCCGCCGCGGCCTCGACCTGGGGCAGCTCGAGATCGAACTTCCGCTCGTCGCCCGAGAACCGCGTGGCGCACATGAAGAAGATCGTGAGCACGAGGACGACGTCGATCATCGGCGCGAGGTTGGGTGCGGGCTCTTCATCGTCGCTCAGGCGGACCAGCGGCATGCTCAGGCCTCCAGCGAGATTTCGTCGATCACCTGCTGGCAGGTCTCGTCGAGCCGCATGGCGAGCCGATCGACGCGGCTCGTGAAGACCCAATGCAGCACCATCGCGGGGATGGCCACGAGCAGGCCCATCGCCGTCGTGATCAGGGCCTCGCCGAACCCGCGGGCGAGCAGGTCGGGCCGCCCCATCGCGCCGGCGCCGGCCACGTCGTTGAACGACCGGATGAGGCCGAAGACCGTGCCGAGCAGGCCGAGCAGCGGGCCGATCGTGGCGATCCCGTTGAACACGCGGCGATACCGCCGCAGGTGATTCACCTCGCGCTCGCAGGCATCGATCGCCGCCTGCTCGATCTCGACGGCCGGCTTCCCCCAGCGGCGCACGGCGGCCGCGAAGACCTTCGCCGCGGGGCTGCCGTTTTCCTCGCAGGCGTCGATCGCCTCGCCGCGGGAGAGCTGCCCCGATTGCAGCTGCTCGAGGAAGTGGTTCACGAAGAGCTTCGGCACCACCCGGCCCCAACGCAGGCTCACCATCCGCTCGAAGCCAAACACGGCCAGCAAAAACGAGCAGCCGATGAGCGGCACCATCAGGATTCCGCCATCGCGGATCGTGGCCAGCAGGTTGCCGGTGGGGATCAGCGGCTCCGCGGCCGGCGTGGTTACGGCGGCATCGCCGGCGGGCCGCGATTCAACCGCTGCGGCCACCCGTAATTCGCCGCGCTCGCGCATGGCGGCCTCTGAGCCAGCCCATGCACGGGTGCCCTGCGCAATCGCGTGCTGCCCGGCGGCCATCGACATGGCGCAGGCGACGAGGCAGCCGGCCGCAAGCCAGGCGCGGGGATGTGGGGCCGTCCGTGGCACCATCTGAAGGATTCCGGAGCGCGGCCGCCCCGTTCCCTCGAGGCAATGCTCCGCGCATCGGTAGGAATCGACTGCCCCGGCCACACGCGACCAATCCTTCGGTGGCCCAACACCTCGCCGTCACGACCGTCACGACCGGCGTGGAACTCTGAGGCGGGAAGGCGAGCGGGTCGGCGAAAGCTCGACGAGCATTGGGCCGCCGCGGCCCACCGCGAGGAGACTTTTGCCGCCCGCGAGCCGGTGCTACGCCAGATTCGTCAACCCTAAAAGTTCGCGTCGCAGCCGGTGTCGACGTCGCCCACCATGTGGAGGTGGTCGTGATCGATGTACACGACTTCCTGGCAGTCGTCATCGACGAGCGTGTGGGGCACCGGCCAGCCGATCCGCTTCACTTCCTGGAAGTAGACCGTGCACTTGTAGTGGGCATGGTGGAGTTGGGCGGGGCCGACCAGCGGGTAGTGCCGCGGCGGATCGATGTAGTCGGAGATCTTGCACTTGGTGATCCGCACGTGGTTGCGCTGCACCTCGTAGAGGAAGGGCCAGTTGCCCTGCACGGGGCGGGCCTTCTCGAGCGCCCGCATCACCTCGTCGTCGCTCGGCTCGTCGAGGGCCTCGCATGGGCCGCCGGCCTGCAGCGGGCCAAGGATCGGGGCCCGCTCATACCGCTCGTAGTTCCAGAACTGGTCTTCCTTGCTCTTCTGCATGAAGACGGGAACGGGGATCGGGAACGCGAGCGGGCCGAGATTGGGGCCTTGCGACGTGATCCAGAAGCAGCCGCTCTGCGAGACGGCGCCGGAGGCAACCAGCAGGGCCATCGCGAACAACCGGGCACGAACCTTCATGGCGATCTCCTCGGGCGGCTTTTGAAGCGGTCGATCTCGTCGACCCTGCCGGTTGTATCGGCCATGCCAGCGCCACACTTGCGGATTTCTTCGACTGCGCAAAGACGGAGGGCGGCGTCCGACGGCATGAAAAAACCCACCCCCGCCGGAGCGAGGGTGGGCTGTTTCGTGTCAGGCATCCCGGGTTTCGTGTCAGGCATTCCGGGGCCGAGGCCTAGCGGTGGTGGCTGTGCATGTGCCGCTCGTCGAAGTCGAGCCACCACCAGCCGTCGTCCCATTCGAGGGAGACCCGCCGCCAGCCAAGCGGCACCTGCGGATAGGGATAGAAGGGACCGATGTAGGGCCAGGCAGTCGGCGAATACTGCGTGGGATATTGGAGGGCTGCGTAGTTGGGATACGAGGCGTAGCTGGGCCAGGCGTAGTTGGGCATGTTGGGCCCACCACCGCGGACCGGCACTGCCATGCCGCCGCCAGCACCACCCGGGCCACCCATCGGCATCGGCCTGCCTCCCATGCTGCCGGCCATGCCGGGCGGACAGTCGGCGGCCCCCGCAGGCCCCTCGGTGAATCGCATCGAGCCGGGCACCATCTGGCCGTCGCCGACGCCGCCATCGCTGGAATACCCCTCGCCCGCAACGCCGCCGTCGATCACCCGCTCACCGACCACGCCTTCCGAATAGCCGCCCGGTCCGGGCAGATCCATCGGCTGACGCATGCTCGTCCGCACGGCCTGTGGCCGGCCACCGCCGCGCTGCTGCATGGGGCGGGCCGTCGGCGCACCGAGTGGACGCGGGCCTGCCTTGGCCATCGCTGGCGACTTCGACCCATACGTGGCCTGGCCACGGGCCGTCGATTTCCTGCCCTTCGCGGCGGGGGCCTTGGCGACCTCCTCCACGGCGGCGGTGAGCTGGATTGGCGACGCCTCCTCGGCAGCCGCGGTGGTTTCGTTCGACTGCGTCTCGGCAGCCACGGCCGGCATGCCGGCGAGCGACCGGATCGACGAGGGGAGCGCGAAGGCATTGCCCTCGGCCGAGGCCTCCTTGTCGGCGATCGAGAGGCGGTTCACCACCCGTTCGACGCCCTCGACATTCTCGGCGGCGGCGACCGCCGCCTCGATCTGCTTGGGATTGGAGACCACGCCCTCGAGCCACACCGTGCCCGACTTGGCCTTCACGTTGACGCGATACCCCTTCATGGCGCCCGTATCACGGAGCCTGTTGGCAACCGTGGCGGCGAGGTCATCGGCCCGAACCGCCGCCGTCACAAACGACGCCGCGACGATGGCCGTCAGGAATGTTGCTCTCGAGATGGACATGGAAGACTCCTTGAAGCGGCGTGCGGATGGAAGCGCCGCCATGGGAATCTTTTTCGGCCACGACCACTGCCGAAGGGGAGTTTTTTTCCGGTTTGCGCGGAGGCGCCAGGCGCCGCCACAAGCCAGGAAAGATAGGCAAGGAGTCAGACTGCCGGTCGGAAATCGACGACGCAGATCATCGTCATCACGGTGAGCGTGACCGCGCAGGCGGCGCCGGCGGCGGCGCCAAACTGCAGCGCGAACCCGCAAAGCCCGCCGACGGCCGCCAGCGCGAAGACGAGCAGCCACTGACAGGCCCGCTCGTGCCGCGTGCCCTCGGCCATGCGCACCATGCCGGCGGCGATGAGCCCGAGAATCTGCACTCCAGTCATCGCACAGGCGAGCGGGCTGATGGCGGCGAACAAAGGCATGAGCGCAAGCGGTGCGAGCAACATGGCGGGATCAATACCGATTCACCGCCGCCGCCGCAACCCGGCTCGCCGGCCGCCTATTTCGCCCCGAGCAGCGAGTCGAGCTTCTTTTCCAAGTCGGTGATCACGAGATTGCGATCGACCACCTTGCCGTCGGCATCGATGAGGATCATCGTCGGCAGCGTGAGCACGCCGAGCTCCTCGGCAAGCCGGCCGTCGAGGCCGCCGGATTCGTGCAGCTGCGGCCAGGGGATCGGCTTCGCCGTGAGGAACTTCGTGAGCTCGGCCTTGTTGGAATCGAGCGCAATGCCAACCACGGCAAATTTCTTCGGCCCATACTTGGCATACAGCTCGCGGATCTGCGCGATGTCGACCTTGCAGGGCTCGCACCAGGTCGCCCAATAGTGCACGAGCACCGGACGACCGCGGAGCGATTCGATCGCGACCGGCTTGCCGTCGATCGCGGTGCCGGAGAGGGCGAGCGGCTTGCCGACGCTCTCGAGCCGGCGGGCGGCGCCGCGGGCCTTCTTCGCCGAGGGGGATTCGGGGAAATCGGCGACGATCGCCGTGTAGCGGGCGAGCGCCTGCTTCTCATCGCCGGAGAATTCATCCGCGATGCCCATCTGCAGCATCGCTTCGGCGGCATCGGGGGCCTTGGGATATTTCTCCACGAATTGCTTGAGCTCATCGAGCCAGGCCGACTGCACCTTGCCGATGTCGGCGCCCGACTGCTGCATGTTGGCCGCATAGCGGGCCGAGGCCAGGCGAAACGCCACGAAGGCCGCGAGTGAATCGTCCGCCGCCACGGCCGTCGCCAGCCGCTCGAGCCGGTCGATGCCATCGGGCAGCGCTCCCTCCTGCACGCCGGCGGCCACCGTCTCCGCCAGCTGCTTCACCCAAAAGGGCTGCTCGGCGGCTTCCGCGGCGGCGACCACCTGCCCGAGGAGATTGGCCTGCTCGGCGAGCAGGCCGGGCCTGCTCTGCGCGCTCGACGCCGAAAGCTTGCCCTCGATCTCGCGCAGTGTGGCGAGGATCGGCTTGAGCTTCTCGCTCTCCTGGCCGCCCAGTTCGCTGACGCCGCGGTCGGCGATCCGCGGCGAGAAGAAGCCGACCGAATCGGCGAGCTCCCCTTGGGCGCCCGGCACCTGCGGGAGATCGATCGGCCGCCATGTGTCGCCCACCCTCACGAGCGAACCGACGTACACCTGCCCGCCCTTGCCCCCCTCGGCATCGACAAGCGCCACCACGTTGTCGTAGGCCACGACGTCCTTGGCGACGCCATCGGCACCGGCGGGCAGCACACCGGGCTGCGGGGCGAGCATGTTGTTCCATCGCACCGCGGCACCGAGCTGCTTCTGCGCGGCAGCAGCCACGACCGGAAAACTTTTCTGGGCCGCCGCCACGCGGCCGGCGAGCTCCGAGAGCCGCGGCTCGGCGAATCCGGCCGCCTCGAGATCGGCCTTGCCGGGCAGCAGCCGCGCGAGCACAGCCGGATCCCGACTCCGCAACGCCTCGACCAGCTCCGCGGTGGCCTCCTCGGCCGACAGCGACTTCCAGGCATCGAGGGTGCCGTTTTCATCCTCGTCGACGCCCCAACGGCTGCCGCCGGCATTGAGCCACCGGGCCTGATCGGCCTTCGCATTATGGTTGGAATCGATGTCGCGGTAGACCTCGGCGCCGTCCTTGTAATAGCTCCAGCGATCGACGACTCGATCGCCGTTGGTGTCGGCAAACGACCGCAGTACTTCGCCCCGCGGCCCGCGCACGACCCAGGCGTTCACGCCCCCTTCCTTTTCCATCTTGATCGAGCAATTTTTCGCGTCTTCGGCCGAGACCTTGTCGAAATCGACGTTCTTCTGAAACGGGGAGAGGCCGAGCGCGTATTCGACCGTCGGCTGTGCCGAAGCCGTGGCGGCCAGCGCGGCGACGAGGATTGCGGCAGCGAAGAACGGGGCGGCGGACCTACGGAAGGCGAGGCGGGTGGAGGGGAGGCGGGCCATCGTGGTCATGGGAATGTTCCTTCGGGGACGGAGACCCTCAAAACGTAGCGAGAACGCCCGCCGGCGCCAGCCCCACTTTTCCGGCACCGCCCGCCACAGGGCGAATCGCCCACCCCTTTGAAATCGCCGCCGGCAGACCTACACTCGGAGCATCGGCGGCGACGATATCTCGTCTCTGCGGCCCCGAGCGCGCGTAGCTCAGTTGGTTAGAGCGCCACCCTGATAAGGTGGAGGTCCCAAGTTCGAATCTTGGCGCGCGCATTCAATCCAAGCGGATTCAATCCCAGCGGGGACGTAGCTCAATTGGGAGAGCACCGCCTTTGCAAGGCGGGGGTTGTGGGTTCGATCCCCATCGTCTCCATTTTTTCATCGGTGAGCTGCCGCGGATGCTGGAGACAGACCATGTGACCGGCCTCGCGCCTCGCGGGGAACTGGAACGCTGGTTTGCCAACCTGGCTGGCGGCCCGAGCGCCATCGCGGCAGTGTTGGCCGACGTGGTTGGCCTCAAGGCGATCAACCGTCAAAGCGGCTTCGCCGCCGGTGACGCCGCGCTGCGGGCGGCGGCGGTGCGATTCGGGGCAGCGGCCAACGGAGCGGCGATCCTCGCCCGACTCGGCGGCGACGAGCTGATCGCGGTTTTCGTGGGGCCCGAGTCCACGAGCCTCGCCCAAGCGGCCGTGGAGCGAATGCGCGGCGATGCCGGCCTGCCGGCGCTCCGCGCGGCCGCTACGGCGGCGGGCGATCGCGAGCCGCTCGGCCAGCTCATCGATCGGCTCTATACAACCGTGCGGCATTCCTGAATAATCATCTTTCTCCCGCTGGTTTCCCCTCCCTCCGTGCCGCGGCCGTTTTCTCGCCGCGGCCTCTGACCCCCCCAAGCACCGTTTCACAGGGTCCCGATCCATGTCTGCCTTCGCATCCGCCACCGCCCCTGCCGTCGAACGGCGGACCGACATCCGCAACATCGCGATCATCGCCCACGTTGATCACGGCAAGACCACGCTCGTCGACTGCCTGCTCCGCCAGAGCGGCCAATTCCGCGCCAGCCAGCTGTCGGGCGAGCGAATCCTCGACTCCAACGATCTCGAGAAGGAGCGTGGCATCACGATCCTCGCGAAAAACATCGCGGTGGAGTGGAAGGGCACGAAGATCAACATCATGGACACCCCCGGCCACGCCGACTTCGGCGGCGAGGTGGAGCGGGTGCTGCGGATGGCCGACGGGGCGCTCGTGCTCGTCGACGCCGCCGAGGGCCCGATGCCGCAGACGCGGTTCGTGCTCTCCAAGGCCCTCGAGTGCCGCCTGCGGCCGGTCGTGGTGGTCAACAAGATCGACCGTCCCGATGCCCGGCCGCTGGAGGTGCTCGACGAGATCCTCGGGCTATTCCTGGAACTCGGCGCCGACGACGACCTGGCGGACTTTCCCTACGTCTATGCGTCGAGCCGCGGCGGCTACGCCTCCCACGACCCGTCCGTGCGCGAAGGCACGATGCAGCCGCTCCTCGACCTCGTGCTCGAGAAGATCCCGGGCCCGGTGGTCGATCCCGCGGCGCCGCTCAGGATGCTCGTGACCACGCTTGACTGGTCCGACTACGTGGGCCGGATCGCGATCGGCCGGGTCGAGTCGGGCACGCTCACCAAGGGGTCGGCGGTGGTTCGCTCCACGGCGGCCGGCACGCTCGCGCCGGCGAAGCTCGTGGGCGTGCAGTCGTTCGACAAGCTCGGCCGCATCGATGTGGAGCAGGCGACGGCAGGAGATATCGCCGCCGTGAGTGGCATCGAGGACGTGGAGATCGGCGACACCATCTGCGACGCCGCCGACCCGCGGCCGCTCCCGCGGCTCACGGTGGACGAGCCAACGCTGTCGATGGTCTTCGGCGTGAATTCGTCGCCGCTCGCCGGAAAGTCGGGGAAGTACCTGACGACCCGCCATCTGCGCGACCGGCTCACGAAGGAGCTCGAGAAAAACGTCGCCCTGCGGGTCGAGCCGATCGAGGGAAGCGAGCAATTCGCCGTCTCGGGCCGCGGCCTTCTCCATCTCTCGGTGCTCATCGAGACGATGCGGCGGGAAGGCTACGAGCTCTCGGTCGGCAAGCCCCGCGTGATTCTCCACAAGGAGGGCGACAAGACGCTCGAGCCATTTGAGACGCTCGTCGTGGAGGTTCCCCACGAGAAGCTCGGCCCCGTGATGGAGCTCACCGGCTCCCGCCGCGGCCAACTCGTGCACATGGGCAACCGCGGTGAATTCGCCCACGCCGTCTTTTCGATCCCCGCCCGCGGCCTGATCGGCCTGCGCACCCGCGTGCTCAACGCCACGCAGGGCACGGCGATCATGCACCATCGCTTCGAGAAGTGGAGCCCGATGGAAGGGGAGGTCGCCGGGCGGGCCAACGGCGTGCTCGTCTCGATGGTGCCGGGGAAGGCGGTGGCCTTCGGCCTCGACGGCCTGCAGGAGCGGGCCGAACTCTTCATCGAGCCGGGCGACGAGGTCTATGAGGGCATGGTCTGCGGCGAAAACGCCCGCAGCGAAGACATGATCGTCAACCCCACCAAGGAAAAGAAGCTCACCAACATGCGGGCCACGGGCAGCGATCGCAACATCCTGCTCAAGCCGCCGCGCCGGATGTCGCTCGAAGAGGCGCTCGAATACATCGAGGAGGACGAGCTCGTGGAAGTGACGCCCGACGTCATCCGCCTGCGCAAGATCCTGCTCTCCGAGCACGACCGCAAGCGCCAAAGCCGTCAAAAGTAGACCGCTTGCTCCGCAACCGGATCCCGGCCAAAAAGGTGTCAGGACTCTTTTTCGGCCTCAACTCCACCGCCTCCCGGAAGACGTGGACCGAAAAAGAGTCCTGACACCTTTTTGGCCCGGGAGAGCACGGCATGGACGAACCGGCCCCGGGGCGTTATCCTGTTGGGCTGTCTCAGACCCTTCCAGACGTCGGATTCCGCATGGTCAAACTCACTGTTCGCGAACGGGAAAGCATTCAGGAAGCGGTGCGCCGCTTCCGCAAGTTGGTCGAGCGCAGCGGCATCAAGAAGGAGATGCGTCGCCGCGAGTTCTTCGAGAAGCCCAGCGAAACAAAGCGCCGCGCCCGCCTCCGCGCCGAGCGCCGCACCAAGCGCAACCGCCTCCTCGGCGTGTAGGGACGCAACCGCCTCCTCGGCGTGAGTCGCATGTCGGCTTCGACGTATCGCCGAATGTTTCGCACCGCCGGCCGCCTGGATGGCGGCCTCGCGCATGCCGGCGGAGCCGGCCAAGCGAATATCGGCAGGATGCAGATGTTTCGCGTGAAGCTAGTAACTGTGCGTCAGCCGAAAGAAGAAGCCGTCGTAGGCGAGGCTGGAGTTCGTCAGCGGCACGGACGAGAGTTCGCCAACGGGGCCGGTGTCGATCGTCTCGGAATAGCCGAGGTGCCCCCAATACATGAGCATCCAGCCGGCGGAGATGCTCGTCCGCTCACGCCACTGCCAGCTCGTGCCGAGTGAGATGTCGAAGTTAGGCACGACGAGCGTCCCGCCCACGGTTTGAGACTGCACGAGCCTCGAGAAGCCGTTGACGGGCAGTCGCTCCCGGGTATCGACGTTCTGATAGTTGCCCACCAGCAAGGCGGCGCCGCCGGTGGCGAACGCGCTCCAGCGACGCCGCGGCCCCAGATACCGCCGCCCCTGGAGCGCCAGCCGCGGCCCCACACCTTGAAACGTGCGAGCCGTGGTCGCGAAATAGTTCGGGCAGAGCGGGCAGTAGTTGTCGATCGTCGTCGTGACGGCCGTGTCCATGAACCGGATTCCTGCGCTCCCTGCCGTATCCCACCGCGGGGTATTGTTCACGTCGGGATCAAGCTCGAATCTGCGGGCCAGCTCCATGTCGTAGACGTCGAGACTGACATTCGACGACGAGCGGATCGACGCCGAGTCTGGGAGCGCCTCCGTGCCCATGGGGCCAAATATGGCCGTGCCATCGCCTCCATCCCAGTTGCCGCTGGCGACCCCAGCGACCGAAGTGGCCGCATCGATACCAAGGTAGCTGAATCGAGCCAGCGTGTCGCGAGAGAAGTTGTAGCCAAGGAAGCCCCGCACACCGCTGGCAAATCCGAAGTCGTAGTTCAACGCGGTGGTCGCAATCGATTGACCACCGGCCGCGGTCGCCTGGTACAGGGCCGTCGAGTTGCTGAATGACGGCCGGAGCAGCAGATAATCGGCACCGAAAGTCCAACGCGGCTGGCAGTCCGAAGGCGGCGGACAGACCGACTCAGCCTCGCTCGGTGCGCCATCGTCGTCGGCGAAGGCGAATTCGGGAATGACGAGGGAGTCGGTCGCTCGTGCCACAGGGGCACATGCGACGGTCACAGCCCACGCGTAGGCACATCGTACGACAAAACTCGAGCAAACCCGTGAAAACGACATGGCAGCGAACTCCAAGCGGACGAGGAGCCGGCGAACCCCAAACTCCCGCTTATTGATCGTCCAACCACAATCGAAAAAACCAGAAACATCGCCAAGCTTTGCCAGGCCTGCGCAGGCTGCCCGGCCTCTGGCGAACTGGGTTTAGGGCGGAAATCAGGCGCGGCGTCGTCGCATGGACTTTGCAGCAACGATTGCTGCCGCCGTGCCCGCAAGCAACAGCGTCCCGGGCTCGGGCACCGGCGTGATCGGGATGTTTTCGGACGTGCCCGACGGCGTGATCGTGTCGGACGGCCGGATCGGAAAATTCTGCAGGTCAACCGTCGCGGTTTCAATCCCGGGCCCGACAGGCCGCCCGGTGTTGTCGAAGATGAATGGGCGATCACCTCGGTCAGCAAACATATTGAAAACGCCCCCGCCGGCGGGGCTGACCATGCAATTGATGTCCGCAGGGGAGAAGAGCGTCTGGTTCATGCGGTACTTGTTCTCGACCCCGGCTTTGGGGGCGGTGGTCAGCCGCACCACCAGCGCTTTCCCGGGCAGCAGCGGATCTTTGAACTGGAACGTCGCAGCCTGAAGTTGCTCCTGCCATTGCCAGGATGTCTGCTCCGGGCCGTAAAGCAGCGTCGCGGAATCGATTTTGGCATCCCACTTTTTTAGGTCGAGTTCGAAGCCGACCATCGGAGTACTGGATTCGTTCGTGATGCGAACGTATGGCTGCGACTGGGCGTTCCATCGTTCCAACGTCGAAAGCCGGACGCTTGAGTGGGGCACACCTCGCACGCCCTCCAGCTCCTTCCAGACCGGGAAGTTCGATATTTCCAGTCGGATCGCTTCCGCCGAGGCTCGTGGGGCCGGAACGACCGCGACGAGGAGCAGCGCCGCGCACGCAGCCAATGCCAATCGCCTGACGCCGCGTGGAGCGACGATCGCTGAGCATTTTCCGACGGTGGCTGGAAACATTGCCGGCTTGTGGCGCGGCTCGAGAATTCCTCATTCAGCGGTCGGGCCGAGCAGCCGCTGGCCGAAGCCGAGCGACAATGGGCACGAAAGGGCGAAGAGAGCGGCTGAAGAAAAAGGCTGTCCGGAGAACTCGGCTCAACTTCGACCACGCGCCCGGAAACCGGGACGACCGCGGTCAGAGGAACTCACGAGCGGACTACCTACTACGAGAACGCCTCGGGAAACTCTCCCGACGACAATCGAATGGTAGTCAGCACCGCGTCGACCCGTCAACTGTTTGGTTCGAAATTTTTCCAAGCCTGCTGCGGGCCGGTAAAAAGCCCGGAAAATCCGCTATTTCCCGCTTGACCAGTCCAGAGCCACATCGAGCCAAGGGGCATCGTGGGTGGGCCAGCCGGTGCTTACGCGATCGACCCCGGTTTCGGCGATCAGGCGAACAGACTCCGGCCGGATTCCCCCGGAGGCCTCGAGAATGACCCACGGGGCGACCTTGGACCTCAGGTCCACCGCCTGGGCCAGATCTGCGGGGAGCATGTTGTCGAGCAACACCACGTCGGGGCCGGCGGGCAGTACCGATGCAAGTTGCTCCAGCGAATCGACCTCGATCTCGACCACGGTCGCCTCGGCGCGTTCCCGCGGGAAGGTTTCCGCCACGAATCGCCGCGCCCGCTTCACGGCCTCGTCCGGGCGGAGGCCCGCCTCCGCAGCCGCTGCGAGATGATTGTCCTTGATCAGGATCGCGTCGTAGAGGCCCATCCGGTGGTTCCAGCCGCCGCCCAGCCGCACGGCCAGCTTGTCGAGCAACCGCCAGCCGGGCACCGTCTTCCGCGTGTCATAGACGCGGCAGCCGGTGCCGTCCACGGCATCGACGAGCCGCCGAGTGGCCGTGGCCACGCCCGACATTCGGCCGAGCAGATTGAGCACGACACGCTCCGCCGTCAGCACGCTGCGGGTGGGGCCGTACAGCCTCGCCACCACGGCGCCCGCGTCGACGACCGCGCCATCGGCCACGATCGGCCGCCACTCGAGTTGGTCATCCGCCACGCGGGCCACGATGGCGGCCGCCTTGAGCCCGGCGATCACGCCCACCTTCCTGGCCACCACGTCGAGCTCGGCCATGGCCTCCGCGCTGACGAGCGCCACGCTCGTCCAATCGCATTCGTGCCCCAGGTCTTCGGCGAACCAGCCCCGGGCCAGATCCTCCACGTGGCGAGCCAGGTGATCATCCCAGCCGGACTGCCGGAATTCACGAGCGGTGTGAGCGGGAGGGGAAGGGGGCATGCAGGAGGGCCGTCAGGGGAGCCGCGAATCCACGGGGCGACAAGGGAGGGGATGCCTGGGCTATCCTACAGCAGACGTTTGCCGGCTCCAGCCCGCCTCCATTCCTGTGAACCCATCGCCCCAATCTTCGTCCCAATGCCTGCATCGCCGCCACGAGCACCGACCCCCGAGCCATTCATCGCGCCCGCCGCGCAGACAATCATCGCCGGCGCGGTCGCCGTCTGCCTCGCGGCCACAGCAACATGGCTCACGCTCGCCGGCGGTTTCTCCGGCCAACTCGTCGATCACGACGCCCCGCCGGCCGCGACCGCCCGCTTCACCGTCAACGTGAATACAGCCTCCGCCGTGGAGCTCGCGCAACTGCCCGGCCTCGGCCCCGCGATGGCCCAACGCATCGTCGACCACAGAACCGCCCACGGCGACTTCCCGTCGCCCGAGGCGCTCCTCGACGTGCCGGGCGTGGGCGAGGCGACGCTCGCCGCCATCTGTCCGCACCTGCGGCCGATCACACCGCCCCCAGCGCCGTCGGGCCGCGCCGATACCGAGTGACCCGTCACGATGCCCTTCGACCAGACCATCTTCGAACTCGTCGCCCCCTACGCCCCCGCCGGCGACCAGCCCGCGGCGATCGACGCGCTCGTGCGCGGCGTCGAGGAGGGGAGGGCGTCGCAGGTGTTGATGGGCGTGACCGGCTCCGGCAAGACGTTCACGATGGCCAACGTGATCGCCCGGGTGGGCCGCCCCACGCTCGTGCTCTCCCACAACAAGACGCTCGCCGCCCAGCTCTACGCGGAGTTTCGCGACTTCTTCCCGCACAACGCGGTGCACTATTTCGTCAGCTACTACGACTACTACCAGCCCGAGGCCTACATTCCGCAGCGCGACATCTACATCGAGAAGGATGCCGCGATCAACAAGGAGATCGACCGCCTGCGGCTCGCGGCCACCAGCGCCCTGGTCAGCCGGCGTGACGTGATCGTGGTGGCGAGCGTGTCGTGCATCTACGGCCTCGGCTCGCCCGACGACTACCGCGCGATGGTGGTCCGCCTGGCCAGCGGCGTCCAGCTCGGCCGCGACCGCCTCCTCGAGAAACTCGTCGCGGTGCACTACGAGCGGAGCGACATGGCACTCGAGCGCGGCAAGTTTCGCGTGCGCGGCGACTCGATCGACATCTGGCCCCCCTACGACGAGCTGGCTGTGCGCGTGGAATTCTGGGGCGACACGGTCGAATCGATCGCCGTGATCCATCCCACGAGCGGCGAGGTGGCCGCCCGCAAGGACGAGATGTATTTCTATCCCGCCCGGCACTTCGTGATGCCGGAAGACCGGATCAGGGCGGCGGTCTCGACGATCCGCGCCGAACTCGACGCGCGGCTCGACGAGCTCAAGAGCCAGGGCAAGCTGCTCGAGGCGCAGCGGCTCAACGCCCGCACCCGGTTCGACATCGAGATGCTCATGGAAGCCGGCTTCTGCCCCGGCATCGAGAACTATTCGCGGCCGCTCTCGGGCCGGGCCCCGGGCAGCACGCCGACGACGCTCTTCAACTATTTCCCGAACGACTTCCTCTTCTTCGTCGATGAGTCGCACGTGACGGTGCCGCAGGTCCGCGGGATGTATGCCGGCGACAAGAGCCGCAAGACGACGCTCGTGGAGCACGGCTTCCGGCTGCCGAGCGCCCTCGACAACCGACCGCTCACATTCGAGGAGTGGGAGAAACGGCTCCACCAGACGATCTACGTGTCGGCCACGCCCGGGCTCTGGGAGCTCGAGCGGACCGGCGGCGAGGTGGTGGAGCAGGTGATCCGCCCGACGGGCCTGCTCGATCCCGTCATTGACATCGTGCCGGCGAAGCAGCAGGTGCCGCACCTCTCCGGCGAGATCGAGAAGACCGTCGCCGCCGGCCAGCGGGTGCTCGTCACGACGCTCACGAAGAAGCTCGCCGAGGACCTCACCACCTACTTCCAAGAGCGAAATGTGCGCTGCCGCTGGCTGCACAGCGAGCTCGACGCCTTCGAACGCGTGGAATTGCTCCACGACCTCCGCGCGGGCAAGTTCGACGTGCTCGTCGGTGTCAACCTGCTTCGCGAGGGTCTCGATCTGCCCGAGGTGGCGCTCGTGGCGATCCTCGACGCCGACAAGGAGGGCTTCCTGCGAAGCGAAACCTCGCTGATGCAGACGATCGGCCGCTCCGCCCGCAATGTCGATGCCCGCGTGATCCTCTATGCCGACACCGTCACCGAGTCGATGCAACAGGCCGTCGACGAGACCCGCCGCCGCCGCGCGTTGCAGGAGGCCTACAACGCTGCCCACGGCATCACGCCCGAAACGATCCGCAAGGAGATCCGCGCCGGGATCGAGTCGGAGGCGGCCTCGCGGGCCGTGGCATTCGAGGCCGTGGGGCAGGGGGAAGACGACCAGCGCCGCACCGCCGAACTGATGGAGGAACTCGAGGCCGACATGATGCAGGCCGCGGCGGAGCTCGACTTCGAACGGGCCGCGTCGATCCGCGACCAGATCGCCGCGCTCAAGACCGGCGGGCGTGGCACGGCGGGCCGAGGGGGCCGCGGCCACCGCGGCCGCGGCGGGGCGTCGAGTGGTCGGATTCCACGGCCGAGCCGGTGAAAGGAGACCGCTCCAGGAGACCGCTTGCTCCGCAAGCGGTTTTGGGATCCGCTTGCGGAGCAAGCGGTCTCCTGTGTTGGCCGATAGAATTTGGCAATGTCTCCCGATATCCCCGTCGAGTCGCTCTGGCAGGCAGTCTGCACCGTCACGAGCAGCTACATCCTCGTCATCGATCGTGCCGGCACGCTGCTCTTTGCCAATCGGCTCGAGCAGGGCCGCGCGCTCGAGGAGATCCTCGGCCGCAACATCCTCGATTTCGCCCCCCCAAAGTCGGAGCAGGAGATCCGAGACTCGCTCGAGGCGGTCTTTGCCGAGGGGGGCGTGCATGCCTTCGAGACGGTCGCGCGGCAGCTCTCCGGCGCGCTCGCCTGCTATGCCGTGCGGGCCTGCCCGATCGAGGTCGGTGGCCAGCGCGTGGCGGCGCTGCTCTGCGTCGATGACGTCCTGCCGCTGAAGACCTCGGAGGAGACGCTCCGCCACGAACGGCACGTGCTCGGCCAACTGCTCGAGATCCAGGAGCGCGAGCGGCAGCTCGTGTCATACGAGATTCACGACGGCCTTTCCCAATACCTCGCCGGAGCCATGATGCACCTGCAGGCGCTCGAACACGCCTCGTCCACGGGCACGCTCGAAGAGAGGCGTCACAAGCACGACCTCGACGAGAGCCTGCGGCTCCTGCGGGCCGCGGTGGACGAATCGCGACGGCTGATCGGCGGCCTGCGGCCTCCCGCCCTCGACGAACTCGGCATCGTGGAGGTGATCGAATCGCTCGCCGCAGAGGCACGCGGTTTCATTCCGCAGGTCGATTTCCGCCACCAGCTGAATCGGGGCCGCCTCCCTCCGGCCATCGAGACCACGATCTTTCGGATCGTGCAGGAATCGCTCTCCAACGCCCGCAAGCACGCGAGCGCACACGCCGTGACGATCTCGCTCGACCAGCCCGACGCAGGGCATGTGAGCCTCGTCGTTCGCGACGACGGCGTCGGCTTCGACCCGCGGCTCGTTCCGCAGGATCGCTTCGGCCTCGAGGGGATTCGCCAGCGTGCGCGGCTCTTTGGCAGCGAAGCCGAGATCACGAGCGCCCCGGGGCAGGGCACGACGATCCGCGTGAGCCTCCCGCTCGCCGCCGCCGTCGGCCGCTGACTCGCGCCGGCGCGGGCGGCCTTTTCACTGCTGCTGGATGTCGTCGTCTGCGTGCGCGGGTGCCACCCGCACGACCGCGTGCATCGGCGCGTCGAGCGGCGCGAGCTGGTCGTGCCAGGAGAGCGACGGGAGCCGGTCGAGCGTGCGGGTGGCCACCCGCACCTGGATCGTCTCGTCGCCGGCGCCGCGGTAGGTGCCCTTGTTCGGCGGCACGTCGGTAAAGTCGCGGCCCACGGCCGTCTTCACGAAGTGGCCGTTCACCGGGCAGCCGTTCGTCGGGTCGAAGCCCGTCCAGCCCACGTCGGGCAGCCAGACCTCGCACCAGGCATGGCTCTGCGATTCCTTGTTGGGCCGGTGGATGTAGCCGCTAACATACCGCGCCGGCACCCCGAACGACCGCAGGACGGCGATCATGAGATGCGTGAAGTCTTGGCAGACGCCCTTGCCGTGCGCGAGCAGGTGGTCGATCGGCGAGGTGGCGTCGGTGACGTCGCGGGCATACTCGAAGCGGCCGCGGATGCTCTCGGCGACCTGGCAGACCCACATGCCCACCCGCATCCGCGGCAAGGGCCGGAGCTGCGCCAAGAGCGGCTCGAGCAGCGGGCTCGCCCGCACCGGGCCGCGGAGCGGCAGGTAGTCGAGCGTCTCGAGCGGCAGCTGCCATGCCTCGGCGGGCGGGCGATCGGAAAAGACTGCCTGGCTGGCGATCGGGCCAACGCCAGCGTCTTCGGTCTCGACCACGCTGGCGGCCAGGATGCGAACGGTCGTGGGGGGCTTCAGCAGATTGAAGTGGTGCACCCGGTTGCCGAAGCCATCGAGGTAGTTGCTCATCGTGACCGGCAGACCGACGCTGATTCGGAAGGAATGGCAGCGCTGCGCGGCGTCGCTCACCGGCTCCATCCGCAATTCGCACAGCCACTCGCTCACCGGCTGCGAGTATTCCATCGCGGTTTCGTGCTGGATTTCGAGGATCATGGGCGTCTCCGGGACAGCCCCGGCGCGGGGCGGCCGGTCACTGGAGGGAATACTGCTGCTGGAGCAGGTGGCCGATGCGGGCGCACCGTGCGACCGCGTCGGCGAGGAAGGGATGCACGGCGGCCGCATCAAAAGCCGTGTCGTCGAGATAGACGAGATCGTTGAGCAGCCGGCCGACCGTGCGGACGACCTCGTCGTCGCAGCGGTCGGGGAGCCGGCCGCTGATCTCGGTGAGCGACTGCATGATCCGCGACAGACAAAAACGCACCGAGTGGGGGAAGTCGGGATTCACGAGCAGGAATTCCACCACCCGCTCCGGCTCGACGCGGCTGATGTAGAGCCGCTGGTAGGCCTCGAAGGCGGCGCAATTTTTGAGCACCGCGGCCCACTGCAGCGTGCTGATCGGCAGATCGGCCGACTCCGACCGCTCGAGGAGGCCGAAGCGGCTGTCGAGGATCCGCAGCACCTTGTCGGCCCGCTCGAGATGACGGCCGAGCTGGATGAAGTGCCAGCCCTCGTCGTGCGTGAGCGTGGCATCGCAGACGCCGTGAAAGAGCAGCACGCCCAGCTGTGCTTCCTCGCAATAGTCGTGCGGCGATTCGGCCACGCGAGCCTGCAGAGAGGGATCGGAAAGCCGCCAGTGGAGCTTGTTGAGCTCCCGCCACATGGCCGGGCTGATGGAGCCGCGGATGCTGCGGGCATTGTTGCGCGAGCGGTTGACGCATGAGATCACGCTCCCAGGATTGCCCGCCTCGACGAGCAGCCAGCGCTGCACCGCAGCAACCGGATGCTCTCCCTGCCGCATCTGCGGGGGCGGCTGCCGCAGGAGCGAGAGGAGCGAATTCCACTCGAGCTCAGCCGGATTGGCGAGCACGCCATGCAAATCGAGCTCGTTTTGAAACGTCACATCCACCGCCCGCGCAAGATGATCGGCCCGCTCGAGATAGCGGCTCATCCAAAACAGGGCGTCGGCGACACGGCTGAGCATGCGCTGCCTCAAGGCCCCGGGGCGCGTGACGGGGAATGGGGAGGAGAACGATCGGCCAGGATCCAGGTATCTTTGCTGCCGCCCCCCTGGGAGCTGTTCACCACGAGACTGCCCTTCGGCAGGGCCACCCGTGTGAGTCCGCCGGGCGTCACCGTGACCCGCTCGCCGCAGAGCACGAACGGCCGCAGGTCGAGATGGCGGCCTTCGAGTCGGCCGTCGATGAAGGTCGGGTGGGTCGAGAGTTGAATCGTCGGCTGCGCGATGAAATCCCGCGGGTTCGCGAGGATCGCCGCGCGAAATTCCTCCCGCTGCTCCTTCGTGGAAGCCGGGCCAACGAGCATGCCGTAGCCGCCCGACTCGTTCACCCGCTTCACGACGAGCTTCTCGAGGTTGTCGAGCACGTGGCTGCGCTGGGCCGGAATCTCGGGGCGGAAGGTTTCGACGTTGTTGAGCAGGGGATCCTGCTTGAGGTAGTAGCGAATCATGTCGGGCACGAAGGGGTAGATTCCCTTGTCGTCGGCAATGCCCGTGCCGATGCTGTTGGCCAGCGCCACCGTGCCGGCCCGATAGGCATTCACGAGGCCCGGCACGCCGAGCGCACTATCGGGGCGAAACGTGAGCGGATCGAGGAAGTCGTCGTCGATCCGGCGGTAGATGACGTCGACCCGCTGGCGTCCCCGTGTCGTCCGCATGAAGACCCGGTTGCCGTCGACGAGCAGGTCGCGGCCCTCCACGAGTTCGATCCCCATCCGCTGGGCGAGGAAGCTGTGCTCGAAGTAGGCGGAGTTGTACATGCCCGGGCTGAGCAGGACGACGGTGGGCTGCGGCACCGATTCCGGGGCGATGTATTGCAGCACGTCGAGCAGGGCCGCGGGGTAATCGTCGTTGGGCAGGACGTCGTAGTCATTGAAGAGCGACGGGAAGACCCGCTTGAGCACCTGGCGGTTTTGGAGCATGTAGCTCACGCCGGACGGCGTTCGGGCGTTGTCTTCGAGGACGAGATACTCGCCTTCAGCCGAGCGGATCAGGTCGGTGCCGCAGATGTGGATGTAGATCCGGCGGGGCACGTTGGCGCCGACGAACTCGCGGCGAAAAAAGCCCCCTTGGAGCACGAGCGGCGCGGGCACCACGCCGTCGCGCAGGATGTGCTGCTCGTGGTAGACATCCCACAGGAAGAGATTGAGCGCGTGAATCCGCTGGATGAGACCTTCCTCGATCCGCTGCCACTCGGAGGCCGGGATGATCCGCGGCACGGGATCCATCGGCCAGACCCGCTCGATCCCCTCCTCGGCGCGGTAGACAGTGAAGCCGACGCCGTCCTGCCGCATCGAAAGATCGGTCATCGCCTTCCGGCGACGAAAGTCGTCGACGGTCGTCTGCCGCAGCCGCTCGTGGAGGGGACGGTAATGCGGCCGCGGCACGGCCTCGCGACCGGCGCCACAGGCAAACATCTCGTCGTAGGCGAGGCCGAGCTCGTAGTCGTCGAGCAGCCCCGACGCCGACGAAGCATGGTGGCCCGAGGCGTGGTCAACGGTGACCGAAGTGGATTTCATGAAATGCCTGCCCGACCGGCCAAAGGCTAACAGGAACCAGCCTCTCATGCGCGCAAACCGGGCAACGAATGCCCGCGCTCGCGGCACGAACGATCATGCGTTTGTGGGAAGAATCCGCCTTTTTCCTTGACGAAAAGAACGTGTCGCTTAGTCTGCGAACGTCTCAACGTTTCATCCTGCAACTTCCGCGCCAATCCTTCACCTCCGAGGCTTCCTGATGACCTATTGCGTCGGCATTCGCACCCACCAGGGGCTTGTCATGGCCTCCGATTCCCGGACCAATTCGGGCATCGACCAGGTCGAGGTCTGCCGGAAGATGCACAACTTCGTGACGCCGGGCGAAAGGATGTTCACGATCCTCTCCAGCGGCAGCCTCTCGCTCACGCAATCGGTGATGACCAGGCTCGAACAGGAATTTCGTGCCGGTGAGGGCCTGGCCAGTGCGGCCAACTTCTACGAGGCGGCGCGGTGCGTGGGTCGGCAGGTACGGGAGGTCGGGGCGATCGATCGGGAGTTCATGGAGCGCGACCACATCGCCTTCTCGGTGAACCTGCTCGTCGGCGGCCAGATCCGCGGCGAGCCGCCCCAGCTCTACATGATCTACGCGCAGGGCAACCCGTTGCGGTGCACGCGGCTCTCGCCCTACCTGCAGATCGGCGAAAGCAAGTATGGCCGCCCGATCCTCGACCGAGGCATTCGCTTCGGCGAAACGACGCTCGAGCAGGCGGTGAAATACGCGATCATCTCGCTCGACTCGACGATGCGATCGAACGTCGCCGTGGGGCCGCCGATCGATCTGCTCGTCTACGGCAACGACGACCTCGCGGTCAGACGCTACCGCCGGCTCGAAGCCAGTGATCCCGAACTCGGCGAAATCCGCTCGAGCTGGGAGCAGGCGTTGCGGGGCGCGATCAAGACGCTGCCACAGATCGACTTTTCATCCCCGCCGCCCCCTGATCAGCTCGGCGTAATCTGCGCCGACCCTCGCTTTGCGAGTTAGGCGGCCTTGCGCAGGCCGTCGAGCGATCGGCCGAGCCGGCGGCGGCCGGTCGTGGCCGTTGCCGTGGCGGTCGTTTCGAGAACGTCGGTCGCCTTGGATTCATGCTGCACGGCCAGCCGCTCGCGGAGCGACTGGGCGAGCGCCGGGCCGAGATCCTCGCCACGCGTCCGCGTGCCGACGTCCTCGACCGCATCGGCCAGCCCAAGCACCACAGCCTGACGAACCCCCTCGCGCAGCCAGTCAAAGAAACTCATCGCAGCGTCTCCCCCTGAATCCGATTCGATCCCATGCCCGCACGGGTTGGTATCGGCCTCGTCAGGGCGAGGATTGCACCGATCGGTCGCCACGGACGGCCCTCGGCCTCTGGGCAGACTCTGCCGCCGCCCCCGCCGAGCGGCCGAGGCAGACCAGGCACATGTCGTCACTGCGGACCTGGCCGGCGGCATGCCGCTCCACATCTCCCAAAACCCGCCGTCCCAACTCCTCGGCATTCTTTACCGGATCTGCCAGGATCCGCATCAGCCTGCCGAGGCCATAGGTGCGGTGCTCGTGGTCCATGGCCTCGCTGATGCCGTCGGTGTAGAGCACGAGCGTCGCCCCAGGCTCGAAATCGACGTCGACCCCAAGATAGTCATGCTCCGGATCGACGCCGAGCGGCAGCCCAGACTCCTCGGCGCCGACCGTGCGCACCGTGCCCGCCGCATCGCGCATGAAGACGGGAAGGTGCCCCGCGTTGACGATCGACAGACGGTGAGAAGACGGATCGAGCACCGCGACGACGAGCGTGGCGAAGCGGTCGTCCCAGCCACTGCGACAGAAGCTCTCGTTGATCCGCGACACCGCCTGGGCGGCATCGCGTTCGATGGCGAGGCAATACCGCACGTCTGCCGACAGCGTTGCCATGACGAGCGCGGCCGAAACCCCCTTGCCGGAGACGTCGGCCAGCACGACCGCCATGCGGCCATCCGGCAGCGGCACATACCCGAAAAAATCGCCGCCGATCTGATGGGCCGGTTCGTAGTAATCGAAGACCTCGTATCCCGGAATCTCGGGCGGGCGGGAGGGCAGAAGCCCCTGCTGCACGCGGTGGGCGAGTTCCAGGTCGCGGTTCAACTGCTCGCGGTTGATCCGGTCGTCGTGGGCGAGCGCCTGCTCGATCGCCTGGGCCAGTTGCCCCGCGATGCCCGCCAGCACGTCGAGATCCTGTTTGCCAAACACATGCCGGAGATCCTGCGAATCGATCTGCACGACGCCGAGCACGCTGCCATCGGAGCCGATGAAGGGCACGCACATCACCGAGAGGATGCGGCAATCGGCCACGCTGTCGTTCATCTTGAACCGGCTGTCGTTCGTGGTGTCGGCCGAAAGGATGGCGCGGCGCGACTGCAGCACCTTGTCCATCAGCGACAGGCTGAGCTTCAGCGGCCCGGGCTCGATACCTCCCCGCTGCTTGCGGGCGCGGAGCACGAGCCGATGCGACTTGGAGTCGGTGAGCAGCACGAACCCCCTCTCGGCGTTCGGGAAGATCTCGAACAGACCGTCGAGGAGCCGCGGCAGGACCTCGCCGAGCGAAAGGGACGCACCAACCGCGCGGTTCAGGCCGAGCACGGCCCGCAATTTCGCTTCCGCAAACGCACCCACGTCGCCGTCCGAAGAGGGCCGGGAAACCTCCACCTGCGACACGATGACGGAGTCGCCATTGCCCGATTCGACGATCTCCGCGCCGAGGCCGAGCGCCGAGTCGGAAAGCATCCGCTCGGCGGAAAGCGGCGTGTTCGAGGAGAACCGCAGCCGCTGGTCGCAGATCTGCACTTCGTCGCCATCCTCGAGCAGCCGCTTGCCTTCGAACGGCTTGCCGTTCACGGTCGTGCCGTTGCGGCTGCGGAGATCTTCGATGAACGCCATCAGGCCGACGACGGTGATGGCGGCGTGCTGGCGGCTCACCGAAGAGGCGTCGAGGACGACGTCGCAGGCGGGATGCCTGCCGATAACCGTGCGCTCCTGAAAGAGCCGAAACCGCTCGCCTGCACGAGGCCCGTTCTTGATCTCGAGGGCACACGTTGGCACGAGTCACTCGACTGCTGATGGTGGCGGACTGACGGCGGCGGAGTTGGGCGAACCTACACCCGCGGGGCAGGGATCGCCCAGGCCTCGCGGCCCGGCGAGCGGAATTGCCTCGCGACGAACGAGTAGGTACGCTCGTTGCCAGAGGACCGCAGCATACCGACTGCGGCCGTTCCCGTGCGATGGCCCCGCGTCTCCCCCGGCGCAGAAACCCGGCCAACACGGCCCCTTGGGGAATGGTGTAACGGTAGCACGACTGGCTCTGAACCAGTTAGTCTAGGTTCGAATCCTAGTTCCCCAGCTTTATCTCTCACGCGCCGAGGGGCTTGTTCGAGAGTACCTCACGCGCCGGTGGGCTTGCCGGGGCAGATTCTGAGGCGTCAGGCCCGGAGGGCCGGGTATCGTCCAGCGAGCGGAGCTCGCCGAGGAAAGTTCGGCACGATGCCGAGACTTTCCGTGAAACAGCGGGCCGGGTCAGCACCAGCCGGCGGATGCCGGCCAAGCGAAAATCGGCAGGATGCCGATGTTTCGCGTGTAGTCAGTGCCAGCGGCGGAGCCAGCCGCGGCGCCAGAAGAGCGTCACCATGCCCACCGTCGTCGCGAGCATGATGCCGGCCGCCACGAGCCCGCCATAGCGGAAATTCAAGAGCGGCATGTTCCACGGCGACTCGGTGTTGAAGTTCATGCCGTAGTAGCCGGTGATGAACGTCAGCGGCATGAAGATCGTGGCGATCACCGTGAGCACCTTCATCACGTCGTTCATGCGATTGTTGAGGCTCGCCAGATAGATGTCGCGCAGGTCGCTGCCGATCTCGCGATAGCTCTCGGTGAGGTCGAGCAGTTCCATCGTGTGGTCGTAGCTGTCACGAAAGTGCTGCCGGGCATGGTCGCCGACGAACGCGGTCGCCTCGCGGCCCAGGGCGTGGAGCACGTCGCGGGTCGGCCAGAGGGCGCGGCGGAGCGTCATCAGGTCGGTCCGCACGTCGTGGATGCGGCCGAGCAGGCCGCGGGTGGGATTGTCGAGCGCCTCCTCCTCGATCGTCTCCAGGCGGTCGCCAAACTGCTCGAGCACCGGAAAATAGCCGTCGATGACGGCGTCGAGGAGCAGGGCGCAGAGATGGTCGGCCCCCTGTTCTCCCAGCCGGGTGCGGCCGTGGCGGATTCGCTCCCGCACGCTGGCGAAGCCGTCGGGCACCGTCCGGTCGTGAAACGTGATCACGTAGCGGTCGCCGAGAAAGATCGCCATCGGATCGGTCACGATCGCCTCGCCGTCGTATCGCGCCATCCGCGCGGCGATCAGCACCTGGTGACCGAAGACCTCCACCTTCGGCCGTTCGTCGGGCGTGACCGCGTCTTCGAGCGCGAGCTCGCCGATCTCGAACAACTGCCCCACGGTGCGGATGGCGGCCGCGTCGCCAAAGCCATCGACGTCAAGCCAGACCACCGGCCACTGCTCGCGGGCAATCGTGAGTTCCTGCGGCGCCGCCACCGTCGATTCCTGGGTGGTCTCGCCGTCGCAGGCGATCAGCCGCAGGATCGTGGGCTGGCCGCCCACCTGGCGGTCTCCGGACGCGGCTGCGGAATCACGATGCGAGAGGCGGCGACGGCGACGGCGGTGCTTGCGGGGTGCCATGCGAGGGTCTCCGGCATCCCACGATAGCGGCCTGCCGGGGCTCCGGTCGAATCCAGTCTCCGGGCATGCACGCCGACCGCTGAGCGCGGTATTCTCGCCGCATGGCCCGTGATTCCCACATCTCTCCGATCGGCGAAGCGCTCGGCTGGGTTTCCCGGATCATGGCGATCGGGCTGACAATGTTCCTGCCGGGCGTCGCCGGCAACTGGCTCGATGCCAGGCTCGGCACCTGGTTTCTCGGGCCCCTGGGGCTCGTGGCGGGATTCAGCGTGGCGATCCTGTCACTCGCCCGCCTGCGAAGCGGCCGCGGCGGGCGGAATCGCTGAGCAGGAAATTGACGGCAGGGAGCGGGAACTGATGTTGAAGGGTTTGCTGATTCCGGTGGCCGTCATCGTGGCGGCAGCGGGTGTCGCTTTCGGCATCGGGCCAAACAGTCCGGAAAGAAATCGGGCCATCGGCTTCGCGGCCGGCGTCTGCGCCGCCGGAGCGTTCGCCGCCTGGTTCGCGACGCTGCTGCCCGTCACGAGTGCCGCGGGCCGCGTCGCCGCTCCGCTGGCGGCCGTCTCGCTGCGGATTTTTCCGGCGCTCGTCGCGCTGGGCTGGCTCCAGGCTCGCGGCTCCGGCCTGCGGGCAGCGGGCGCTGATCGTTTTCTCGTCGGGTTTTACCTGGCCATGCTTGCGGCCGAGGTGATCCGAGCCATCATGGAGGGGCGGCGAGGTGCCCGAATCCGCGGGAACGACGAAGTGATTTGACGCCGCGGCCGCCGATGCCGCACACTCTCTGCCCCGCTCACTGATCTGCCCCCACGGGCGACAGGCAGTCTGTCAGGAACGAACCCAAGCGATGTCCGACCATAATCCGATCTACCACCTCAAAGACGCCTACTTCTTCGAGGTTCCGAAGGCCTTGTGGCGGCAAAACTGGCAGTCGCTCGACGACGTGCCGCAATTCCTCCGGGATGGGCGGCCCGACATCACCGACGTGGCCGAGTTCAACCACGCGATGGACGGAAAAATCCTGATCCCGCAGCCCTTCGGCGTGCTCGACAGTCTGTTCGAGAAGAAGTCGGGCTTCTGCATCTCGAAATACATGCTGCTGGAATTGCTGCTGGCCGGCATTCTGCTCGTGCTCTTCTCGCGGCTGGCGAAGCGACTGCGATCCGGCGAGCCGGCGAAAGGCGCCTTCTCCAATCTCTTTGAGGCGATGATCCTGTTCGTGCGCGACCAGATCGCCCGCCCCGCCATCGACAGCCACGACCATGGCCACGATGACCACGGGCATCACGATGACCACGGGCATCACGATGACCACGGGCATGGCCACGCCGCGCTCGCCGGCGCCGGCGGCCCGATCGTCGAGGTGCATCGGGAGGTGCACGAGGGAGACCGGTTCGTGCCGCTCCTGCTCACGCTCTTCTTCTTCGTGCTCGGCTGCAACCTGCTCGGCATGGTGCCCTGGGCCGGTTCGCCCACCGCCTCGTTCTCGGTCACGCTCGCGCTTGCGGGCGTCACGATGCTGACAGTGGTCGTCGCCGGCATGCTCAAATTCGGCTTCTTCGGCTTTTTCAAGAATCAGGTTCCCTCGATGGATCTGCCGCTGCCGCTGGCGATCCTGCTCAAGCCAATGATCTTCGCGATCGAGATGCTCGGCCTGTGCATCAAGCACCTGATCCTGGCCGTGCGACTGCTCGCCAACATGGTGGCCGGCCACCTCGTGTTGCTCGGCATCATGGGGCTGATCTCGGCGGCCGCCACGTATTCGATGGGGCTGTGGGCCACCGTGACGGGCATCAGCGTCGTGAGCTGCACGCTCTTCAGCGTGCTCGAGTTGTTCGTCGCGTTTCTGCAGGCCTACATCTTCACGTTCCTTTCGGCCCTGTTTATCGGGGCATCCGTGCACCAGCATTGATCCCGCAGCCAGGCCGAAAACCAGCGGCCAAAAGCACCGCCCTTCAAAGTTGCCCGAAAATCCCTAGAACACCGTCCATCGAACCCGTTCGTCTTCAATTTTCACCCGTATCCGGGCAACCGTCCGGTCCCTCGTTTTCCAAGGAGTTTGATCCAGTGATGATCCGATCCCTCTTCTCGACCCGTTCGCTCGCCGCCCTGGCCGCCATCGCCCTCACCTTCATCTGCGCCGACATGGCCAGCGCCCAGGAAGCCGCCGCCGCCGGTCGCTCGCTCATCGACCTCACCTCGGCGTTCAGCGTCGGCCTTGTCGTGATCGGTGCCGCCTATGGCATCAGCAAGCTTGCCTCGGCCGCCTATGAGGGCATGTCGCGTCAGCCCGAAGTGGCCGGCAGCATCCAGACCGCGATGATCATCGCGGCGGCCCTCATCGAAGGCTTCACGTTCTACGCGCTCTTTATTTGCTCGCAGAAGGCCTGAAGCTGTTTCCGGCGATTCGCAGCTCCGCTGCGGCCGGCCGGCATCCGTCCAGCAGACGGGGCGCAAGGGCTCCTGCCCCTCGCCCCGTCTCGCTGGGACGGGAACAGGGCGAACGTGTCCGGGGAACACTTCCCGACGCGATCGCCGATCCGCATTCGATTGACTCCACGACCGCTTACACACGCCCGCTCAAGACAAGCCCTGCGGAGTTTCCCCGTGACCGCGACCAGCCTCTGCCGAGCCATCTGCCTGACGGTGGCACTCCTCGCCACCGCATCGCTCCCGCTGCCGATCGCCGCAGTGGCATCGCCTGCCGCCCATGCGAGCGACGCGCACGGCGACCATGGCCATGGCCACCAGCCCGAGATCGGCCACAACGCCCCCGCCGGCGTCAGCCAGAAGGATTTCGAGAGCCCGGCCTGGTTTCAGACCGACCTCGCCGTCTGGTCGTTCGCCGTGTTTCTCGCGCTCCTCGGCCTGCTGACGAAGTTTGCCTGGAAGCCGATCATGCAGGGCCTCGAGAAGCGCGAGGAGGGTATTGCCCGCCAGATCGCCGAGACGAAGGCCGCCAACGACGAAGCAAAGCGGATGCTCGTCTCCTACGAGCGGCGGCTCGCCGAAGCTTCGGAGGAGGTCCGCGGCATGCTCGAGGAGGCGCGGCGCGATGCCGAAGTCACGCGGCAGTCGATCGTCGCCGAGGCCCGCAAGGCGGCGGAGGACGAGCGGGCGCGAGCCACCCACGAAATCAAGCTCGCCAAGGACGACGCCCTGTCGCAGATCGCCGAGAAGGCCGGTCAATTGGCCGTCGATGTGGCCGGGAAATTCCTGCGGGAAAAACTCGGCTCCGATGACCAGTCTCGTCTCGTCCGCGATTCGGTCGCCAGCCTGTCGAGCCGTCCGAGCGTCAACTGATCCGCCCCACCGGCAGCCCACACTCATGTCTCGATCCCCCGACACCCAGGCCGACCGCGACCACGTCGATATCGCCGTTGATCGAGTGGCGAAGGTCTACGCGCAGGCGATCATCGAGGCGGCGGACGACGCGAAGTGCGTCGGCCCGGTGCTCTCCGAACTCGCCACGCTGGCCCGCGACGTGCTGCCGCGCGTGCCCGAGGCGCAGGCCGTGTTTGCGTCGCCCAAGGTGGCGCCCGAGGAGAAGGCGGCCCTGATCGACAAGATCGCCAAGGGACGTCTCAATCCGACCACCGTCAACGCCCTGCACGTGCTCGCCCGGCACGGACGCCTGGGGATTCTCGCCGCCGTGGCGGCCGCCGCCGAGCGGCTCGCCGACGAGCGCGAGGGCCGCAGGCAGGCCACGTTCACCACGGCCGTGCCGCTCGACGCCGCGGAGCAGGGGAGGGTCGTCGCCGACGTGGAGCAGTCGCTCGCGGCCCGGCTGAAGCCCACCTTCCGCGTCGATCCCGACATCATCGGCGGACTCGTCGTCCGCATCGGCGACACCATTTACGACCAGTCGGTCGCCACGAGCCTTGCCCGGCTCGGCGGCCGTCTCCAACAGCGAAACATCCACGCCATCCAAAACGGGGAGTATTCATGGCACAGCTGACCGACGAAATCGCATCCGTCCTGCGCGAGGAGATCGCCCGCTACCAGTCGGGCATCGACGTCCGCGAAGTGGGCCGTGTCCTCGAAGTGGGCGACGGCATCGCCCGCGTCTGGGGTCTTTCCGGCGTCATGTCCGGTGAAATGGTCGAGTTCCCCGGCGGCATCACCGGCCTCGCGTTCAACCTCGAGGAAAACTCGGTCGGCGTGATCATTCTCGGCGACTACCTCAAGGTGACCGAGGGCGACGAGGTGAAGAGCACGGGCCGGCTGCTCAGCGTGCCGGTGGGCGACGCGGTGATCGGCCGCGTGCTCGATCCGCTCGGCAATCCGCTCGACGGCAAGGGGCCGGTCGTCACCGAACTGCGTCGCCCCGTCGAGACGCTCGCCCCGGGCGTCTCGGAGCGGTCACCGGTTCGCGAGCCGCTCCAGACGGGCATCAAGGCCGTCGACGCCATGACGCCGATCGGCCGCGGCCAGCGCGAGCTGATCATCGGCGACCGCAAGACGGGCAAGACCGCGATCGGCATCGACGCGATCATCAACCAAAAGAACAGCGGCGTGAAGTGCTTCTACGTGGCCGTGGGCCAGAAGGACTCGTCGGTCGCCGTGGCCATCGACACGCTGAGGAAGTACGGCGCGATGGATTACACGACCGTCATCGTCGCCGGTGCCAGCGCCGCGGCCCCGCTGCAATACATCGCCCCCTACTCGGGCACGGCGATGGCCGAGCACTTCATGTACAACGGCCAGCACGCCCTGATCGTGTATGACGATCTCTCCAAGCAGGCCACCGCCTACCGTCAGCTTTCGCTGCTCATGCGGCGTCCGCCGGGCCGCGAGGCCTATCCGGGCGACGTGTTCTACGCCCACAGCCGCCTGCTCGAGCGGTCGGCCAAGCTCTCGAAGGAGCTCGGCGGCGGCTCGCTCACCTCGCTGCCGATCATCGAGACGCTCGAAGGCGAGGTGTCGGCCTACATCCCGACGAACGTGATCTCGATCACCGACGGCCAGATCTATCTGCAGCCCGACCTCTTCTTCGCGGGCCAGCGGCCTGCCATGAACGCCGGCATCTCCGTGTCGCGCGTGGGCGGTGCCGCCCAGACGAAGGCGATGAAGAAGGTGTCGGGCGGCCTGCGTCTCGACCTCGCGAGCTTCCGCGAACTCGAGGCCTTCGCCCAGCTCGGCACCGACCTCGACGCCGCGACACAGCAGCGGCTCGACCGCGGCTACCGCATGATCGAGCTGCTCAAGCAGGGGCAATACGCCCCGATGGACGTGGTCGATCAGGTGATGAGCATCTATGCCGGCACCCGCGGCCACCTCGATGACGTGAAGCGCGAGGATGTCGCCGACTGGGAGAAGGGCTTCCTGACGTTCGTCCGCGACCAGGTGCCCGAGTTGCGGGCCCGGATCGACTCCTCGAAGGAGCTCGACGCCGAGAGCGAGCGGCAGCTCGAAGCGGCGATCGCTGAATACAAGCGGCAGCGGGCCGCGAAGGGCGGCGAGGCCCGGCAGCTGGCCGGCGCACGGTAGACATCGCTAGAAACACACGACGGCAGGAACACGACGGCAGCCACACGCTGAAGGTCGCACACCATGGCAAAAGCCAGAGCACTCGATCGACGCCGGAAGTCCGTGAGGAACATCCGGAAGATCACGCGCACGATGGAGCTCATCGCCACGGCCCGGTTCAAGAAGGCGATGGATCGCTCGATCGCCGCCCGCGACTACACGAAACAGCTCGCCAAGATCCTCGAAAACATCGCCGGCGCCGGGGCCGATGTCGTCCATCCGCTGCTCGACGTGCGGCCGACGGAGCGGGCGGCCGTGCTCGTGCTCACCGGCAACCGCGGCCTGTGTGGCGGCTACAACTCGAATGTCGTCAGGCAGTCCGTCGCGCTCCTCGGCCAGTGGAAGAGCGAGCACGTCGATGCCGACCTGGCCGTGTCGGGGAAGCGCGGCATCTCGGCGCTCAAGTTCCGCGGCTACGACATGGCCGAGCGCTACACGAATTTCGAGGACAAGCCGGAGTTCGATGCCGTGGCCCCGATCGGTCGGGCCTATCTCGAGGCCTATGCCGCGAAGAAGATCGACCGGCTCGACGTCGTCTACACGAAATTCCACAGCATCGCCCGCCAGGAGGCGGTCACCGAGACGCTCCTGCCGCTGAAGCCGCCGGAGGCCACGGGCGGCCCGGATGCGACCGGCAAGGCCGGCCCGGCCGCGAGCCTCGCCTCGAACGAATACGACTTCTACCCGTCCGCAGAGAGCATCCTCGAGGAGATTCTGCCCGCGAGCTTCCTCTCGCGGCTCTTCAAGTGCTTCCTCGATGCGGCGGTGAGCGAGCAGGTGGCCCGAATGGTGGCGATGAAGGCCGCCACGGAAAACGCCGGCGGCCTGATCAAGAGCCTTTCGCGGCAATACAACCGGGCCCGACAGTCGCAAATCACCGGCGAGATCATGGAGATCCTCGGCGGCGTCGAGGCCCTCAAAAAATAAAAAAAGGTGTCAGGACTCTTTTCTGCCCCTTTTTCATCACACATCAAAAGAACAACCAAAAAAGTTGGGACCAGAAAAGAGTCCTGACACCTTTTTTCAGACAGGAATCGACATGTCAACGGCAACGGCACAGAAGGCTCCCGGCAGGATCACCCAGGTCATCGGCTCGACGTTCGACGTAGAGTTTCCCGAGAACGCCATCCCGGCGATCTACAACGCCGTCCGCATCGACAGCGACAAGAAGGGCGTCGCCATCCGCTTGGTCGGCGAAGTGCAGCAGCACCTCGGCGGCGGCAAGGTTCGCTGCGTCGCGCTCGGCTCGACCGACGGCCTGGTCCGCGGCGAGACCGTCATCGATACCGGCGCCCCGCTCTCGGTGCCCGTGGGCAAGGCCACGCTCGGCCGCGTGTTCAACCTGCTCGGCGAGCCGATCGACAACCGCGGTGACGTCGGAACGCAGGAGCGCTGGCCGATCCACCGCGATCCGCCGCCGGTCACCGAACTCTCCACCCGCACCGAGCTCTTCGAAACCGGCATCAAGGTGATCGACCTGCTCACGCCGTTCGTCCGCGGCGGCAAGGCCGGTCTCTTCGGCGGTGCCGGTCTCGGCAAGACCGTCATCCTGACGGAGCTCATCGCCCGCATCGCCTCGGCCCACGGCGGTTACTCCGTGTTCGCCGGCGTCGGCGAGCGGACGCGCGAGGGCACCGACCTCTGGCTCGAGATGCAGGAGGCCAAGATCGGCGACACCGGCCGCAGCGTCATCGAGCAGACCTGCATGGTGTTCGGCCAGATGAACGAGCCGCCGGGAGCCCGTCTCCGTGTCGCCCTCTCGGCCCTCACCATGGCCGAGTATTTCCGCGACACAACCGGCGCCGACACGCTGCTCTTCGTCGACAACATCTTCCGCTTCTCGCAGGCCGGCAGCGAGGTGAGCGCCCTCCTGGGCCGCATGCCAAGCGCGGTGGGCTACCAGCCGACGCTGGCCACGGAGATGGGCGCCCTGCAGGAGCGGATCACCTCGACGTCGAAGGGCGCCATCACGAGCGTGCAGGCCGTGTATGTGCCGGCCGACGATCCGACCGATCCCGCCCCGGCCACGGCCTTCGGCAACCTCGACGCCTTCCTCTATCTGGAGCGTTCGATCTCGGAGAAGGGCATCTACCCGGCCGTGGATCCGCTCGCCTCGTCGAGCCGCATCCTCGACCCGCAGTACGTGGGCGAGCGGCACTACAAGATCGCCCGCCGCGTGCAGCGGACGCTGCAGCGCTACCGCGAACTCCAAGACATCATCGCGATCCTCGGTGTCGACGAGCTCTCGGAAGAAGACAAACTCGTCGTGCATCGGGCCCGCCGCATGGAGCGGTTCCTCTCGCAGCCGTTCCTCGTGGCCGAGGTGTTCACCGGCAAGCCGGGCGAGATCACCAGCCTGGCCGACACGATCCGCTCCTTCGAGGAGATCGCCGACGGCAAGTGGGATCACCTCCCCGAGCAGGCCTTCATGTACGTCGGCCCGATCGAGCAGGCCGAGGAACAGGCCAAGAAGATGGCGGCCAAGTCCTGATCCGAACGCCGCTTGCCCGACTCAACCACGGAACTCCCTGCGATGGCTGAAGCGAAACAATCCGCCGGCGTCCGCTGCGTGATCGTGACCCCCGAGACCACGGTGCTCGACACGCACGCGCGATTCGTCACGCTGCCGCTCTTCGACGGCCATCGCGGGGTGGGCCGCGGCCACGCCCCGTTCATCGGCCGCCTCGGGGCCGGCGTGGTCCGGATCACGGGCGAGCAGGGGGGCGCGGCCGACGCCGTCCGCCTGACGTTCGTCGAAGGCGGGTTCGTCGAGGTCAGCCACGACGCTGTGACCGTGATCACGCAGCGGGCGATCCCGGCCGAGAAGATGAGCATTGCCGAGGCCAAGGCGGACCTGGAGAAACTCCAGGCCACGACCGCCGCCGGCGACGAGGCCATTGCCGCCAGGCTGAAGGCCCAAGAGACGGCCCGGGCTCTTGTGCGGGCCGCCGAACGCCGCGGATAATGCCGGGGTGTTCGCACCCCGCCCCAGTTTCCTCATCGCTGCGGTCCTTGCCCTGTTCATCGGGCGTCCGTCGTTCGCGCAAGAGCGCCCCGTCGCCTTCATCGGCGCGGAGGTGATCCCGATCGCCGGCCCCGCGATCCCTGCCGGCGCCGTGGTGGTGCAGGAGGGCAGGATCCTCGCCGTCGGCCCGGCGGCGACGACGCCCATCCCGCCTGCCGCCGAACGGATCGACGTCACCGGCAAGGTGATCATGCCGGGCCTCGTCGATACCCACAGCCACGTGGGCGGGGGCCGCGGAGGGGATGCCAGCGGCCCGGTGCAGCCCGACGTGCGGATCCTCGACTCGATCAATGTGCGCGACGCGGGCTTCCGGAAGTGCCGCGCCGGGGGCCTGACGACGCTCAACATCATGCCCGGCTCGGGGCATCTCGCGAGCGGCCAGACGGTCTACGTGAAGCTGCGGCCGGCCAACACGATCGAAGACATCCTCTACCGCGATGACGCCGGGGCGATCCTCGGCGGCCTGAAGATGGCCAACGGCACCAATTCGCAGCAGGAGCCGCCGTTCCCCGGCACGCGGGGCAAATCGGCCGCCATCGTCCGGCAGAAGTTCGTCAAGGCGATCGCCTATCGCGACAAGATCCGTCAGGCGGCGGGCGACCGCGAGAAGCTGCCCGATCGCGACCTGGAGATGGAGGCGCTCGTCGACGTGCTCGAGGGACGGAAGATCGTCCACCACCACGCCCACCGCGCCGACGACATCATCACCGTCTTGCGTTTGCGGGATGAATTCGGCTTCAAGGCCGTGCTGCACCATACGAGCGAGGCGTGGAAGGTGGCGCATGAGATCGCGAGGTCGGGCGTCGGCTGCTCCGTGATCGTGCTCGACAGCCCCGGCGGGAAGATCGAGGCGATGGATTTTTCGCTCGTGACGGGCGCCGTGCTCGAAAAGGCCGGCGTGGCCTGCGCGTTTCACACCGACGACCCCGTCACCGATTCCCGGCTCTTTCTGCGGACGGCGGCCCTCGGCGTGCGGGCGGGCATGTCGCGTGACAAGGCGCTCGAGGCCCTGACGCTCGCCGGGGCGCGGATGCTCGACCTCGATGGCCGCATCGGCTCGCTCGAGCCGGGCAAGGATGCCGATCTGATCATCCTCTCCGGCGATCCCTTGAGCGTCCGCACGAAGGTGCTCGAGACCTTCGTCGAAGGCAAAAAGGTCTTCGATCGCGACGATCCCGAAGACCGGCTCTTCGCCGTGGGTGGCTACGGCGCCAGCCGCGATCAGGATGCCGAGAGCTGCTGCATGTCGACGCGGGCCGTGGAGGCGCAGCGATGATCGCATCGCGAGCCACCCAGCGGGCCGGCCTGCTCGCCGCGATGCTCTGCGCGGTCATTGCATCGTGGCTGGCGGACTCGGCAGGGGCAGCGGAGGGCACGATCGCCATCCGCGGCGACACGGTGCACACGATGGCCGGTCCGGCGATCGCCGACGGTGTGGTGCTCATCGAGGCCGGGCGAATTCGGCAGGTGGGCCCGGCGGCCGACGTGCGGATTCCCGAGGGCGCGACGCTGCTCCGCGGCAAGGTGGTCACCCCGGGCCTCGTCGATGCCCACACCGTCGTGGGCCTGAGCGGCTACCTCAACCAGCCGCAGGACCAAGACCAACTCGACACGGCCGATCCCCTGCAACCCGAACTCCGCGCCATCGACGCCTACAACCCGCAGGAGCGGCTGATCGAATGGGTGCGGGGCTTCGGCGTCACCACGATCCACACCGGCCACGCCCCCGGCGCCCTGATCTCCGGCCAGACGATGATCGCGAAGACCCGCGGCGCAACCGCGGAGGAGGCCGTGATCAAGCCGGTCGCGATGGTGGCCGTCACGCTCGGCGACGACGCCCGCGCCAAGGGAGACGACGCCGAGAAGAAGTCTCCGGGCACCCGCAGCAAGGCCGTGGCGATGCTCCGCGGCGAGCTCGTGAAGACGCAGGAATACGTCCGCAAGCGGTCGCTCGCCGACGAGGCGAAGCGACCCGACAAGGATCTCCGGCTCGAGGCCCTTTCCAACGTGCTCGCCGGCACGTGGCCGCTCCTGGTCACCGCCGACCGCGCGGCCGACCTCGCCTCGGCCCTCCGCATCGCCGACGAATTCAAGCTTCGCATCGTGCTCGACTCAGGCGCAGAGGCCTACCTGCTCACCGACCGCATCAAGGCGGCCGGCGTGCCTGTCATCGTTCACCCCACCATGCGGCGGGCCGGCGCGGGCGAGACGGAGAACCTGAGCTTCGAGACGGCGGCCACGCTCAAGAAGGCGGGCATTCCCGTCGCGCTGCAAAGCGGCTACGAAGGCTACGTGCCCAAGACCCGCGTGGCCCTCTTCGAGGCCGCCCTCGCCGCCGCCAACGGGCTGTCATTCGACGAAGCCTTGGCGACGATCACGATCGACGCGGCCCGCATCATCGGCGTCGCCGACCGCGTCGGCTCGCTCGCACCGGGCAAGGACGGCGACGTGGCGATCTTCGACGGCGACCCGTTCGAATACACGACGCACTGCACGGCTGTCGTGATCGACGGCGAGGTCCTGAGCGACGAGCCTCGGTAGCTCCCCAACTCGCTGAACCCGGCTTCGGGTGACCTGTACCCCGGCTCTCCGGACGCTCGCTGCGGACATCCTGTCCTTCGCTCGCTCGGATGCTGACGGCGCTTCGCCATCCTGGCTGCGCTTGTCAGCATACGCCGGCGAGCGGGGTAGAGGTCACCCGAAGCCTCCGTTCTGGTAGGACAGGCTTCAGCCTGTCTGGAACAGGCACGGAGGCCTGTCCTACGAGAATGCGGGTAGGCCCGGGGCTGCACATGCCCCGGGAGCCGGCGTAGGTGACAAGCGCAGGCATGGATGCCCAAGCGGAGGCGCTCTGGCTAGCGCAGTCACCTCCGAGCGAGCGAAGGGCAGCGGGCACCGATCCGCGTTAGCGGATTGGTCGTACGTAGCGAGCGTCCGGCGACGGGGCATGTGCAGCCCCGGGCCGGGTTGGGCGCGATGCATTACAGGCGCGACGTCAGATCTGGTAGTCGGAGTCCGGGGTCGGGGCTTCGCCGCGCATTCGGAGCTTCGGCCGCTCGAGCACGACCGTGGTGTGGGGATCGACCGACCGCGTGAGCCAGACGTTCGAGCCGATCACCGAGTCGTGGCCGATCCGCGTGGCGCCGCCGAGGACGGTGGCGTTTGCGTAGATCACGACGCGGTCTTCGATCGTCGGATGACGCTTCGTGCCGCGGACGAGGTTGCCGTCACCATCGGTCTGGAAGGAGACAGCGCCGAGCGTGACGCCCTGGTAGAGCTTCACGCGGCTGCCGATCTCGCAGGTCTCGCCGATCACGACGCCCGTGCCGTGATCGATGAAGAAGTGATCGCCGATCGTGGCGCCGGGATGGATATCGATCCCCGTGCGCGAATGCGCCCACTCGGCCATCATGCGCGGGATGAGCGGCACCTCGAGCTTGTGCAAGAGGTGCGCGAGCCGGTGGATCGTGACCGCCTCGAGGCCGGGATAGCAGAAGATCACCTCGTCGAGCGTGCGCACGGCAGGGTCGCCGTCGTAGGCGGCCTGCACGTCGGTGGCGAGCACGCGGCGCAATTCCGGAATCCGCTCGAGGAATTCGACCGCCTTGGCCTGACCGAGCGCCTCGAAATCGGCCTCCTCGGTGCACTGCTGCACGCCGGAGGGCAGGGCGGGGGCATCGACGCCGTGCTCCACGGCGGCCCGCTGCGCGGCGACGCTATGCCGCAGGGCGCGGCCGATCTGCGTGGTGAGCTTGTCGTGGAGGCCGTCGATGAGATCGCCCACGTGGTAGGTCACGTTGCCGAGATGCAGGTTCTCACGGCGCCGATACCCGGGGTAGAGAATCTCCTTGAGATCCTCGCAGGCGGCGATGATCGATTCGTAGTTCGGCAGCGAGCAGTGGCCGAGGTACTGGATCGTCGGAACGTCTTGGTAGGTCTCGACGATCCGGCGCGTCAGGTCGGGCAACTGCTCTTTGAGTCGAACGTCTGTGGCCATGAAGCTTCGATGGTACGAGCGGGCTATAGGGGGCGGCAACGTGCCGGGTCGCCGGCCTTCCCATCCCCGCGGAGACACCCCGTACGGTCGGCCCCCAGAGCGGTCGAAATTGAGGCTTCTTCCGGTTTCCCGGGGGAAATCCCGAATTGCGTCATACTCTCGGGAATCCTGGCAGAGTCTGCCGGGCGCCCCGCCCGGCCTCATGCCTCGCCGCAGGCGATCGCCGCGTCGGCGAGGGAGAGCCCGCCGTCGTAGAGTGCGCGGCCCACGATGCAGCCGTCGGCCCCGATTCGGGCCACTTGTCGGAGGTCCTCGACCGTCGCGATGCCCCCCGACGCGACCACTGGCAGCTTCACGGCGCGGATCATTTCCTCGAGGGCCGCAAGATTCGGCCCCGCGAGCATTCCGTCGGTGGCGATGTCGGTGTAGACGATTCCCGCCAGGGGCAGGCCTTCGTGCCGCCGGGCGACGGCGACGGCCGTCAGAGGGCTCGTCTCGAGCCAGCCTCGCACGGCGACGCGGCCATCACGGGCATCGAGGCCGAGCACGATCCGGCTCGGCAGCGCGGTGGCCAGTTCCTCGAGCAATGCCGGCTGCTCGATCGCGACGCTGCCCACCACGAGACGGGCCACTCCGGCCTCGGCATAGGCTTTTGCGGTCTCGAGCGAACGAATGCCGCCACCGAGCTGGCAGGGCACGCCGGCAGCAGCCACCATCCGCGCGATCAAGTCCGCCTGCACCGGTCGACCGGCCTTCGCGCCGTCGAGGTCGACGATGTGAAGCCGCTTCGCACCCTGGGCCACGAACCGCCGGACCATCGCCACGGGATCGTCGCCGAACACCGTCTCGCGGTCATAGTCGCCCTGCAGGAGTCGTACGCACTTTCCCCCTCGCAGATCGATCGCCGGCCAGAGTTCCACTCGCATTCTCCCAGTTGTGTTCGTGCCCGCTCAGCCGAGAAATTCCCGCAGCAGCCTGAGCCCCACCGTCTGGCTCTTCTCCGGATGAAACTGCGTGGCGAAGAGCCGGCCGCGGCGCACGGCGGCGCAGAATGGCCCGCCATAGTCGCTCGTCGCCGCCACGACCGACGCATCGGCCGGCCGGGCGTAGTAGGAATGCACGAAGTAAAAATAGTCGCCGTCGCCCATCGTCGCACCGGGGCCTTCGCCGCCGCGCCACGTGACGGTGTTCCAGCCCATGTGGGGCACCTTCATCCCCGCGGGCAGTTCGAACCGCGCGACGTCGCCGCCGAGCACACCCAGGCCGACATGGCGGCCACCCTCCCACCCGGTCTCGAAGAGCAGTTGGAGGCCCATGCAGATGCCAAAGAAGGGGCGGTCGGCCTGGATGTGCGCGATGATCGGGGCCACCAGGCCGCGGGCCTCGAGCTCGCGCATCGCATCGCCAAAGGCGCCCACGCCCGGCAGGACGAGCCGCTCAGCATCGGCCACGGCGACCGGATCATCGGTGATCGTCGCCGCCGCGCCGAGCCGCTCGAATGCCTTCTGGACGCTGCGCAGGTTGCCGCTGCCGTAATCGACGATCGTCACCATGCACCGAGTGTAAGTCGGCCGCACGCAAAGACAATTCGGGCCGTTCGTCAGCGGGGCGCGGCGGCCGGATGATCGCCGGGGGCCGCCTGCTCGGGATAGATGACGATCTCCACCCGCCGATTGCGGGCCCGCCCCGCGGCGGTGGCATTCGAGACGACCGGATGATTCGGGCCGTGGGCGACGAGGAAGAGCTGGCCCTGCTTGAGCGCCGTGCGACTGGTGAAGAAGTCGAACACGGCCGAGGCCCGGGCCGCGCTCAACTGGTGCGGCGAGCCCCAGGAGGCATTGCGCAACGGCTCGGTGTCGGTGTGCCCCTCGATGCCGAGGAAGTGCCCGGGGTACACCCGTTCGACCTCCGTCGAGATCTGCGTGAGGATCGCCGCGCCGCCGGGCAGCAGGTTGGCGCTGTCGGCTTCGAACAGACGGTCGGCGGGAATCTCGAGCCGCACGACGCTGCCGTCGATGCGGGCCTCCGCCCCGCTCAACGAGAGCTGCGTCATCATCGCTTCCATCTCGGCCGGCGACATCCCCATGGCGGCCGTCGCCGCGGCGGCGGCTTGCGCTGCCGCATTCGCCGGCATGCCGGAGGAGCGGGCCTGGGCCAATTGCGACGACGTGCTGGCGAGCTGCTCACGCAGCGCCGCGATCTCGTCCTGCATGAGTTCCGCCTCCTGTCGGCTGCGGGCGAGCCCCACTTCGAGCTGCTTCGGATCGCTGGTCTGCGCATACGACGGCGTGAGCGAGACCGTCTGCTGCGGCAGCGTGTGGGCCGGAGCGGCCACGCCGGGGGGTGGCGTAAGGTTCACCGGCGTCGTCGATGCGGACCTGGCAAACGGGTTGCTCGCGCAGCCGGCCGCGCCCGCGACGATCATCACGGCAAGGAGAATCCGGGCTGTCTCATCGACGCGCATCGCTGCCACTCCGTCTGCCGCGTGCCCCGCGGCAGGAGGCGGGATGGTAGGAGGCGTCGGCAAGCCGGGCAAGACCGGCGACAGGCCGCTTTCTGCAGCGAAATGGATGAGTCGTCAACTCGCCCAATCCGGCTTCGGGCGACCCGTACCCCATCGCCGGACGCTCGCTACGGACATCCTGTCCTTCGCTCGCTCGGATGCTGACGGCGCTTCGCCATCCTGGCTGCGCTTGTCAGCATACGCCGGCTCCCGGGGTACGGGTCACCCGAAGCCTGCCCTAGTTGTGCAGTCGGTCGCGGAGGAGTCGCCAGGCGAAGAGGGTGATGGCGGTGAGCAGAACAATGGCGACGACGACGGCCGCCAGCCGCATGGGGTCTTCGAAATGGATCGCCACGGCCTGCCAGAGCGGCCGCCACCCCACGACGACGAGCGCTGCGGCCAGGCAGAGGCTCGGTCCGAAGGGGAGCTCGCTCTCCCGATGCCTCACGAACTGAAAGAGACCGTGCGTGAGCCCGAGAAACGTGGCGAGAAAAAAGGTGAGCACGCATGCCTGCCAGCCGAGCCATGCGCCGACCATCGCCATGAGCGTCACATCACCGAGCCCCATCGCCTCACGGCCCAGCGCCCGCGAGGCGCCCGCCCGCGTCGCCCAGACGATGCCGCCCGACACGGCCATCCCCACCAGCGCCGTCTCGAGCGCCCGAAACCGATCGCCGCCGACAATCCATGCGCCGAGCAGGGCGGCCATCCCGACGACGAGCAGCATCGACCGCGGGCCTGGCCAGCGGCCCGTCTGGACATCGGGCTCCGTGCATATCGCCCACCAGGCCGCGAACAGCCCGGCCACGAGCAAGAGCCCCGGCAGGTGCGGTGCGGCGCCGAGCCACTCCGGGACGCTCGCGGTTCTCAGCCCGCCGAGGAATCCGAGTACGTCGGGCTCGACCGCGGGTACCGCAAACGACCTCGGCACCTCGACGGCCACCGGCAGTAGCGAGTCCGGAAAGACCCAGGCGGCGAGAAGACCCGCGAGCACGCCGGGGATCGTGATCCAATCGGGAATGACCCGCTGCCGCAGGTCGATCCACGTTGCCGCCGCAAGCAGCCAGAAGAGCGCCATATGTGCGAGGCACCGCCAGACGAGCGCGGGGTCCGCGGCGGCCGTCTCCCTCAGGCCATCCGGAACCTGGCCCGCGAGGCGCACTTCCCACCACCAGAGGGCAACGGCCGCCACGAGACCGGCGGCCACGCCCCAGCGACCGGCGGCGGCACCGGCCGGCTCGTCGGTCGCGGCGAACCAGCGTCGCACCGCCGCCGTCAGCAATCCGCCAAGCACGGCCCCTGCGACTGCCGCAAGAGCGGCCCCCCATAGGCTCCCGGCCAATGCGTCCGTCATGCCGGCGCCCTTTCGCCTTCGCCGCGCTCGTCGAGCCACGCCACGATCCGGGAGACGATCGCCTCGACGTCGAGGGCACCAGTGTCGAAGGCGACGTCGGCGCACTGGCGATAGAGCGGCTCTCGCGCCTCGAGCGCGGGAGCCACCTCCGCGAGCGGATCGGTGCCGGAGAGGGCGGGGCGGCGGTCGCCGGTCGTTGGATCGCATGCCAGTCGGCTGCGGATCACGTCGGCCGCTGCGGTGAGCCAGACGATGGGCCTTCCCTGCGCCCGCAGCAGGTCGCGATTCTGGGATTTCAGCACGACACCGCCGCCGGTGGCGAGTACGCCGTTGAAGTCGGCGAGCAGCCGCGCGAGCACCGCCGACTCCTCGTCACGAAAGAAGGGCTCGCCGCGCTCGCGCGCCAGCCGGGTGATCGAGCTGCCGACTTTCTCCTCGAGCACGGCGTCGGCATCCCGCCACTCGCAGCCGAGCCGCCGGGCGAGCGCGGCCGCCACCGTGGATTTTCCCGTGCCGCGATAGCCGATCAGCGTGAGTCTGGGCATGGCGATGGATCCGCGGGCGAAAACGGCCGCTCGAGGGAATCGTTCACACCGGCTGCTTGGCGGAGGCCGTCGCCCGCTTGAGCGCCTCGCGCATCGCATCGTGCGGCGCGTCGGCGCCGTGCCAGAGTTTGTATTGATTGGCCGCCTGCCGGACAAACATCTCGACGCCCGTCACGATGCGGCAGCCGATCGAGCGGGCCTCCTTCACGAGCAGTGTGTTCTCCGGGTTGTAGACGGTGTCGAAGACGGTCATGTAGCTGCGCAGGTGCTCCTTGTCGAACGGGGTCTCGTCGACATTCGGGTGCAGGCCCACGGGCGTCGCGTTCACGAGGCAGTCGTATGGCAGCCGGTAGCGGGCCTGCCAATCGATCGCCTTGCAGCCCACATCGGCGGCGATCGCCTTCGATCGCTCGAGCGTTCGCGACGCGACGGTCACCTCGACGCCCCGCTGTCGCAGGCCGAAAGCCACGGCGCGAGCGGCACCGCCGGCCCCCAGCACGAGCGCCGTCTTGAGCCCGATCGTCCCTTCGGCCGGCGGGGCGTCTTGCTCGCGGAGGGCGGCCTCGATGCTCTCGACGGCCGCCGTGGCATCGGTGTTGAAGGCGGCGATGCCGTCGGGCCGAAACACCAACGTGTTGGCGGCGCCGATCGCCTTCACGAGGTCGTCCTGCACCTTTGCATGCTTGAGCACGGCCTCCTTGTGGGGGATCGTCACGCTCAGGCCGGCCAGGGGCCAGCGGCTCGCCGCCGACAGAAACTCGTCGATCTGCTCCGCCGGCACGCGGAAGGGCAGGTAGACGGCGTCGATGCCGGTCTTCTGCACCGCTGCATTGTGGACCGCTGGACTCAGGCTGTGGGCCACCGGGTCGGCGACCACGCCGTAGATCTTCGTGGTCGGCGAGAGGGAGTCATAGCGGTAGAGGTCCCGCATCTGCCGCCAGCCGATCTGCCCGGGCGCGAGCACGCGGTCGTCGTGAAAGGTGGCGAAGGTAAAGGGGGCACCGACGCGGCCGGCGAGCACGCGGGTGGGCACGCCGATGTCGCCCATGCAGATGCCCACGGTGGGCACCTTGCTCGCCTTCACCATCTCGAGCATTCGCAGGTTGTCGGTGGGATGGTTGGCCATCGTGGCGATCTTCACGATGTCGGCATCCATGCCGGCCAGTTTCTTGTGGAGCGCCGCCAGGTCGGGGGGCGTCTTGTGGAAATCGTGGTGGCTGACGATCCGCTTCGTCTTGCCGTAGCGCGGCACCTTGGCGGCGATGTCTTCCTCGAGATCGACATAGTCGGCCCCTTCGACGATCGCCGTCCGCAAGAGCAGCAGCCGCTCGTCTTCCCCCTGCTCCCAACGGCCGCCATCGGCGGCCCGTCGGCAGGTGATGATCGCAGGACAGGGACGGTCCTTGAGCAGCCGCTTCACCTGCACCGAGCCCTGGATGTAGTCGAGCCGCAACTCCACCAGCTGAATGCCGTTGTCAGCCAAATGCTTGTGCTCGGCGATGACGTGCCGGTGGCGCCCCCGGCCGATGCTCACGCAGATCATGTCTCTCTTCCTCGGGTTCGTGGTCCGTGTGCGCTATTCATGTCCTGCGGAACTGCCGATCGAGTTCCTGCCGTGAAAGCGTCAGCGACGTCGGTCTGCCGTGGGGGCAGTGATGCGACTCACGCACGCGGCGACGATCGCGCACCAGGGCGTCCACCTCGGCCTGTGAGAGCGGATCTCCTGCCTTGATCGCGGCCTTGCAGGCCAGCCCGTGCAGCACCTCGTCGACGATCATGCCGCTCTCTGCCCCCGCCGCTGTCGACGCCAGCCGGTCAATCACCTCGCGGAGGAGGAGGGCGGCCGGAGCGGAGCCCACGAGCGCCGGCTTCGAGGTGACGATCACCGTCGCGCCCCCGAACGGCTCCACCCGCATGCCCGCGCCGGCGAGTGCCTCCGCGTGCTCGGTGACGATCTCGATCTCGGCCGACGCGAGGTCGATCCGCTCGGGAATCAAGAGCGGCTGCACCTCGAGCGCGCCGTTCACGACCGCCTCCTTCAGCCTTTCGTAGAGCACGCGCTCGTGAAGCGCGTGCTGGTCGATCACTTCGATGCCTTCGCTGCTTTCGACCACGATATAGCGGTCGTGCATCTGCACGGCCAATTCATCGGCGGCCGCCGCGGCTTGCATGTCGTCGCGCTCCCAGGCGGGCTGCGCAGCCGCCACGGCGCCGCCCGCCCCGGCGGCCCGCGCCTCCGGCGAGCCGAACCAAGGGGCCACGCCACCCCCCGCCGGCCGCGAAAACGCCCCGCGCGAGGCGGCGGGCTCGGGAGCGGTTACCGCCGGTTCGTCGCCGCGTTGATCCCAGGGGAAGACCGGGGGCGGCGTCAGCGGCGCCCGCATGTCGCTCGCGAGAAACTTCGTGCGCAGGGCGGAGAGCACGAGCCGATAGAGCCGCGACGGCTCGCGAAATCGCACCTCCATCTTGGCGGGATGCACGTTCACGTCGACCGTGTCGGCGGGCAGCTCGAAGGCGAGAAACACGATCGGCTGCCGGCCGGAGAGCAGCACGCCGCGATAGGCCTCCTGGACGGCGTGGAGAATCGGGCGGTCGCGGAACGGGCGGCCGGCCACGAAGAGGTGCTGCAGCCGCGTGCTCGCCATATCGTCCTCGGGACGGCCCACGAAACCGCGCAGGGCGATGTCGCCATCGCGGGCCTCGACCTCGATGAGCCTGTCCGCGAGCGACTGCCCAAAGAGCCTGCCGATCCGGCCGCGCCACGACGCCGTGGCCGGCAGGTCGTGAACCCGGCGGCCATTGTGAACGAGCGACATCGCCACGCCCGGGTGGGCCAGCGCCGTGCGGACAAACGCCTCCGACGCGTGCGACCATTCCGTCGATGCGGCGCGGAGGAAAGCGCGGCGGGCCGGCACATTGCCGAAGAGTTGATGCACCTCCACCGTCGTGCCGACCCCACACCCCTCCGGCACGACCTCGCCCATGCGGCCGCCATCCACCTCGACCGAAGCACCGGCGGCCGCCGCAGGCGTTCGTGAGCGGATGACAAGGCGGGACACCTCGCCGATCGAGGCCAGCGCCTCGCCGCGGAACCCGAGGGTCTGGATCCGCTCGAGGTCGTCGGCCGTGCGCAGCTTGCTCGTGGCATGTGGGGCGACGGCAAGCGGCAGGTCATCCGGTTCGATGCCACCGCCATCGTCGACCACCCTCACCAGCGCGATGCCGCCCTGCTCGAGCGCGACGTCGATCCGCTTCGGCCCGGCATCGAGGGCATTTTCGAGGAGCTCCTTCACGACGCTCGCCGGCCTCTCCACCACCTCGCCGGCGGCGATGCGGTTGACGACCGACATCGGAAGTTGGTGGATGCGTGCCATGCGTTCCGTCACTCGGTGGCCCGGCATCCTATCTGGAACTCCTTGATCTTGCGGTAGAGCGTCCGCTCGCCGATCCCCAGGAGTTCAGCCGCCTGCTCGCGATTGCCGCCGGTGAGCGAGAGCGTCTCGGTGATGAACAGCCGCTCCACCTCCTCGAGCGGCCGGCCCACGAGCGCCGTCAGGCTCGACTGCGGCTCCGCGGCGGGCGCGATCACCGCCGCCACGGCCGGCTCGAGCTCCAGCGGGAGGTCGTCGACGTCGAGCATCTCGTCGCAGTCGACGACGACCATGCTCTCGATGACGTTTCGCAGCTGCCGCACGTTGCCGGGCCAGGCGAACGACACGAGCTTCGACCGCGCCGGCAGCGACATTCCCTTGATCGTCTTGTGGTGCCGCTTCGCAAAGAGCTTGACGAAGTGCTCGATCAGAAGCGGGATGTCGGCGGCCCGCTCCTGCAGGGTCGGGATGGCGATCGTGACCACCTTGAGCCGGTGGTAGAGGTCGCTGCGGAAGCTCCCGGCCGCGATCGCCTCCTCGAGGTTTCGATTGGTCGCCGAAAGAATCCGCACGTTGACCCGCACCGGCGCATTCGACCCCACGCGGGTGATTTCCCCCGACTCGAGCACCCGCAAGAGCTTGATCTGCGTCGCCATCGGCATGTCGCCGACCTCGTCGAGGAAGAGCGTGCCGCCATTGGCATATTCAAACTTGCCGATGCGGTCGCTCGAGGCGTCGGTGAAGGCGCCGCGGACGTGCCCGAAGAGCTCGCTCTCGAGGATGTTTTCGCTCAGCGCAGCGCAGTTGAGGGCGACGAATGGGCGGCTCTTGCGGGGGCTATTCTGGTGAATGGCCTGCGCCACGAGCTCCTTGCCGGTGCCGGTCTCCCCCTGGATGAGCACCGTGGCATCGGTCGGCGCGATCCGCTTGAGCCGTTCGATCAGGGCGATCATCTGCGGGCTCGATCCCACCACCCCCTCGAACCCGAATTTCTCGTCGAGCCGGCGGTTGAGTTCGACGTTCTGCCGCTTGAGCCGGATCGCCTCGGAGGCCTTCTCGACGGCGGCCCGCAACTGCCCCAGGTCGAGCGGCTTCTGAAGGTAGGTATAGGCGCCCTGCTGCATGGCTGCCACCGCCGACGGCACGGTGCCGTGTCCCGTCACCACGATCACTTCCGTATCGGGGGATGCCTTCTTCACCCGCGCGAGGATCTCGAGCCCCCCGATGTCGTTCATCATCAGATCGGTGACGACGATGTCGAAGGAATCCTGCTCGATCTTCCGCGCGCCCTCGGCCCCGCTGCCAGCCACGGTGCACTGGTAGCCGGGGCGGCCGAGCCCTTCGCCCATCGTGCGGGCGTGGACGATGTCGTTGTCGACGACGAGCACGCGGATGAGCTCGGGGGAGCCCGGGGCTTCGCTGGCAGGCTGAGGTTCTTTGGGCTGCGGCATAACCACGATGGTACGAATCGGCGGAGCGCCCCGTCCAGTTCCTCCCCATGCGGACGGCCGGGGTCATGCGAAACGCCGTGGTCACGAGGAGCGCGGCGGTCAGCGGGGCGGCTTGCCGCCCGTCGGCAGCCGCGGGGGCGCAGGCAGCCAGATGGCGACCTTCGTGCCGCGGCCCGGCGCGCTCTCGATGTCGATCGTGCCGCCATGCGCCTCGACGATCTTGCGGGCGGTGGGGAGGCCGAGGCCGGAGCCGCCCTGCTTGGTCGTGTAAAACGCGCGAAACGCCTTGCCGAGCGTCTCCTCGTCCATGCCCGGCCCGGTATCGATCAGCTCGATCGTGACTCCGAGCCCCGACGACCGCGTGCGGACCATCAGCTGACCGCCCCGCTCCATCGCCTGGATCGCATTGATGAGCAGATTGAGGATTGCGGAGCGAAAGGTCTCCCGATCGAGCCGCACCTTGGGCAATTCGGGGTCGAGGTAGCGCACCACCTCGACCCCCGCGTCCTTCGCCTGCGGGGCGAAGAAATCGAGGAGTTGCGAGAGCTCATCATTCAGGCTGCCGGGCTCCAGCGTGAGCGATTCCTGACGGGCGAAGTCGAGGAAGTCGCCGAGCAGCTTCTGGAGCCGGTCGCACTCCTGCCGCACCAGTTCGATCTTGGCTTTCGCACGGCGGTCACGCTGCTTCGTGGGCGAGGCCGGATCGGTGCTCTCGAAGTCCTCGGCGAGCAGCTCCATGTTGAGCCGGATCGTCGAGAGCGGGTTGCGGATCTCGTGGGCGAGAGCGCCCACGAGCGCCGCAAACTCCGCGTAGGTCTCGGCTCGCGCACGAGACTCCTGATCGATGTCTGGCATAGCTCTACTCGCCCGGCTAGAGCAGGTTCGCCGGCTCAGGGACGGCAGAAGTCTCCTCGCGGAGAAACTTTCTCCTTCCACGACCTGCGGCGGCTCATTCCCCAGAAGGTCGAAAGTTCCTAACGCTCGTCGAGCTTCAGCCGATCCCTTCGCCTACCGGATACGCCGGCCACGGTCTCAGCAGAAATCGCCTCGCTGTGGCCGCAGCGGCCAAACGCTCGTCGAACTTCCGCCGATCCCTTTGCCTTTGATCAATCAAGCCGACGGGGGCTGGTTGCCGCTTTCGGCGAGCTCGCGCATTGCCACCTTGCGGCTGAGCTTCACACGGTCTTGGTCGTCGACCGCGATCACCTTCACCCGCATGATGTCGCCGACGCGGCAGACATCCGCGACGCTCCCGACATAGTCGTCCGAAAGTTCGCTGATGTGGCAGAGGCCGTCCTTGCCGGGAACAAGCTCGACGAATGCGCCGAAGTCTTTGATGCTCGTGACCCGGCCTTCGTAGATCCGGCCGACCTGGATCGAGGCGGTGAGCGCCTCGACCTTGGCCATCGCCGCCATCGCCCCTTCGGCGTCGTGGCTGGCGACCGTCACGGTGCCGTCGTCCTCGACCTCGATGCTCGCGCCGGTCGATTCCTGGATGGCGCGGATCGTCTTGCCGCCCGGGCCGATCAGGAGGCCGATCTTCTCCGGGTTGATCTGCGTCCGCAGGAGCCGCGGTGCCCATGCCGAGATCTCCGCCCGTGGGCGGCGGATCGCCGACAGCATCGTGCGGAGAATCTCGAGCCGCGCCTCGCGCGACTGCCGGAGAGTCGCTTCGATGATCGCCGGCGAGATGCCGTTGATCTTGAGGTCGAGCTGGATGCCCGTGATGCCGTTCTGCGAACCGGCGATCTTGAAATCCATGTCGCCGTAGTGGTCTTCGTCACCGATGATGTCGGTGAGCAGCACCCACTTGTCTTCCGTCTGCTTCACGAGGCCCACCGAGATTCCCGCCACGGGGTTCGTGATCGGCACGCCGGCGGCCATCAGGCCGAGCGTGGCGCCGCAGACCGAGGCCATCGAGCTCGAGCCATTCGACTCGAGGATGTCGGAGATCACGCGGATCGTATAGGGGAAGGCATCGGGCTCGGGCAGCACCGGCTTCACGCTGCGCTCGGCGAGCGCACCGTGACCGATCTCCCGGCGACCGGGGCCGCGGATGGGACGCACTTCGCCCACGGAGAACGAGGGGAAGTAGTAGTCGAGCATGAACTTCTTCGAATACTCGTCGATCAGGCCGTCGACCCGCTGCTCGTCCTTGCCAGTGCCGAGCGTGATGGTGACCAGTGCCTGCGTCTCGCCGCGCTGGAAGAGCGCCGAGCCATGCACCCGCGGCAGCAGGTCCACGTCGCAGTGGATCGGCCGCAGCGTCTTGTGGTCGCGGCCGTCGGGGCGGCGGCCCTCGAGGATCAGCTCGCGGACGGCCCGTTCTTCGAGGCCATGCCAGACATGGGCAAAGTCGGCGTCACTCACGCCGCCAGCCTCGCCCGGCTTGAAGCCGAACGCCGGCTCGGTCGGGGCGACCTCGGCCTTGGCCCGCTCGCGCAGGGCCTTCACGGCCTGGCCGCGATCCTGCTTGACGGCGATCGCCTTCGCGGCCTTGAGCTCGCCGAGATAGTCGCGGGTGAGCCGATCGCGGAGATGCGAGTAGTCGGCGAGCACGTATTCCTTCTTCGGCTTGCCGGCCTTCTGCACGAGCTCATGCTGCATCGCGCAAATCTCGCGCACGATGCGGTGGGCCTCGGCGATCGCCTCGAGCATCCGGTCCTCGGGCATCTCGCGGGCGAAGCCCTCGATCATGAGGACGGCCGTCTCACTTCCGGAGATGATGAGATCGAGATCGCTCTCCTCGAGCTGATCCTGCGTGGGGAACGGCACGAAGCGGCCGTCGATCTGGGCGAGGCGCACGCTGCCGAGCGGACCCTGGAAGGGGAGCGGCGAGATGCAGAGCGCCGCGGAGGCGCCGTTCATCGCCAGCACGTCGCCGTCGTTTTGCTTGTCGCTGGAGAGCACCGAGGCCTGAACCTGCACCTCGTCGTAGAAGCCTTCCGGAAACAGCGGCCGGATCGGTCGGTCGATGAGACGGCTGGTGAGCGTCTCCTTCATGGTCGGACGGCCTTCCCGCTTCAGGAAGCCGCCGGGAAACTTGCCGGCCGCGGCCGCACGCTCGCGGTAGTCGCAGGTGAGCGGAAAAAAGTCGATTCCCGGCCGCGGGGCGCCCGTGGCGGCGGCCACGATCACGCTCGTGTCGCCATACTGCACGAGCACCGAGCCCGCTGCCTGCTTGGCCAGGAGGCCCGTCTCGATGCTCAGAATCTGGTCGCCAATCTGCCGTTCAACACGTACTTTCATGATTGCTTCTCTTCTTTCCTTCCCTTGCCATCCCGGAGCCAAAGAGTGCCCGGGCCCGTCGAGATCTCCACCCACCACACGTCATTGCGAACGATGACGGATGGCCAAACGACACGAATGGCCACCCAGCGGGCTCTTGCCGGACACCGGAAAACGTCCGGCCGGCGGAGACGCCCGCACCAACCTTGACCGCGCACTACTTGCGGATCTCCAGCCGCTTGATGATGTCGAGATACCGCTGCGGCGCGACGCGCTTGAGGTAATCGAGGAGGCGGCGGCGACGGCTCACCATCATGAGCAGGCCACGCCGGCTGGCATGGTCTTTGGAATGCTTCTTGAAGTGGTCCGTCAGGTGCGAGATCCGCCCGGAGAGCAGCGCGATCTGGATCTCCGCAGAACCGGTGTCGGCAGTCCCTCGCCGATAGGCACCGATCAATTCCTTCTTTCGATCTTTCGTAAGCGACATCAGCCGAAATTCGCCCTGCAAAGGGGCGACCTGGTAAGTGACAGGCGGTGCGAAGCGCGGTGACTGCGGATGCCCGATGCATCCAAATCCATTTTCAGCCGGCACGCACGCCACAAGGGCTCGAGCCGCCGGGGAGTGCCCGGCTCAGCGGAGAAGTGTATCTCCGAAGGCCTCGATTGCAACAGACCCGCCGCAAAACAGCCGGCGAAACCATTCCTTTCCGGGAGTGGTCAGCCATTGGTGCCGACGGCCTGCCGCCGGCTCTGCGCCGCGACCTTCGCCTGCCGGCCATGGCCCGTCGGCTCGTGGACCACGTTCCAGGCCAGCCCCAGTCGTTCCATCGCGAGGATGGCCCAGTAGGTGACATCGACCTCCCACCAGCGATGGCCGTGCTTTGCCATCCGCTGAAACGCGTGGTGGTTGTTGTGCCAGCCCTCGCCGAAGGCGAGCAGGCCGACCCACCAGAGATTCGTCGAGTCGTCGGTCGTCTCGTAATTGCGGTAGCCCCACATGTGCGTGGCGGAGTTCACGAGCCACGTCACGTGAAACACGATCACCATCCGCACGGCCAAGCCCCAGAGGAGCCACGAAACCCCGGTATACGGCCCATACAGAAGCCAGCCGGAGCCCAGCAGCGTCAGGCCGATGAGCACGTGCCACAGCAGGAAGGTGCGGTGGATGAAATGCATGGCCGGATCACGGTCGAGATCGGGCGCCCAGCGAGACACGTGCGCGGCGAGTTCCTGCGGATCGCGCCGCGTGAACATCCAGAGGATGTGGGCCCAGAGGCCGCCGTCGTGGGGCGTATGCGGGTCACCTTCCTGATCGCTGAATGCATGATGCTTGCGGTGATTCGGCACCCAGTGCAGCGCCGAGCCCTCGCCGGAAATGCCGCCCAGGAAGGCGAAGAAGAGCTTCACGGCCCGCGTGCAGGCAAAGCTGCCGTGCGTGAGCAGGCGGTGGTAGCCGAGGCACACACCAAGGCTGCCGGTGATGTAGTAAAGGATCATGCAGATCGCGAACCCCGACCAGGTGAAGAAGAACGGGGCGGCGAGCGCGGCCAGATGCACGCCGCCGATCCAAAGCACCACCGGCCAGTCGAGATTGGCCCACTCGAGCCGCCCATATTCGATCCGCGGCTCGACGGATTGACGGCCCACTCGGTCCTCGACTCCCTCTTCGATGTCGCACACGCCGGCATCGCAGGCATCCACTGCGAGCGGATCGTGGATCGCGGAGCGGCCAAACGCGAACTCATCCTCGCGCTCGATCGGGGAAGCGGTGGGGGCGGAACTCATGGGTATCCTTTCCTGGGGTGCCAACACCGCTGACCACACAGCGGTTGGAAACCGCATCACTGTGATCTATTTCGACATTTCTGCCAGCCAGGAGAGGTCAGCGACCGGTCGAACCACCGTCAAAAACCTGTCAAAATTCCTCTCGCCTGCCCGGCCGCTCGGCCCGCGGCGGCAATTCGCGCCCCCCGACTGCACCGGCCGTCGGCGCCGCCGCGCCGCTCGGCAAGCGTGAAATCAGCCATGCCGTGGCGTCGGATGCGGGCACAGGCACCCTCCCGGGCGGGGCGAGCAGCCACGCCAGCCGCTCGGCGGGCACCGGCTCCGTTGGCTCCTCCAAGACGGCGAGCCCCTGAAACCGCATCACCACTCCGGCGCGATCGCCGGGGGCGCGAATTGTCAGGCCGCGGTCGTCGATCCGCACGCGGCACGCCACGTCGTCATATCCACGCACCACTTCCGATGCGAGCGACCGAAATGCCGGGCCGGTACGACAGCCGAGCACGTTCACGATCGCATTGAGAAAGTCTTGCGGCACCCGGCCGGCAACGGCCGACACATTGGCCTCGCCGGCAACGAGACGCCCTTGCGCAAACTCGAGCGCGGTGACCTCGAGATCGGCCTCGCCCGTCATGCGGTGCATCGCCTTGGCGGTGAGCGCCGCGAGATCGATGCGGCCGAGCGAGCCCGACATGGCTCCGCTCCATTGGCCCGCCTCGTGCACCGCAGCCACGCTCCCCTGCAGGACCGCAGCCGGCCCGGCAGCCTGAGCGGCGGCCGACGGCAGTCCGGCCATCGCCGCAACGAGCGCTACCGGCACTGGCTCGTCGATAACGGCATGGAGTTCGACACGCCGACCGCCGGCTTCGCCACCGGCGGCATCCCCTGCACCGACGCGCGGCGACGACTGCACGCGGATCTCGTCGGGCCCCTGCGGCTCGCGTCGCACCCGAACCGCCCGCGCAGCGGCGGCCGTCGCCCCCTCGGCATGAATCCCCGAGGTTCGCATGGCAGCCGCCCCCGGCTCCGCGGGCCAGGCCACGTCCGCCACATCGACGACCCAGGCCTTCGTGAATCGTTCCGGCTCGTCGAGCCACGCGCCGCCAATTTCCGCGAGCGCGGCAATGACCCGCGGCGTGCATTCGAGCCGCTCTGTCGCCAGCCGCACCTCCACGGCCGACACTTCCACGTCGAGTGCCGGCAGCACGAGGATCGGCTCGCCCGCGGCCGAAAGCAGCGCCACCTGCTCGAGCCGCATCGCCCCCGGCCGCAGGTGCCTGACGCCACCGATCTCCAGCGGCATCCCCAGGAGCGCCTCGCATTGCCGCTCCACCGCCTCGACGTGCCGCGACGAGTGCCGCCAGGCGGCGATCCCCACGAGCAGCGCGCAGGGCATGACACCGGCCAGCACGAACAGCGTGCGGACGAGGCGAATCCGGCCTGCCGATTGTTCGATGAACATCCCTGTCCTCGAAGACGCCCTGCCACCGACTGCCGAAACGCCCCGCTCCGCGGGGCGGTCACCCGGAGCGTTCCTAGCGGCTCCGCGCCAACTCGTGATAGAGCCGATACCGAGCCTGCATCTCCTCGACGCTGTCGCCGCCAAACTTGTCGACGAGCGCAGCGGCCACCTCGAAGGCGACCACGCTCTCGACGATCACGCTTGCCGCGCTCACGGCGCAGACGTCGCTCCGCTCGTAGGCCGCCTCCTCCGGCGCCTTCGTGCGGAGATTGACGGAGGCCAGCGGCTTCCGCAGCGTGCTGATCGGCTTCATCGCGGCCTTGACGACCAGCGGCTGGCCGTTGGTCATGCCCGCCTCGAGGCCGCCGGCATTGTTGGTGGGCCGCGTGAAGCCGAGCTGCGCACTTTCGCGGGCGGCCGCGTCGTAATGAATAGCATCGTGCACCTGCGAGCCGCGCCTTCGCGCCGCCTCGAAGCCGAGGCCGATCTCGACGCCCTTGATCGCCTGCACGGCCATCACGGCCTGCGCGATCCTGCCGTCGAGCTTGCGATCCCATTGCGCGTGCGTGCCAAGACCGATCGGCAGGCCGTCGACCTGCACCTCGACCACGCCGCCGAGGGTGTCGCCCTCCTTGCCGACGCGGTCGATGAGTTCGGTCACCTCGTGATCGCGCTCGGGATGCAACGAATAGATCTCGCTCGAATCCCGCAGCGATCGCAGTTCGGCAATCGTTCCCGCCCGGTCGCCGAGCACGACACCGCCGAGCTCGGTCACCCAGCCGGCCACCTCGATGCCGAAGACGGAGAGCAGTTGCCGGGCCAGCGCCCCCGCCGCGACTCGCGCCGCCGTCTCGCGGGCGCTCGCCCGCTCGAGCACCGCACGCACGCCGCCGAGGTGCTTGATCGCCCCGGGCAGGTCGGCATGGCCGGGCCGCGGCCGATCGACGTCCTCGAGCTTTTCGAGCTTGGCGTCTTTGTTGATCACCTCAAGCGCCAGCGGGCTGCCGAGCGTCACGCCATGCCAAAGGCCGGAGAGAAACGTGACGGCATCAGTCTCGATCCGCTGCCGTCCGCCGCGGCCGTAGCCTCCCTGCCGCCGAACGAGCTCCGCATCGATCTTGGACTTGTCGACGGCCAGCCCGGCGGGAAAGCCGTCGACGAGGGCGACGAGGGCGGGGCCGTGGGATTCGCCGGCGGTCCAATAACGCAGCATGGGAGGGAGGCTGAAGCAGGTCGGGGGGGGCTGAAACTCCCGATGATTCTAGTTTGAGACGCACTCAGACCCTAGAGCGCTTCCGAGGCATGTGAATCCACCGGCTCAGGGACGGCAGAAGTCGCCTCGCAAAGAAACTTTCCGGCCGCGGGCCCCAGAGTTCAGAATGATGTGCCGGTCAGGAGGCGGCAGGCTTCGAGGTATTTCTCGCGGGTGCGGGCGACCACTTCAGCGGGCAGGGCAGGGGGGATGCTCGACTTGTCCCAGCCGCTCGTCTCGAGCCAGTCGCGGACGAACTGCTTGTCGAACGAATCGGGCACGCGGCCCGGATGAATCGCCCCGGCCGGCCAGAACCGCGAACTGTCGGGCGTGAGCACCTCGTCGACGAGCAGAATCTCGCCGTCGGCGGCGCGGCCCCATTCGAACTTCGTGTCGGCGACTACGATGCCCCGCGACGCGGCATGCGCGGCGCCGCGCCGAAAGACGTCGATGCTCTTCGCGCGAAGTGTGGCCGCCAACTCCTGGCCGACCGCATTCGCCATCACCTCGAACGACACGTTTTCGTCGTGGCCGCTGGCCGCCTTCGTCGCGGGCGTGAAGATCGGCTCCGGCAATTCAGCGCCCGCCGTCAGTCCTGCCGGCAGCTTCACGCCGCAGACCGTGCCGCTCTTGCGATATTCTGCGAGCCCCGAGCCGGCGAGCCAGCCCCGCACCACACACTCGAAGGGGATCACGTCCGCCTGCCGCACGAGCATCGTGCGGCCGCGGAGCATCTCGCGATCCACGGAAGCCGGCAGATTCATCGCATCGACGTCGGTCGTGAGCAAATGATGCGCGACTGGATTCGGGCCCGAGGCGAGCCAGTCGAACCAGAATCGCGAGATCGCCGTAAGCACCTTTCCCTTGTCGGGAATCGGCGTGGGGAGCACCCAGTCGAAGGCGCTGATCCGGTCGGTGCTCACGATGAGCATCGCGTCGTCGAGCCGGTAGCAATCGCGAACCTTGCCGCGATAGAGCGTGCCGATGCCGAGATTTGTTTCCGTGACGGCGGCGTCTGTCATGATCGTTGTTGTAAGGGAATTTCCGCGGGCGTCCAGATCGGGCCGTCAGCAGAAATCGCGCGACATTTTCGGCAGCGCGGCGAGGGCAGGGGGGGCGACCTCGAGCTTCGTCGCCACGACGTGCACCACCGGGCCGCGGCGCTGGATGCGGCCATGCACCACGAGCACGGCCGCGCGGCGGGCGGCATGATCGGCTCCGCTCCAGATGTCGGGCCTGACCACGATGTTGGCGGCGCCGGTTTCATCTTCGATCGTGAGGAAGATCATCCCCTTGGCCGTGGCGGGCCGCTGCCGCATGAGCACGATGCCCGCCACCATCACGCGGCGTCCCTCGGCCGCGGCCGTCGCAGCGGCGGCCGTGACGATGCCCCGGGCGGCGAGCCTTTCGCGCTCGAACTGCAGCGGATGGGCCGCGAGGGAGAGGCCGACGGTGCGGTAGTCGCACAGCACCTCCTCCTGCCGCGTCGTCGCCGGCAGCAGCAGCAGCAGTGCGTCGTCGCCCTCGTCGTCTTCATCCTGGTCACCATCCTGCCCGACAAGCGCGTCGAGCAGCGGGCGGCTGTCGGGGCGGTCGAGGCACCGCATCGCCTCCCAGACGGCGCGGCGGCGGTCGAGGCCGAGCGACTCAAGCGCGCCGGCCCGCGCCAGATGCAAAAGCGACTCGCGATCGAGCTGCGCCCGCCGGGCCACTTCGTGCGGCAGCGTGAAGGGGCCTTTCCGTCTGGCCTCCTCGATCCGCCGGCCGGCCGCCTCGCCGAGCCCATAGACCTGCTCGAGCCCCAGCCGGATGGCGGGCTCCGGGCCGGATTCGCCTGCCACCTTCTCGAGCGTGGCATGCCAGGCGCTCGTATTCACGTCGATCGGCAGCACCTTCACGCCGTGCGCCTTGGCATCGCGAACAAGCTGCGCCGGCGCGTAGAAGCCCATCGGCTGGCTGCCGAGCAGGGCAGCCGTGAAGGCGGCCTGGTGGTGCCGCTTGAGCCACGCCGACACGTAGACGAGCAGCGCGAAGCTCGCCGCATGTGATTCCGGAAACCCGTATTCGCCGAAGCCGCGGATCTGCAGAAACACCCGCTCGGCAAACTCCTCCGTCAGCCCGCGGGCGACCATGCCTTCGACGAGCCGGCGGCGAAATTCGTCGATCACGCCCGGCCGCCGCCAGGCGCCCATCGCGCGGCGCAATTGATCGGCCTCGCCCGGCGTGAATCCCGCCGCCACGACGGCCAGCCGCATCGCCTGCTCCTGGAAGAGCGGCACGCCGAGCGTCTTCTCGAGCACCTCCCGGATCGCGGCATTGGGATACGTCACGGGCTCTTCGCCATTGCGCCGGCGCAGGTAGGGATGCACCATGTCTCCCTGGATCGGCCCCGGCCGCACGATCGCCACCTCGATCACGAGGTCATAGAAGCAGGCCGGCCTGAGCCGCGGCAGCATGCTCATTTGCGCCCGGCTCTCGATCTGAAACACGCCCACCGTGTCGGCCCGCGACACCATCTCATACACGCTCGCATCTTCGGCCGGCACGGTGGCGAGCGTGAGCTTCGGGCCGCCCGCCGACTCCACCAGCTCAAACGCCCGGCGGATGCAAGAGAGCATCCCGAGCGCGAGGCAATCGACCTTCAGGATGCCGAGCTCGTCGAGATCGTTTTTATCCCACTGGATGATCGTACGGCCGTCCATCGCCGCCGGCTGGATCGGCACGAGATCGCAGAGGTCGCCGCGCGTCATCACCATGCCGCCCACGTGCTGGCCGAGGTGACGGGGAAAACCGACGAGCTGGCCGACGATCGCCCTGATCCGCGTGCAGCAGTCGTCGCCCGGATCGAGCCCCGCCTCGGCGAGCCGCTGCGGCAGCTGCTCCACGCCATCGGCCACGTCGAGCACGTCGGCGATTTTTCCGACGCGATCGAGCGAGAGCCCGAGCGCCTTGGCCACGTCGCGGACGGCTGATCGGAGGCGATACGAGATCACCTCGGCCGTCATCGCCGCGCGGCTTCTGCCGTAGGTCTCGTAGATGTATTGGATCACCTCCTCGCGGCGGTTGTGCTCGAAGTCGACGTCGATGTCGGGCGCCTCGCACCGCTCACGGCTCACGAACCGCTCGAAGAGCACGTCCGTCCGCGCGGGATCGACCGACGTGATGCCCAGGCAGTAGCAGATCGCCGAATTGGCGGCCGACCCGCGGCCCTGGCAGAGGATGCCGCGGCGGCGGGCAAACCGCACGATGTCGAAGACAGTGAGGAAGTAGGCCTCGTAGCCCAGTTCCGCCACGAGGGCGAGTTCGTGCTCGACGAGCGACCGCACCTTTTCCGGAATGCCGTCGGGATATCGCTGCCGAGCCCCCTTCCAGACGAGATGGGCCAGGTGCTCCCGCGCCGTCGTGCCTGCCGGCACGATCGCATCGGGATAGTCGTACCGCAATTCGTCGAGCGAAAACCTGCACTCCGCGGCGATCTCGACCGACCGCTCGACCGCACCGGGAAGACGGGCAAATCGCTCCTTGATCCGCCACCGCTCATGGAGATGACGCTCGCCGTTGGAAAGCAGGCTGCCACGCACCGCCTCCACCGTGGCACCATGCCGCACGGCCGCGAGCGTGTCGAAGAGCGGCATGCGCGCCCGCTCGTGGTAGCGGACATCGCCGGCCGCCACGAGCGGCACCCGCGCCCGACGCCCCACCGATCCACACCACGCGAGCCGCTCCTCGTCGTCTCCCTCGCGGGCGACCTCGGCGATCCCCACGAGCCGGTCGCCGAAGACCTCGCGCCACTGCATGACCGCATCGACCGCATCGACCGCATCGACCGCATCGCGCTCCGGATCGCCGCCACCGTGCAGAAGCGCCGCCAGCGGCACGCCCGCCAGAAGCCCTTCCGCATGCCCCGCGATGTCGGCACACGAGAGCAGGCAGCCTTGCGATTGCGGCGCCGCCTGCGCGTAGCCCTTGGTCAGCAGCCGACAGAGATTCGCGTAGCCCGTGCGATCGCGCACCCAGACGACGAGCGGAGCGGCATCGCAGGGCTCGAGATGGCAGCCGACGACGAGCCTGATGCCGGCCTGCTTGGCCGCGCCGTGCGCCCGCACGATGCCGGCCAGTGTCGAGCGGTCGGTGATCGCGATCGCCTCGTAGCCGAGCGACCGCGCGGCCTGCACCAACTCCTCGGGATGCGAACCGCTCTGCAGAAACGAGAAGTTGCTCGTGCAGTGCAGCTCTGCATAGCGCGGATCGTTCATCATGCGCCTCCATCCACCTCAGCCAAACAGGTCACTTCAGCCAAACATCCCGTGCAGAAACCATTCCCCCCCTCGCAGCCGGCGAAAGAGCCAATACCGCGCCCCCGTCTTCGTCTCGACGACGTAATAATCACGCCGCACGGTCGGCCCGCGCCACCAGGCCGTTTCGATTCGCTCCGGGCCGTGGGCTTTCGCGATCTCATGGATCTCCGAGCCATGCCGAAACCGCGACGGCGGTCCATCCGGCGCGACCGACACGGCCTCCACGAGCACCGGTCGCGGCAGCATCCAGAGCGGCCTCCTTTCGCAAGCCACCCACCCCGGCGCCTTGGGAGCCGCCATGCGCGGGGCGGCTCTTCTCGCAGCTGGCCTCGCAGCCGGCCTCGCAACGGGCGCGGTCGGCGCCCAAGCATGCTCCGGCTGTGCATCGGCCACCAACTGCGGCGCACACACCGCCCCGCGGCCGAGCCTGCCCGACAGCCGGTCGAAAAGCATCCCCAGCTCGTGCGCCGAAGGCGACGCCGCAGCCTCTCCAGGCAACGATTCAAACAGCGTCTGCTGCCGGCAGGCGGTCTCACCGATGGCCACCACGTCCACGGCGACGCCCTCGATCTCGCTCGGCATCCGCATCCGCTCCATCCGTAGCCGCACGAGATCCGCGAGGTGCTTGACGTTCGTGCTCGGCTGAAAGAGGCCGACGTCGATCACCAGCGGAGCGATGTTCGCCGTCGCCATGCAGGCCGCACGAGGATCGGCTCCCTGGCTTCGCTCCAGCCGAACCTGCAGCGCCAGCACGCCCCGGCCGCGACCGGCAAGCGGCGCGACGCACTCTCCGACGAGCCGCTCCACGAGCGAGACGAGATCGTCTGCGGTCGTGTCGCGAAGCAGGATCGGCATGTCGAACGCATGCGAAGCGGTCGGCAGCTCGTCGGAGCGGGGAGGGGCGAGCGGCTCGGCCCGCTCGCCGGTCAACTGCGCGATCCGCAGCGAGAGCCGCGGATCAAACCGGGATGCCAGGCTCTTGCGCGGCAGCCGGGCAATGCCGCCGATCGAATCGATCCCGACATCGCGCAGTTGCGCGAGCACGTCGTCGCCCAGCCGCAGCGCCGCGGCCGGCAGGCCGGCAAGCGCCTCGAACGACTCTCCCTTGGCAACGACCGCCCAGCGCCAGTGACGAGGCAGGGGGGAGCGGCCGGCGGTGCAGGCTGGCGCTCGGTGGAGCAAATCAGTATGGTGGACGGCGGCCCAGGCGGCGGCGGGGGTATCGGCGATCGCGGCCCGCGCATGGATGCCCCGGGATGCCAACGTCCAGACGGCCATGCGCGCAAGCGCTCCTTCGCCACCAAAAAAACCGGCGGTGCCGCTGACATCGACATGCAGGCATTCGGGCCGATCGACATCCTCGAGGGCCACGATCGGTGCAAACCGCCGGCAATAACGCGCCAACTCCTCGAGCGCCATTCGATCGGCCTGAGGATCGTCGTGATCGACCTCGGCTATATGGCAGGCCCGCGAGCCATGGGCCAGCGCCAACACGGCCATCCCCTCGGTTAGCGACATGCCTTCAGGAATCTTTGCCACCGGATTCGATCGCTTCTGGCCCGGCCCGCTCTCATGATTGCCGCGCGGCGGCGCAGCCCATGCCCACGCCACCACCGTCATCAGGCCGCGCCGCTCACGCCGGCAGACAAACACCGGCACCCTGCGCAGCCGGGGCTTCTCGAGCAGCCGTCGCTGCACCGGCCACCGCGGCAGCCAGATCGTCATGATGCGCGGCATGCCACTGCCTCCGCTGCCGGCACCGCGTGCGGCCGAAACATCCGAATGCCGCCGGCCTCGTGCCCATGGGGCTGGCCTCCCCGCGACAGACCGCATCCCCGCGACAGATCGATCCCGATCTCCACGGCACGGCCTTCCACCGACGCCTCGCCCGCCCACGGCCCTCCCACCAGCGTGAGCCGCAGCCGGCGCACGGCAAGGCTCTCCCCCGGCAACGGCGACACGGCGATCCTCGCCTCCGCCCAGGTCGGCTGTCGGCGCGAGGCCTGCTGGCCACCGGCCGCTTGCGGCCGCACGAAAAGCCCGACGGCCTGGCTGCCACGTGCCGCCAACTGCCAGCGCCGCATCGTCGTGGGCTGGATGGATTGCGGACAGGCCAGCACGGCCGCCACACCTCGGCAACGCAACGCCTGATCGATCGCCCATGCTTCGTCGTCGGCGCTCGAGGCACGCGCCACGACCAGTTGCGGCTCCTTGCTCACGCTGGAAGCGACATTGGCCAGCCAGCCCATCACGGCCGGCGGATAAAACCGCCCCTGTCGATCGACAACGACGACGGTCGGCGCGGCCGTCGCCCCCTCGTCGTTCAGGCTCCCCGACAGCCTGCAGGCCACCGCACAGGCAACCGCCATCGCCCCGGAGGCCTCGCCGTCACCGAGCCACTCGAGCAGGCTGCCTCGCCGCACGCCACCGGCCGGAATCAACCGGTCGAGCGGCTCGAAACCGCTCGACACCACTTCGCCGGAATGCAGCCGCGCGGCACTGAACTGAGCGGCACTCAACGGCCCACACGTCACCATGCCTGTCACCTCCAGCTAAATTTATGTACGCGCGTACACTGTACGCACATCCAGACACGCTGTCAACAAGGCTGGCGATACAAGCACAGCACATGCGTTCTGGAGGTATTCTGGACTACGTGCAGCGACGACTCGGCAAACCACGGACGGAGGCGAAGGGATCGGCTGAAGCTCGACGAGCATTTGGCCGCCGCGGCCACCGCGAGTCGACTTCTGCCGTCCCTGAGCCGGTGATACACGCACAGCGAATGCGTTTTAGAATGCCAGCCATGGCAAAAAAGTTGTTCTCCCTTCCCACTGCCGTTCTCCTTGCCGCCGGCGTTTGGTTCGGCGGACTCTGCCCGGCCGTCGAACCGGCCAGCAAGGCGGCCGCGATACCAGCCGGGTTTGACGAACTCATGCGCGACCTTGCGCCCGAGATCGCGGCCCGGCTCGACTGGCCTCCGAAGCACTCCCGGCAGATCGAGCCCTCGCTCCACCATCTCGCCGGCCGCCATGCCCAGGCCATCATGCCCCTCCCTCGCGCGGAGCAGATCGAATTGCTCGTGAAGCTGGCCGGCTTCATCGATGCGAAACGGGAAGCAACGGGCGACATGACCGTGATCGGCCCCGGCCGCGGCATGATCGGGCTGCTCGACCCCGCTCGCGGCCTCGACCCCAAGGAGATCACGGCGCTCGCCGCGGGCTACGGCACCAACGCCACGATCTTCAAGCAAACCGAAGCGGGCCAGACGATCCGGCAGGTGGCCGACGCCTTTCTCGAGGCCGTGAGCAAGGCCGCCAAAGCGGGAGCGCCCACCACGATCGTCGTGCTCGGCCACGGGGCTCCCGAGGAGATCCAGAGCTACTCGATCTCTTTCCGGCGGCTGGCCACGGCGCTCGTCGCCGGCGCCGCCGCGCGAGGTGCCGCGGACCGCGTCGATCTCCGCCAGATCACGCTCATCTGCGACGACTGCTACAGCGCCGATTTTCTGATCAACCTGGGCGCCGCCCTCGAGCAGGAATGCAGCGCGCGACGGCTCACCCTCGTCTCGCTCCCCGTCTGCATCGCCGGCACCAACCGCGATTGCGTCGGCCATGCCGATGTCGGTGAGAAATTCGTGCCACACTTCTGGAGAGACGTGATCGAGCTCTTCTATGTGCGGCAGCCGCGGCCGCAGCAGGTGACGCTCCGCGACTTCTTCGAGACGGTCGACAACATGATGTATGGCTACGGCCGGGCCACGAGCGTCGATCGCGACGGGGCCGTGAGCTACCGGCTCGTCGATCCGAAGCTCTGCCAGGATCCCGTCGTCTTCGTGCCGCTGGATGAAACAGACCTCGCGGCGCTCCGCGAGCTCTTCTCGCTTCCGACCGACGCCCCGCTGCCTCGGCTTTTGGACGTCGGCTGAGCCGCCGTGGGTCTTTCGGGTCAGTCCTTCGGAATGATGACGGCCGGCGAGGCGCCGAGGATCAGCCGGTAGAGCGCCGGCAGGATGAAAAGCGTGAAGAGGGTGCTCGTGATCACGCCCCCGATCACGACGGTCGCCAGCGGCCGCTGGACCTCGGCGCCCGTGCCTTCGCTGATCGCCATCGGGATGAAGCCGAGGCTCGCCACGAGCGCCGTCATGATGATCGTCCTCAAGGAAGACGCTGCCGTCTCCTCGATGGCCACGTCGCGGGCCGTGCCGCGGGCCAGCCGCTCCCGCAGGGCGCTCGCCACCACCATGCCGGCGAGCACCGACACGCCGGAGAGCGTGATGAACCCGACGGCCGCCGAGATCGAGAGCGGCATCTCCCGCATGGCAAGCGCCCAGATGCCGCCGACGCAGGCGAAGGGCACGCTCACGAAGAGCAGGATCGTGTCGGTGATGTTGCGATAGGTGAGGTAGAGCAGGGCGATGATCAACAGCAGCGCCAGCGGCACCACGATCATGAGCCGCTTCTGGGCCCGCTGCATGTTCTCGAATTGCCCGCCCCACTCGAGGCGGAATTTGCCCTGCGGCAATTCCACCTGCTTGTCGATCTGTGCCTGGGCGTCGGCCACGAAGCCACCGACGTCGCGGCCGCGAACGTTGCACTGCACGACCACCCGCCGCTCGCTCCACTCGCGCGTGACGAACTTGGGTCCGAGCACCGTTTCGATCGTGGCGATCCGCTCGAGCGGCACGCTCTCCCCGGCCGGGCCACGGATCGGGATCTCCGCCAGCGACTCGGGGCCCGCCCGCAGCGGCTCCGAGAGCCGGACGACGATCGGAAACCGCAACTGCCCCTCGACGATCTGACCGACGGCCTTGCCGCCGACGCTCTCGATGACGTCGAGCACCGCCTGCGCCGAGATGCCATAGCGGGCGATCTCCTCCTGCTTGACGGCGATCTTGAGGATCGGTTGGCCCATCACCTGCTCGACGGCCACGTCGGCGCCGCCGGGCACGCTCTTGAGCACCGCCGCCACCTCGTTGGCCTTCTGCACGAGCGCGTTGAGATCGTCGCCAAAGACCTTCACGGCGATGTCGGCCCGCACGCCCGACACCATCTCGTTGATCCGCTGCTCGATCGGCTGCGTGAACCAGATGATCTGCCCCGGGATCCCCTCGACCACCGTGTTCATCACGTCCACGAGCGCCGCCTGCGTGCGGGCCCGCTTCCATTCGTCACGGGGCTTGAGCGCGATGAACATGTCGGTGGCCTCGATCGCCCCCGCGTCGGTCGCCACCTCTGGCGTGCCGGTGCGGCTCCAGACGTGGGCGATCTCGGCCGGGAATTCCTCCAGAAGCGCCTTCTCGATCCGCATGTTCATCCGACACGATTCCTCGATGCTCGTGCCGGGCGCGCGGATGATGCCGAGCACGATGTCGCCCTCGGAGAGCTTGGGCACGAACTCGGTGCCGAGCGAAGCGGCCCGCAGGAGCGTGATGCCAAGGATCACGCAGGCGACGAGGGCGAGCGTGCCCCGGGCGGCCAGGCAGGCCCGCAGGGCGGGGCGATAGAGCCACCGCAAAAACCGCACGAGAAGCACGTCGTGCGAATCCATCCGCTTGGGCAGGAAGAAGCTCGAGAGCACCGGCACGACCGTGAGCGAGAGCACGAGCGAGCCGATCAGGATGAACACGACCGTCAGCGCCATCGGCCGGAACATCTTCCCCTCGACCCCTTCGAGCGTGAGGATCGGAATGTAGACGATCATGATGATCAGCTGGCCGAAGCAGGCCGGCTTCTTCACCGCGTTGGTCGCCTCCTGCACGAGCTTGAGCCGCGCCGCCCCCGTCGCGCCGGGATGGTGGCCGATCTTTTCGAGGATGCTCTCGATCACGACGACCGACGAATCAACCACGATTCCGAAGTCGATGGCCCCGAGCGAGAGCAGGCTCGCCGCGATGCCCGCCTGCCACATGCCGATGAAGCCGCACATCATCGAGAGCGGGATTGCCGTGGCGGCGACGAGCCCCGCCCGGAGGTTGCCGAGCATCACGTAGAGGATCACGACGACGAGAAATGCGCCCTCGAGCAGATTCTGCCGGACGGTGGCGATCACGCGGTCGATGAGCTTCGTGCGGTCGTAGACCACCTTTGCCTCCACGCCCTCCGGCAGCGTCTCGAGCAGCTTCTCGAACCGGTCGCGGAGCCGCGTGGTGACGGCGTAGCTGTTTTCGCCCATGAGCATGAACCCGAGGCCGAGCACCACCTCTCCCTCGCCACCGTAGGTGACAGCGCCTTTGCGGATTTCGTGGCCGATCACCACCTCGCCCACGTCGCGGATGCGGATCGGCACGCCCTCGCTGGAGGCGATCACGATCCGGCCGATCTGCTCGACGTCGACGGTGCGGCCCACGCCGTAGACGAGCACGGCGTCGCCGGAGCGGTCGATCGAGCCGCCGCCGACGTTGAAATTGTTGCGCGGGATCGACTCGACGACCTGGTCGAACGAAAGGTCGTATTTGCGGAGCAGTGTGGGATCGACCCGGATCTGATACTGCTTGTTGAGACCGCCCCAGGCATTCACCTCGGCGGTGCCGGGCACGCTGCGAAGCGCCGGCTTGAGCGTCCACTCCTGGAGCGTCTTGGCGTCGGTAAGGCTCATGCCGCGCGGCACGAGGAGATAGTGAAACACCTCGCCGAGTCCGGTGGAGACGGGCCCCATCTCCGGCCGCTCGACGCCGGCGGGCACGCTTACCGTGCCGAGCCGCTCGTTGATGAGCTGGCGGGCGAAGTAGATGTCGGTGCCGTCGCGAAACGTCACGATCACGACCGACAGGCCGAACATGCTGGCGCTGCGAATCCCCTCGAGCCCCGGCATGCCCCCCATCGCGAGCTCGACCGGAAACGTGATCTGCCGCTCGATCTCCTCCGCCACCATGCCGGGGGCGACCGTGTTGATCTGCACCTGCACGGGCGTGGTGTCGGGAAAGGCATCGACCACGAGCTTGTTGACGGCCACCCAGCCGACGAGACACACGATCGCCGCCCCGGCGAGGACAGCGATCCGATGCGACAAACTCCAGGCAATGATTTTTTCAAGCATGAGCGAAGGTCTGCTTCAGTTCAGGGATGCGTGAGGGTGAGTGGAGGCTCGGGGTTGCCCCTACCATCGAGCCGGCGTAGATGACAAGCGGAGGCATGGATGCCGGAGCGCAGGCATCTCCGAGTGAGCGGAGGCCTGGATGGCCGCAGCGAACGTCCGGCGAGATGGTAGGGGCAACCCCGAGCCGGCGCGTCCGAGTTCGCGCTGCCACACTGGCGGCTCACAGCTCGCCCTTTTCCATGCGCTCGAGCAGAATCTGGCTCTTGAGCACATGGCTTCCAGCGCCCACCACGTGGGTGAACTGCGGGTCGGCCGCGGCATCGCTGGCGATCTCGACCACGTCGCCATCGTGCACGCCCGGCCGGACGGGTCGCGCGGCGAACCTGGCCTCGCCGGCCGGCACGAACACCACCCAGCGGCTGCCATCCCACTGCACGCTCGAACGGGGCACGACGACGGCCGTGCCGCGACGGTCGATCTCGATCCGGCCGCTGCCGAACGTATTCGCCCGCAATTCATGGCCGTGTTCGTCGGGCGACTCCGCCTTCGGCTCACCGCGATTGGCGACCTCGGCCCGCACCTGAAGCGTGCGGGTCTCCTCGTTCACCTCGGTGCTGATCCAGGTGATCCGGCTGGCGAATTCCTCGGACGAGCCGTCTGGCCGAAACCGCACCGGCTGGCCGATCGCCACCTTGTCGGCATCTTCCTTGCTCACGTTGAGCACGAGCAGCATCGTCGAGACGTCGGCCACTTCGAAGATCGGCTTTGCGGCCTCGATCACTTCGCCGACGACGGCCTCGCGGCCCACGACGATGCCGTCGAATGGGGCGTAGAGCGGAAGCAGGTTCGATGTCACGAGGTCCGATTCGAGCCCGGCGACCATCGCCGGGGGCAGCCCGAGCGTGCGGATGCGGGCGGCACGGGTCTCGTCGTCGAGCGGCTCGTAGTCGCGGATCGAGATCTCGAAGCCAAGATTCACGAGCGCCTGTTCGGCGTTGGAAAGATGGTTGCGGGCCTCCCGCATCGCCGCCTTGGCCTCGCGGAGCTGGCGGCCCATCACCGCGCTCTTCACCTCCTCGAGAATCGAGAGCTGCTCCCGGCGCGATTCATAGGTGACCAGGGCGTTGAGGAAGTCGGCCTTCAATCGGCCCACGTCCTGGCTGTCGATGATGAGCAGCACGTCTCCTTTGCGGACGGCATCGCCAAGCCGCTTCTCGACCCGCCAGATGCTGCCGGGCACGCGGGTCGAGAGCTGGGCGATCCGCCGCTCGTCGTAGGCCACGACGCCGTTGCAGACGAGTTCGCTCACCATCGGCCGCTTCTCGACCGGCACAAGCTCGATGCCCGACCGCTCGAGCGCCTGTTGCGACGGGAAACTGACCGTGCCTTCCGCCGCGTCGCCGGGCTGGGCGTCGCCGGGCTGGGCGTCGCCGGGCTTGGCGTCGGCGTGCGCAGGAGGGTGGGCCGCGTCATGGGCCTCGGTGCCATGCCCGCCATGGTGCTCGCCGAAACCAAAAGACCAATGGGTGGCGTGGCCATACCAGCCCACCGCGGCGAGCGTCGCCGTCGTGGCGATGGAGAGGGCCCAACTGGAGAGCGAGGCGAGGAGCGCAGACCACGAAAACCTGGAGCGGGAGGCGGACCGGACGCGCGACTGCATGGAGTGACTCCTCGGCGAAACTGCCCCGCCAGAGGCAATTTCGATGGCGTGGCCGCCGGCGTCCAGAATCGCCGGCGGAGAATGTCGGGGCGGGACCCCGGGATTCTTGGAAATTATGCACCCCTCGCGGAAACTGTCCAGTCCGCAAGGAACCGAAACAGGCCAGCCGGGGCCGTCAGACCTTATAGCGGTCTTGCTTGGTATCGGGCTTCACGCCCTCCGGCGTCTCGTCGCTGCCGATGTCAAACCACTCCGGCTTGAATTCGATCCGGGACTGCGTGGTTGGATTGGCCAGCGCGATGTTGCTCACCAGCGCGATCACGGCATCGGCGATCGCCACCTCCGGCTTGCACCGCGGCTGGTTTTCCGGGGACGGGTTCCGGATGCACCAGGCCCAGTGCTCCATCTCCTCGGTGTAACCGCGGGAGGGGGGCGCGGCCGCCGCGCCACCGCCGCCGGCGGCGTAGCCGCCGCCACCGCTCTCGGTGGTGTCGAGCGTCGGCGCACCATCCTTGGCCTTCGCGACCGTCACGCGGGTGTCCTTCGACGAATCCTTATAGAGCATCACGTCTCGCTCCTGCTCGAGCACGAGCGTGCCCTTGGTGCCGAGCACCACCTCGCCGTAGCCGCCGAAGCCGTTGCCGTTGATCGAGGAATACGTGACGACGATCTTCTTGTTCTTGTCTTCGTCGTAGCCCGGGGCGGGGTATTCATACATGCAATAGACGTGGTCGTCGATCTCGCGGTCGGCCGGAAAGATGCTCCGATTGCCGACGGCCGTCACCGTCAGCGGCTTCACCTTCTTCCCCTCGCCATGCATCGCCGAGACGAAGATCCCGGCCGCGTCGAGCTGGTGGCTGCCGAGCTCGGCCATCAGGCCGCCGCCGGTGCGGTTCCAGAGCCGCCACCGGATCAGCTCCTCCATCGGCGTCCGGAAGGTGCCGTCCGAAAGCGTCATCTGCGTGTAGCCGTGCTTCGCGGCATCGACAGCCTTGTCGGCGATCTGCGCCTCAAGCTGTGCGATCTTCTTGGCGAGCGCGTCGATGTCGCCGGGCCGGGCGGAATCGAGGTCCTTCTTCCAGCGGGCGAGTTGCTTCAGGAGCGATTCATCATCGGGGAGCGGCGGCTTCCAGGAATCCTTGCCGGGCAGGTTGCCGCGATGCCACTGGGCGCGGATCGAATGCAGGTCGCCGAGCAGGCGGGCTTTGCCGATCGTGTGGACGGCGTTGTCATACAGCACGCTGTAATGCCGCTGATGGCCGGTGGCGAGCATCTTGCCAGTCTCGCGGGAGACCCGGCCCATTTCCTTGCACTCATGCACGCTGTGGCCCATGAGCTTCTCTGTGAGCACGTGCTTGCCGGCCCGCATCGCCTTGATCGACGCCTCGGCGTGGAGGTGCAGGGGCAGGGCGATGATCACCGCCTCGACGTTCTTGTCCTCGAGAAGGTCTTCATACGCCTCGTAGACCTTCACCTTCCTCCGGGCTTCGTCTTCGCTCGACCACTTGTATTTGGCCATCAGCCCGGGCCGCGCCGTATTGGCGCTCGGGCTCGAGACGTCGCCGTGAAAGCCGCGAAAGATGTTGTAGGGCCGGATGTCGGCGATCGCGACCACGTTGAGATAGTCGGGATTGTGGGCGCCGATGAGCACGCTCCCCTCGTCGCCCGTGCCGAGCACGCCGACCCGCAGTGGGCTTCCGACGCTCTTGCCATAGCCGAAATAGATCGAACCGAGCCCCGCGCCGGTCGCCAGGCCGGCGGCAACCGTGCCGGTGAGGAAATCACGTCGCGTGATGGAGATCGCGTCGTCGAAATTCTCCTTGCCGATCCACTTTTCGGATTCCGTCAGATTCATCGGATCACCTCTTCGAGTCGCCGGCAAACCAGCGATGCATAGGACAGTTGAGGGGCAGAAAGTAATCAATGCCGCTCCAGCCGCCCGTCGGCAGGCTGGCAAGCGCGAGCAGGGCGGCGAACTCCACCCATTGATCGTAGGTGGGCTGGGCTCCGGCCACCCAGAAGGGCTGCGACGCGATCACGCTGGCGAGGAAGCAGGCCCCGCCCATGGCGTTGAATTTCACGAACAGGCCGAGCACGAGGCAGGCGCCGATCGTGACGAGCGACCAGCTTACGAAGCGATCAGCCTTCCAGAGGGCAGTCGGCTGTTGCGCCGACGCCGCCCGCATCCGGTCGGCCGGCGACAGCGGCCGATCCCATTCACCGACGAGCTTGCGGCCGATCGCGGCGGCATCGCTCATCCATCCGGACGCCTGCGCCGAAAGTTCGCGGCGCTTCTTCGTCACGCGATCGCGGGCGAAGGGGATCTGCCGCGCCGCCGGCGATCGCTCCGTTGCCTCGAGCCGTTCCCGCTCCAGCCGCCAGGCCGTGAGGTCGTCGGCGATGCCGGCGATGTAGTCGTCGAGTTCGCCGCTGGCAGCCGCGAGGCTCTCTTCTGCGGCGGCCTTCGCCGCCGCGTCGAGCGGCACGAGCCGGCTTCGTTCTGCGAGCAATGCCCGCCAGCCGGCCACCACGCTCTCCTTCCAGGCGGCGGCCGCATCGGCAGCCGACGTGGTGCCCGAAGCGCCGAGCGTTCCAGACCAGTTGCCGGTCTGGGGCAGGCCGCCGCGATACCAGTCCGCCCAGGGGCCGACGGCCGCCTGCCGGAAGCCCGCGCTCGACCAATCGGGGTCGCGCAGGTGGCTCAGCCCCTCGAGAAAGAAATGCATGCCCACGACGATCCGGAGGAACGCCAGCGCCGCTACAGCCAGAAGCGTTGCACGCATCTCGAAGACTCTCGCCACGGAAGACGTTCCACGGGACCACACCCGCGGGTGAACGAATGCTCTCGATTCACCGACATCATTGAACCATGAATCTGCACCCAGGCAAGTTCATTTTTCAATCACGGCGGGAATCCGCTTGTCAATTTGTTTCCATTCCTGCGAAAAAATCGACATGCGAATCGTCCTCTGCTATCCCGTCGAACCCAAGCACGTCCGCCAGATTCAGGCCGTGGCTCCCGACGCCACGGTGGTCGATGCCGGGCAGGAGCGAGTGGCTCTCGAACTCCCCTCCGCCGACATCTTCTGCGGGCATCCGAAGGTGCCCGTGCCGTGGGATGCCGTGGTGGCCGGCGGCAGGCTCCGCTGGATCCAGTCCTCGGCGGCCGGCCTCGACCACTGCCTCGTTCCCTCGGTGATCGCTTCCGACATCGTCGTGACAAGCGCCTCAGGGGTGCTCGCCGATCAGGTCGCCGAGCACGCCCTCGGCCTCGCCATCGCCTGCACGCGGCGGACGCGGCTCTTTTTGGAACAGCAGTCCCGCCGGGAATTCGTCCGCCGGCCCACCCTCGACCTGACCGGGGCCACCGTGGGGATCGTCGGCCTGGGTGGCAATGGCCGCCGGCTCGTGGAGGTGCTCGCGCCGTTTCGCGTGACGATCCTCGCCACCGACTACTTTCCAGTCCGCAAGCCGCCGGCAGTGGACTTTCTCGGGCCACCGGAGGCGCTCACCACGCTGCTCGAACGATCGGACGTGCTCTTCCTCTGCCCGCCGCTGACGCCCGCGACCCGCAGCATGATCGACGCCGCCGCGATCGGGCAGATGAAGAAGGGCGCGATCCTCGTGAACGTCGGCCGCGGCAAACTCGTCGACGAAGACGCCTTGGCCGATGCCCTCGAGAGCGGCCACCTCGATTCGGCGGCGCTCGACGTCACCCCCGACGAGCCGCCGCGGCCCGAAAGCCGGCTGTGGACGGCGCCCCGGCTGATCATCACGCCGCACGTCGGCGGCCAGGCCGCACGCCGAATCGATGCAATGACCGACTTCTTCTGCGATAATCTCCGTCGCCACCTCGGGGGAATGCCGCTGCGCAACCTCGTCGACAAGCGGCTCGGCTTCCCTGCGCCGCCCGAGTGACGTTTCCAAAGGCAAGGCGACGAACGCAAAGCAGGACGACGAACGATTGCACACACCACCGAGCGACAACCACGACAGGCCCGCGATGACGACCACGATCTATCAGGAAGGACGCCCCACGATCTCCGTCTCCGGGGAAGTGGGCAGCCGCTGCCCCGAAGAACTGCTCGCCCGCTACGGCGAGATCATCGAGGGGGGGCGTCTGACCTGGACCGAGTATCACCAGCTGACGAAACGACTTGGCGCCGGCGGGCAGGGGATCGTCTTCCTCACCACCCGCCGCGGCTCCGACGGCTTCACGCTGCCGGTCGCGATCAAGATCTTCTCTCCGGAGCGCTATGAATCCGAGACGCTCTACGACGAGGCGATGGAGCGGATCGCCAAGGTCTCGGCGCGCGTCGCGCAAATCCAGCAAGACAACCTGCTCGACGTGCAGAATTTCGTCGAGCAGCGGCGGATCCGCGTGATGGAGATGGAGTGGATCGACGGCTACGACCTCTCCCGGCTCCTCGCGCCCGAATTGCTCGGCCGCACGCGGGCGAGCGTCGGCGACGACCGCTGGCGGTATCTCAACAAGGTCGTCGTGACGGCCGGGCCGCAGCAGTCGCGGCTCATGCCGGGCGTGGCGATCGCGATCGTGCGGGAATGCCTCGCGGCCCTGGCGGCGCTCCACCGCGAGGGGATCGTGCACGGCGACATCAAGAGCTCCAACATCATGGTGAAGCGGACGGGCAACGCGAAGATCATCGATATCGGCTCCGCGCTCGCGCTCGACGACGTTCCCCCCAACCGCACCTGCACGCCCTCCTACGCCGCGCCCGAGGTGCTCGAGGGGAGGGAAAACTCGCCGCGCTCCGATCTCGCGAGCCTCGGCTACGTGCTCATCGAGATGCTCTCCGGCCAGCCCCCGTTCGCCGGCCTGCAGTCTTACCGCGACCTGCTCGAGGCCAAGCGGTCGCTCGTCCACCGGCTGCCGCAATTGCTGCCGGCCGACGTAACCTGCAACGAGCTTCTGATGAGCTTCATCCGCGGCATGATCGCCGCCGACCCGGCGAAGCGTTTCCCGAGCGCAGAGGACGCCGACCTCGTCAAGGAAGGGGCCGCGAGCTTCCACCGCCAGCTGATCGTGGGCGGCCTCGCGAGCGAATACGAAAACGAGATCCGCGCCTGGCTCGAGGAGCTGGAGTAGAGCGTGACGCAGGCGAGCCGGTCGGCTGAAGCTCGACGAGCGTATGCAATTTCGACCTTCTGAGGTCAGCAGCTCCGTAGGTCGTCAAAGGAGAAATTGCAGCGCGAAGGATCCAAAGGAGTCGCGAAGCGACCGACTTCTGCCGCCGGCGAGCCGGGTAGGGGTACCGATGTTTCGGGCGAGGCAAAAATCCGCTTGCGGAGCACGCGGTCTACTCGACAAACCGGTCTACTTGAGCCGGCGATAGACGGCGGAAACGAGGGCGGTGGTGGCCCGCGGGGCGATGCGCTTCATCCGCCAGAGCCAGCGGGCCTGGCGGCCCAAGACCACGTAGCGGCGGTTGCGTTCGACGGCGACGAGGACGCGCTGCGCGATCGCCTCCGACGTCCATCGCGTCGCAGCCATTCGGCGCAGCGCCTCCCGCGACTCGACGTCGGACGAGAAGTGCCAACTGCCGAGCAGGCCCGACCGAAAGAACCCGGGGCAGACGACCGTCACGCCGGGCCGCCGCGGGCCGCACTCCGCCGCGATCGCCTCCGACAGCGCGATCACGCCCGCCTTGCTGGCCGAGTAGGCCGCCATCGAGGGCGGAGCGAGGATGCCGGCGATCGACGCCACGTTCACGAGATGGGATCGCGTCGGGTGTGCGCGCAGCCAGGGGAGAAACGTCTCGCAGCCGACCGCCGTGCCGATGAGATTCGTGTCGATGACGCGCCGCCACTGCGCTTCCGGCAGGCAGCCGACCTCGCCGGTGGCACCGACACCCGCCGCATTGACGACGAGATCGATGGCGGGCCATTCGCCGCGGAGCCGATCGTGCAGTTCAGCCCAGCCAGTCGCATCGCGAACGTCGAACGGGCTCTCGCGGGCCTCGCCTCCGGCCATGCGAATCTCGGCGGCGGTTTCCGCGAGCCCCGCCGCCCCACGCAGATCCACGACCGCGACCCGCCAGCCGCGCCGACCGATCTCCAGGGCAAGGGCACGGCCAAGCCCGCTGGCGGCACCGGTGATCACCGCAGAGAGACGATTCACCGGGGGCTTCTCGGCAAGGGGTGCCCGCCGCGACGGAGCCATGCGGCGGGCAGGAGAGAAACATGCGGGGCGCGAGAAAGCGAGGGTGACGGGACTCGAACCCGCGGCCTCCAACGTGACAGGCTGGCGCTCTAACCAACTGAGCTACACCCCCGTCGGGCCACCGGAACAATGCCGGCACCACGCGGGTTTCGCCTCGCGAGGGCCAAGTATACCGGCTCCGCCGGCACGAGGAAGGGGAGCGCGACTTCTGCCGTCCCCGAGCCGGCAATACCACACAGCGGAATGCGCTCTAAAAGATGCCGCGAGAGGGATCGAAGCCCTTCTTCTTCGCCAGCGCGAAATCCTGCTTCGCCTGTTCCTCGAGCCCCGCCTTTTCGCAGGCGAGCGCCCGGTGGTGGAGCATCACGGCCAGGCCGTGGTCGAGCATCCGCAGTCGGCGGGCCAACTCGGTGCGATCGGCACGCCCGGAAAGCCCGACGAGCCGGCGGCGGTTTTGCTGCATCGAATCGATCGCGAGATTGAGCTGATCGATCGCCTCCTGTGTGCGGCCGAGCAGGTGCAGGATGTAGCCGCGGGTGTCGAGCAATTCGGGGGCCGCGTCTCCCTGCGCTGCGATCGCCGTGTCGATGTCGGCCAAGGCGGCCGGAAGGTCGCGGCCGACGAGGGCGCGGATGTAGGCGCGATGATTGAGGGCGTCGGGATCGCCGGGAGCGGCGATGTCGACCACGAGTTCGGCATCGGCGAGGGCGGCATCGGCATTGCCGAGCACGACATTCGCGAGGGCCCGCACGCGGAGCGGCTGCGGCGACGTGGGGGCGATGGTCGCAGCGCGGCCGGCGTCTTCGAGCGCCCCCGCGGCGTCGCGGTCTTCGAGGCGGAGCATCGAACGCATGCAGAGCAGGTCGACGTCTTCGCCGTGCCAACGGATGGCGCGGCCGATTTCGTCGATGGCGCCCGCGAGATCGTCGCGAGCCTCGCGCTGCATCGCCTGCTCGAGCGACCATTCGACCACCATCTGGCGGATCGCCGGGGCGACCTCCGGAAGCAGGAGCGCCGGCAGGATCAGGGCGGCCGCGAGGGCGACGATGACGAGCCGCTTCCGCCCGCCCGTGGATCGCGGCGCGGAAGGCTTGGCGTTGGAAACAGTGGGCGCGGCGAGCGATCCGGCCGGCAGCTCATCGAGCCGCGGGTCCACCTCGAAGTCGGGCGGGATCGGAAAACCGTACCGATCGTAATGCATCGCGAGAAAGCCTCCCGGCAGCGTGCCAACCGACGAATTCTATCAAGCCGCGGAATGGACGGGCATGACCCGGAGCAGGGTTGCAGGCAAGCCGTTTGACGGCAGCCATCCGGCTGGCGTACCGTCTTCAGATCCCGGGAGTCCGACCCATGCCACTCTTCGAAATCGAAACCAGCGCCCACATCATCATCTCGTGGGCCGCCGACGAAAAGGCTGCGGCGGCCGTCGTGGAGGATGCCTACCCAGGCGAGCAGGTGGTGCGGCTCACCAAGCGGCCCCGCGACACGTGGGTGATCTCGAAGTCGGCGCTCGGCCTGGTGACGACACGAAACGATCCCTGCCACACCGCCCGCGAATGCCTTTCGAAGGCCTCGGGCGACAAACTCCATGCCATTCGACTCTACATGCACGAGACGGGCGACGACCTCGAGCGCGCCCGCAAGGTGATCGAGTCGAACATGGTCATGGGCTGGTAGGCCCGGCCGGCACTTCGTAGGCGGCCGTGCGGACGGCCGATGGGGCCGCCGGCTGTTCGTCGGCAAGAATTGCCCGCGCGGGCCGATAGCTCGATGTTCCGCCAGGACGGTAGCCCGGATCGGGGCGTCGCGCCGGAGCCGCTGATGGCATCGCGTTCTGCGGAGGCAGTGTCGATGGCTGAGGCGGTGCTACATTCGCGGGAGGCGATATCGGCGCAGGCGGCGACACCGTCTGTGGAACGAAGGGCGCTGCAGGCGGCAGCTCAGTGCCTCCGCCGAAGCGACTGCTCGTACTGCTCGAATACCGGGACATGGCCGCGGGCTCAGCGGCGGGCAGCGTAGATGCCTCGGCCATCCGCGCGGCGGGCTCGTAGCCGGCCGTGGCCGGGAAGCCACTCGGTGGGGCGCTCGCGGAGGCGATTGGTGCAACGCTCGGTGCAACGCTGGGCGCGACGCCGGCAAGCGGCGGCGGCGTGAGCGGCTGCGCATTGCCAGCCGTGGGAATCTGACCGGGAAGGCTCGCGTAGGGACCAACCTGCGGGCCACCGGGCGGCGACGTTGCAAGCGCGGCTGGCGCCTGCGTTACGGCCGAGGGTGGCGGTGGGGGCGTCGAGCCATACGTCACGGCCGCCTGCTCGACGGGCGCCGTCACTGCGGCGACGGGATCGTTCGCCGGCCCGCGGTTTGCATCGGCGACGGAATAGCCGCTGGGCGTAGTCGTGGTCGGATAAGGGGTCGCCGTCTGCGATGGCTTCGCGATCTTGCCGTCGGCCGACTTGCCGTCGAAGGGCGGCGCTGCGGCGAGCTTTTCCGGATCGCTGCCGGCGGCATTGCCGAACGCCCACCAGGCGGGCGACGAAAACGTGCTCGTGCCGCTGCGGCAGCCGGTGGCGATGAACGCGCTGGCAACGACGAGACCGACGCCCAAGTGCCCGAAGGCCGCGCCGCAACGCCGGCCGTCGAGGCTGCGCCGTGTGATCGAATGGCGTCGATGGATGCCCATGCTCCGGATCTCCCTGGCTTCGGAATGGCTGGCGTCGGAATGGTGCCTGTGCCGGGAAGGGAAATAGGTTTTGGGACGAAACCGAGTCAACGCCAGCCGACTTGGGAAAAGGAAAAGCCGGAGGGCGGCTGGGCCGCCCTCCGGCAAATGGGCAAACAGGGTGATTCTGGCGGTCGGCCGCCGGCTACTTCTTGGCGACCGCGAAACGCTTGCCGACGGCATCCCAGTCGATGACGTTGTAGAAGGCGCTGACATAGTCGGCCCGGCGGTTTTGGTAGAGCAGGTAGTAGGCGTGCTCCCAGACGTCGATGCCGAGGATCGGCGTATTGCCGTGCATGATCGGGCTGTCTTGATTGGCGGTGCTCTCAATGAGCAACTTGCCCTGGGGATCGACCGACAGCCAGGCCCAGCCGCTGCCAAACCGCTTCATCGCGGCATCGGTGAAGACCTCCTTGAACTTGTCGAAGCCGCCGAAGACGCTGCGGACCGCCTCGCCGAGGTGGCCGGCCGGCTCGCCTCCCTTGCCCTTGCCGATCGTCTCCCAAAACATCGTGTGGTTGGCATGGCCGCCGGCGTTGTTGCGGACGACGGTGCGGATCGCCTCCGGCACCTTGTTGAGGTCGGCGATCAGTTTCTCGACCGGCAGGTCACCGAGCGGGTTGCCCTCGAGGGCCTTGTTGGCGTTCGTCACGTAGGCGGCGTGATGCTTGTCGTGGTGGATCTCCATCGTGCGGGCATCGATGAAAGGCTCGAGCGCGTCGAAGGCGTAGGGGAGCGGCGGGAGGGTGTAGGCCATGAGGGATGTTCTCCGGGGGCGAAACGGGGACTGTGGATTGTTCTCCGGCGCGGGCCGCCGCAAGCCGGAAACCGGCGAAGCGTACCGAAGTCGGACTGCCCCGGCAAATCGCCGCGGGAAGTCCGTCGGTGCGTCCACCGGCCGATCGGCCGCGACGCTGCGGATGCCAGGGATTGTAGGGGGCCGCCTGCGGCCGGCGACCTTGCCGAACCTGCCGAGCGTGCGCGTTGGCCGATGCGGGGGCGTCGGGCTGAACCTGTGGCGTCGGGAACGACGAATCTCTCTCGAGCGTGACGGAATGAAACGTCGGCAGGATGCCGGCCTTGTCACGCGGGGTGCGCGCACCCGTTGCCTGGATGGATCCACCGGTATCGTCGTCTCATGTCGCTGCAAGGAAGCCAGCGGCGCGACCAGCGTCGCCGCCTGCTCGTCTCCTGGAATCGCTCGCAGACAGCGGCGCGGCCGGTGGAGCCCCCTGTGCGCCGCTCAATGGCCGAGTACGCGGCCGAGGCATTGCCCGAGCGACAGCCCGCCATCGCGACATTCCTGCCGACAGGCATCGGCGGCCTCGCCGCGGCGGCGACATTGATCATTGTTGCTCTCGTCGGCGCGATTGTGTTGGGCGGGTATGAACCGGTGCTCGCCTCCGTGGGCCGTCTGGCCGGCGGCCGGTTTGCGCAGACGATTCGTGCGCTCGGGGCCTGCGTCGATCCGCGGTCGGCCATGTCGCTCGCCGGCTGGCTCTCGCAGGTCTTGCTTGCGATCGCGGCGGCCGTGGCGATCGTGGTGCGCGGGATGCGGCGCCACCGCCGCGACGACTATCGGGGCCGCTATCGCGCCTGGGGCTGGCTCGCCGGGCTGCTCATCGGCGCCACCTGCGCCGCGCAGTTTCCGCTGGGGCGGCTGGTGGGGATTTTCGTGACGGAAGCGACGGGGATCGAACTCGGGCCGCAGGGCTTCGGTTGGTGGGTGGTCGTCGCGACGTTGCTGTTGGGCGCGGTCTCGGCCTGGGCGGTGCTGCCGCTTCACGAGCGGCTGGCCACGTCGGCTTGGCTCTCGGCCGCGCTCGCCTTCTGGGCGGCCTCGGCGGCCTGCACGTGGCTCGGCGCCGGCCGCAACGCCTTCGCGATCGCTGCGCAGGCGTCGTGGATGCTCGGCAGCGGTCTCGTGACGATCGCCGTGCTCGCGGCGGCGCGGTCGGTCATCCGCGAGGTGCGCGGCGAATCGGCCCGCCAGGCTCAGCCGCGCAAGCCGGCGGAATCTGTCGCGCACACGCCCCGTGCCGCCGCGGTGCAGAGCACGCAGCCCGGCTCCTGGTCCGAATCGGGCTCGAACGATGGCGAACCTGCGGACGCGGAAGACGAGTCGGGCTACACTGGCGACTTCACCGACGGCTCCGATGAGGATCGCCCCTCGCGACACCTCTCGAAAGCCGAACGCAAGCGGCTCAAGAAGCTGGCCCGGATGAACCGGGTGGCCTGATCCGCCCCCTCTCCCCAGGCCGGCCACCATCATGACCGTACGCACCCGCTTCGCCCCCAGCCCCACCGGGTACCTCCATATCGGAGGCGTCCGCACGGCGCTCTTCAACTGGCTCTTCGCCCGCAAGCACGGCGGCGCGTTCATCCTGCGGATCGACGATACCGACGTCGCACGAAATCTCGAAGAGGCCCTCGAGCCGATCCTCTCGGGCCTCAAGTGGCTCGGCATCGACTGGGACGAGGGACCGGGCGTGGGCGGCCCCCATGCGCCCTACTTCCAGTCGCAGCGGGCCGAGGGGCACCGGGCCGCCGCGCAGAAACTGCTCGCGCTCGGCCATGCCTACCGCGACTTCGCGCGGCCGGAAGAGCTCGACGAGGAGCGGAAGGCCGCGCAGGCCGCCGGCACACCGTTTCTCTACAGCCGCCGATTTGCGGCCTTCGACGATGCGACGGCGGCGCGGTTCGAGGCAGAGGGGCGGCAGAGCGTGGTGCGGCTCAAGATGCCCCGCGAGGGCGCGCTCGTGATCGACGACGCCGTGCGGGGCAGGGTGGAGTTTGCCTGGGAGCGGGAGCAGGATCACGTGATCCAACGAGCCGACGGCTCCTGCCTCTATCACCTGGCGAGCGTCGTCGACGATCACGATCTCGAGATCACGCACGTCATCCGCGCGGAGGAGCATCTCTCCAACACGCCGCGGCAGGCCTTCATCGCGATGTCGCTCGGCTATCCGCTCCCCGCCTACGCCCACCTGCCGCTCGTGGCCGAGCCGGGCAGCCGCACGAAGCTCTCGAAGCGGAAGCTCGCACAGTATCTCAAGAACGCCGACTTCAAGCAGATCTCCGAGCACGGCACGAAGATCGCCGAGCGGATCGGCCTAGCGCCCGAAGCCGACACGTTCAATCCCGTGATCGTCGACTTCTATCGCGAGGTGGGCTACCTGCCGTGGGCGATCGACAACTACATGGCGCTGCTCGGCTGGTCATACGACGACAAGACGGAGTTCTTCAGCCGCGAGGACCTGATCCGGGGATTCACGCTCGAGCGGATCAACTCCTCGCCGGCGAGCTTCGATCCCAAGAAGCTCTGGGCCGTGCAGGACCACTACATGCACGCCCTCTCGACCGACGAGAAGCTCACCGTGATGCTGCCGTTTCTCACGAAGGCGAAACTCGTCGCCGACCCGCCGGCTGCCGCGGCCGTGGAGACCGTCCGCCGCGTGATCGAGGCCTCGGGCGACCGGCTCAAGGTGGCCGGCGACATCCTCGGCTATGCCGATTTCTTCCTCCTGGAGGAGCCCGTGATGGAGGAGGCCGCGGTGAAGCAGCGGCTCGCGAAGCCGGGCGTGAAGCCGTTGCTCGAGCAGGCGATCGAGGCATTCAAGAGCGTCGAGCCCTTCGCGCCGGCCGAACTGGAAGCGGCCTGCAAGCGAATCGTCGAACCGGCAGGAATGAAGATCGGCGACCTCATCCACCCGATCCGCGTCGCCATCACGGGCAAGACCGTCGGCCCAGGCCTCTACGACTGCCTCGCGATCCTCGGCCGCGAGCAGTCGCTGGCCAGGCTCACCCGTGCCCTGCCGCTCTGCGGCTGACCGGCAGGACAGGCTTCAGCCTGTCATCCGAGCATTCGCACGCCGGAGGCGTACGCCACATGGGGCGGTAGCGAGGCGGGGATCGGCGGAACGTCGACGAGCATTTGCACCGAGTCTTCGAGGGACACCGCGAGGCGACTTCTGCCGTCCCCTGCGAGCGGTACCCAACGGAGGGCGGCCTTCTTGGCGACAGGCTGAAGCCTGCCCTTCCGGTGGGCATGCGGCGCACGCACATTTCGCACACAGCGGGCCGATTGCTTTACCTGTCTCACATTTCGGGCTAGCCTTTCTCAAGGGGAAACGAACTTCCCGGTACCGCTCATGCAGGAGTTTTCCAGCGTCGGCCCCTGCTTCCCGCCGGCCGTGACGTCGCCGTGGTGGTGGAGGTTTGCACCGGTCGCGGCCGTCGCCTTGATCGCCGTCCTTCCGGTCCTCGCCGGCGGTCAGGAGCCCGCAGGCCCGCCCGGGGGCCTGCTCCTCACCGGGCCCTACAACCCCGTGACTGGAGGCAACTTCCAGTTCGTCAACGAACTTGTCGGCGGAAGTTATTTTTACAGCCGAGGCTATGCCGGCGAATTGTCGATCATCGGCAACGTCGAAGCCGGCTTCGTCTGGGGTGGCCACGAGGTGTTCAACCGCGTTGGCCTCCCCATCGGTCCTGCCGTCGAGCGGCAGATTTCGGCTCCCGGCGTGACGGGACAGCTCGACTTCCATGCGACGATGGTCGGCCATGTGCTCGCCGGCACCGGCTACGTGGCGGCCTCGGGCACGAACCCCGGCGGCTACACGTATGTCGGCATCGGCATGGCGCCGTACGCCCGGCTGTGGTCGGGAGCAATCGCGACTGCCTATTCCACCAGCACGAGCAGCATCGGCTCGTTCGAGACGACGCCCGCCTCGATGATTCCCGTCTACCGGCAGTTCTTCCAGGGCATCAGCGGTACCGCGGCCGATGTGATCAACAGCAGTTTTGGCGGGGGCGACCCGTCGTCCACGGAGCCGGAGTCGCTCGCGATCGATGCGCTTGCCTTTCAGAACCCGAATGTCACGTTCGTGGCGTCGGCCGGCAACTCCGACACGGCGGCCGTATCGGCGCCCGGCAACGTCTACAACGGCATCACGGTCGGCAGCGTCGGCGGCACGAACTTCCGCACGCCCTCCGACTTCTCCTCGCGGGGCGCCGTCGATTTCTACAACCCCATGACCAGCACGACGGTCACGGGCGTGCGGGCCGCCGTGGACATCGCCGCCCCCGGTGAACTCAACGTGCTCGCTGCCTACCTGGGCCCGACCGGTGGCCTCGCGCCTTTGACCAGCATCACGCAGGACCCGTCACCCACCGACCAGTATTTCATCAATCAAGACGGCACGAGCTTCGCCTCACCCACGGTGGCGGGCGGCGTGGCGCTCATGAAGGATGCCGCGAAGGACCTCCGGTGGCTCGTGCCCGGCACGGCCCTCGATTCGCGTGTGATCAAGTCGGTCCTCATGGCCACGGCGGATCGCACCGAGGGCTGGAACAACGGCCAGTCTCTTGTCGGCGGGGTTCTGCGGACGACGCAGGCGCTCGACTGGGCCGCTGGGGCCGGGGCCCTCGATCTCGCAGCAGCCGGGCTCACATACCTCGAGGGCAATACGATCGACGTCGGCGGTCTGGGCGGCGGCGCGATTGGCCTGAAGGGCTGGGACTACGGCAGCGTCGGGATCAACGCCGCCAACGACTACACGTTTACCTCGACGGTCTCCGCTCCGACCGAACTGCAGGTCTCGCTCAACTGGTTCACCCAGGGCACGTTCAGCAACTCGACCGGCACGGGCACACGGTCAGCCTTCGCGAACCTCGACCTGCAGGTCTGGAGCCTCGCCAATGGCGGCTTCAACAGTCTGATCGCGGAATCGACGAGCCTCTACAACAACAGCGAGTTTTTGCGGTTCACGCTGCCAGGCACGGGCCAATACGGCCTGCGGGTCTTATCGCCGGGGATGATCTACGACGCCACCGCGGCCACGTCGCCGGTCACGTCGGAGACCTACGGCCTCGCCTGGAACATGGTGATCGTGCCCGAGCCCTCGGCGATCGCCATGGTGGCAGCCGGCGCGGCTCTCGCAGCGGCGATGGCGAGGCGTCGGCGGCGCTGATAGACGCCATCCGGCGGGCGTTTTACATTCTGGGCTCTGGCCACAGTCCCGTGATTCCCCGGAGTGCCGATCCATGCCGCTGCTCGTCGTCGGAAGCGTTGCCCTCGATTGCGTCGAAACCCCCACGGCCAAGCGCGACGACGTGCTCGGTGGATCGGCGGTCTTCTTCTCCTATGCCGCGAGTTTTTTCTCGCCGGTCAGGATGATCGGCGCGGTCGGCGAGGACTGGCCGGGCGAGCACACGAAGCTGCTCGAGCAGAAGGGGATCGACACCTCCGGCCTGCAGACGATCCCCGGCGGCAAGACGTTCCGCTGGCGCGGCCGCTACCTCCCCAACATGAACGACCGCGAGACGCTCGAGGTGCACCTCAACGTGCTCGGCGAATTCCAGCCGCAGCTCAACGGCTCGCACCGCGACTGCCGCTTCCTCTTCCTCGGCAACGCGTCGCCCGCCGTGCAATTGAACGTGCTCGAGCAGGCCAAGGCCGCCGAGCTCACGGTGGCCGACACGATGGATCTTTGGATCAACATCCAGCGGGACGAGCTCGGCGAACTCCTGCGGCGGATCGACGGCCTCGTGCTCAACGACTCCGAGGCGAAGCTCCTCGCGGAAGACGAAAACCTCGTGCGGGCGGGGCAGAAGGTGCTCGCCATGGGCCCGAAGTTCGTCGTGATCAAGAAGGGAGAGCACGGGGCGATGTTCTTCAGCGAGCACGAGATGTATGTGATGCCGGCCTACCCGACGGCGGAGGTGCTCGATCCGACCGGCGCGGGCGACAGCTTTGCCGGAGGGATGATGGGGCACCTGGCCGCCCTCGGCCGGTTCGACGCCCAAGCCCTGAAGGAAGCCCTCGCCTACGGAGTAGTCACCGCCAGCTTCACGGTCGAGGATTTCAGCCTCGACCGGCTCGAGACGCTTTCCAGGCACGATCTCGACCGCCGGCTGGCCGATTACCGGCGAATGCTGACTTTTTGACGATGTACGGGCGTGCAGAAATTCCTCTTGCCAAACCTGCCGCCAGCCGATAGTATACCCGCGTTCAGTGTTCGTTTCCGCGGCAAATCGCTCGATTCATGGTGGCGAAGCAACCACCCCGACGAGACGCCGGGAAGCGTGGGAGGCAATCGCCATGGTCACGGCAACAGCAGGAGCGAACGGTCGGATGGCAAAGGCAACGAAGACGGAAACATCAAAGGCGGAATCGAAGACGGAATCCCGCGTAGCTGCCTCCAAAGCAGCTGACGCCGGCAAGGCGGCCGAGGCAGGCAAGCGAGCCGCCAAGCCCGCCGCCTCGTTCATGGATGACAACCCCATCCTGAAAAACACGCTCGCCCAGATCGAGAAGGAATTCGGCACGGGCTCGATCATGCCGCTGGGTAGCGATGCCCAGGCTCCGATCGAGGGCATCTCGAGCGGCAGCCTCTCTGTTGACCTCGCACTCGGCGGCAAGGGCTTCCCACGCGGCCGCATCATCGAGGTCTTCGGCCCGGAGTCGAGCGGCAAGACAACGCTCGCCCTCCACGCCGTGGCCGCCGCCCAGCGGACCGGCGGCATCGCGGCCTTCATCGATGCCGAGCACGCGCTCGACCCGAGTTGGGCCAAGAAGCTCGGCATCTCGCTCGAGAAACTGCTCGTGAGCCAGCCGACCAGTGGTGAGGAGGCGATGCAGATCGCCGAACTGCTCATCAAGAGCAATGCCGTCGACATCATCGTGGTCGACTCGGTGGCGGCGCTCGTGCCCCAGAAGGAGCTCGATGGCGAGATCGGTGATTCATTCGTCGGCCTGCAGGCTCGGCTCATGAGCCAGGCGATGCGAAAGCTCACCGGCGCTATCGCCAAGAGCAAGACGACCGTGATCTTCATCAATCAGATCCGCGAGAAGATCGGTGTCATGTTCGGCAGCCCCGAGACGACGCCGGGCGGCCGGGCACTGAAGTTCTATGCCTCCTGCCGAGTCGACGTCCGCCGGATCGGCCAGCTCAAAGACGGCGAGGATGTCGTCGGCCAGCGGGTGAAGGTGAAGATCGTGAAGAACAAGGTCGCTCCACCGTTTCGCGTGGCCGAGTTCGACATGATGCATGCCGACGGCATCAGCGTGGAGGGCGACATCCTCGACCTGGCGATCCTCGCCAAGCTCGTCGACAAGACGGGCACGTGGCTGCGGTATGGCGAGGTGCACCTGGGGCAGGGCCGGGAGAAGGCCAGGCTCTTCCTCAAGGAAAACCCGAAGGTGGCGCAGGAGCTTCGCGAGAAGATACTCGCGAGCAAAGACGCCGTGATTGCGGTGGCCAGCGACGCCTCCGGCGGCGACTGATCCACCGAACGAATTCCTGCATTCCCCCCACCCGCCCGCGGGCGGCCGACCCAAGCGGCCTCTCGCGGGCGGTGTCTTTTCAGGCGCTGCCCATCTTGACTTGACCCCCAACTCGGCGGGCCGGTACCAGCGTGGGTCGGAATCTCACTCCGTCGAGAAGGATTCGGGCTCCATGCACCGCCATCCGCTGCTTCTGCCCTGCGCCATCGCCATGGTGTCGCTCGCATCGTGCGCGAGCCTCGGCGCGAGACGACCGGAACCACGGGAGATCGCCGTCGCCCGGAGAAACGTCGCCCCGGAGCTCGTGGAGGCGACCCGCGAGGACCAGATCGAGCGGGGAAAGCCGCGACCCGTGATCGACGGCCTGGGCTGGTTCTTCGGGATACCCGGCAAGGTAATCCTCTGGGACAGACGGGTAGAGAATCACAATGTCTCCGCCGAGACCGAGGACGTGATGGAGCAGTATCTCGCCGACAACGGGCTCGACCATGTGAAGGTGCGGATCAATCAATACGAGCCGCTCGAAGACTGGAAGCGGCTCACGAAAAATCACACCGTCGGCTGGCCCTATCGCTACACGATCGGCGCGGTCTCCGTGGCGGGCGAGACGCTCTTTCCAGGACGGCTCTTTGGCGGCGACCACTACAACCCCTGGACCGCCACGATCCACCTCTACAGCGACGTGCCGTCGATCGCCCTCCACGAGGGCGGACATGCCAAGGACTTTACCCGCCGAAACCTGCCCGGCACGTACGGTCTCGTGGCCGGCCTCCCATTCGTGAATCTCTGGCCGGAGGCGATCGCCTCGGGCGACGCCATCGCCTACGCGGAGAAGCAGGGCGAGCCGGCGCTCGAGAAAGAGACCTATCGCATCCTCTATCCGGCCTACGGAACCTACATCGGCGGCAACGTGGCCAACCTGCTGGTCGCCCCCATCGCCGTGCCCATTTATGCGGGCACGGTCGTGGCCGGCCACATGGCCGGCCGCACCAAGGCGAACGGTGTTTCCGAGAAGACCAACGCGCCCGAGTGGTCTTCTGACGAGGGCTTGGCGGCCGACATCGACCGTTCGCAGGGCGTCGAACCGCTCCCCTCCGCTGCCGAAGAGGACCGCGTGCAGCCGGCCGTGGCCACGAAACCGCTCGACGCCGAGCGTGCAGGCGACTCCGCCGACAGCCTGCGCCGCTGATCGCAGAAATCAGCGGTCGCCCGGGCGAAAGGGCGGCGTGTATAGTGTCGCCTTTCAAAGCAGACGACCACCACCAGACGATTCCAATCCCGCGGGAGCCGATTGCGACATGAAGGCCGATGAACTGCGTGAAGCCTACCTCTCCTTTTTCGAGTCGAAGGGCTGCACGCGCCGGCCGAGCGACGTGCTCGTGCCGCGGTGGGATCCGTCGGTGCTCTTCACGCCCGCGGGCATGAACCAGTTCAAGGACCACTTTCTCGGCAAGTGCAAGCTCGAGTTCACGCGGGCGACCACCTGCCAGAAGTGCCTCCGCACCGGTGATATCGACAACGTGGGACGCACCGCCCGGCATCACACCTTTTTCGAGATGCTCGGCAACTTCAGCTTCGGCGACTATTTCAAGCGCGAGGCCATCCAGTGGGCCTGGGAATTCCTGACGGCCAAAAACTGGCTCGCCATCCCGCCGGAGAAGCTCTCAATCACCGTCTACCAGGACGACGACGAGGCCTTCCGCATCTGGGCCGACGAGGTGGGCGTGCCGGCCGCCAGGATCACGCGGATGGGCGAGGACGACAACTTCTGGCCCGCCGGCGCCCCGACGCAGGGCCCCGACGGCGTCTGCGGCCCCTGCAGCGAGATCTTCTACCGGATGCCCGACGGCAGCGACGTGGAGATCTGGAACCTCGTCTTCACGCAATTCAACCGCGTGGGAGCGCCGCCCGACAACCTCCAGCCGCTCCCGAGCCGCAACATCGACACCGGCATGGGCCTCGAGCGCACCGCCGCGATGCTCCAGGGCGTGGACAGCAATTTCCATATCGACATCCTGCGGCCGCTCGTCGAGGCGGTGGGGGAGGTCTGCGGCAAGAAATACGTTCCGGCCGACGACGATGGCCGGCGGATGCGCCGGATCGCCGATCACGTGCGGGCCTGCACGTTCGCGATCCACGAAAACGTGCTGCCGGGCAACAACGAGGAAAAGTATGTGGTGAAGCGGCTCCTGCGCCGGGCCGTGCTCGACGGCCGGCAGATGGGCATGCGCGAGCCCTTCCTCCACGAGCTTCCCGGCACCGTCGCCGCACTGATGCGGAAGCCCTATCCGGAGCTCGCCGAGACCGTCGACCGCGTCGTCACGGTGATCAAGCGGGAGGAGGAGTCGTTCCTCGCCACGATCGACGGCGGCCTCGAGCGAATCGAGAAGCTCTTCGGGGCGATCGAGCGGTCGGGGGCCGGCCTGGTCGGTGGCAACGAGGCGGCCGAGCTCTACACCACCTACGGCTTCCCGCCTGAATTGCTCGAGACGCTCGCGGCGGAGCGGAACTGCGGCTTCGACTGGAACGGCTTTCGCGCGGCGATGGACGCCCACGGCCAGCGATCGGGCGCCGGCGCCCGCGTCGAGGTCTTCACCTCCGGTCCGCTCGACGCGCTCAAGAAGGCGATGCACGGCTCGGAGTTCGTCGGCTACGACACGCTCGAGACGACCGGCAAGGTGATCGGCATCATCGCGCAGGATCATCTCTGCGACACCTTGCAGGAGGTCGGTCATGCGAGCCCTGTCACGATCGTCCTCGACCGTACGAGTTTCTACGGAGAATCGGGCGGCCAGGTGGGCGACACCGGCCTGCTCGAATGGCAGGGCGGGCAATTCGAGGTGACCGACACCCAGCGTGAAGGCGGATTCATGCTCCACGTCGGCCACCTGCGGGCAGGCTCGCTCGACCTCAGCCAGACCGTCTCCGCAAAGGTCGATCCCGACAGGCGGGCCGCGATCCGCCGCGCCCACTCGGCCACCCACCTGATCCACGCCGCGCTCCAGCATCACCTCGGCCCCCATGCGGTGCAGCAGGGCTCCAAGGTCGATGCCGACATGCTGCGGTTCGACTTCTCGCACACGAGCGCCGTCGGCCACGAGACACTCGAAGCGATCGAGGCGATGGTCAACCGCAACACGCTCGCCGCCGTGCCGGTGGGAGCGCAATTGCTGCCGCTCGCCGAAGCCCGCCATGCCGGCGCGATGATGCTCTTCGGGGAAAAGTATCCCGACGTCGTCCGCATGGTGACGATGGACGGCGTGAGCCGCGAGCTCTGTGGCGGTACGCATGTCTCGAGCACCGGCCAGATCGGCTTTGTGAGGATCGTGGGCGAGGAGAGCGTGTCGGCCGGCACCCGCCGCGTGACCGCGATCACGGGACTCAAGGCGATGGAGCGGTTTCGGCAGGCCGAGGGCGTGCTCGCCGAGTCGGCGGCCGCGCTCAAGGTGCCGGCCGCCGAGCTTCCCGCGCGGCTGGCGGGCGTCGTCAAGGAACTGAAGGAGCTCAAGAAGAGCAAGGCCCCGGCGGCCGGCGCCACGCTCTCCACGGATGAACTGCTGGCGGCCGCCGCGACCATCGACGGCACGCGGATCGTCGTGGCCGACGCACGGGGCAGCGACGCGGCCGCGATGCGGCAGTGCATCGATCAGCTCCGCCGCAAGGCGAGCCCGATCGCCGTGCTGCTCGGTTCGAGCGAGGCCGACAAGGTCACGCTCGTGGCGGGCATCTCCCGCGAACTCGAGGAGCGCGGCCTCTCGGCCGGCAACTGGATCAAGGACGCCGCCACGATCGTGGGAGGGAAGGGGGGCGGCCGCCCCGACCTGGCCCAGGCGGGTGGCAAGCTCGTCGACAAACTCCCTGACGCGCTCGCAGCCGCCCGCAAGGCCATCGAGCAACTGCTCAAGTAGACCGCTTGCTCCGCAAGCGGATCCCGAGCCGGCTCGCAGGCAGCGCGCCGGCTCGCGGGCGGCAGAAGGTTCCTCGCGGAGAAACTTTCTCCGCTGACGACCTACGGCGCTTCGTTCCCCAGCAGGTCGAAAGTTCCTAACGCTCGTCACGCTTCCGCCGACCCGCGAGCCTACCTCCATGGCTGCGCGTGGCGGCATACGCCGGCTCCCGGGGCACGGGCCACGGGCCACCCGAAGCCTCCGTTACCGTAGGACAGGCGTCTCCACCTGTCTGGAACAGGCACGGAGGCCTGTCCTACAAGAATGCGGGAAGGCCCGGGGCTGCCTGTACCCCGCTCGCCGGCGTTGCTGACTAGCGGAGGCAGGATGCCGGGAGCGCAGTCAGCATCGAGCGAGCGCAGGGCGGGATGCCCGAAGCGAGCGTCCGGAGAGCCGGGGTACAGGCAGCCCCGGGCCGGTTGGGCGAGTGGAGGTCCGTCACGCGACCGGGGCGATTGCCGATTCAGGCGAGCTTTTCGAGCGCGGCGAGAGCGGCGTCGTAGTTGGGCTCCTCAGCCACTTCCTTCACGACCTGGGCGTATTGCACCACGCCCTTGGAGTCGAGCACGAAGACGGCGCGGGCGAGGATCTTGAGCTCGTCGATGAGCACGCCCCAGTTCTTGCCGAACGCACGGTCCATGTAGTCGCTGCCGTTCTTCATGGCCTTGATGTCTTCGGCGCCGCAGAAGCGGTTCATCGCGAAGGGAAGGTCGAGGCTCACGGTCAGCGCGGTGATCTTGTCGCCCATGGCGGCGAGCCGCTTGTTGAACGTCTTGGTCTGCACCTGGCAGACGGGCGTGTCGAGCGAGGGAACGACGCTGATGAATGCGGGCTTGCCGAGCAGGTCGGCCTTCGTGATGTGCTGCATCCCGCCGGCGCCGTAGGTCGTGAGGTCAAAATCCGGGGCCGGGGAGCCGACCTTCACCTCGTCGCCCACCAGCGTGAGTGGATTGCCCTTGAACGTCACCGCGCCGTGCCGACCCATGATGCATGTCTCCTCTGAATGGAATGACCGAAACGATTCGTGTCTGACGGCTGGCAGTATTGCCGGCAATCGCCGGCCGGCAAGCCCGGCAGGCCACACACGGGCCGAACGGGCACGCAGGGCCCTTCCAGACAGCCGAAGGTGAGGCTGCTACGATACGGCTCGATTTTCCGGCGGCAGGCACGCGCGACGGTCTGCCCTAGGGCTTCGAGAGGGTTTCTGCATGGCACTTCTGCGTGCGTTCGGGCGGTTCGGCCAGCTGCTGGGGCTGGGTATTCCGGTCTTCGCCATGATCCTGCAGCTCAACGGCCGGATTCGGCCCAGCCAGATGCTCGTCATGCTCGTCGCAGCCGTCTGCTGCTTCGGCATCGGCCGCATCCTCGAAGGTTTTGCCCGCGCATGATGCACCCGCTTCTCTTCGCGCCGATCTACCGTCGCTACATCTGGGGCGGGCGACGCTTCACGACGGCCCTTGGCCGCACGCTGCCACCGGGAGACGATTACGCCGAGTCGTGGGAACTCGTCGATCGGCCCGATCGCGCCGACGAGGAGAGCATGGTTTCGCACGGACCGCTCACTGGCCGCACACTCGGCGAACTCGTCCGCGGCCACGGCCGCGAACTGCTCGGGCGACATGCCCCACAGCCCCGTTTTCCGCTCCTCTTGAAGTTCCTCGACGCCTGCCGCGATCTCTCCGTGCAGGTGCACCCCGACGACGCCCGCGCCGCGCTGCTTTCGCCCCCCGACCTCGGCAAGACGGAGGCCTGGTATGTCGTCGATGCGGCGCCCGGCAGCCGGATCTATGCGGGCCTTCGCGAAGGCGTCGGTCGGGAGCAGTTGGCGGCGGCGATCCGCGCAGGCACCTGCGCGGAGGTGCTTCATTCCTTCGCGGCCCGGCCCGGCGACTGCGTCTTCATCCCCGCCGGCACGGTGCACGCCATCGGCGCCGGGCTCCTCGTGGCGGAGATCCAGCAGTCGAGCGACGTCACCTACCGACTCTTCGACTGGAACCGCGTGGGGCCCGACGGCACGTCGCGGCCGCTCCATGTCGAGGCGGGCGTCGAGGCGGTAACGCACGTCGGCCCCGTCGGCCCGCTCGAGCCCAGGGTCACAGACGACCCGGCGGTGAAGCGGCTCGTGACGAGTGACTACTTTCTTTTCGACGAAGTGCGTCCCGGAGAGAGTTGGAGCGTCGGCGGCGACGACGCCTGTCATGTCGTCGTGGTGCTCGACGGGGAATTCGCGCTCGACGATGCCTGGGGGCTGCCGACGATCAAGCGGGGCAGCACCGTGATGCTGCCGGCAGCCATCGGCCGCCAGACGCTCCGCGGCCTGACGAAGGGAGCGGCAACACTGCTCCACGTCGCCCTGCCTTGACGTTTTCCGCCGGAAAAACGCCATTGGTGAGGCCGGCTGGGGGGCTCTAGAGTCTCGACATGCCCACCAGGCCGCTCCTCCTCATGATCGTGGCCGTCCTCATGCCCGCCGCATCGGGCTGCGCATCGCTCGGCAAGCCCGACTGGCTCGAGCCCGGCCCGGCCGCCTACCAACGCCGCAAGGCGGTGCGATTCGACCCTTACCTGCAGGACGACATCGCGCCTTCGTCGCTCCGCCTGCCGCTCATGGACGGCGCGCGGCCGAGGGATTTCGCGGAGCCCGTGCCGGAGGTTCGCCGCGCCCGCTGGTGGTCGCCGATGCGGTGAAGGCCGCCGGGAAACCGTCTTTCCCGCGACCGACCGGCTGCCGGCGTGTATGATCCCCCAACAGCCGCGGCGATTGGATCGCGGCGATTTCCCGCGCCCGAAAGGCTCCCTTGCCACCATCGCCCGCTCCCGGCGGCCCCGCTGGCCGTCCCTCGAAGATCACGTCCCGCCGCCGACCGTCGACACCGCGTCGCGACGACGCCCCCGCTGGCGCGCGCTCCGGCCCGGGAATGCAGGGCAGGTTGATGCCGCCCCCCGACGATGGACTCGAGCGGCTGCAGAAGGTGCTCGCCGCCGCGGGGCTTGGTAGCCGACGCAGTTGCGAGGAGCTGATCACGACGGGCCGCGTCGAGGTGGATCGCAAGGTCGTCACGGAACTCGGCACCCGTGTCGACCGGCTGCGGCAGGAGATCCGCGTCGACGGCGAGCGGCTTCCCGATCCGAGGCGGGTGGTCTACATGCTCTACAAGCCCGTGGGCGTGGTCACCACCAACTTCGATCCCTCCGGCAGGCCCCGCGTCGTGGACCTCGTACCGGGCGATCAGCGGCTCTTCGCGATCGGGCGGCTCGACCGGATGAGCGAGGGGCTGATCCTCGTCACCAACGACGGCGAACTGGCGAACCTGCTCGCCCACCCGCGGTATGGCGTCGAAAAGAAATACCTCGTGCAGGTCGCGGGCGTGCCGACTCCCGAGACGATCGAAAAACTCCGCAAGGGCATCCAACTCGCCGAAGGCACGGCCCGCGCCCAGAGCGTGCATCTCAAGTCGCAGCACAAGCAAAGCGCGGTCCTCGAAATGACGCTCGACGAGGGCAAGAACCGGGAAATCCGCCGCATGCTCGCGCAGCTCGGCCACAAGGTGCACCAGCTCAAGCGGGTGGGCGTGGGGAAGATGACGCTCGGTGGCCTGCTCCCTGGACAGCACCGGCAACTCGCCTGGAGCGAAATCGAAGCCCTCCGCAAAGACGCCATCAGCCACGTCGGCTCCCAGCCCGCGATGAGTGGCCGACCAGCACCACGCGGCCGACCAGCGCCACGCGGCCGACCCGCGCCAAGCGGCCGGCCTCGTGCCGGTGATCGACAAGGCTCACGTCGCCCCGGTCCGCCGCGGGCATTCGGCCGCGGAACGGCAGGCGAGGCCGCGCCGAGCGGCAGGCCACCGGCTGGTCGCCCCCCCGCAGGCCGTCCACCGGCGGGCGCGCCACGCCGACCGCGAAAGCCCGGCAAGGCCTCTGCCTGGCGGAAGCAACGCGGCAAGTGACGATCGGTTTCCATTTCCCGACACGCCCCTCCGCACCATGCCCCCGACCTCACCAACGATGCCGCCGACTGCCTCGGCTGCCGGCGTATGCCACGCCGATGCGGCCGCGTACACGGCCGCCCGCATCGTCTTCAATCGCGAGGTCGCCACGCGCACCTGGCGAATCCGGCTCGACTGCCCCGCCATTGCCGCCACCGCGGTCCCCGGGCAGTTTGCCATGCTGCGGATTCCCGGCCGCAGCGATCCGCTGCTCGCCCGCCCGCTGGCCGTGTACGAGACGTTCACGGACGAGGCCGACCGGCTACCGGCAGGCCCCGGCGCGGGCCGCCGATTCGTCGATTTTCTCTACCTGGTGCATGGCAAGTTCACGACGGCCCTCCAGGACATCGGCCCGGGCAACGAGCTCATCATCTGGGGGCCGCTCGGCAACGGCTTCGCCGCAGCCCCGGCGACGGACCACCTCGTCCTCGTGGCCGGCGGCATCGGTCAGACGGCCCTGCTCGCGTTCGGCCGGGAGCGGCTCGGCGGCGGCGGGGCGTATGGCGCGGGCCGGCACGTGCCGCCAGCCAGGCGGGTGACGCTCTGCTGGGGCGCCCGCACCGCGGCCATGTTTGGCGATGTCGACGATTTCCGCTCGGCAGGGTTCGACGTGCGGCTCGCCACGCTCGACGGCTCCACGGGCCGAAAGGGCACCGTCATCGATCTGCTCGACGACGTGCATGCAGGCGGCTCCATTGAGACCGCCGCCGGCTCAACGCTCGTCGCCTGCTGCGGTCCGGAAGGGATGATGGCCGCCGTCTCCCGCTGGACCGCCGACCGCCATCTGCCGTGCCTCGTGTCGCTCGAGGCGCCGATGGCCTGCGGCATCGGGATCTGCTTCACGTGCGTGGCCCGGGTGAAGGATCCGGAGACGGGCGGCTGGGACTACCGCCGCACGTGCATCGAGGGACCTGTCTTCGATGCCACGTCGATCGTCTGGGAATAACTGCAAAAAGGCCGCATTGGTCGCCGGCGGCAGAAGTCTACGGGTAGGCGCCGGCTCGCGGGCGGCAGAAGGTTCCTCGCGTTGCCCCTCGCAGACTCTGTTCAAAAACTCGTCACGCTTCCGCCGACCCGCGAGCCTCCCACTGTGAGGGAGCAGAGCCGTCAGAAGCAGTCTACGCGAGCGAGTTACGCCTTCGACTTGCCGGTCTTCTTGGCCGTGGCCGTGGAGGTGGTGCCGCCCTTCGAGACGGCCAGCACGCGCGACGAGAGCCGCGACTTGATGCGGGCGGCGCGATTCGGGTGGATCGTCCGCTTCGCGGCGGCGCGATCGGCCTTCTTGGCCACGACACGAAAGTGCTCGCGGGCGGCGGCGACGTCGCCCTTCGTGAGCGCGTCGAGCACCTTCCGCATTTCCGACTTGATCTCCGACTTGATGGCGCGGTTCCGCTCACGGCTGCGGAGATTCTGACGGAGACGCTTCTTGGCACTGACGGAATGTGGCATTCCAGGTCCTTCGACGGTTTACAGGGAAAGGGTTGCGAATCGGGCGGAAGAGCTCAACCACCGGCACCTTTATCCTTGGAAGAAGACAACTTGTCCAGACGTTGGGCCACATCCCGGTATCCGAAGTCGAGTCCGGCCAGTGTGGAGAGGTATTTTTGGGCGGCCTCGCGGTCGTCGAGCCCCGCGGCCAGCACCCCCGCCCGGTAGAGGGCCCGCTTCCGCAGCTCCAGTTCGCGGTCGGTGAGCGACTCGACGGCGGCCACGTAATTCCGCATCGCGAGCTGGTATTGCTTGATCTTCTGGAAGCACTCGCCGAGCTCCAGCGACACCGCCCCCTTGCGGCGGGCATCCTGGAGCACGTCCTGGAAGTGCTTGATCGCCTCGGCGTGATTGCCAGCCGCCTTCAGCCGCATGGCCAGTTCGTACCGCCAGGTGAGGTTTTCGGGGTAGCGGGCGCACCGCGCGGAGTAGATCTCGACTTCGTGCTTGATCTGCGCGGCCCGCAGCTGTTCGAGCGTCTTCTGATTGGCCGGGGTGTTTTCCGCCTCCAGCCGCTTCTCGGCCACGTGCACCCGATGCCGGGCCCAGCGCAGCTGGCGATCTTCCATGTGCTCGCGCACCTTGAGATCGTTGCCCGAGGCGGCCAACGCCTGCGCAAGCACGGCCTCCGCTTCCTCCATGGTCGCATCCCGTTCGAGGATGTCGGCGAGCTCGAGATAGGCCTCAATCTCGGCGGGCTTCTCTTGGATCGCCCGCTTGAGGATCGAAACACGATCGGTCTGCTCCGCAGCCTGCCCGGCGACCGGCTGCTTGGCCGCTCCTCCGGAACGGCCGACCATGCCGTGGCCAGCCACGATCGTCTTCTCCACCTGGAGCTTCGCGATCTCCTGCTGCGCCTCCTCGGAGAGCCCCTTCACGTTCGACACCCGCACCCAACAGGCGATCGCCTGGTCGAATTCGCCATGGTCGGCGAGAAACCTCGCGCACTGACGATTCACTTCGGGGTCAGCCGGGGAGCCGTCGAGCGCGGTCTTGAGGTAGACCCGCTGAGCCTCGTGAAATTGCAACTGGCCGCAGGCGTCGGCCATCGCGAGCAGACAGCCGTGGTCGTAGGGGGATGCCTTGAGAATTCCGACGCCCTGCTTGATGAGTTCCCGCCACTGTGCCGTCGTGGCGAGCTTCTTGAGGCCCCCCGCCTTCGATCCCGGCCAGAGCGCCCCGAGCCCGCCCGATTTCTTGGGGCCATGCTTTCGCTTGAGCACGGCGAGCAGGTTTTGCAGGTAGACGGCGTTGCCTGGGTCGCCGAGGACGCAGGCCGAAAACATCTCGATCGCGTAATCGACATTGGTGGCGGCGTTTTGCGTGCCCCGCTGGAAGCACTGCGACAGCCGCGAACGCTCCGCGGGCGACAGCTGGGATGCCAGCGGCGAGGCCGATGGATCGGCCGGGCTCAACGGGGCGGCGGGAGAATCGTTCGGCATGGGAAACGACGCTGTTGCCCGGGGGGAGCGGGAGCAGCGGGGGCCTTGCGGTATGCTGGAGGAAGGGACTCTGATGCGAGTGCAGTTGAGCCCTTGAGTCTAGTTTCCCCCACCCCCCCCTCAAACACCGCCGCGTCGGACCGCGGCCCCCATTGGGTGTCCTGTGGCAAACGGACGAGAATTCCGCCACGAACGAGCCGCAGAAGCCGGGCCAAACCCGGCCGTGCGTGTGTTTTTCGTGGGAGCCGGGCCGGGCCATCCCGACCTGTTGACGGTGCGGGCGGTCGAATGCCTCCGCCGCGCCGAGGTGGTCGTGCACGATGGACTGGTGCCGCCGGCCCTCCTTGAAGCGGTGGGCTGCCGCGCCGAACGGATGCTCGTGCCCCGGACCGCCGCCGGCTCGGATCCCGGCGAGGCGACGGGCCGGCTGCTCGCCGACCTCGCGGCCACGGGCCGCACGATCGTGCGGCTGAAGGGGGGCGATCCGGCGGTGTTTGGCCGGCTCGCGGAAGAACTCCAGCCACTGCGCGACGCAGGCATCCCCTTCGAAATCGTTCCCGGCGTGACGGCCGCGCTGGCCGCCGCCGCGGCTGCCGGCGTACCGCTCACGAGCCGTCAGGTCGCCTCGAGCCTGACGATTCTCACTGGACACGAAGCCGACGAAAAAGACGAGGGCCTCGATTTCTCGGCGCTGGCCGGGCTGCCTGGCACGCTCGCGATCTATATGGGCGTGGAGCAGGTGCAGCGATGGTCGCAGGAATTGATCTCGGCCGGTAAGCCCGCCGACACGCCCGTCACGGTGATCAGCCGCTGCTCGTGGCCCGACCAGCGGATCGCGGTGACGACACTCGGCGACTGCGGCGCGGCCTTCGAGCGCAGCGGATGGCCCGCGCCGGCCATCGTGATCGTGGGCGACGTGGCCGAGTCGCGGCCGACGCAGCCTGAGTCACCGCGGACGCTGTCCGGCCATCGGGTGCTCGTGACGCGGCCGCGCGGGCAGGGGGAGGATCTCGCCGCCGCGATCGCCGCGCATGGCGGCGAATGCATCCACGTGCCCGTGATCCGGATCGAACCGCCCGACTCGTGGGAGCCGCTCGACCGCGCGATCGCCGCGGCCGACACGTTCGACTGGATCGTCTTCGCCAGCGCCAACGGCGTGCGCTCCTTCATGGAGCGTCTGCGGGCCATGCGGCGCGACGGGCGGCATCTCGGCACGGTGCGGCTGGCGGCGATCGGCCCGTCCACTGCGGCCGCCCTCGCATCGGCCGGACTGGTCTGCGACCTCGAGCCGGAACGTTCCCAGTCGGAAGGCATCGTCGAGTCGCTCGGGATGACCGTGCGGCACGGACGGTTTCTGCTCGTGCGGGCCGACCGCGGCCGCGACGTGATGCGACGTGAGTTCGAGGCGCTCGGCCACCATGTCACCGAGGTGGCCGCCTATGCGAGCCGCGCGGTCGACTCGATCGATCCCGCCACACTCTTGGCGCTCGACCGGGCCGGCATCGACTGGATCACCGTCACGAGCTCGTTCATCGCCGAATCCGCGGCCCGCCTCTTCGGCGACCGCATGCGGCGGTGGAAGATTGCCAGTCTGAGCCCGGTCACGAGCGGCACGCTCGCGTCGCTGGGGCTCGCGGCGACGGTCGAGGCCGCCAGTCCCACCGCCGAGTCACTCGCCGCCGCCATCGCCGCCTGGGAATCGCCGCCGCATTCCTCCCAGCCCGCACAACCAATAGACCCGAAGCTCGCCGGCACGCCTTCTCCGCAATAGATCGCTTCCTGCAAGGGAGACCGCTTGCTGAAAAGAGGACCGCTTGCTCCGCACGCGGATCCTGTGCGCCCTGCACCGCCGAAATTGGAGTCGCAGCAGGCGTGCGTCGATACCCTCTTCGCAGGCTGAGGCGGGACGCGCCGAGGCATAGCCCTTGGCGATGCGAAGGTGGGGAGCTGGGACATGGGCGCGAAGACAGCACCGGCGACGGTCGTGATCTGCTGCCGACTGCCGGCCCGAATCTCGACGGCGGAGTTTGCCGACTGGACGCGACTGGCCGAGCGGGCCGACGCGGCGATCTCCTGGGTGGCGGCCGGCGACGATCTCGCGGCGCTGAGCCCGGCCGTCGAAGCGGCAGGGGCACTCGGGCGGATTGCCCTCGAGGTCGATGCCGCGACGCTCTCCTCGCGGCCATCGCTGCGAGCCGCGCTCGCCACGGCACGGCGGACGGTCGGCGCGGTCGAGGCCGTGGTGGCGACCGCCGCGCCGCAGATCGAAGGCCGCGGCCTGCTCGTCGCGGAGAGCGTGCGCACGCTGTGCATCGAGCGGTTCGAGCCGCTGGCTCGCGGCAGCCGCCGCCCGGCCCCTCACGGCTGGCCCTGCCGAAGCGCCGTCTGGGGCCTCTGGGAAGTGTGCTCAGCGCAGCCGGCGTCCGGCGTCTTCAGCCGCATGCTTCCGTGGCGGGCCTCCCAGCTGCCGCCCCCCGGCCAGCTCTCCGTGATCACGCTCTCGGCGACCGGCACGGCCGCTTCCCGCGAGATCCGCGGACGGCTCGAGCGCGTGCTCGGCATGGTGTCGCGGCGACGCGCGAAGGGACCGGTGCAGGTACCGCACCTGGCCGACATCCCGGACCTCATCGCCGGTGACGGGCAGGGCCGCGCGGGCTCGGTACTCAGGGCCGCCTGACGGGGCGCTACCCCCGGGCCTTCTCGAGGAGCGTCCAGCTCAGGTAGGCGAGGATCAGGCTCGCCACCACGAACGCGATGTCGAGGGCGAAGCTCACCCGGCGAAACGGAATGCCGGCGGCCAGGTCGGCAAGAAACAGGATGCCGATCAGGCCCGACACGATCATTCCGATGAAAGGCGTGACTTTCGACAAGGCTCGCTCGCTCCCTGGCTACGGCCGGATTCGACCAGCCGCATGATGGATACCATAATCGACCGGCCAGGAACCGCCATCCACCGCTTTTTCCCCCGCGAGCCATCCCCGTGACGACCCGCACCGCCCGCACTGCCGTGTACACCGGCTCGTTCGATCCGATCACGCTCGGCCATCTCGACGTCATCGACCGGGCCAGCCGAATCTTCGAGGCGATCATCGTGGGGGTCGGCATCAATCCCGACAAGCAGCCGATGTTCTCCCTGGAGGAGCGGGTGGGGCTCGTCCGCGCATCGGTGGCCCACCTGGCGAACGTGCGCGTGGAGCTCTTCAGTGGCCTCTCCGTGGCCTTCGTGCGGGAGCAGGGGGCCCACGTGCTGCTCCGCGGCGTGCGGTCGCTCACCGACATCGAGGCGGAATTCACGATGACGCTGGCCAACCGCAAGCTCGACCCGTCGGTCGAGACGGTCTTCCTCATGGCCGACGCGCAGTATTCGCACATCTCGTCGTCGCTCCTGAAGCAGATCACGCCGCTCGCCGACGACAAGGCCCTGCTGCAATTCGTGCCCGAGCCCGTCGTGAAGGCCCTGCGGTCGAAGCTCTCCTGACTTGGCTTACGCGCCCAAACCGGCTTCGGGTGACCCGTACCCCGTCGCCGGACGCTCGCTCCGGACATCCTGTCCTTCGCTCGCTCGGATGCTGACGGCGCTTCGCCATCCTGGCTGCGCTTGTCAGCATACGCCGGCGAGCGGGGTACGGGTCACCCGAAGCCTCGCCACACTGTTTGCTATCCAGAAAGCGGGGAGGCACGGGGCTGCCTACTACCCTCTCGCGGGTTATGGAAGCGAGCGCAGGCAGGATGCCGAAAGCGAGCGGACATGCAGTGAGCGAAGGACAGGATGTCCGCAGCGAACGTCCGCCGAGAGGGTAGTAGGTAGACCCGTGCCGGGTTGGGCGAGGACAGACGTGACAGGCACGGAGGCCTGTCGTACTCCCAGCAAAAACGGACAGGATGTCCGTGTTTTGCGTGAAGCTAGTTCGCACGGCCGGCTTCGTTGCCTTCGAAGTGCTGCCGCAGGTAGCGGGCGCGCTCGATGTTGCGGTCGTTGGTGTCGAGCTCCACGCCCCGCAGCTTCTGCAAATGGGCGGGCTGTGTGCGGACGAGCAGGGAATTGATGTCGGCGATCTTCACGTCGCCGATGAGGCCGAGGAGCACGCCCATGCGCACCCGTGAGAGGAGCTGCATCGTCTCTTCGGCGCTGATCGTCTGGGCGGTTCGCAGGATGCCGAAGGCGCGGCTCACCTGGTCGTGCACGTTTTGCTGCGTCTCACGAACGAGGAACTCGCGGGCACGCCGCTCGTAGTCGATGAGCACGGGGACGACGTCGCCCACCTGCTCGACGAGTTCTTCCTCGGTGCGGCCGAGGGTGGTCTGGTTGGAGATCTGGTAGAAGTCGCCCATGGCCTGGGAGCCCTCGCCATAGAGACCGCGGACGGCCAGCGAGATCTTGTGGAGGCTGCGAAACACCTTGTCGATCTGGCGGGTGATCACGAGGGCCGGCAGGTGGAGCATCACGCTCACGCGGATGCCGGTGCCGACGTTCGTCGGGCAGGCCGTGAGGTAGCCCCAGCGGGGGTGAAACGCATAGGGTACGACCTTCTCGATCTGGTCGTCCACCACCTTGATCTGTTCCCAGGCGCCCTTGAGATCCAGCCCGCTGTGCATGCACTGGATCCGCAGGTGGTCCTCCTCGTTGATCATGAGGCTCACCTGCTCCATGCGGTCGATCGCCACGCTGCGGGCGCCCTGGGCGTCGGCATGCTCGCGGCTGATCAGCTGCCGCTCCACGAGAAACTGGCGGTCGATCTCCTCGAGGTGGCCCACGTCGATGTATTCGAGTCCCTTGCCGACGGGCACCGTCGCGATTCGCTCGCGGAGGAAACGCTCGATGTCGGCGCGATCCTGCTCGGTGGCGCGGCTCACGAAGGGATAGTGCGCGACGTTGCGGGCAAGCCGCACGCGGCTGCTCATCACGATATCAGACTCCGGACCGGTGCCGCGAAGCCACTCGCCGATCGATTGCGTGAGCGATTCGAGTTTCATTCGGATGTCTTCTCCGTTTCGCGGGACGGCGGAGCCGCCGCGATCCAACGGTCCTCCAGCTCCCGGATGGCGTCCCTGTTTTCGCGTGCCTTTTCATAGTCTTCGAGCGCGATCGCCTCCTTCATCTCGCGGCGCAGCCCGATCACGCGCGTGAGGTCTTCGGTGCCTTCCGGCAGCGGAGCGGCCCGCGACGGGCGGCGGCCGGTGTGCTCGGTGGCGCCGTGGATGTTGGCGATCAGCGGCTCGAGTTCCTTCTCGAACTGCACGTAATCGTGCGGGCAACCGAGGCGGCCCTGATTGCGAAACTCGAAGAACGTGATCCCGCACATGTCACAGGCCCGCTGGTCGAGAATCGCCAATTCATCGGCCGTCTGCCCGACGCCGAGCGGACCGGCCAGCGCCCCGCCGCCGCCTTCTTCCGCCTCCTCGGCCGACGCGGGCTCCGGCTCCGATTGATTCAGATAGCTGCGGGCGTGGTCCTCGCAGAGGTGCAGCTCGCGCACGCCCCCCTCCTCGAGTTCCGTAATGTGAAACACGGCCTGTTTGTCACAGTGCTGGCACTTCATGGTCGCCCTCGTCGCAACGGACAATCGCGCCCGGCGGTTGCCCACGATCGTCTTCCGTCGGCCCTTCGGGGGAATCATAGCGGGTTCGTGCGTCCAGGTCGCCCTGGCATCCGCGGGGGCTGGCCTTCCGTGGCAATCGCCGCGGGGAATGCCTTCTTTTTGCAAAGGGTTGCCCCGAGTTTGTTAGTCTCTGTGGGCTTTCGTGCCGCCAGAGCATCCTCGAACGCCGCCGCCCCGATGACCCATCTGCCCGATCCACACCACTTCGAGGAACTGGCGCGTTCGTTTCGGCTCGTGCCCGTCTACCGACGGCTTTTCGCCGACGGCCTCACGCCGCTATCGGCCTTTGCCCGCATCGACGCAGGCGACTGCGGCTGTCTCTTCGAGAGCGTGGTGGGCGGCGAGAAGGTCGGCCGCTACAGCTTTCTCGGCGCCGATCCCTTCATGCGGCTCGAGGCCTTCGGCACCTCCGTCCAGATCACCCGCAACGGCGAGGTCGAGTCGTTTCAATCGCGCGACCCGCTCGACGAGCTCAAGCGGCGGATGGAGCCGTTTCGGCCGGCGCGGCTGCCCGAACTGCCCCCGTTCACGAGCGGCGTGGTGGGCTATGCGTCGTATGACTCGGTGCGCTATGCCGAGGATCTTCCCGACGCCCCGCCCGACGACCTGCGGCTTCCGGACCTGAGCTTCGCGTTTTACGACCGCCTGCTCGTCTTCGACAACGTGACGAAGTCGCTCGACATCGTCGTGCTCGCGCATGTAGAGGACGATTCGCACGCCGGGATCACCGCGGCCCGCGCGGCGGCCTGCCGTCGGATCGACGCCACGATCGAACAGCTTTCCCGCGACGGGGGCTGGCCGCCCGCCGCCGATATCGGCCCGCGCCGTGAACCACGGCTGCTTGGCCACGAGAGCGTGCGGTCCACGTTCACTCCCGCGCAGTTCAAGGCCGCCGTCGAGCGGGCGATCGAATACATCCGCGCCGGCGACATCTTCCAGGTGGTGCTCAGCCGCCGGCTCGAGATCCCGTTCGCGCTGCCGCCGCTCGAGCTCTACCGCACGCTGCGGGTCGTGAACCCGAGCCCGTTCATGTTTTTTCTGCGCACGCCGGAAGCGACGCTCGTCGGCAGTTCCCCCGAGATCATGGTGCGGGTCGTCGATGGCACGATCACGGTGCGGCCGCTGGCCGGCACCCGCCCCCGCGGCGCGACTCCCGAGGAGGATCGGGCGCTGGCCGAGGGGCTGCTCGCCGATCCGAAGGAACGGGCCGAGCACGTCATGCTCATCGACCTCGGCCGCAACGACGTGGGCCGGGTCTCCGCGATCGGCTCGGTCGTCTTGAGCGACGTGATGTCGATCGAGCGCTACAGCCACGTGATGCACATCACGAGCAACGTGACCGGCCGCCTCGCCCCAGACACCACCCCCTTCGACGCCCTGCGGGCCTGCCTGCCGGCGGGCACCGTGTCGGGAGCGCCGAAGATCCGGGCCATGGAAATCATCGACGAATTGGAGCCGGTTCGCCGCGGCCCCTACGCGGGCGCGGTCGGCTACATCGACTTCGGAGGCTCGATGGACACCTGCATCGCGCTGCGCACGATGGTGCTCACCGGGGGCAAGGCCTACGTGCAGTCCGGCGCCGGGATCGTGGCCGATAGCGATCCGGAGAGCGAGTTTCAGGAGACGGTCAACAAGGCCAAGGGCATGCTCGTGTCGCTCGAGATGACGGCCGAACGGCTCGGGCGGCCTCTGACGTGATGGCATGATCCGCTGCGAACGCCTCTCGGTCGAACGGTCAGGCCAGATCGTGGTCGATCGGGTGTCGCTCGAGGTGCCGTCGGGCCGGGCGCTCGGCGTTCTTGGGCGCACCGGCGCCGGCAAGTCGTCGCTGGTGGCCGCGATTGGCGGGGCGCTTCCGATCCACGGCGGCGACTTTTTCGTCAACGAGATCTCCGCCGGCCGCGCGCCGGAGCGGGTGCGGCGGCTGGTCGGCTATGCGCCCGCCAGGCTGGAAGCCTGGCCCGCCGCTCGGGCCGCCGAGGTGCTCGAACTCTTCGCCGTCGCGGTTGGGCTGCCGAGCGAGTCGGCCGCGGGGGCGATCACACGGGCCCTCGCCTTCGCCCGCATCGCCCCCGGCGACCGGGTCGACAGGCTCGCCGACGGCGCGGCGAAGCGGCTCGTGGTGGCGCGGGCGCTGCTCAACGATCCGGAGGTTTTGCTCTTCGACGATCCGTTCTCGGGCCTCGATCCGATCGACCGCGGCGACGTGGAGCGGATCATCGGCGATGCCACGCTCGCGGGCCGCACCGTCGTGGCGGCCCTCGACGATGCCCATGTGCCCGACTGCTTCACGCACCTGGCCGTGCTCGCCGCGGGAAGGATCACCGCCGAGGGGGAGGCTTCGCCGGCGGCCTTTGCGGCCGGCCGCACCTGGCGTCACCGGTTCATCTGCCGCGGCGGAGCCGCGGAGGCGCTCGACGTGCTGCGGCCGCTGACGGCCGACGCCGCCGCCATCGACGCCGACACGATCGACTGCCGCGTCGATCCGTCGCGGGCGGCCATGCCGCGGCTCGTCGAGGCGCTCGTGCGGGCGGGACTGTCCCCCGAAGCGGCGTCGTTCCACCCGCCGTGGACGGCCCAATTGCTCGACGGCGACGTGCGGTTGCACTGAGGTGGCACGGGCGGCGACCCACGGCGTATAACGCCGCGTAGAAAATCTGGATGGGAGCGTGTTCCGGCCCGGAGGCTGCCCGACCATGTATTCCGCCCGTGATCCCGACGACATCGACCGCTTCTTCCGCGGTCTCACCGAGCATGCCTTTCATGCCCGGCTGGGCATCGTCGACCCGCCGCTCGTCGAGTATGTGTCGCTCTTGCTCGTGCGGTTCATCCGCAACGACGAGATCCACGCGCTCCCAGGCCATGCCAGCGCGTTGCTCGACGACGTGACGGACATGCTCTCGGCCGTCCAGCAGGCGCCGGCGGAGGCTGCGCGCGAGGAATACCGCCACATCGGCGACTACACGCTGTTTTGGAGCGGCCTGTACCCCGAGGCCCTGCGGAGGTTTCAGCGGCCGGCGCGGCAGGATCATCTGCTCGACTACCGGGCCGCCGGCAAGAAGGCCTACTGGATCGCGAGCACGCTCGAGCCCGCCGACGCCGCCGACGAAAGAGACCTGCTCGCGCGACTGAGCCACGACTACGACCTCTGCGTCGAAGGCCTCGCCGAAGTCCGCCGCGCCTGGGGCGAATGAACGGTGAGGGAGGCGGAGGGGGTCGGCGAAAGCTCGACGAGCGTGTGGCCGCCGCGGCCGCAGCGAGGAGACTTTTGCCGCCCCCGAGCCGGTGCGATCTACGAAACGATTGCTTCCGCTGAAACCATTGCCGCCGCAAGCCGCCCGACGTAGTCCTCGACGCCGCGGATCATTTCATCGCGCGGCTTCGATGCCGCCTCGGCGAGATGCTTGACGAGCGCCGAGCCCACGATCACGCCGTCGGCCACTTCGGCCACGGCCTTCGCCTGCTCGGGCGTCGAGATGCCGAAGCCGACGAGGATCGGCACGGCGGTCTTCGTGCGCAGCCACTTCACGCGATCGATCAGGCCGGGAGGCAGGTCGGTGCGGGCACCCGTGACGCCGGCCACCGCCACGCAGTAGAGGAATCCGGTCGAGCGGCGGGCGATCGCCTCGGCCCGTTCGGGGGGCGTGGTCGGCGTCACGAGCCGCACGAGCGCGAGGCCCGAGCCGCAGCAGGCTGCCTCGAGCTCACCCGATTCCTCGACCGGCAGATCCGGCACCACGAAGCCGGCCAAGCCGGCAGCCTTCGCATCGGCCACGAAGCGGACGATGCCGCGTCGGAAGATGATCGAGTAGCTCGCCATCGCGAGCATCGGCATCGACACGGTTGCCGCGGCCCGCTTCACCGTGGAGAGGAGCGAGTCGATCGTGATGCCGGCGTCGAGCGCGCGGGTGTAGGAGGCCTGGATCACCGGGCCGTCGGCGATCGGGTCGCTGTAGGGTACGCCGAGCTCGCAGAGCGAGGCACCGGCCCGGTCGAGTGCCTGGAGGATGGCGACGGTCGCGTCGGCATCGGGATCGCCGGCCACCACGAAGGGCGCGAGCACCTTGCGGCCCGCGGCCCGGTTGGCCGCGAACACGGCGGCGATCGAGTCGATTCCAGAAGCCTGCGTTGCGCTCATGTCAGCCGGCCACCATGCCGCGGAGCCTGGCGATCTCGGCGGCATCCTTGTCGCCGCGGCCCGAGAGACAGATCACCATGATCTCTTCGGGCGGCCGCCGCGCCGCCTCCTTTACCGCCCAGGCGATCGCGTGGGAGGTCTCGAGCGCCGGCAGGATGCCCTCGCGACGGGCGACGAGATCGAAGGCGTCGAGCGCCTCGAAGTCGGTGACGCTCGTGTATTCGACGCGGCCCGCGTCGTGCCAGTAGCTGTGCTCGGGGCCGACGCCCGGGTAATCGAGGCCCGCTGACACCGAATGCACGTCGGACGTCTGGCCGTCCTCGTTTTGCAGGACGTAGCTCAGGCTGCCGTGGAGGATGCCGGGGCTCCCGTAGCTGAGGCTCGCGGCGTGGTCTCCCGGCTTTCCGGAGCGGCCGCCCGCCTCGACCCCCACGAGACGCACGCCCGCATGGTCGACGAACGGATAAAACATGCCCGCGGCGTTGCTCCCGCCCCCCACGCAGGCCACGACCATATCGGGCAGCCTGCCGAGCTGCCGTCGGCACTGCTCGACGGTCTCGCGGCCGATCACCGACTGGAAGTCGCGAACGATCCGCGGGAAGGGGTGCGGGCCCACGACGGAGCCGATGATGTAGTGGGTGGTCTCGACCGAACCCATCCAGTCGCGCATCGCCTCGTTGATCGCGTCGCGCAGCGTGCGGGAGCCGGTCTCGACGGGCCGTACCTCGGCCCCCATGAATCGCATGTTGCGAACATTCGGGGCCTGGCGGCGAACGTCCTCGGCGCCCATGTAGACGACGCATTCGAGGCCGAATCGGGCACAGGCCGTGGCGGTGGCCACGCCGTGCTGACCGGCGCCCGTCTCGGCGATGATCCGCCGCTTGCCCATCCGCATCGCCAGGAGACCCTGGCCGAGCGTGTTGTTGATCTTGTGGGCGCCGGTGTGGCTGAGATCCTCACGCTTGAAATAGATCTGCGCACCGCCGGCGAGCTGCGTGAGGCGGCCCGCGAAGAGCAGGGGGGTGGGGCGGCCCACGAACGCCCCAAGCAGCCCGTCGAGCTCCTTGGCAAACGCGGGATCGGCCACGGCCTCGTCGTAGGCCCGCTCCAATTGATCGAGCGCCGCGGAGAGCGTTTCAGGCACGTAGCGGCCGCCGAACCGGCCGAACCGGCCCAGGGCGTCGGGCACGCTGGAAAGGCGGGCGGCGGAGCTGCTCTGCGGCGGGGTCGTCGTGGACAAGGTGGGCGTTTCCGGAAAAGGCTGACAATGGCCGACGTCGTTTCGCTGACCGTGATTGTAGCCTCCGCGTGCAGGGCTACCATCGCAGCGAGACAATTGACCGCCGAACCCGCATTCCCGAGGGGCCACGACGCCGATGCCCGAACTGCCAGAGGTGGAGACGATGCGGCGCGGGATCGCCGCGGTCGTCGGCCTCCGCATCGCCGCGGCCGAATTTCCGCGCGGCACGCGCCGGCCCATCGCCGTGCGACCAGCGCCGGAGGTTCTCGCCCGCACACTTGCCGGTCGCCGCATCGCGGCGACGGCGCGGTTTGGCAAGCGCGTGGGGCTGGAGCTCGCCCCCGGCGGCGGCGAGCCGCGGCAGTGGCTCCTGATCGAGCCGCGCATGACGGGCCTCATGCTCGTGGCCCCGCCCCCGACCAGCGACCATGTGCGGCTGATCGTCTCGCTCGCGTCGCGCCGCGTGCCGCGGCTGCTGTTTTGGGACCGGCGCGGGCTCGGCACGGTGCGGCTCGTCGATGAACGCGGTCTCGAGGCGGCCTGCGGCCGCGAACGGCTTGGCCCCGACGGCCTCTTCGTCACCGGCAGCGAGCTTGCTGCGCGGCTGGGCAGATCGCGCCGCGCCATCAAGGTGGCGCTCCTCGACCAGAAGGCGGTGGCCGGCATCGGCAACATTTATGCCGCGGAGATTCTCTTCCATGCCGGCATCGACCCGCGCACGGCCTGTCGCCGGCTGAAGGCAGAGTCATGGGAGCGGATCGCGGCGACGGCGCGACGGGTACTCGCCAGCGCGGTCAGGCTCGAGGGCTCGACGATCGGCGATGCCACCTACAGGACCGCCGACAACCGCTCCGGTCGGTTTCAGCATCGGCACCGTGTCTACGGCCGGGAGGGCAAGCCATGCCGCCGCTGCGGCGGCACGGTGGAGCGGCTCGTGCAGGGGCAGCGATCGACGTTCTTCTGCCCGGGCTGCCAGTGGCACCCCAGGCGACGATCTCGTACGATTTGACCATGCACTCCGCGCCTCGCCTCCCTCGCCGCCGCCTGCTCGCGACCGCCGCCGGCCTCGTGACGGCAGCCGGCCTGCCGCGTCCGCTGCGCGGGGAGGAGCCGGCGGCGACGACGGCGGAGACGCTCGCCCAGCGACTGCACGCCACGCTCACGCCGGAGCAGCGCAAGGCGGTGTGCGTGCCGTGGGACTACCGGCACCCGAAATTCGGCCTGCTCCGCACCCGCGTGGCTAACAACTGGAACGCGACGCAGCCCGCCGTCGCCAGTGATTTCTTCACGCCGGATCAACAGCGGCTGGTGCGCGATATCTTCGAACGGCTCATCGAGCCCGAATGGCACGCCCGGATCGACAAGCAGCTCGAGGACGACACCGGCGGCTTCGGCCACGACCAGTCGATCGCGCTCATCGGCGAGCCCGGATCGGGCACATTCCAGTTTCTGCTCACGGGCCGCCACATGACGCTCCGGTGCGACGGCGATTCCGCCGATCACGTCGCCTTCGGCGGGCCAATTTTTTACGGCCACGATGCGGGCGGCTTCAACGAAGAGCCCAATCACCCCGGCAACGTCTTCTGGCCGCAGGCCGTGGCCGCCAACGGCGTCTATTCCATGCTCGACGGACGTCAACGGAAACTCGCGCTCGTCGATCAACTGCCGCGCGAAACGGCGATCGCCTTCCGCGGGAACGGCGCCATTCCCGGAATCCCCGTGACGGAGCTCTCCGCCGACCAGCGGGCGGAGCTCGGCCGCGTGGTGGCGCTCCTGCTCGAGCCCTATCGCACGACCGATCGCGACGAGGCGCGGCGGTGCCTGGAGAAGCAGGGGGGCCTCGATGCCTGCCGGCTCGCCTTCTATTCTCAGGGCGACCTCGGCAACGACGGCGTCTGGGACAACTGGCGGCTCGAGGGCCCATCGTTCGTCTGGCACTACCGCGGTGCACCGCACGTGCACGTGTGGGTCAACATCGCCGACACGCCCGCCGTGCCCACCAACACCTGACGACCCGCCTCGGGATTCATGGCGACACCGACGGACTGCTGCATCATCGGCGGAGGCGTCATCGGCCTGTCGATCGCCCGCGAGCTCGCCGGCCGCGGGCTCCGTGTCCGTGTGCTTTCCCGCGACCGCGGCCGCGATACGGCGAGCTGGGCAGCGGCCGGCATCTTTCCTCCGGCGCCGACATGGCCCGGCGCGCCGCCCGGCGACCTGCTCACGGCCTGGAGCGACCGGCTGCATCGCGAGTGGGCCGAAGCGCTTCGCGAAGAGACCGGCATCGACAACGAGTTGCGGCCGGCCGGCGGCCTGCACCTCGCGGCGGATGCCCCGGGGCTCGAGCGGCTCCGCGAAGCCGCGGCCGACTGGCAGCGCCGCGGCGCGGCCTGCGAATGGGTCGAGCGCGATGCGATCGCCCGGATCGAGCCGTCGCTCGCGGCCGCGATCGAACGCGGCGGCATCGTCGGCGGCTATCTGCTGCCGGAGGAGATGAGCATCCGGCCGCCGCGACATCTGGCGGCGCTCGAGGCCTCCTGCCGCCGCCGTGGCGTCGAGATCACCGCAGGCGCGGCCGTGACGGGGATCGAGGTCCGGGGCGGACGTGTGGAGGGCGTCGCCACGACGGGGGGAATCGTGCGGGCCGAAACCTACTGCCTCGCCGCCGGCGCCTGGTCGGAAGCACTCGCGCGGCCACTCGGCCTCAGGTTCGCCACCCGGCCGATCCGCGGCCAGATCGTGCTCCTCGCGCTGCCGCAGCAGGTGCTCGGCCGTGTCGTGAACGTCGGCCTCAACTATCTGGTCCCGCGCGACGACGGCCGGCTGCTCGTGGGTTCGACGCTCGAGGACGCGGGCTTTGCGAAGGAGACGACGGCAGAGGCGATCGACTGGCTCCTCGGCTTTGCGCACGGACTGCTCGGCGACCTGCCGAGCGCGCGGATGGAACAGGCCTGGGCAGGCCTGCGGCCCGGATCGGCCGACGGCCTGCCGTCGATCGGGCAGGTGCCGGGGATCGCCAATGCCTTCGTGGCCGCGGGGCACTTTCGCGCAGGGTTGCACCAGTCGACCGGCACGGCGGTGCTGCTCGCCGATCTGATGGCGGGGGCCGCGCCCGCCATCGATCCGACCCCGTTCAATCCGGCGCGGCCATCTGCGACTGCCGCCGCAGGAGTCATGCTGCCTGCAGGCTGAGCCGGCGGTGGATGGCCTCGATGTCGTCGGGCGCGAGCGTCCGGCCGGGGCTCGCCTCGACGACCACCGCCGCCAAATCCGCGATCCGTGTCACGGCCGCAGGGATGCCGGCGGCGATCTCGTGAATCGTTCTGGCCACTTCGTCGCGCTCGTCGAGCGAGCCGGCCGCAGCCAGCCTGGCCGCGACGAGCATCCTCGTCTCGTCGAGCGTGAAGGGTGGAATCACTCCCCGCAGCGACACCATCTGCTCGAGGCGGCGGTCGCGGGCCACGAGCGAGAGCAGCCTCCCCTCTCCCGCCAGCGCGACGGCGCCTTCGGGCCGCACCTTGAAAAAGCGGTCGACGGCGGCCTTGATTTCGCCATCGCGGGCGGTCTCCGCGTCGTCGAGGAGAAGCACCGCAGGCGGCCGCGCCGCGCCGGAACCGTCCTTCCAGGCCGGAAAGGGAATCACGGCGGCCCCTCGCGCCGTCAGCTGCGGGGTCTTCGCGACCGCGGCGAGCACGAGCGACTTGCCGACACCGGCCGGTCCGCAAAGCAGCGCGACCGCGTTCGGCTGTTCCAGGCAGTAGGCCAGGCGGGCCAGCGCCGCCTGCTGCGAAAGCGTGAAACGCACGACCGCGGTGTCAGTCATCGGGGTGTTCCCACGATGCATTCGCCGCATCCATTGCGAAGGTCTCGACCTCACCGAGCACGCACAGGCCGATCGCGGCAAGCGCCTCCGCATGCACGTCGCAGCGCGGACGATCGGCCCGCCGCACGAGGATGACGGCATCGCAGCCGAAGGCCTGCCGGGCGACATGATGGCGGCGGATCGGCCCCGGCGGAAACCAATTGCCCGCATCGACGACGACGATCTCGGCCGCAACGGCCTGCGCGTCGCCGGCCGCCACTTGGAGCGGCGGCTTGGTCACGCAGGCGGCACGACGGCCACGGGCCTCGAGTGCGCGCACGGCCCCGTGAGCGACGGTGGAACAGCCCCCCCCTCGCCGCACCGACACCACCGCGATCACGCGGCAGCCCGCGGCGGCTGCCGCCTCAAGCTCGCCGGCGATCGCCGCCCATGCCTCGGGCACGCGGGCCGCAGCCGGAGCGTCTGAAGCAGGGCGCTGATCTGCCGCCAGGTGATCATCTGAAAGACGGCGATCATCGCGGTCCTCGCCGACGACCGCCCCCTGGAAGCGGCCGATGAAAGCCCGGTCGATGAGATCGATCGCTGCCTGCGTCATCGCGGCGAAGTCCCTTCGCGGGCAAGCCGGTGCGGCCGCTGTTCGAGGGCCTGCTGTTCGCGCTGCGCTTCGGCGACGCGTTCGGCATGCACGCGCTGACGGTCGTTCCACAGGGCCGCCGTCCACGTGATGGCGGCCACCAACGCGAGCGTCACGACCGAGTGCAGGGGAAACCGCTGCGGCTCGTTCGCAGGCGCGCGGCCGCTCTCCTCCACCGCCCGGGCGGGTGGCGGCGGAAGCCTGCTCGTCTCCGGTTCCCGCTCGGGCGGAGCCTCCCGCTCCGCGTCGAGCGCGGGCAGGCGGGCGATCACCTTGATCGACGACCCTCCCGGCCGTCCGCCGCCGTGCCCATTCACCGCCATGGCTCCTCGCCTGCGTACCGCATGACCCTCCCGTGCTTCCAGCGATCGGGAAATCGACGCTCGGACAACGCGGCCTTGAGAAAACGACCACCGCCGTATGCCAAACAGCGCGGATTCGAGGCAGCCCCCTGATTTTCGGCCCGCACGCCTTCTGCATTATGCCCCAACCGCCCAGTCGCCTATCATCGAGAGGTCCAACAACAGGCCTTCGATCGGCCGCCAAGGATTGTCGGCCGCCTGCATCATCACGGACGTTTTCATACGTTTTCCCGCATGCCCACCGCCTCCCGCTCCGACGCCTTTCGCAAACTTCTCGCCAGCCGCATCGCCGTTCTCGACGGCGCGATGGGCACCATGGTCCACGCTCTCGCGCTCGATGAGCAGGGCTTCCGCGGCGAGCGGTTCAAGAGTCACCCCAAGGATCTGAAAAACTGCATCGATGTCCTCGTGCTCACGCAGGGGGATGCGATCCGGGGAATCCACGCGGCCTACTTGGAGGCCGGCGCCGACATCGTCGAGACAAACACCTTTGGGGCGACGAGCGTCGCGCTCGCCGATTTCGGCCTCGCCGACTACGTTCGCGAGCTCAATCTCACCGCCGCCCGCCTCGCCCGCGAGGCCGCCGACGCCGCCACCGCGAAGACGCCCGACCGGCCGCGATTCGTCGCCGGCTCGATCGGCCCGACGAACAAACAGCTTTCGATCGCCGGCAACGTGGCGGATCCCGGCCATCGCGACGTGACGTTCGACCAGATGGTGGCGACCTACCGCGAGCAGGTGGAGGCGCTCTTGGAGGGAGACGTCGATCTCCTGCTCGCCGAGACCGCGTTCGACACGCTCGTCCTCAAAAGCTGCCTCTTTGCCATCGAGCAGGTATTTCAGGAGAAGGGCATCCGCATCCCGGTGATGGCCTCCTTCACCGTCTTCGAGGGGGGCCGCACGCTCTCCGCGCAGACGGTCGAGGCGTGCTGGGAGAGCATCGCCCACTTCGATCTCGTGAGCGTGGGGATCAACTGCGCCCTGGGCCCCGAGAAACTCCGCCCCCACCTCGCCGATCTCTCGAGGATCGCGACCATCCCGCTGAGCTGCTATCCGAACGCCGGCCTGCCCAACGCGCTCGGCGGCTTCGACGAGACGCCGGAGATGATGGCGAAGGTGCTCGGTGAATTCGCCCGCGAGGGCTGGCTCAACGTGATCGGCGGCTGCTGCGGCACCACGCCCCCCCACATCAAGGCGATCGCGGAGGCGGTGTCGAAGTTTCCCCCGCGGGTGCCGGCCGCGCCGGAGAAGCGGTCGCGGTATTCGGGGCTCGAACTCCTCGAGATCCGCCCGGAGAGCAGCTTCACGGTGATCGGCGAGCGGACCAACGTCACCGGCTCGCGGGCCTTTGCCCGGCTCATCAAGGAGGAACGCTACGAGGAGGCGCTCGCGGTCGCGCGGCAGCAGGTCGAGAACGGCGCCAACATCATCGACGTCAATGTCGACGAAGGGATGCTCGACGGCCCGGCCGTGATGACGAAATTCCTCACGCTTCTCTCGAGCGAGCCCGACGTCGCCCGCGTGCCGGTGATGGTCGACAGCTCGCGCTGGGAGGTGCTCGAAGCCGGCCTCAAATGCCTGCAAGGGAAGGGGATCGTCAACTCGATCAGCCTCAAGGAAGGGGAGGAGGTCTTCCTGCGGCAGGCCCGGACGATCCGTCGCTACGGCGCCGCCGTCGTCGTGATGGCCTTCGACGAGGAGGGGCAGGCGACCGACACCGAGCGGAAGGTGTCGATCTGCCGCCGGGCCTACACACTGCTCACGGAGCAGGCCGGCTTCCCGCCCGAAGACATCATCTTCGATCCGAACATCCTGACGGTCGCCACCGGCATCGAGGAGCACAATCGCTACGCGCTCAACTTTCTCGAGGCCACCCGGCTGATCAAGCAGGAGATGCCGCTCGTGAAGGTGTCGGGGGGCGTCAGCAACATCTCCTTCTCGTTCCGCGGCAACGACGCGGTGCGCGAGGCGATGCACGCGGCCTTCCTCTACCATGCGATCAAGGCCGGCATGGAGATGGGCATCGTCAACGCCGGCCAGCTTGCGGTCTACGAGGAGATCGAGCCGGAATTGAGGGAGCGGATCGAGGACGTGCTCTTCGACCGCCGCCCGGACGCCACCGACCGGCTCATCGAATATGCCGAGAGCGTCAAGAAGCGGGATCCCGCCGACACCGCGAAGGCCGACGCCTGGCGGAGTCTCGACGTGGAGGCCCGGCTCTCCCATGCGCTCGTGAAGGGGCTCGCGGACCACGTCGAGGAAGACGTCGAAGAGGCCCGCACGCGGTATGCCTCGAGCCTCGAGATCATCGAGGGTCCGCTGATGCGGGGCATGCAGGTTGTCGGCGACCTGTTCGGTGAGGGGAAGATGTTCCTGCCGCAGGTGGTGAAGAGCGCCCGCGTGATGAAGCGGGCCGTGGCCCACCTGCTCCCCTACATGGAAGAGGAGCGGCTGCGAAGCGGCAAGGCGGAGACGAAGCGAGGCAAGGTGCTGATCGCCACCGTGAAGGGCGACGTGCACGACATCGGCAAGAACATCGTCGGCGTGGTGCTCGGCTGCAACGGCTACGAAGTGATCGACCTGGGCGTGATGATCCCGTCTGCGAAGATCGTCGATGCGGCCAGGGAACATGCCGTCGACGTCGTGGGCCTGAGCGGCCTGATCACGCCGAGCCTCGACGAAATGGTGCACGTCGCGCAGGAATTCGAACACGAGAAGCTGTCGGTGCCGATTCTGATCGGCGGCGCGACGACGTCGGCCCGCCACACGGCCGTCAAGATCGCTCCGAAGTATTCGGGCAACGTCGTGCACGTGCTCGACGCGTCGCGGGCCGCGGGCGTGGTCGAGAAACTGATCAACCCGGCGACACGGACAGCCTTCGGAGAGGCCAACCGCCTGGAGCAACAGCGCGACGCCGAGAATTTTCGGCGGCGGCAGCAGCAGACACTCGTGCCCTACGAGTTTGCCTGCCAACACCGCTGGACCACCGACTGGGCGACCGCCCCGATCGAGACACCGGAATTCCTCGGCACCCGCACGCTCGAGAGCGTGCCGCTCGCGGACCTCGTGCCCTACATCGACTGGTCTCCGTTCTTCATGGCCTGGGAGCTCAAGGGGAAGTATCCGGCGATCTTCGAGGATCCGACCGTGGGAGCCGAGGCGAAGCAGCTCTTCGCCGACGCCACGCGGATGCTCGACGAGATCGTCCGCAACCGCTCGCTGACGGCCAAGGGCGTCTACGGGTTCTTCCCGGCCAATGCCGACGGCGACGACATCGTGCTCTACACCGATGACTCCCGGACGACGGAGTTCGGCCGCGTGCACACCCTCCGCCAGCAGTGGGAGCGGAAGGGGCAGGAAACGTTCCACGCCCTCGCCGACTTCGTGGCGCCGGTCGCAAGCGGCCGCAAGGATTATGTCGGCGCCTTCGCCTGCACGGCCGGCCACGGCTGCGACGAACTCTGCCGCCGCTACGACCGCGAGCACGACGATTACTCGTCGATCATGGCCAAGGCGCTCGCCGACCGGCTGGCCGAAGCCTTCGCCGAGTGGCTCCACCAGAAGGCCCGCTGCGAGTGGGGCTACGGCCGCGACGAAAACCTTGCCAACGACGACCTGATCGAGGAACGCTACCGTGGCATCCGGCCCGCCCCGGGCTACCCGGCCTGCCCTGACCACACCGAGAAACGGTCGCTCTTCGCCTGGCTCGATGCGGAAAACAAGGCCGGCATGACGCTCACGGAGAGCTGCGCCATGCTGCCGGCCGCGAGCGTCAGCGGCCTCTACTTCGCCCATCCGGAAAGCCGGTATTTCGCCGTCGACCGGATCACGCGCGAGCAGGTAGAGTCATACGCCGTACGAAAGGGCATGCCGGTCGCCGACGTCGAGCGCTGGCTCGCCCCCAACCTCGGCTACGACAGCTGATTCGCCCCGCGGCGGATCGGCCGGCCTGATCCATGCCGCGTCGCCCATCCAAGCCTGAGCGTCCCGCCGAGCCGCCGGCCGCGAAGCGTCCGCGAACGCGCCGGATCGTCGTCGACCCCGGCGAGGCGCCCGCCGCCGGGCCGGCTTCCATGCCAGAGTTCGTGCGACGCTTCCTCGAGTACGTCAGGCACGAGCGGGCGCTCTCCGACAACACGCAGGCCGCCTACCGCCGCGACCTGCGCGACTTCACCGACTGGCTGGCGGGCCGAACCCCGGCACGGCTCGACGTCCGCGACCTCGGCGACTATTTCGCCGCGCTGGGGAAGCGAGGGCTCGCGCGGGCGAGCATCGCGAGGCAGGCCGCCACCCTCAAGACGTTCTACGCGTTTTTGCAGCTCGAGGGCGTGATCAAGGAAAGCCCGGCCGAGCTGATCACGTCGGCCCGCCGCGACGATGCGATCCCGGGCACGCTCTCGCCCGACCAGGTCGACAGGCTGCTCGAAAGCCCCGAGGCCACGACCGCCGTGGGCCGTCGGGACCGCGCACTGCTCGAATTGCTCTACGCCACGGGCTGCCGGGCCTCGGAGGTTTCGGCGATGCGGCTGACCGACGTGCACCTCGCGGAGAGCTTCTGCACCTGCCGCGGCAAGGGCAACAAGGAGCGGGTGGTGCCGCTCGGCAAGCGGGCGATCCGGGCCATCCGCGAGTGGATCGACGGACCGCGGAACGACTTCGCCGCCCACGCCGCCGCGAAGCCCGCCTGGGTGCTGCTCTCGTCGCGGGGCAACCGGCTCTCGCGGATGCGGATCTGGGAGATCGTGCGGCGGCAGGCGGAGCAGGCCGGCGTGCCCGCCGACATCGGCCCCCATACGCTGCGGCACAGCTTCGCGACGCATCTCGTCGCCGGCGGAGTGGACCTGCGGCACGTGCAGGAGATGCTCGGCCATGCGAGCATCGCCACGACCCAGCGCTACACCCACGTCGACGCCGGACGGCTCCGGAGCGTCCACGAGAAGTTCCACCCGCGCCGGTGAGCGGTCTCCTTTCGACAGGCTGAAGCCTGTCCTACCCGCGTTTGGGCGGCGTGAACTTGATCTTCTTGATCAATTCCACGATCTGCCCGTCCTGCACCTTGCCGGAGACGGCGGTGATCGCGCGGACGACATTCACGTATTTGAGCGAGTAGTCGCAATCGAGCTCGACTTCCGTCCGTTCGGCGAGCGAATTCGGCCCGGTATCGGTGCCGACCAGGCCGATCACCCGCTTGCGCAGCTCCTCGAAGTCGCTTACGGGCGTGCCATTCATCGCGATGCCGGCGAGGCCGCCGTCAGGGCTGGCCGACAACTTCACCCGCACCGGGGGCACCTGCTGGTCGTCGGGTGCGGCCGCGGCGGCCGCACCGAGCGGCATGCGGATGTCGAAATCCCCTTCGGGGGCCACGACCTTGAGCGTGCACATGAAGAACGACATCAGCTGAAAGACGACGTCGATCATCGGCGTCATGTCGACCGCCACCTTGTCGCCCAATGATGATGATTGACGCTTCGCCATAGATCACCGCCCCTCGTCGTATTGGGCCCGGAGGGCAAACCGCTCGAAGCCCTTTTCCTGGCACTTGCGGACGATCTCCTGCACCTCGCCGGTCTTCGAACGGCCGTCGGCCCGCACGATCACCGTGGCCGCACTCGGCTCCTTGCCCGCATCGAGCATCACGGTCTTTTCGCGCTCGAGATACGTGCCGATGTCGCTTACGGCGACCAGCTCTCCCGCGTAGATGACCGAGCCTCTGTCGGTCAGCTGAAGCGTGATCGGGCTCTCCAGCGCCCCTTCAACAGGTTTTGCCAACTGGCTCAAGGGCAGTTGGATGCGGTCGTCTTGCTCGGCTTCGGAGAAATTCATGACGAACATGAAGAACGTGATCAACTGGAACGTCATGTCGATCATCGGCGTCATGTCGATTTCGGTGGCCGAAGGCTCGCCACCTTGTTTACGTGCCATGGCCGATCACTTCTTTCCCATGTTCTGAAATCGCGACATCAGCCGCATCGCCTCCACATCGATGTCGCCCGTCAGCTTCTGCAGCCAGTTTTTGAACATGGCGAAGCTTGCGATGGCCGGGATGGCAAGCCACAGTCCGATCAGCGTCGTGCAGAGGGCCTGCGAGATGCCGATGGCGAGCTCGTTTGGCTTGGGAGCCGTCGACGATTTGGCGATGATCATGAACGCCGACACCATCCCGTCCACCGTGCCGAGCAGGCCGAACAGCGGAGCGAGAGCGCCGACGAGCGAGACGTAGCTGATCTTGTGCTCGAGTTTCATCGCCTGCTCCCCCTCTTCCTCCTGCATCGCCTCGACGGCAGCGCCGTAGCCCGACTGTAGTTTGCCCATGCCAGCAGCGAGCACGCGGCCCAGGTACGAGTCGTCGTTCTTCGCGAGTTCATAGGCCTGCTGATATTCCTTGGCTTCCAGGTGGGCCTCGAATGCCTGGCTGAGCGACGCGGGCATCAGCACCGCCTTGCGGATCTGGAGGAAACACATGACAAGCAGCGCCACGAGCCCGAACGAGAGCGCCAAAAACACGATCACGTATTTCAGGCCGAGGGCGTTGTAGTAGAAGACGAGCATGCTCTCGCCTTCCGGTTCAGCCTCCTCTTCGGCGCCCCCCTCGTCCTGGGCGACCGCGACGTCGGGGCAGAGCAGGGCGGGAGCGATCGTGGCCGCACCGGTTGCGCCGATCATGGCGACCGCCAGGAGAGCCTTGGCCAGCCCGGCGGTAAGAACGCCGACCAACTTCCCCCAACGACCGGCCAGCCCGCTCTCGGTTGCACCCGACTGCATGAATCGTCTCCTTGCAAAGATGAAAAGTTGTCGTCAATCGTAAGCCATGCCCGTGATTCCCGCAAAACGGTGCATGGAGACCGGCCGCAGGGCTGCCGATCAGCCCTTGCCGGCGGCAGCCGCCTTCTTGGCCCAACCGCTCGCCGGGTAACTCTCCTCGAGCACCTTGCGGGTCTCGCGGGCCCGCTCCGGATTTTTGGCGCGATCCCAGAGTTCGCCGAGGTTGTAGAGCGCCTCGGCGTGGCTCTCGGGGCTGCCGCTGTAGACCAGATCGACGGTCAGATAGGAAATCAGGGCATCCTGATCCTTGTCGCCGGCCGCCCTGTAGGCGCCACCGAGCACGTTATACGCGGAGGCGAGCAGATCCTTCTCCTCGGGGTCGGCCTGCTTGATGATGCCCTGTACGAGTTTGACGGCGTCGTCGTTCTTGCCGAGCTGCGAAAGACACCGCGCTTTGCCGAGCTCCGCGGCTCGCTTTTGCGCGGCGCTGGCATCGTCAGTGGCGTCGATCTTGATCGCGCTGTCATATTCCTTCATCGCCTCGTCGAACTTCTGCTGGTCGAAGAGCATCCGGGCCTTGGCGCTGGCGGCCCGCACCTTGAGGGCGGCAGGCCCCTTGGCCATGTCGGAATAGGCGGCGAGGGCTCCGCTCGCGTCGCCGGCACGGGCGAGCATGTCGCCCAGCAATTCCTTCATCTCGTAGAAGTGGTGGCTCTTCGGATGCTTCGCGATGAAGTCCACCACGAGCTTGCCCGCGGCCTTCACGTCTCCGCCGCTCGCGAGCGCGGCCCGGCCGGCCGCCCCTGCCTTCACGAAATCGAGCTCGTCGAGCAAGAGTTGCTCGGCTCCGTCAAGCTCCTCGGCCTGGATCTTGCCGAGTTCCTCGACGGCCTCGGACGCACGGCCCCGGGCGAGCATCGAACGGGCCGTCCGCAGCGATTGCGGCTCGCCGCCGAACTGCACCTCGCGCACCTTGTCGATCGAAATCTTCTTGGTTTCGCCGTTTCGATCCTCGACGTCGACGTCGTTGGCCGACACCGCCACCACCTTGCCACTCACCGTGCCTTCCGTCGTGAGCACCCGGTCGGCCGCCTGGCCGTGCACCACGGACGGAGCCACGGCTATCACGAACAGCGTGGCGAGACGGACGAACACCGGCGTCAAGGCGAACGACCACGGCCGAAGAACCGAAAATCCCATCACGTGCATCATGAACTCCTGAATCTGTCTTGTCAGCCGCCGCTCACTCACGACCCACTCGCAGCCTCTGCGGCTTGCTGCGCTTCCTTGAGGTCGGCGAGCCCCTTCGTGGCCGAATTGCCGCGTTCCTTCTCGATCTCCTTCAGCAGCTTGTCGAACTGCTTCAACATCGCGGGCCCGCCGAGCTCCGGATAGAGCTTGTAGGTGATGGCGATGTCGTTTGCCGCCATCTGCAGCAATTTCTCGCGATCCGTTTCGGAGCCCCGGGCCAACGCCAGCCGGCACTTGGCGACATTCAGCCGCGCCGCGAAGAACTTCGCCCGGGCATCGAGCGATTTCTCGTCGCTGCCGGCGAAGGCCTGACGGGCGAGCTTGTTGGAGATGCCGCCCCAGCCCCAGATGACGCTGCCCCCTTCCTTGCGACCCACGATCGCCTGCTTGAAATATTTCTGGGCGTCGGCCTTGTCGCCGGCCTTTTCGCCGGCCGTCTGCAGCAACTCGGCGGCCTGGATCTGCGTGTCGAGCGAGTTTTGCCGCTTGGCGTCGGAGAGCAGCCAATCAATGTGCCCCTGCGCCTCGTTCCATTTTCCGATCTCGCGGTAGACGTTGGCCATCTTGAGCCGGATCGACGGCTCGAACTTCGCAATCTCGTCGCCCCCCTTCTTCAGGAGCTTCTCGTAGACATCGGCCGCCTTGGCGAGATAGCCCTCGGCCTGATCCTTCGGCACGACCGATCCCGTGCCGGCGCCCGACCCCAGCGAGAGATAGGTGGTCGCCACCCACATCTGCGAGGAGATCTTGTCGTCTCGCTTGGCGACGCCGTCGAGGAATTTCTCGAAGCCGCCGAGGATCGCCTTCGCTTTCGCCAGCGCCTCCGGAGTGCCCGCCTTCTCGCCGCTGCCCAGTTCGTCGAGTTGCGCCTGCAGATCGCGGCCCATCGAGAGATACATGGCCGTGAGCTTCGCCGAGGCTTCCTCGCCCGTGCCGGCGACAGCCTCGAGCCGGTCCATGGCCTGCTGGGCCTTGTCGAGTTTTTCCGACTGGATGAAGTATCGCAGGGCGAGGCTGAGCGTATTTTCGGCCAGCGGCCCCTGCGCGAACGCGGGATCTTCGCCGTTCACGACGGTCCAGGGACCGTAGTCCGGATGCTCGAGGAGCTTCATCACGAGTTCGTTGTTGCCGTCCTCGATCGCGATCTGGCTGCGGGAGATCGCCGCGGCCACAGTCGTCTTGTCGGGCTTCGTGCCGGCGGGGATGGTCGAAAGGCCCTCGTCGATCGCCTGCGTGGCCTCCTGCTTCCAGGCCGCGAGCACGTCGTCGGCGGGCCGCACCCCCTCCTCGAGCCGCCGCTTGTCGAGCACCTCGCGCCACAGCGCCGGGCCGCCGCGAAGAAGCACCTCGCCGCGGCGGGGTGAGTTTTGCGGCACGATGCCGAGAACCCCGAGCAGTTGCTCGGGGTTCCGCGATTCCGTCGCATTCGCGATTGCGATCACGGCCGCGTCGGCACTCTCGGCCTCTTCCGGCCAGGTTCGCAGGATCAGTCCGGCGACATCTGCGCAGCTGCTCTTCGCCGCTCCGCGCCATTCGGCGGGACCTTCCTTGGAGAGCATCTGCCAGCTCGCCATCGCGATCTTCGCCGCCTGCCTGCTGCCGCGGGCATTCGGATACCGCTCGGCGAGGAAGGTGCCAACCGCCGCCGCATCATGGAGCCGCCGGGCGTCGTAATTGAGAAACGTGAACATGTAACGGGCTTGGTTGAGCGCGTCGATCTCTTCCTCGGTGGCCAGCGGAATCGCCTTCCGCAGGGCCACGAGCGCCTTTTCACGCTCCGCGGCCGCCGCTTGCTTCGCTTCCTCGGCCTCGGCCGACTTTCCGGCGGCGACGAACTGCTTCACCTCAGTCTGCTTGGTCTGCATGTTCTGCAGTGCCAGCCGCGCCGCATCCATCCGCTCCTCGAACGATTCCGCGACGGCGGATCCGTCGTCCGGCAAAGACTTGCCCAGTTGCTCGAGCAAGGCCCGCGCCTCGGCGGCATAGTCCTTGTTGAATTTCGCGACCTCGAGCGCAAGCTTCTTGGCATTCTGAAGCATCGATTTGCCACGGACGGCGTCCGGCACGGCGTCGGCCCTCCGTTCGAGCATGAGCGCCGAGCGATACTTCACACCGAGCCAGTCGGCGTCGAGCTTGTCGGCCGACACCTTCGACATGGCGATCTTCAGCAGTCGCTCATCGAAATCCTTGAACTCCTTGTCGGCGTAGGCTTTGGCATCGAGCCAGCACTCGAGCGAGGAATTCACCGCCTTGGCCCGCAACCCCGGCACGAAGCCCCCCTCGCCATCGAGGATGCGGATGTCGCCGAGCGTCGAGAGCGCCTTGTCGAGCATTTTTTTCCGCTCGTCGGGCTTCTGCTCGGCAAGCGCGAGCGTCGCGTAATTCCGCCCTTCGTAATACCGGGCGAAGAGGCCCACACCGCGGGTGCGATACTTGTCGTAGAGTTCCTTGTAATTGTTTGCCGACGTCTCGATCGCCTTCTTCCATTCAGGCGACCCTGGCGGCAGCGCCCGCGATTTTTCGTAGTAGGCCCCGCCGACGAGCAGGCGGGTCTGCAGCAACTGGCCGCGAAGGGCATCCTGGCGCTCCTCCAGCCGCTCGATCTTCTTCATGTCGCCCGGGGGGCGCCGCAGCGGCTTCTTCTTCGGCTTCTTTTCGCCCGCCTCTTCCTCCTTGTCCGCCTTGCCCTGCAGTGCGTCGAGTTCCTTGTCCACCGCCCGCAGTTCCTTGAGCACGGCGTCTTCGGCATTGGTAACCGCTTCGATCTCCTCGCCCGGCTTCCGCACCGGCCCCTCGAGCGCCTTGATGGCGGCATCGAAGAAGGGAATCGCCTCGGCCAGCACCTTGGGGGCATCGGCTCCGGCTCGCTTCGACTGCTCGACCTTCGCCCGCCCTCGCTCGATGAGCAAATTGCCCTTCTGCGTGAACGCGGCGATCGCCTGATCGCCGGTGGGCGAATCCTGGAGAAAGCGGTCTATTTCCTTCTCGGCATTCGTGAGGATGTCTGCCCGCTTCTTGCTATCCGACTCGAGTCGCGTGGTGCCCACGAGCGCCGTCGCCCGGCGGAAAGGGACCTCCTTTTTGAGCTCGGCCGACATGTCGGGATCGCGCTCGACCCGCTCGAGCACCCAGAGCGCCACGTCGGGAAACTTCCTCTCGTCGAGCGCGTCGAGCAGGCGACGCGTGGAGAACTCGGCGGCCGAAGGGCCGGCATCGGCCGCCGCGGCAAGCCGGCCAAAGAGGGGCACGCACGCGAGGGCCAGAAGCGCCACGACGCACGGGGTTGCGGACGCGAAAACCCTCCGAAGCATGGTCATCCTGCACGCGTTGCCAGACACGGATGTCAGAACCTGCCGACCGACGAACTGAATTGTGTGAATTGCCGCGCCGGCAGTCAAACCGGTCGGTGCGGCCGTTCCCCGGCCGGCTGGGCCTTTCTGCCCTGACGGGCGGCGGCCGACGAGGAGGCGAGCCAGTTGGGCACCTGCCCCGCGGGCGGCAACTTCACGACCCGCGCCGAGCGAATGCCCGGGCATGCGAGCACGGCGGCAAGCGCATCGGCCGACGGCTCCTGGTCGAGGTTCAAGACGCCGATGGCATCGCCTCCGGGCGTGGATCGGCCAACCGTCATCTGGGCGATGTTCACCCCGAGGCTGCCGAAGGCGGTGCCGACGCGACCGATGATGCCGGGAACGTCTTGATGGGTGAACACGAGCAGGATGCCGTCGAGATAGGCCTCGAGCCGGTGCCCCTCGAGTTGCACCAGCCGCGGCATCGCGTGTCCGAAGAGCGTGCCGGCAGCCCGGTGCACGCGGTCGCCCGCGACCAGATCGACGGCGACGACGGAACTGAAGGCCCCCGGATCGGTGCGGCTCTGCTCGACCAGGTCGATGCCACGCTCCCGGAGGAGCATCTCGGCATTGACGATATTCACGTCCTCGAACGCCGATTCCAGCAGGCCCGCCGCGAAGGCCGCCGTTACCAGCCGCGTGTTGCGCGAAGCGATCTCACCGCGATAGGCGATCGAGCAGGAGCGCGGCGGCGGCTCGTCAAGCTGCGCGAGCAGCAAGCCCAGTCGCCAGGCGAGATCGAGGAAGCCGCGCACGCCCTCGAGCGCCGCCGGGTCGATGGCGCTGGAATTGACGGAATGCCGAATCGTGCCGGTCGAGAAGAAGTCGACGAGCAGGCCGACGCCCTCCACGGCCACCTGCGACTGCGCCTCCTCGGTGCTCGCCCCAAGGTGCGGGGTGACGACGACCCCCGGCATGCCGAAGAGCGGGCTCTCGGTGCAGGGCTCCTTCTCGAACACATCGAGCGCCACGCCGCCGATCACGCCGCTTTTGAGCCCCTCGACGAGCGCCGCCTCGTCGTAGATGCCGCCGCGGGCGCAGTTCACCAGCCGCACGCCCCGCTTGAGGATCGCGAGTTCCGGCTTGCCGATGAGATGGCGGGTTTCATCCGTGAGCGGGGTGTGGACGGTGAGGTAGTCGACGTCTGGCAGCATGCCGCGCACGCTATCGACGAGCTCGACGCCGAGTTCCGCGGCCCGCTCGGCAGACAGGAAGGGGTCGAACCCGATCACCCGCATGTCGAAAGCCCGCGCCCGCTGGGCCACGGCCTGGCCGATACGGCCCAGCCCCACGATCCCGAGCGTCTTGCCGGCCAGCTGCACGCCCATGAACTTGTTGCGATCCCAGCGATGGTCGCGAAGGCTGGCATCCGCAGCCGCCACGTTTCGCGAAAGGGCCAGGATCAGGGCGAAGGCGTGCTCCGCCGTGCTGACGGTGTTGCCGGCCGGCGTGTTCATCACGACGATGCCCTGCCGCGTGGCCGCGTCCTTGTCGATGTTGTCGGTGCCCACTCCCGCGCGAACGATCGCCTTGAGCCGGTGGTTGCCGGCCAACGCGTCGGCGGTGATCTTCACGCCGCTGCGGCAGATGGCGCCATCATGCCGGGCGAGCGCTGCGCGGAGCGCGTCGCCCGAGAGCCCGGTCACCACCTCGTAGGTGATCCCGGACTCGGCGGCGGCATCGAGCAGGGCGAGGCCGTCGGGGCTGAGCGTATCGAGCACGATGATCGATGGCATGGTGGGATTCCGTGGAAGCGAGGCCGGGGATGAAAGCGACACTGGGATGCGGAGGCGAACGGGGACCGGCCGTCAGGCCTGGCGAGCCTTCTGGAACTCGATCATATAGTCGCGAAGGCTCTCGACACCCTCGACGGGCATCGCGTTGTAGATGCTCGCGCGGATGCCGCCGACCGAGCGATGCCCCTTGAGATCCATCAGCCCGCGTTGGGCCGCGCCCTTCGCGAACTCCTTCTCGAGCGCCTCGTCGGGCAGGCGGAACGTGACGTTCATGTCGGAACGGCACTCGGGGCGCGCGTGCCCCGCATAAAAGCCCCCCGAGCCGTCGAGCACGTCATAGAGCAGCTTCGCCTTGGCGGCGTTGTGCCGCTCCATGCTCGCGAGGCCGCCCATCGTGTCGCGGACCCAGCGGCAGACGAGGCCGAGGATGTAGACCGCGAACACCGGCGGCGTGTTCGGCCGCGAGCCATTCTTCACGTAGGTGCGGTAGTCGAGCATCGTCGGCAGGTCGTCGCGCGACCGCTCGAGCAGGTCCTTGCGGATGATCACGGCCGTGACGCCGGCGATGCCCGCGTTCTTCTGGGCACAGGCGTAGATCAGCCCGTATTTCGCGACGTCGATCGGCCGCGAGAGGAAATCGCTCGAGCAATCGCAGACGAGCGGCGCGGAGCCCACGGCCGGCTCCCGCTTCCACTGCACGCCCTGGATCGTCTCGTTGCTCGTGATGTGGACGTAGGCCGGATCCTTCGAGAGCCGAATCTCGTCGGCCGTCGGCAGCCGGTCGTAGTTGCTCGCCGCTCCGTCCCAGGCCGCATGCACGGCGCCTTCGCGGCGGGCCTCCTTGGCGCCCGTGATGCCCCACGTGCCGGTGAGGATGTAATCGGCCGCGGACGAAAGGCCCCGCAGCAGGTTCATCGGCACCATGGAGAACTGCAGGCTCGCGCCCCCTTGCAGAAAGATCAGCTCGTGGTCGGCACCGATCCCAAGGAGCCCCTTCAGGCTCTCGACCGTCTCTTCGAGGATCCGGTCGAACGCCGGGCTGCGGTGGCTTATCTCGAGCACCGACATGCCGACGCCCGGAAGCGACACGAGCTCCTCCTGGGCCTGCTCGAGCACCTCCAGCGGCAGCACGGCCGGACCTGGGGAAAAGTTGAAGACGCGTTCGCCTACCGACGTGAGACTGCGATCCGTCACAGGATGGCTCCGAGTGTGCTCTGGACGCCGGCTCGCCACCTCGGCTCCGCCGGCATTGGCACCGCGGCGTGGTTCGAGGCCCGGGCCGCCACGAGCACGTTCCGGCGGCCTGCGGCCTTCCATTCGGGCAGAATAGGACCCGCCGGCGAGACGGTCAACGGGCTGCGTTTCCGGTCGCAGGCGGCAACGGCTGAGCCGCCGGCTGCACGAGCGCGACCGGCTCGAGCGGCACGGCCGGCATCGGGAGCGACGCCGTGCGGGCGCCCCCGGCCTGCACGACCCCGGCCTGCGTGGTGCCGCCGAGCGAGGCCACCTTCGCGGCCACGACCGGCTGCTGGCCGTCGATCGACAGGGCACGGGAGTAGTTGGCCAGGGCCTGACCATTGTCGCCGAGTATCTCGCGAACCTGCCCCAGGGCCACCAACACCCGCGGGTTGCTCGGATCGATCGCGAGGGCATCGACGAGGTGGTTCTCCGCCTGACGGATGTCGCCATGCTCCTGGTAGATGCGGGCGAGCTCGATCTGGGGATTCGGATTGGCCGGCTCGCGCCGCGACCAGGCCTCCAACTGGGCCACGGCCTCAGGACTGCGCTGTTCCTCCACCAGCAGCACGGCCATCGCCCGCTGGCAGGCCTCGTGATTGGGATTGCGCGACAGGCAGAGGTGGTAATACTGCTCCGCCGTCTGCATGTCGGCCGGTCGGCCGAAGAGCTTGGCTTGCTGGTGGTAGGTGGCACCCAGGTTGTAGAAGCAATCGGGGCTGCCGGGCTGCTGCGCGAGCGCCTGCTGGAAGTGGTTCACGGCCCCGAGATAGTTTCCCTGCTGGTAGAGCCGCACCCCCTCGGCATTGTCGCTGCGCGCCATCCAGCCGCAGCCGCTCATGGCCACGAGCGCGAGAAGCGACACCCGCGGCAGCAGCATGCCCGGGCACATGCTGGTGAAACGAACCTGTGGCATGGCGAAACTCGGCGTCGACGCGTTGCCCCGCACCGGGGCGACGAAGGGCGGGACGTTACCCCCCGCGGCACGCCGGGAACAAGACCAGCCCAGTCTCGCCAAACCGCCACGGCGCAGAGGCCGAGGCTTTCACCGTCCCCCGGCGGCGATCACCTATGCGGTCACGCGGACGTAGCCCAGCGACCGCACCACTTCGAGCACCTCGCTGCAGGTCGGAAACATGCGGCCGCTCGTCCGCTTATACCGCTCGATCGCCTGCATGAATTCGACCTCGTCGGCGCCGTAGTCGCGCTCGCACGTCGTCGGGTCGATCAGCCGCCGGCGCTCGGTGGCGACCGGCCTGGCAACACCCGCTCGGGCGGACGTGCGGCGGGATGAACGGGGCGACTTGAGGGCTGCGATCGACATCGGTTGTTCTCCTCGTGCTCAGGTATGCCTTCCGTGGGAAGGTCTGAGGGAAGTATGCAGCCTGCCGGCGGCGCAAGGGCTCCCGATCACGAAAAATTTCCCACTGGTCCGGGTGATCCGGCCGGCGCAGCCCGCACAGCCGTCACGACCTCCACTGGATCCTGGGCTGCCGACAGAGGCGGGGCGCCGGCTCGCGGGCGGCAATCGCCCTAGCGCCCGCCGAAGAATTTCTTGAGGGCCTCGGCCGCGGCGTCGCGCGACGTGTCGGAGCCTTTCTTCGGCTGCTGCGGGAGCATGCCGGGCTTCGACTTCGATTCCTTGACGGCGTCGATCGCCAGGGCGCCCGACGATTTCGAGATGCCCGAGCCGGCTCCGCCCGCCGTCACCCCTGAGCCCGAAGAGGCATCCGGGGACTCGGCATGAAAACTGCTCGAGTCAGCGGCCGGATCGGCGACCGCCGCGGTGCGAACGCTCTGCGTCGTGTCAAACATCCCCGCCGGCTCTTCGTCGGTCATCAGCCACCGCGAGACGTCTTCTTCGCTGCCGGCCGCAGCGGTGGGCGCGGAGCACGAAACCTTCAGCTCCAGCGCGCCCACGCGGATGAGATCGCCGGTGGCGACCTTCGTCTTTTCCTTGATCTTCACACCGTTGACGAACGTGCCATTACGGCTGCCGAGGTCCTCAACCCAGACATCGGCGGGGCCGACGTGCACCGCACAATGCCGGCGGCTCACGTCCTCGCTCAACGGCCGCACGTCGCAGTCCTCGGCCCGGCCGATGAGGAGCTTGCTGCGCTTGATCGAGATGGCTCGCCCGGCACTTTTACCGGAGGCGACGATCAGTTTCGTGATCATGGTGGGGGGCTTCGAGGGGGAAGCTGCGGGGAGGGCACTGATTCCATCTTAACAACGAGCGGCGCCTCGCGGCCAGACGCCCCCGTCTCACCGCCGCGCCGTCCAGCGGGGTTCGCGGAATCGGGCCGCTTGCTCTGCCACTTCATGGGACCGCAACACTCGAAACACGCCGGACTCGCGAACGACGTCGGCCCGCGACTCGGCTGCGAGGAGGGCGAGCCAGTGATCCACGAGCTGACCGGTGCCGGGGAGGGCCGCCGCCCCGACAAGCTCAGCGACAGCAAGATCGGCGATACCGGGATGGGCTGCCCGACCACCGACGTCGGTGTTGCGGCGCAGGAGCAGGCTTCCGTGCTGAAGCACGGCCCCCTCGAGCCGTCGCTGGGCGCTTCCCATGATCTTGTGCCCGCGGCCAGCCTGGGCCGCGGAGGAGGCCGGCTCCGCCGTGTGCGCCGGTCGAAAGATCACGTCTCCCGAGGCTCGACGATCGAAGCAGAAGAACGACTCGTCGTTCGCATGGACGGAAACCGGCTGCGATGGCCGCCACAGCGTCGCGTCGACGCCACACCCGGCCAGCGACCGCACGAGCGCCTCGTGGAGGGCGTCGTAGAGCGCCTGTGGCGACGAGCCCCACGGATGCGTCTTCGGCACGGCCGCGGCGTAGGTCAGGTCGCTGCCGTGGACGATCGCGCCACCGCCGCTGGGCCGGCGCACGAGCGGCAGGCCCTCGATCTCGGCCGCTGCCAAGGCGTCTTCGTGCTTCTGGAAGGCGCCAAGCGAGATCGTGGTCGTCTCCCAGCAGTAGAGCCTCACCAGGAGCGCGTTGCGGCGGAGCGACTCACCGGCCAGCACCTCGTCGGCCGCCATGTTCGTGGGGCCGTCGGCAGGATCGTCGCACCAGACATGGATCACGGGCGCCGCCATCTGACACCAATCCTACGATCTCGAGGAGCCTGTTGCCCGTCAGTGCGACTGGCTCTTCACGAGGGCTTCGTAGGCCGTCCGATCGAGCAGTCCGGCCATCTCGGCGGGATCGTCGGGCTTGATCTTCACGATCCAGCCGGCGTTGTAGGGATCCTTGCCGAGCGTCTCGAGCTGGCCTGGGAGTGCCGTGTTGACGGCCACGACCTCGCCCGACACCGGTGCGTAGAGATCGCTCACCGCCTTCACGCTCTCGATCTCACCGATCGATTCACCCGCCTTCACCTTCTTGCCGACCGCCGGCAACTGCATGAAGACGAGGTCGGTCAGGGCCTCGACGGCGTAGGACGAAATGCCGACGGTGGCCAGGCCGTCGGCCTCCGGGCGGATCCATTCGTGCGACTTCGCGAACCTCATCTCTGCTGCCATGGGATGTTCTCCGGGGATTTCTGCTCCGTGTGCGACCGCCGATAGAAGGGGAGGGGAGTGACCGTCGCGGCCTGCCGCGCATCGCGAACGAGCACGTCGACAGCCGTACCTTGGGCGGCCACGTCGCGATCGACCATCGCCATCGCGACAGCCCGCTCCAGTGTCGGCGAAAAACTCCCGCTCGTCACCACCCCGACCTCCCGATCCCCCTGCACGACCGGATGCCCCTCGCGGGCGCTCCGCTTCGAATCGAGCGTGAGGCCGACCCGCACGCGGCCGGCGGGGCGGTCGCGGAACGCGGCAAACCGGCCGCTGCCGGGAAACGTGCGACCCTCGAGGTTGATCGCGAGGCCGAGGCCCAGGGAGAAGGCGTCGGAATCCTCGCGCAGTTCGTGGCCGTAGAGCGGCATGCCCGCCTCGAGCCGCAGCGTGTCGCGGGCGCCCAAGCCGCAGGCCATGAGCCCACGCGGGGCTCCGGCGGCATGGATCGCCTCCCAGACCGCGGCGGCCGCCGCAGCGGGCACGATCACTTCGACGCCATCCTCGCCCGTGTAGCCGGTGCGACTGACCGCGGCGGGCGTGCCGGCGACGGAGGCCGACGTCGCCTGATAGTTCTTGAGCGCCTCGATCCGCAACGAATCGGCTGCCGGGCACAGGCCACCGACGATCTCCATGGCGAGCGGCCCCTGCACGGCGATCATCGCCGTGTCGAACGTGCGATCGACGAGCGTCACGCCCGCGGAGGGCAGGCGGCTCTTCAGCCACTCGACCACGCGGGCGCGGTTGCTCGCGTTCACCACCATCGACATCCGCGGCGTGCCGTCGGCGGCGTCGGGCTCGCGGGCCACGAGGGCATCGTCGAGGATGCGGCTCTCATCGGTGACGAGCGTGTAGCGGCAACGGCCCACGGGCATGCCCGACACACCGCGGGTCAAGAGCGACTCGAGCCAACCGGCCGACCCCGGCCCTTCGATCGCCAGCCGACCCATGTGGGAGACGTCGAACATTCCGGCGGCCCGCCGCGTGGCCAGGTGCTCGTCGACGATCGACGCATACTGCACGGGCATCCGCCAGCCGGCGAAGTCCACCATGCGGCCGCCGTGCGATTCATGCCAGCCGACGAGCGGCGTCTGGAGCAGCGTGTGCGACATGCGTGGGATCCATCCCTGGGAGAGCGACGGCCACCGACACGGGTGGGACACGGCTGGATTGTAAAGGCGCCGAGGAAAGGTTCCAGCCTCGGCGAAGCCCTGCTTCAGCGCCGTCGCTTCTGCGTGCCGCCCGGCCGACCCGAACGCTTCTCGCCCGTGTGAGCCCGGGAACGACCGCCTTTCCCGCGCGGCTTCGAATCCGGCCGCCGCGGCGCCGGGCCTCGCGGCCGCCGTCCCTGCGACTCGACGAGCCGAAAGTCGAGCACGCGTCGCTCGAGATCGACCTTCGCCACCGTCACGCGGACGCGGTCTCCGAGGCGGAACGAATTCCCCTGGCGACGGCCGGTGAGCGTGTGACTCGCCCGCTCGTAGCGGTAGGTGTCGCCCGGAAGGCTGTCGAGCGCCACGAGCCCCTCCGCCGGCAGCTCGAGCCCCTGCACGAAGAGGCCGAAGGATTCCACGCCCGTCACCACCGCATCCATCTCGAGCCCGATCCGCGACGACAGAAAATGCAGCAGCTTCAGTTTGACGAGCTCCCGCTCCGCCGACTCGGCCCGCCGCTCGAGCTGGGAGCACTGGTCTCCGAGCTGCTGGAGGCCGTCGGCGGGAGTCCGCCGGCCACGGGCGAGGCTGTCGAGCGCGCGGTGGACGGTGAGATCCGGATAGCGGCGGATCGGCGAGGTGAAGTGGCAGTAACAGTCGCTCGCCAGCGCGAAGTGGCCGTCCTCCTGCGGGCCGTAGGCCGCGCGGGTGAGGCTGCGAAGCACGGCGTAGTGCACGGCGTGCTCCTCCGGGCGGCCGCGAGTCATGACGAGCAGCCGCTGCAGCTCGAACCGACTCTCGAGCGAATCGACTTCGAAGCCGAGTTCGGTGACGAACTCCGTCAGCTGCCGCAGCTTCCGCAGGTCGGGGGAGGGATGAATCCGTCGCAGGAATCCGGCGCCTGCGCGGGCGAGCTTCTCGGCCACCGCCTCGTTGGCCGAGAGCATGAATTCTTCGATGATCTTATGGCTCTCAGTGTTCTCGACGACGTGCGCCCCGCTGACCCGGCCATCGCGATCGAGGTCGATCTTCACCTCGGGCATCACGAGCTCCAGCGACCCGCGGGCCGTCCGCCGAGCCCGCAGGATTCGGGCCAGGTCGCGCATGCGGCCGAGGAGCTCACGCACCGCAGCGGTCATCTCGACCGCGGGGGTCTGCGGGTCGGCGAGGAAAACGTCCACCTCTTCGTAGGTGAATCGCCGACAGCTCTTGATCGCCGAACGCTCCACTTCCGCGTTGATCGGAATGCCCTCGGGCGAAAACTCCATCCAGCAGGTGCGGGCGTAGCGCACGCGGCCCGGCTGCAGGCTGGCCAGGTTGTTCGAGACGATCTCGGGGATCATTGGGATCACGCGGTCGGGCAGGTAGACGCTCGTGCCCCGGGCAAGCGCCTCCTGGTCGAGCGGCGACCCTTCCGCGACGAAATGCGAGACATCGGCGATGTGCACGCCCAGGAGCCAATGGCCGCGTTCGATCCGCTCGAGCGAGATGGCGTCGTCGAAATCGCGGGCATCCACAGGATCGATCGTGATGATCACGCGATCGGTCAGGTTGCGGCGGTCGGCCGGAACGTCCTCGCCGAAGCGGTCAGCCTGGCGGCGGGCGTCGGCGAGCACCTCCTCCGGAAACGGGCCCGGCAGGCCGAATTCCGCGATCACCGTCTTCGTGTCGACGCCGGGCTCGCCCGATCGGCCGAGCACCTCGACGATCACCCCTTCGCCGTCCTTCAGATGCGTCGGGAACCGCACCATCTCCACGACCACCTTGTCGTGCTCGCGCACGCCCTTCGCGCCAGGGTCCCCGACCGCGATCGGCCGCGCGAAATGCGTCCCATCGATCTGCACCCAGCCCGCCCGCGCCGCCTCGAAATAGCTGCCGACGAATCGCGTCGTCCGCCGCTCCACCACCTCGACGATCTCGCCGGCCGGTCCGGGGCGACGGACATCGCGCGACCGAGCGAGCCGCACCCGCACGGTGTCGCCGCTCGCCGCATCCAGTGACGCATGGCCGGCGATGTGGATGTCGCCGGTGCGGTCGCCGGCAGCGGCGTCGAGCGGCCGCACGAAGCCATATCCGCCGGCCGCCCGGCGAAACACGCCGACGACGTCACCAGATGCCGGCTTCGACGGCCGCTTGCCGCCGGCAGGCCCGCGCGGCGAGCGGTCGCTTCGCTTCACGATTGGCCCCGTCCGCGAAAGAACTTCCGTCCCTGGCTCTGCTGATACTGCGTCCAGCCGCCATCCATGGAGGCCTCGTTTTGCAGCAATTGCACCACGCCGGCCATCTTCGCATCGAGGTGGTCGAGGTGATGCAGCGCCATCGCCTCGAGCGTCATCGGCAGCTTGGGCGCGCCGAATTCGTACTGGCCGTGGTGGCTGGCCACCATGTGCTTCACGCGGATCGCGAGCTCCTGGTCGAACGGCGCGCCCGTGCGGGCCTGCACGGCCGCCACCTTCTCCTCCACGATCTCGAGGCCGAGCAACACATGGCCGAGGAGTTGGCCCGCGTCGGTATACGAAAAGCCCCGCTCACTCTCGAGCTCCACGATCTTGCCGATGTCGTGGAAGAGCACCCCCACGAGCAGCAGATCGCGATCGAGCGCCGGATAGAGCGGCGCGACGCGGTCGGCGAGCCGCAGGAGGTTGACGACGTGATCGAGCAGGCCGCCGGCATAGGCATGGTGGTGCTTGATGCCGGCCGGGCTCCGCTTGTAGGCCCGCATCAGCGGCTCGTCGGCCAGCACCTCGTGGGCGAGCGCATGCAGCGGCTGCGACCGGATCGTGCCGAGGATCGCCGCCATTTCGGCGGCGAGCCGCTCGATGTCGGCGGACGAGAGGACGAGAAACTGTGATTCATCGACAGAACGCGGATCGACCCGGCCGATGGCGGCGATGATCAGCTGCAGCGTGCCGGAATAGAGCTGCGTCGTCCCCTCGACCCGCACGTAATCCCCCTCGTCGAACGACTCGAAGTCTTCGTCGGAGGCGTTCCACAGGCGGCCGGTGATCGAGCCGCTTTTGTCGGCGAGCTCGACCTGCAAGTAGAGCTGGCCATTGCGGTTGGGCCGCAGCTGCTTCTGCGTGGCGAGAAACACCTGCTCGACCGACGCCTGCGGACCGAGTTCAGTGACGAACTTGCGGGCCGGTGGCTGCCGGCGACCCGGCCGGAAGACCGGCGGCGGGGCGTCGGAGTTTGGATCGTGCGTCGTGGCCATCGGGAAAAGAGTCTACGGGGACTTCCCAAGCGGTCACAAGCAGCGACTACAATCCCGCCTTTCCACACCCGCGGCCTCGCCGCCACACCGCCCGCCGGAGACCGTCATGCCCGACCACGCCATCTCGCCCACCCGCGCCCAGGACTACCCCGAGTGGTATCAGCAGGTGGTGCGGGCCGCCGACCTGGCCGAGCAGTCGCCGGTGCGCGGATGCATGGTGATCAAGCCCCACGGCTACGCCCTCTGGGAACGGATGCAGGGCATCCTCGACCACATGTTCAAGGAGACGGGCCACCAAAATGCCTACTTCCCGCTCTTCATCCCGCTCTCCTATCTCGAGAAGGAGGCGCAGCACGTCGAGGGCTTCGCCAAGGAATGCGCCGTGGTCACGCACCACCGCCTCGAGCTCAGCCCGGAAGGCAAGCTGATCCCGACCGGAAAGCTCGAGGAGCCGCTGATCGTGCGGCCGACGAGCGAGACGATCATCGGGGCGATGTATGCGAAGTGGATCCAGTCGTGGCGGGATCTGCCCATGCTCATCAACCAGTGGGCCAACGTGGTCCGCTGGGAGATGCGGCCGCGGGTCTTCCTGCGCACGGCCGAGTTTCTCTGGCAGGAAGGGCACACGGCCCACGCCACGAGCGAGGAGGCGGTGGAGGAAACGCTCAAGATGCTCGACGTCTACGCCACGTTTGCGGAGCGGGATCTGGCGATGCCGGTGATCAAGGGACCGAAGCCCGCGGGAGAGCGGTTTCCCGGCGCCGTCGACACCTATTCCATCGAGGCGATGATGCAGGACGGCAAGGCGCTGCAGGCCGGCACCTCGCACTTCCTCGGCCAGAATTTCGCGCGGGCGCAGGAGATCAAGTTTGCCGGCCAATCCGGGCAGGAGGAATACTGCTGGACGACGTCGTGGGGCGTGTCGACGCGGCTCATCGGCGCCGTGATCATGACCCACTCCGATGACGACGGCCTCGTGCTGCCGCCGCGGATCGCCCCCGCGCAGGTCGTGATCCTGCCGATCCATCGCACCGACGAGGAGCGCGAGGCGGTGCTCGCCTGCTGCCGGATTCTCGCCGCCGATCTCGGCGCCGCCCGGTTCGCCGGCGAGCCGATCCGCGTGCGGATCGATTCCCGCGACATGCGCGGCGGCGACAAGGTCTGGCAGCATGTGAAGCAGGGGATGCCGCTCCGCGTCGAGATCGGCCCGCGCGACCTTGCCGCGGGCGCCGTGAGCGTGTCACGCCGCGACCGCGGCCCGAAGGAGCGGGTGAGCATGCCGCTCGCCCAATTCGTGGCGGAGGCGCCGCAGTTGCTCCAGGACATCCAGACCGGACTCTTCGAGCGGGCAAAGGCCTTTCGCGAGGCACGGTCGGTGCGGCTCGCGAGCCAGGCCGAGGTGCTCGACTATTTCGCCGAAGGATCCTCGAAGGCGGCCGACTCAGCGGGCTTCGCGTACGTGCACGTCGCCGACGACCCCGCGGTGACGGCGCTGCTCGACCCGCTGAAGGTGACGGTCCGCTGCATCCCGATGGACGGCCCGGACGAACCGGGCACGTGCATCGTGACAGGCAAGCCCGTCGCCCGCCGCAGCGTGTTGGCCCGGTCGTATTGAGCCCTCGCCCAAGCCGGCTTCGGGTGACCCGCACCCCGCTCTCCGGACGCTCGCTTCGGGCATCCATGCCCTCCGCTCGCTCGATGCTGACTGCGCTCTCGGCATCCTGCCTTCGCTTGTCAGCAACGCCGGCGAGCGGGATACGGGTCACCCGAAGCCTCGCGTATTTGGAGGTGCTCAGTCAGGGATTCTTAGGCGCTCAGCAGTTTCGGCGGAGACGGTCGGTGGGCACGCGCAGAAGAAGGGAGTCGTTGAGGACTATCGGCACCTGATCAAAACCCACGAGACTGAAACTCTCAACACGACCGGATTCGAGCATGCATACCGCCGGCTCCGAATGCGGGGCGTTTTCACCTGCGCAGCGGTCCGGAGAGCCGGGGTACAGGCGGCCCCGAAGCCGGCTTGGGCGAGTTGAGCCAACGCTCGCCATGCTCGACCCGCTACAATCCAAGCGTCGATGTAGCAGGAACCTCCGATGGGAGAGCCGATGCAGGTGCGCGGGCCGAATGCGTGGGTGGTGGCGGCGTTCGCCGCGGCGCTCGGGGCCTCGATCGGTGGCGGCACGGCCGCGCTCGAGGCGACGATGCGGCCCTGGCGGGTCGGCGATTTCGGCCCGGGGATGCTCCAGACCCCCGCCGCGGATACTCCGCGGGCCGACGTTCCCGAAACGACGCATGCCTTCGGCACGATCGGGGCGGGGCAGGAGGGGGCGCACGAGTTCGTGATTCGCAACGCCGGCGCCGCGCCGCTCTCGATCACGAAGGGGGCAACGAGCTGCTCCTGCACCGTGAGCGACTTCGATACGGCGGACGGCGCGGCCGACGGGGCCGTGAAGGTGGTCGAGCCTGGCGGCGAGACGAGGGTGCGGCTGAAGTGGCGAGGGAAGGGGAGTGGCGGGCCGTTTCGCCAGCAGGCCACGGTCTTCACCAACGACCCGCGCCGGCCTGAGATCGCGTTCGTGATCGAGGGCACGGTCGTTCCCACCTGGAAGGCCTTCCCTGAGTCGATCGTCCTCTCGCAGCTTTCGGCCGGGGCGGCGTCTCGGGCGACGGCCCGAATCTTCACGTTCGGCACCAAGCCGCCCGAGGTCGGAAGCCTCGCGGTCGCCGACCCCCAGGCCTCCCAGTTTTTCTCCCTTTCCACGGAGCCGCTCGCGGCTGCGGAGATTGCCGCTGAGCCGGGGGCCACGGGCGGTTTCGTGCTCTCGGTCGACGTGAAGCCGGGCCTGCCGATCGGGCCACTGCGACACTCGATCGTGATCAACGTGCGGATTCCCGAAGACGTGGTGGCGGAAGTGCCGCTTGAAGGAAGCGTGGTCGGTGATCTTGCGTTGGCAGGCAGCGCATGGGATTCCTCTCGGCAATCGCTCCTGCTGGGGACGGTCTCCGGCAAGGTCGGCAGCCATGCCCAGGTCTTCCTCACTGCCAAGGGACCGTACCGCGCCACGATCAAGCCGGTCGTGCGCGAGGTCGTGCCCGGTTCGCTCCAGGTGGATGTCGGCGAAGGAAAGCCCGTCGGCAGCGGCGGCGTCATCCGCATCCCGATCTCGATCACGATTCCTCCCGGCAGCCAGCCGGCCAATCACCGCTGTTCGCAACAGGCCCCGGCAGGCCGCATCGTGCTCGAGACCGGTCACCCCGACAGCCCCACGCTCACCATTCCCGTCTGCATCGCCATCGGCCCCTGACATGCAACTCATCCATCCAGCCCGCCGACTCGCGATCCTCCTCGCCTCTGCGTCAGTCCTGACGCCATGGCCGACGGCGTTGCTTCGCGGCGCCGAGTCGGTCGCCGCTCCGGATCGCGGCGTGAATGTCTCGGCCGAAACGGTCGAGGAGTTCACGAAGCGCAACGGCGCGATCTTCACCGACTGGCCGACGCCCAAGGCCCTCGTGGTGATCACCGGTGAACTCGACGGCTACATCGAGCCCTGCGGCTGCACCGGCAAGGAAAACCAGAAGGGGGGCCTGAGCCGCCGGCAAAACTTTTTGCGGGCGGTGCAGGGCGCCGGCTGGCCGCTCCTGGCGGTCGATCTCGGCGGCCAGGTGCGTCGTTTCGGCCGGCAGTCGGAGGTGAAGTTCCAGTCGATCGCCGACGGCCTGCGGTCGATGGGCTACTCGGCGGTCGGGCTCGGGCCCGACGACCTGCGGCTGCCCGCGGAGGAATTGGTGGCGGCGGTCGCCCCCGTCGGCGATCAGCCAACGCCGTTCCTGAGCGCCAACGTGGGTCTCTTGGGGCTCGACGCCAACATCACGCCGCGGTTTCGCGTCGTCGAGGTGGGCGGGCTGCGGATCGGGATCACCGGCGTCGTCGGCGACAAGGAGGCGGCGCAGATCCGCAACGACGCGGTCGAGGTGCAGCCCGTGGCCAAGGCACTCGAGGGCGTGGCTGCGGAACTGAAGAAGGCCAACTGCAACCACCAGATTCTGCTTTCGTGGGCGAGTCCGGAAGAGACGAAGGCGCTCGCGGCCCGGTTTCCGCAGTTCGACCTCGTGGCCACGGCAGGGGGCGGCGACGAGCCGCCCGCACAGCTCGCGATGCTGCCCGGCGGCAAGGCGCGGCTCGTCGAACTCGGCCACAAGGGGATGTTCGCCGTGGCAATCGGCTTCTTCGACGGGGCGACGCCCCTGCGTTCGCAGCGGGTGCCGCTCGACGCCCGCTGGGGAGAGTCGGCCGACATGATCAAGCTGCTGGCGGCCTACCAGAGCCAGCTCGAGTCGCTCGGCCTGGCCGGGCTCGGCGTCGTGCCGATCCGCCACCCAACGGGCCGTCGGTTCGCCGGCAGCGCCGCCTGCGCGGAGTGCCACAAGGCCTCCTACGACGTCTGGATCGACACGGGCCACGCCACGGCCTTGACCACGCTCGAGGAGCAGTCGCCCCGCCGCGACGGCGATCCGGAGTGCCTCTCCTGCCACGTCGTGGGCTGGGCGCCGCAGCGATTCGAGCCCTTCGAAGGGGGCTTTGCGAGCATGGCCACGACGCCGCACCTCGCCCATCAAGGCTGCGAAAACTGCCACGGCCCGGCCGCCGCCCATGCGGCCGTCGAGCGCGGCGACGTGCGGGCGAGCACCACGGAGCGCGACCGCCTGCGACAGGAGCTCGTGCTCTCCATCGACACGCCGGAGGGCAAGCAGAAGGCGATCAACAACTGCCTCGAATGCCACGACCTCGACAACAGCCCGCACTTCGACTTCGACACCTACTGGCCGCAGGTGGAGCACTCCGAAGACGAGACTGCCGCCAAGTAGCGCGACGCTGGACGGAGGCGAGGGGGTCGGCGGAAGCGTGCCGAGCATTTGGCCCGAGTCCGCGAGGGACACCGCGAGGTACCTTCTGCCGCCTCCGAGCCGGCGCGACGCTCGTAGACCGCTTGCTCCGCAAGCCGATCTCCCTCGATGCGCTTGCGGAGCAAGCGGTCTTCTTACGAGCCCAGTTGGGCCATGGCCTCGTCGGGGATGCTGAAGTTGGCGGAGACGCTTTGGACGTCGTCGTGGTCGTCGAGCCGCTCCATCAGGCTGAGCACCTTGCGGGCCGTCTCGACGTCCTCCACGTCGACCGAATTCGTGGGGATGCGGACGATCTCGTTCGACTCGACCGTGAGCCGGGCGGACTGGATCGCATCGATCACGGCCGCCATGACCTGCGGCTCGCAGGTCACTTCCCAGCGGTCGCCACCGAGCTTCACGTCATCGGCGCCGGCTTCGAGCGCGATTTCCATCAGGCGATCCTCGCTGCAGGAGGGCTGCGGCACCCGCACGAGCCCCTTGCGCTGGAAGAGGTAGGCGACGCAGCCGGTGCCGCCGAGCTTGCCGTCGCACATCTCGAAGATCTTGCGAATTTCGGGCGCCGTGCGGTTCTTGTTGTCGGTGAGGATCTCGCACATCACGGCCACACCGCCGGCGGCATAGCCCTCGTAGATCGATTCCTCGAGGTTGCCCCCCTTGAGTTCGCCGGTGCCGGTGCGGATGGCCCGCTGGATGTTGTCCTTTGGCATGCTGACGGCCTTCGCCGCATCGATCGCATACCGCAGCCGCAGGTTGGCGTCGGGATCGGGGCCGCCGTGCTTGGCGGCCACGATGATCGCCTTGGCGAGCTTACTCCAGAGCTTGCCCCGCTTGGCGTCGATCAGCGATTTCTTCCGGGAGATGTTCGCCCAGTGGGAATGCCCTGCCACGTCCGTGCCTCGTTGTGCCTGGTATTGCTTGCCCTGTGGGTCTTGCTTGACCTGACTGGTGAATGCCTTGCCCGCAGAAAATCAGCGCGGCTTGCGCCGAGCGAGCTGCGCGGAATGCCGGCCCGCCGACGCGGAGCTCTTTCCAGTCGCCGGCTTGGCGGCCGGCTTCTTCGGCGGCTTGGCTGCCGAGGGCTTCGCCTTGGCCGCGGTCTTGGCGGCCTTCGCCTCCGGCTTCTTCGCGGCAGCCGGCTTCTTCGGCTCGGGCTTGGCCACGGCCTCGGGCTGCGGCTTGATCGTGATCGGCTTGCCGGCATTCGGCTTCACGACGAATGGCTTGGGACCGGGCTTCGTGCCCGGGATCGGCTTGCCATCGGCGGTGCGTTTTGGGCCCGAGCCTGGGGGCGGCAGCGGCGTCTTGCCGGCAGGGCGGGCGGCGGCCTGCGGACCGGCCGGGCGGTGTTCCTCGGCGGCAGTCCGGGCCGCCTCGGCGGCCTTTTGTCCCTGCTTGCCGGCCGGGGGGGGCGGCGGGGTTTGCGCCGGCAGCGATTCGCCGCGCTTCGGGAAGCGATCCTTCGCAGCCGGATTCACGGCCTGGAGCACCTTCTTGACGGTCGTCCCGTGGAGATTGCTCAGGACCTCGACACCGAACTGGTGCAACAGCGACGTGAATTCGCCCGCGACCTTCTTCGGCACGTAGCGGTCGATTCCCGCCACCCTGCCGGAATCATATTCCTCCCGCGAAATGATCCCCGCGAGGTAGAGCGCGGACAGCGCGCCCAGGTCGAGCGGCACGAAGTGACCACCGAGGCCGGTTAGTGCGACATAGTGCACGACGAACGGCGGGATGCCGTGCAGGTGCTCGAGCGTCTTGAGGCCATGGCTGATCGAGTGCTTCTTCGCGTTCTCGAGCGAGAAGTTGTAGGTCGACTCGAAAACCCCCTGCAGCACCCGCCGCAGCGCCAAGGCCGCGTGGGGCGGGTCAGGCAGGTCGCTGAGCACCTCGGCGAGTTCGGCCACGGTGGTGACCCGGATCTCGTTGAGATCGAAGTAGGCCTGCAGCAGCCGCTGCAACGACTTCTCAGCCGCATCGTAACCCGCGTTTTCGAGGCAGCAGGCATAGAGCACCTGCTCCAAGACGGGGCGGCTCGTGTTGGGCGTGAACGGCTTGTAGTGCGACCGCAGCACCTTGTGGAGCTTGGCGAACAATTGCTGGCGGTTGGGCTGCTGGCTCTTCGATGTGCTCATGCCTTTTCCTGTGGATCGTCCTGGGGATCCGGCCCGCCGACGCTCTCCGCGCCGGATGATTCATGGTCGGTGTCGGCCGCGACGGCCGCCGGCTCGGTGGGCAGCACCTCATCGAGCATGCGGGCGATCTCGATCGAATGCTTGACGCCGCCGTCGAGCTTGAACGAAAGCCGCGGTGTGTATCGGGTGTCGATCTTGGCCGCGATCTGCGACTGCAGAAAGCCTGCCGAACTGGCGAGCCCGCGGAGCGCGAGATCCTGTTTGGCGGGGCTGCCCATCACGGAGACATGCACCGTGGCGGTGCGCATGTCGGGGGCCACTTCGACGCGGGTCACGGTCACATCCTGCACCCGTGGATCGCGCACCTGGGTCAGGATGGCCATGCTCACCACCTCTCGCACCGCCTCCGCCGCCTTCAACTGCCGCCGCGTGCTCACGAGAGGGTCCGCGCGACTTCCTCGATCCGGTAGCACTCGAGGATGTCGCCCTCCTTGATGTCGTTGAACCCGGCCAGCTTGATGCCGCACTCGAGGCCGTCGCGGACCTCGCGGGCGTCGTCCTTCTCACGCTTGAGCGATTCGATCCCGTAGTCGCCGATCACGCGGCTGTCGCGGATGACCCGCAGACGGCCATTGCGGGCGATCACGCCACCGATCACCCGGCATCCGGCGATCACGCCGAGGCGGCTGATGGAGAACGTGCGCTGCACCACGGCGCGGCCGAGATCGGTCTCCCGCTTCTCGGGAGCGAGCATCCCCTCGAGGGCGTTTTTCAGGTCGTCGGTCACCTGGTAGATGATCTCGTAGCGCCGCACCTGCACGCCACGATCCTCGGCCAGCGACCGGGCCCGCTCGTCGGGCACGACGTTGAAGCCGATGATCACGGCATCCGAGGCATCGGCCAACTGGACGTCGGCCTCGGTGATGCCCCCGACCGTCGCCTGCAAGACGCGGATCTTCACTTCCGGGTGCTCGAGTTTGGTGAGTTCCTTGAGGATCGCCTCGATCGAGCCGCGGACGTCGGCCCGCAGGATGAGGTTGAGCGTCGGCGCCTTCTCGGCCCCCAGCCGGTCGTGGAGGTTTTCGAGCGTCACGTGCACCGGGGCGCTCACGAGGCTCGAGTGGCGGCGGATGCCGCTGCGCTTGAGCGCCACTTCGCGGGCCATGGCGATCGAATCGACCACCTGGAAGCGATCGCCCGCGTTGGGGGCGATATCCAAGCCGCTGACGAATACCGGCTGCGAAGGCCCCGCCTCGGCGACCTTCTTCTTCTTGCCAAACGTGTCGTGCATCGCCTTCACATGGCCGCTGGCCTCGCCGCAGACAACCGCGTCGCCGACCCGGAGCGTGCCCTTCTGCACGAGCAGACAGGCCGACACACCGCGGCCCTCGTGGATCGACGCATCGAGGCAGACACCCGCCGCCAGGCGATCGGGGTTAGCCCGGAGATCGTGCAGTTCGGCGATCGTGAGGAGCATGTCGAGCAGGTCGTCGACGCCTTCGCCGGTGAGGGCGCTGGTCTTCACGACCTCCGTCTCGCCGCCCCACTCGGTGGGCAGCAGCTCGTTGGCGGCGAGTTGCTGGTAGATCCGCTGCACGTCGACTCCTGGCAGGTCGATCTTGTTGATGCAGACCACGATCGGCACGCCGGCCGCCTTGGCGTGGCTGATCGCCTCCTCGGTCTGCGGCATCAGGCCGTCGTCGGCGGCCACCACGAGCACGGCGCAATCGGTGACATTGGCACCGCGAGCCCGCATCTGCGTGAAGGCCTCGTGGCCCGGAGTGTCGACGAACGTGATCGGGTTGCCATTCCGCTTCACCGTGTAGGCGCGGATGTGCTGCGTGATGCCGCCGCTCTCGCGGGAGGCCACGTCGATGCCGAGGATGCGGTCGAGCAGCGACGTCTTGCCGTGGTCGACGTGGCCGAGGAACGTCACGACCGGCGCCCGCGGCGACCGCAGCGCCGGATCCTCGTCCGCGGCGTCGAACCCGACAAGCAGCTCCTTCTCGAGGTCCTCGGCGGTCTTGATGTCGAGCTGCACGCCGAGTTCGGCCGCCAAGAGCTCGACCGTGTCGCGATCGAGCATGGCCCCCATGCTCGGCATCGTTTCCATGCCGAAGCTGAGCAGTTTCTTGAGCACTTCGCTGGCGCCCAGTCCGATCGCCTCCGAGAAGGCTCTGACGGTGCAGGGCACCTGGATCGAGGCATTGGCCTTGCGCGGGGCGGCCGTCGAGATGGCGGCGCCGCGACGCTGCCGCGGGCCGCGCCGGCGACGCAGGCCGCCATCATCATCGTCGCCAATACCGCGGCCATCTCCGCCACGCTTGCGGTTGAGCTGCCTGGCTTCACGGCCGCCGAGCAGATCGTCTTTCTGCCCGGGTGCTCCCTTGGCCGGCGTGCGGCGCGGCCGCACACCCGGCTCCATCATGGGCGGCGGAACGGGCGCCATGCCCGGGCCACCACGGGCGCCGCCACGCAGCAGGCCGCTCGTCGTGCGCTGACGTGCAGCCTCAGCCTGCCGCTGCTCGTGCTTGCGCATGTGATCCGCGAGCGGCTTCGCACCGCCAGCCTTGGCACTGCGAATGGCATCGAGAGGAAGTTTCACGTCTGGCTTCTGCGCAACCGGCTCCTGCGGGCCGCGAGCGAGTGGCGGCTGCTTGGCCGCAGCCGGAAGCGGAGCCAGCTTGAACGCCGGACGAGGCACCGGCTTGGGGCCGTCGGCACGCGAGGTGCCACTGCCAGGGCGGGCGGTCAGCGGGCGGGGCCGAGCCTCGGCCGGGGCTGCGGGAGCGGCTGGTGCCGTGGGCGGCGCGGCGGCCGGCTTCACCTCCGCGGCCGGCGGGGGCTCGGGCGGCTTGCCACGGGCCACTCCGGCGGGAGCGATGTAATCTTCACGCTTGAGCGTCGTCGGAGCCGCCGGCCGAACGGGGGCCGCGGCGGGACGGACCGCCGGGGCTGCCGGCCGCGATTTCGCCGCGATGAATTCCTTGAGCTTGGCGACTTCTTCGTCGCTCATGCTCGCCAGGGCTGAGCCCTTGTCTTGGATACCTGCGCGCGTGCAGAGCTCGACCAGCTCTTTGCTGTCGATCTTCAGTTCTTTTGCCAGTGTGTAGATGCGAACCGCCACGCAAACCTCATTCCGATTCCGCCGTCACAATCGATCTTCCTATCCTCGCCACCTGCCCCGACAGAATCAAACCGCGAGAAAAAACCAGCGCATGAAACCTGGCGCACGCCAAGTCCATCATGCACCCTCTAGCCGGCACCACCGTCGGCATCACCGGCCGCTGAGGGGGCGGCGGCCTGCTCCGCCGCCTTGGCGGCTTCGACCGCGGCCTCCACGGCATCGGCCTCGGCCGTGGCCTTGTCGATCCGCTCCTGTTCTCGCTGCCGGCGCCGCTCGTCTGCGGCAGCCACTTCGGCCATCGCGGCCCGCTTCTCGGCCTCCGCGACGATCGCATCGACCGCCTCGGCCGACAGGCCGCCCATTTCCATCAGGTCATCCGGCTCGATCACGGAGAGATCGTCGTAGGAAAGGAAGCCCTCGCCCACCAGCCGCTCCGCCACCGATTCATCGAGCCCCTCGATCGAAGAGAAGCCCGTGACGGCCCGTTCGATCTGCTGGTCGAGCTCCTCGCGGGTCATGATCTCGATGTCCCAGCCGCAGAGCTTGCTCGCGAGCCGGACATTCTGACCGCGCCGGCCGATCGCCAGCGAAAGCTGATCCTCGCGAACGAGCACGATGCCACGGCCGAGCATCTGACAGAGGATCACCTCGTCGACCTCCGCCGGCTGCAGCGCGTTGGGCACGAGCACCTGCAGATCGTCGCTCCACCGCACGATGTCGATCCGCTCGCCACCGAGTTCCTCGACGATGTTCTTGATGCGGTTGCCGCGCACGCCCACGCAGGCACCGACGCAATCGACCCGCGAATCGGAACTGATCACGGCCACCTTGCTGCGATAGCCGGGCTCGCGGGAAATCGCACGGATTTCGATCACGCCATCGGCGATCTCGGGAATCTCCTGCTCGAAAAGCCGCTGCACGAGCTGTGGCCGAATCCGCGAGAGGATGATCTTCACGCGGCTGCCGACCTTCCGCACCTCGAAGATGGTGGCGCGGATCCGCTCGCTGGGATGATACGACTCGCCGGGGATCTGCTCGCTGCGGGGGAGGATCGCCTCGGTGGCGCCGAGCGTGACGGTGGCCGTCGCCCCTTCGAACCGCGACACCACACCCGACACCATCTGGCCGATCTGCTCCTCGAACTCGTCGTGGATCGAATCCCGCTCGGCCTCGCGGATCTTCTGGATGATGACCTGTTTGGCCGTCTGAGCGCCGATGCGGCCGGAAAGCTCCTGCGTGTCGATCTCGACGCCGTCGCGGGTGCCGGTGAGCCGGCCGTCGGCCCGGTCGATCGTGATCGTGATCTGGGATTCCTCACCGTATTGGCGGGTCAGGGCCGTGACAAGCGCCGACTCAATCGCCTGAAAGACGATTTCCTTGTCGATGTTCTTGTCGCGGTGGATCGCGTCGACAATGCGGAGAATTTCTTCTGGCTTCATGTGGCTCTCGGACAACGCTTCGCGGGCATATCGGCAGGGATCGAGCCATGGCCTGCCGGTGAACCGACGCCACAACCGACCAGGGCGCCGAAACACCCTGATGATGGAGTGTTTGGAAGCGTATTCCGCGAACCAGCAGCCACGTGCACAAACCGCAACCCGTGGAAGGTATGGCACCTGCCGAAAACTGTCAAGGAGCCCCCGGCCTTCTCGGCCGCGGTCGCTATGCCTCGAGGCTCCACGAGCGGATCACGACCGACCCGGCCTGCCCTTGGGGCGTCACCGACGACGATATGAAGACGCCGCCCGCCGGGTCGCCCGCCTGCGCCGCGCGGATGCGGCACTCGGGATCGGGCGTGCTGTGATTGAGCAGCGGGAAGAGGCTGCCATGCCGCATCGCCAGCACGCTCGCCACGCACTCGACGACACCACTGCCGGCCCCGAGATTTCCGAAGTGGCCCTTGGCCGCGACCGTTGGGATCGAGGCCGCCGCCTCGCCGAAGACGGCGTGCAGCGCGGCGGCCTCGTCGCGGTCGCCCGCGACCGTGCTGAGGCCGTGGGCATGGATGTGCGACACCGCCTTCGGCTCGATCGACGCCATCCCGAGCGCCCGCTGCATGGCCAGCGCGAGCGATCGCCGCTTCACGCCCACGCCGGCTGCATCGCTCGAATGCCGGGCCGCGTGGCCGAGGATTTCGCCGTAGATGCGGGCGCCGCGGGCCTGGGCATGGCCGAGCTCCTCGAGCACGAGCACCGCCGCGCCCTCGCCGAGCACCATTCCCTTCCGCGCCTTGTCGAACGGGCGGCTCCAGCGGGAGGGATCGTCGTCGCCGAGCGCCACCTGCTCGCTCTGCAGGGCGTGGACGGTCTTCATCGGGTGCACCCGCGTGCCGGTTGATCCCGCGAGCATCACGTCGGCGGCGCCCCGCTGGATGGTGACAGTCGCCTCGCCGATGGCGAGGTGGCCGCTCGCCTCGCGGAGCGTGAGCGAATTGCTCGGGCCGCGCAGGTCGTTGTAGATCGCGATGTGGCTGGCCGGCATGTTCGGCAGATACTTGAGCAGCCAGAGCGGATTGAGCAGCGGCATGCCATCGGCCGCCCAGCGGTCGAACTCGAACCGGCCGTCGGGCCCGCGGCAGGCGGCGACGCTCGCGGTGAAATCCTCCGGCAGCGTCAGCATGTAATCGGAGCCGAACACGCAGCCAAAACGCTCCGGGCGATGCTGGTCAGGCGCGATGCCGCAATCGTGGAGCGCCCGCTGCGCGGCCGCCACGGCCATCTGGCTCTCGCGGCACATCACCTTGAGCCCCTTGCGGATCGCCTTCTTCCGCTCGCCGTCGAGCGGCCCGAAGTTTTCGATCTCGCCCGTGAAGCCCCGCGCCTCGGCGGCGTGCTTGAGCGGGATGCCGCCGACGGGAAACGACTCGAGCGGCACGACGGCGCTCTTGCCCTCGATGAGCCCTGCCCAGAGATCTTCGAGCGAAAGCCCGAGCGGGCAGACCACGCCCATACCTGTGATGACGACGCGCCGGTGTGAAGAATCACTCATCGATTGCGTTCCTGCAGCGGTGATGCGGCCCGGACGGACGTGGGCCCGCCCGGGAGTGCGGCATTATGGCCCGCCGGTCAGCCGGGGCTCCACCACCACCACCACGTCGGTGCGTTTGGCGTCGGAGAACAGCGAGGGCGTGCCGGCGGCATTCTGCCCGGGAACCGGCCAGGGCACCAACCCCAGCCCCACCACGAGCGTCTGATTCACGGGCCAGCGAAACCGTTCCCCCACCCGCACCGCCGACATCTGCGGCACCTCGATCTGCGCACGCTGCCGATCGGCCACCGGCACGCTCACGACCACGGGCGCCATCCGCTCGATCTGGTCGATCCGGCAACGGAGCACCGCCTCCACCGCCGTGCCGTCTCGCGAGATGAGCGGCTGCACGTCGAGCGAAAGCCCTTCGTCGCACGTGGCGCCGAGCGCCTGCCAGCCCGGCCAGGCATCGGCCCGCGGCGCGACGTCGCGAACGTAGGGCCGCGACCGGCCCCCGGAGAGCACGGCCGGCAGTCCATTCGCCGCCAGCACGGGCCCCGTGGGCAATTCCTGGCAGTCGCTCCGCCGCAGCAGCATGCCGACGAGCATCGCCGCCTCCTCCCGGGACAGAACCCAGGCCTGCACGCCGGGCGTTGCCGTGGGGATCGCCCGCAGCATGCCGCGGGCGTCGTTTCGCCACGATGGGCTGCCGACACCGAGCACCCGCACGGAGAAACGGTGCGGCGCAGCGGCATCCACGGTGAACCGGGCTGCGATCTCCTCGACCTTCGCCTGCATGGCGGGAGCGTGGTAGCACTTGAGCGCTGACGCATCGGCCGAGAGCGACGCCACCACGTCGCCATGCCAGTTGGCGTAGCCCGTCTCCTGCAACACCCAGTCGACGACGTGCTTCTGGCTGCCGGGGCCGGCGACCTTCACGAACGAGCTGATGTCGTAGATCTTCCAAACCTGCCCGGCGTCAGCAGGTAGTTGGGCCAAGGCGGCCACGCAGGGCTCCAGCAGGAGCACGAACAGCAGGGCGAGGGCGGGCCTAACGCGAGACATCGGCGTCCTCCCGGAGGAAGCAAGTCTACGCCCCGCGGCGCCACCGCCGGTAGGCCAATCCGCCGGCACACGCTCGCTGGAAAACTAGACGCGGGCGAGCACGAGCGACGCATTGTGGCCGCCGAAGCCGAAGCTGTTGCTCATGGCCACGTCCACCTTCGCGTCGCGGGCGACCTTCGGGGTGTAGTCGAGGTCGCACTCCGGATCGGGGTTGTCAAGGTTGATCGTCGGCGTGATCACACCGCGGCTCATGGTGAGCGAGCAGACGACCAACTCGATGCCGCCACTGGCGCCGAGCGTGTGGCCAAGCTGGCTCTTGGTGCTCGAGATCGCGACCCGCCGGGCATGGTCGCCGAAGACCCGCTTCACGGCCTTCGTCTCGGCCTTGTCGCCGAGCGGCGTGCTGGTGCCGTGCGCGTTGATGTAGTGCACGGCCTCGGGGGCGAGGCCGGCGTCATGAAGGGCCATCGCCATGGCCTGGGCTGCGCCTCGCCCCTCGTCGTCGGGCTGCGTGATGTGGCCGGCATCGCCGCTGGCGCCGTAGCCCTTGAGCTCGGCGTAGATCCTCGCGCCGCGCTTCCGGGCGTGCTCGAGCTCCTCGACCACCACGATGCCCGCGCCCTCGGCGAGCACGAAGCCGTCTCGATCGACGTCGAAAGGCCGGCTCGCCTGCTGCGGCGCATCGGTGCGAAACGACAGCGCCCGCATGTTTTGGAATCCGGCCAGGCCGATCGGCGTGAGGGCAGCCTCGCTCGCTCCCGTCACCATCACGTCGGCATCGCCATACTGGATCGCCCGCAGGGCGCTGCCGATCGAATTGGCGGCGCTGGCGCAGGCGGTGGCGACAGCGTAGTTCGGCCCCTTGATGCCGTAGAGGCTCGACACATGGCCGCTGGCCGAATTGACCATCAGCTTCGGGATCGTGAACGGGGAGACCTTGTCGATGCCCTTGTGGAGCAGCCGCTCCTCCTGCACCTCGAACTCCCAGAGGCCGCCGATGCCGGACCCGATCACCACGCCGCAGCGAAACGGATCCTCCTTGGCGAAGTCGATCCCGGAATCACTGACGGCGTCTTTCGCCGCCGCGAGCGCGAACTGCGTGAACCGGTCGAGCCGCTTGAGCTCCTTGGGGTTGGCGATGTCCTCTTTCTCGGGCTCCCACGGCACCTCGCCGCCAAATTGGACCCGATACCCGGCGACGTCGAAGAGCGTGATCGGACCGACGCCGCTCTCGCCGCGCACGATGCGATCCCAAAACACGTCGATCGCCCGGCCGAGAGAGGTCACGACCCCTACACCGGTCACCACAGCACGTCGTTTCATTCAACGCACCGTTCAGCCCTGGTGCTTTTCGATGAATTCAACCGCCTGGCCGACGGTCTGAATCTTCTCGGCCGCATCGTCGGGAATATTGATCTCGAACTCTTCCTCGAGCTCCATGACCAACTCAACCGTATCGAGAGAATCCGCTCCCAGGTCGTTGATGAACGACGTTTCCGGGGTGATCTGCTCCTTGCTCACCCCCAGTTGGGAAGCGACGATGTCAATCACTCGATCTTGGACTGAAGCCACCTTTTGAATCCTCCTGCGAATATCATCTCGTCAGCCGGCCGCTCTCTGCGAAGCCTTGCCCGACGGTGCCCAGATATAACCGCTTGCCGTCCGCACTGTCCAGACCGGGCAAAACCGCGAATCCCGGGCGTATCTCGATCGTGCCGGGCGGCCCTGCTGGCTCGACTCGCCCAAGCCGGGTTCGGGTGACCCGCACCCCGGCTCTCCGGACGCTCGCTGGCGCAGGTGCAAACGACCCGCATTCGGAGCCGGCGGTAGGCATGCTCGAATACGGTCGTGTTGAGAGTTTCAGTCTCGTGGGTTTTGATCAGCTGCCAATAGTCCTCAACGACTCCCTTCTTCTGCGCGTGCCCACCGACCGTCTCCGCCGAAACTGCTTGGCTCGATTGATCGGCAAAGAAGCAGGACAGGCGTCTCCGCCTTTCTGGAACAGGCACGGAGGCCTGTCCTACGTGAAAGGAGGCTTCGGGTGACCCGTACCCCGAGAGCCGGCGTATGCCGCCAAGCGCAGCCAGGATGGCGAAGCGCAGGCGGCATCCGAGCGAGCGGAAGGCATGGATGCCCGTAGCGAGCGTCCGGCGACGGGGTACGGGCCACCCGAAGCCGGCTTGGGCTTGTTGACGACGATTTCTCGCGAGTGAGACCTACCCGATCAGGCCGCCGTCGATCGTGAGCACCTGGGCGGTGATGTAGGCCGAGGATGGGGCCGCGAGGAAGAGGACCGCGTCGGCGATCTCCCAGGCCTCGCCGAGCCGCTTTGCCGGCACCCGCTTTTTCACCTCGTCGAGCAGCGCCGGGCCCAGGGCGGCCGTCATGTCGCTGGCGATGAAGCCGGGAGCGACGGCGTTGACGGTGATCTTGCGGCCCGCGAGCTCCTTGGCGACGGTTCGCGTGAGGCCCACGAGCCCGGCCTTCGAGGCCGAGTAGTTGGCCTGGCCGGGATTGCCGATGAGGCCCGAGACGCTCGCCACGTTGATGATCCGGCCGTAGCGCTGCTGCATCATCGGCCGGCTCGCGGCCCGCATGAAGAGGAACGGCCCGCGGAGATTCGTCGTGAGCACCTCGTCCCACTCCTCGTCGCTCATCCGCGGCAGGAGCGTGTCGCGGGTGACGCCCGCGTTGTTGACGAGCACGTCGATCCGGCCGAGCTTCGCGTGGATGGCATCCACGACGGCGGTGACGTTTTCCGCCTTCGAAACGTCGCAGGGGAAGGCCTCCGCCGTGCCGCCCGCGGCGCGGATGCCGGCGGCCACGTCGTCGAGCTTCGCGGCGCTGCGGGCGACGAGCGCGACCGTCGCGCCGCTTGCAGCCAGGGCCTCGGCGATCGCCCGGCCAATTCCCTGCGAGGCGCCGGTCACGATCGCAACCTGCCCCGAGAGATCCACGTGGAGCCGCTTCGGCTCCGTCGCCTGCTTGCCGTCGTCAGCCATGGTTAGGCTCCTTGTCTCTGGGGTTACAGTCTCTGGGGTTACAGTCTCTGGGGGTGAAAGTCGCGAGGGCTTGAAGACCTGACATTGTTCGTGGTGGTCAGTCGAGCACGCCGTGGCAGGCGGCGCTCCGGTCGATCCGTTTCATGAGCCCCCGCAACACGCGGCCGGGGCCGACCTCCCAGAACGTCCGCACGCCCTGGCCGAGCAGATATTCCATGGAGGAATGCCACTCGACCACGCCGACCACCTGCCGGGCGAGGAGGCCGCGGATTTCGTGTGGATCGTGGTGCGGGCGGGCGTCGACGTTGCTGACGACCGGAATCCGCGGCGACCGGACATTCGCCTTCGCGAGGGCCTCGGCCAGCCGTTCGACCGCCGGCTGCATGAGCACGGTATGGAAGGCGCCGGCGACGTCGAGCGCGACGCACTTCATCGCGCCGGCGGCCGTTGCGGCGGCCTCGAGCCGGCGGCAGGCATCGGCCGAGCCGGAGGCCACCACGTTGCCGGGGCAGAGGACATTGGCGACTTCGAGCACGTCGTCGCCGCGGCAGTCGTCGCAGAGCGCGGCGACCGCGGCCCGATCCATCCCGAGCACCGCCACCATCGCGCCCGGCCGCAGCTCGGCGCATTCCTGCATCGCTCGACCGCGAACGTCGACCAGACGCACGGCATCGTCGAAATCGAGTGCGCCGGCAAACACGAGCGCCGTGTATTCGCCGAGCGACAATCCGGCCGTCAGGGTTGCCTGTTCGAGCGGAGCCGGGTCACGGCTCTTCAAGACTTCGAGCGCGGCGAGGCTCGTGACGAGAATCGCCGGCTGGCTCACGGCCGTGGTATTGAGCTTTTCGGCGGGTCCAGACGTGCAGATCGCGGCCAGGTCGTAGCCGAGAGTGTCGGCCGCCCGGCGAAAGAGTTCGCGGGCCGCAGCGTGGCTCGTGCACCAGTCGCCCACCATGCCGACCGACTGGGCACCCTGACCGGGAAACACGAGCGCCGTCTTGCCGTCGCCGGCCTGCCCGTCAGCTGCCAAGGCTCATTCCCCAGTCTTGATGACTGCGCGGCCCATGTAGTGGCCGCAACTGCCGCAGACGCGATGCGTGGGGACCGCCTTGCCGCAGTTGGAGCAGAACGTCAGCTGCCGCGGGGTGAGGAAATCGTGGGCGCGGCGGGAACGGGTCTTTTGATTCGATTGACGTCGCTTGGGAACGGCCATGGGGTCACCTGGAAATACTGTGTTTCGAGCCCGAGACTCTAGCCGCCGACACACCGTGAGGTCAATCGGGCCTGAAAAACGAGGGCTTCAGAAGAGCCTCGCCTGCCCGCCGGCCTGCGGCGGCGTGCCGAGGTGCTCCTCGCCGCGGGGCGTGATCCGGCGGCCGCGGGGCGTGCGCACCACCAATTCGCACCGCAGCAGGAAGGGCTCGACGTCATCCTCGATCGTGTCGGCGGCCGAACTCATCGTGTGGGCGATCGCCTCGATGCCCACCGGACCGCCGCCGAAGACTCGCTGGATCGTGTCGAGATACTTGCGGTCGAAGCCGTCGAGACCGAGCTCGTCGATCCCCTGCATCTCGAGGGCCGAGCGGGCGATCTCGATGTCGATCCGCCCATCGGCGCGGCTCGTGGAATAGTCGCGGATCCATCGCAGCCGGTTGTTGGCCAGCCGGGGCGTGCCGCGGCTGCGGCGGGCGATCTCGTCGGCCGAGGCGTCGTCCATCGGCATCTGCAACTTCACTGCCGACCGCCGCACGATCTCCGCGAGCTCCTCGGGGGAGTAATAGTCGAGGTGCTCGCGGATCACGAACCGGTCGCGGAGCGGCGCCGAGATCAGGCCGGCCCGCGTCGTCGCCCCGACGAGCGTGAACGGCCGCAGCGGCATGTTGATCGTGCGGGCGGCCACGCCGTCGCCGAGCGTGATGTCGATCCGAAAATCCTCCATCGCGGGATAGAGAAACTCCTCGACCGCGATCGGCAGCCGGTGAATCTCGTCGATGAAGAGCACCGAGCCCTCCGACGCATTCGTGAGATACGGCAGCAGATCCTTTGGCGCCGCCAGCGCCGCGCCGCTGGCGATCTGCAGCGTGGTGCCGAGTTCCCGCGGGATGCAGGTGGCGAACGTCGTCTTGCCGAGCCCCGGCGGCCCGTCGAGCAGGATGTGGCCGAGCGTCTCGCCGCGCTTCCGCGAGGCGTCGATCGCGATTTCGAGCCGCTCGTACACGGCCCGCTGGCCGACCATCTCCGCCATCCGCTGCGGCCGCAGCGCACGGTCCTCCGGCGGCTGCTCCTCGGCTGCCTGGATGCTCGGTTCGCGAAATGATTCCATGGGCTTCACCTCGGTTCGGGGCTGCCCACACCCCGTCGCCGGACGTTCGCTACGGACATTCTGTCCTTCGCTCACTCGATGCTGCCTGCGCTCCGCCATCCATGGCTCCGCTGGTCAGCAACGCCGGCTCTCGGGGCATGGGCAGCCCCTCACAAAACTAGCTTGTCTCGACTGAAGGAACTCACGTGTGCAACATGCGCGAGAAAGATATGCAAGTAAGGTGCGGCTCAGCGCGGCTCGTGCATCCGCCGGCGGCGAGCACGTGCCCCCGACTGGCGGCTTTGACGGGTGAGTCGGTCATCTGGGCTTGTGCATCTGCCGGTAGATCGCCTCGAGCGCCTCCTGCACGTCCTTGAACTTCTTTTTCTGCTCGCGGAGGGCGTCGACGAGCCGGCGGGCGTCGCTGTCGGAATGGCCGAGCGACCGCAGCACCTCGAAGGTTTCGGCAAGCACGTCGCCGGCGCCTGGCTCGCCCGGAGCCTCGCGGGCCACCAGGAGCGCGAATTTCGGCATTCGGCGGCGCAGCTTGGCGATCATCCGCTCGGCCGTGGCCGCGCCGATGCCCGGCAGCGTGGCGAGGAGCTTGGCATCCTGCTCGTCGATCGCCGTGGCGATCTCGCCGACCGGCCGCACCATCGCGCGAAGCGCCTTTCGCACCCCCACGCCGTCGACCTCGCAGATGAGATCGAAAAACTCCCGCTCGACCTCCGAGAGAAAGCCGACGAGCCGGGGCACGAGATTGCCGCGGCCGGGCGTGCCCTCGAGGAACTGGAGGGTGTACAGCGCGACCGGCTGGCCGAGCTTCGACTGCAGGCCGCGGCGGACGAGCTCCGGCACGAGCACCTCGTGGACGATCGGGCCGACGGCCACTTCGACGCTGTTGGCCCCGGTGTCGATCCGCTCGAGCGTGCCGGACATCTTCGTGATCATGCGCGGGAACTCCTGATCCTCACGATGGAGGTGCCGAAGAGCAGCGGACGCAGCCGCAGGTGGTAGTCGGTCAAGGCCACGGCGAGGGCATCGGCGGCGTCGGCCGGCTCGGGCCGGGACGCCAGGCCGAGTTCCCGCTGCACCGCCGCCTGGATCTGCTCCTTGCCCGCATGGCCGCTGCCCGCGAGCGTGCTCTTCACGCGATTAGGAAGATAATGATGGACGGCCAGCCCCGCCTGCGCCCCCGCCAGGCAGATCACGCCGCGGGCATGGGCCAGGAGAATCGCCGCCTTCGGAAACCGGGCGTGCGCGAAGACCTGCTCGATCGCCATCGCGGAGGGCTTGAAGGCGTCGATCACCTCCCGCACGCCGGCATGGATCGTCTGCAGCCGGTCCTCGAGCGTTTCCCCCTTCGACCGCACGGTGCCCGCCTCCACGAGCCGCACCGACGCCCCGTGGCATTCGACGACCCCGTATCCGGTGACGTTGAGACCGGGATCGAACCCGACGACGCGCTGCATGTCCGCGAGGCTTTCCATGCCAAAAGCCTAGCGGCCGCGCCGGAAATGCCCCAAGTCCAGTCCAGATCGCGTTTTTCACCGAGGGCTTCAGCCTGTCATGGCCTGGCGCTGGCCGGTGCGCAGGTGCAAACGACCCGCATTCGGAGCCGGCGGTAGGCATGCTCGAATCCGGTCGTGTTGAGAGTTTCAGTCTCGTGGGTTTTGATCAGGTGCCAATAGTCCTCAACGACTCCCTTCTTCTGCGCGTGCCCACCGACCGTCTCCGCCGAAACTACTGGACTCGATTGAGCGTAGGACAGGCCTCCGTGCCTGTTCCAGACAGGCAGAGACGCCTGTCGTACGCTAACGGGAGGCTTCGGGTGGCCCGTACCCCGGGAGCCGGCGTATGCCGCCAAGCGCAGCCAGGATGGCGAAGCGCAGGCGGCATCCGAGCGAGCGAAGGACAGGATGTCCGTAGCGAGCGTCCGGCGACGGGGTGCGGGTCACCCGAAGCCGGGTTGCCAGGCGGGTCGAGGCCACGCCGGAGGAGAGCACGGCTTCGTGCCGTGAAACTTTTCAATACACCCCGCTGGGCTCGAACCAGCAACCTTCGGTTCCGTAGACCGATGCTCTATCCAATTGAGCTAGGGGTGCGTCTTGTGTCGGAAGAATACCCGAACTGCGTCGGGGTTTCCACCGCACTCGCTACGCCTCGCGTGGCACGAGGAAGCCGTCACCATCCACGTCGAATGCGTCGGCGAGCAGCACCGCCGCCGGGGCGTCGGACGCAGGACTCTGCGGCAGCGTGGCGCCGATCACGAGCGTGCGGGGCTCATCGGCCCCGAGGCCGAGGCCCGGGAGGGGCTCCCGCCCGAGCCGGTCGCGGTCGCCGGCCCGCGGCCAGACGACGACACCGTTGAGCACGCGGCCGACCGTATCTCGCTTGAGTGTGGTCTCGTGATCGGCGGCGGAACGAGCCGGCGGCGTGTTCATCGCCACCAGACCGCGGGCCTCGCACGGCGCGAACGCGACGACCGGCTCCACGCCATGCCGCTCGAGGAACGCCGCCGCGGCCTGCGTTGCCCGCGGCAGATCCGCCAGGTCGTCGATCGGCATGACGACCGCGTCGAGCGCACCTCGCAGCGGGGGCAGGGGATCGTCGTCGCTTGCCGGCAGCATCGCCACCGCGGCGACCTGGTCGATCCGCGCGAGCCAGATCGAGATCTTCTCCCGCGCGAGCACCCCGCCGAGCTCGCGCGAGGAGACGTGCCGCCCGTCGACGAGCCGCGCCTCGATCCCCAGCAATCGGCCCGCGTGGGTGCCGAGCGAATCGTGGAGCGGGTCGCCGGACGCGAGCGATGCGAGCATCCGATCGCCGCGCCGCACGAGGCAGGCGCCGTCGAAGGCCTCGGCCGTGGCGGCAAACGCTGCCCAGTCACCGTCGGTCGGGCCGTCGCGCCATGCCGCTCGCATCCGGTTGCGCACGCTCGTCGCCGTCAGCTCCTGCAGGGCGAGCCGCGCGTCGTTGGGATGCGCACCAACCGGCAGGGCGGGGCCGAAGCGGAGCGTCAGCGGACGTCGGAAGCCCGCCAGGCCGCCGCCGAAAAGGAGCCGCGGCCACTTCGTGAAATAGCGGCCCTCGGAAAACGAAAGCAGGCTGCCCCACATGCCGTCGATGTGCAACGGCACGATTGGCGCCTCGACCCGGTCGAGCAGCCACTCGAGCCCCCGTTTGAAGCCCAGGATCTGGCCAGTCCGCGAGATGCCTCCTTCGCAGAAGATCCCGATGACGTCGCCGTCGGCGAGCCCCGACTGAATCGTCTTGAGCGCCTGGCCGATCGATTTGGGCCGCGGGTCGAACAGGATGAATCGCCATTGGTCGGCGAGCATCCGCAGGAATGCGCCGCGGATGTTGGGGCCGTAGACGACCATCCGCACCGGCCGCGGGCTGGCCAGCACGACGATGAATCCATCGAGCCACGAGAGGTGATTGGCCACGATGACGGCCGGGCCGGTGGCGGGGAGGCATTCCTCGCCGCGCACCCGGAAGCGGTAGAGCGTGTGCACGATCGCGGAGACGAGCGTCCGCAGCGAAGCCCTCGGAGCCGCGTAGATGGCGACGGCCGCCGCCCCGAGCGAGAGCAGGCCGAAAATGCCGAAGATGCCTCGGGCGGAGAGAAGCGGTCTGGCCGCCTCGCCGATGGGGCTGCGGATCGCGCCGTAGAGCGTCGAGGCGGCGAACATGCCGGCAAACGTGAGCAGGTTCGTCGCGGCCAGGAGGGCGCCGCGGCGGGCCGCCGGGCTCCGTTCCTGAAACGCGGCCTCGAGCGGCACGTCGAACATGCCGGCACCGACACCGAGCACGAGCAAGGCCGCCGCCGCCGACCACCAGGCGAAGGCGGTGCCTTCGCCGAAGATCGTCGGCGAAGCGAGGGCGAGGAAGAACGAGGCGGCCGCCATCAGACCGCCGCCGGCCGGCACGAGCCCGAGGTTCACGCCGCGGCCCGAAAGTTTTCCGGCCAGCAGGCTGCCGAGGCCGATGCCGCTCACCAGCGCGAGCAGGAGCGGCACGATCTGCCCCTGCGACGTGGCCCCGGCCTCGGTCGCATACTGATCGACATTGAGCTGGGCGACGGCCCCGAGCGCCCAGAAGAACACGATGCCCGCGGCCGCCGCCGCGAGCTCGCGCGACTGAAACAGCTCGACGAGATCGTCCTTCGTGCGGGCGAGCGCATTCCACGGGGCGGGCGCCGCGGGGTCGGCCGCGGGCCGCGGCACGAGCCAGAGCGCTGCCAGCCACCCGGCCGCCGCGAGGCCGACGAGCACGACGGCCGCCGGCACGGCGTGGGCCCAGAGCGGGGCGGAGTGAAGGTCGTCGGGGCCGGGCACGGGCGTGCCGTCCGCCAGCCAGTTGCCCCCCGCCATGCCGACGAGCGTGGCGGCGAGCGTGGCCATCGCGAAGAGCCCGTTGGCGTTCGAGAGCCGGTTGGCCGGCACGCTCTCGGGGATCGTGCCGATCACGCTCGGTGCGAGGAGCGCCGCCTGGCAGCCGATCACCACCACGCTCGCCAACAAGAGCCAGAGTCCGCCGGGCAGACCGAGGTATGTTCCCCCCGAGCGCACACCCCACGCGACCGCCGTAGCGGCCGCCGCCGCGATGACGATCTCGGCGAACTTGCACCACACGATCACCGACCGCTTCGGATGGCGGTCGGCGAGATAGCCCGCCAGCCAGGCCAGCGCCACGAAGGGCAGCACGAACCCCGCCGTGCCGATCGTCAGCACGAGCCAGACCTGCGACTCGGCGACCGCCTTCTTGCCGAGGCCGATCGCCAGCCACCGCAAGACATTGTCATTGACGACCGTCAGCACACGCAGCACGACGAGCGGCAGGAATCCGCCGGAGATTTGTTCCAAAGTGTCGCCTCGCAGTCCCGATCAGCCACGTTCGTGGAAACCACGAAAAACGGCCGCACATGCCCGCCAAGACGACGCGACCCACCCAGCTTCCGGGGTGGCCTGGTCGACTTTGACGCCCGTTTGCAGGCCCATTTTTTCGAGCGTATTCTCCATGGATCACACGCGTGGGAACAAGTCCGTTTCGGTCCGATCCTTTTTCAAGCGAATGGAAGCCATGCCTCCTTTCAGTCTCTGCGGCCGTCTCGGCCGGGTTTTTGCCGCTGCGTCGCTCACCGCCGTCTGCTGCGTCTCGGCGCAGGTCGCCGAGGCGCAGGTCGTCGTCTATCGCCCGGTGGTGCCGATGTTCGCGCCGGCCGCGGGCCCGTATGTCGCCAACTACACTCCCGCCGGCAACTACGCCGCCGTGACGGCCTTCACGCCCGCAGTCGTCCAGACCGTGGCCATGCCGGTGGTCGCCGGGCCGGTCGTGGCGTCGGTGCCGGTGAGCTCGGTCCCCGTGACCAGTTATTATGCACCGGCCGTCGCCGCCCCGACCTACATCGAGCCCACCTACGCCGCGCCGGCAGCAATGACCTCCTACTACGCGCCGACGGCGGTCGCCACCACCGCCTCCTATGCGCCCGCCCCGGTCAGCGCGGCCGTCGTGGAGCCCGCCGTCGTCGCGACGCCGGTCACCACGTACTACGCTCCCGCGGCCGTCGCTGTGCCGCTCTATCGCCGCGGACTCTTCGGCGGCCTGAGGCCCGTGCGGGCGGCGTACTACCCCTACTATTGATCGCTCGCGCCGATCGATTCTGCGCCACGCCCGTGGACGGCGGTCATTTCTTGACCCCCTCGCGCCACCCCCTATAGTACCGGAATTCAAAGTGATTCCGGCGATCAGCGCGGTGATCGGTCCAACGAAGGGCGCGGATGACGCGGACGGTCAACATAATCGGCGCCGGTCCTGGCGGACTGGCCTCCGCGATGCTCCTCGCCAAGGCCGGCTTGAGAGTCCGCGTGCTTGAGCGGCTCCCCGTGCCGGGCGGCCGCACGAGCACGATCGAGACGCCGGAGGGATTCCGGTTCGATCTCGGACCGACGTTCTTCCTCTATCCGCGGGTGCTCGATGACATCTTCTCGGCCTGCGGCTTTGACCTGCGGCGCGAAGTGGAGATGGCGCGGCTCGACCCGCAATACCGGCTCGTCTTCGGCGCCGGCGGCGAACTGCTTGCCACACCCGACGTCGCGCGGATGGAGGCCGAGGTCTCGAAGCTCTCGCCGGCCGACCGCGGCGCCTTCACCCGGTTCATGCACGACAACCGGGAGAAGTTCGCCCGGTTCGCGCCGTTCTTGGAGCAGCCCTTCGACAGCTGGCGCGACCTGGCCAACCCCGACCTCCTCAAATTGCTGCCGCTCTTGAAGCCCTGGAAGAGCCTCGGCACGGAACTGGGCAGCTACTTCCAAGACGAGCGGATCCGCCTGGCGTTCACGTTTCAGTCAAAGTATCTCGGCATGTCGCCGTTTCGCTGCCCGAGCCTGTTTTCGATCCTTTCGTTCCTCGAATACGAACACGGCGTCTACCATCCGATCGGCGGGTGCGGCGCGGTCTCCACGGCGATGGCCAGGATCGCCGAGGAGATGGGCGTCGAGATCCATTACGGCGAGCCGGTCGAGTCACTGCGGTTCGACGGGCGGCGGGTGGCGGCGGTTCGCACGACGGCCCGCGAATACGAGTCGGACGCGACCGTCTTCAACGCCGACTTCGCCCGCAGCATGACGCGGCTGGTGCCGGACCACCTGCGGCGGCGGTGGAGCGATCGGAAGATCGCCTCGAAGCGATTCTCCTGCTCCACGTTCATGCTCTACCTGGGCATCGAGGGCCGGTATGACGACGTCTCGCACCACACGATCTACCTCTCCGAGAACTACCGCGAAAACCTGGCCGACATCGAGACGCGGCACGTGCTCGGCCGCGATCCGTCGATGTACGTGCAAAACGCCTCCGTGACCGATCCGACGCTCGCGCCGCCCGGCATGAGCACGCTCTACCTGCTGATCCCGGTCACGCACCGCCACCCGAATGTCGACTGGCGCCGCGAGGCGGCCCGCTACCGCGACGTGGCGCTCGACCAGGTCGAACGGATCGGCATCCATGGCATCCGCAGCCGCATCCGCTACGAAAAGATGATCACGCCCGACGACTGGCAGGACGAGTACGAGATCTACCGCGGCGCCACGTTCAACCTCTCGCACGACCTCGGCCAGATGCTCCACATGCGGCCGCACAATCGCTTCGAGGATCTCGACGGCGTCTACCTCGTGGGCGGCGGCACGCATCCTGGCAGCGGACTGCCGGTCATCTATTCGTCGGCCAGGATCACCTCCGACCTGCTGCTCGAAGACCTCGGCATCGCCGCTCCCGGCAGCCCGCCCCGCGATGAACCGGCGGCCGATCGCGCCCGCAGAGCCCCCCGCAATCAACGCCCCGAAACCGCACCAACCGTCGCAGGAACGCAATCATGATCAAGGCACGTGAAGAGAACAGGGTGGTCGTGATCGGCGGAGGACTCGGCGGCTTGGCCGCGGCCTGCACGCTCGCGGCCCGTGGCTATGCCGTGACGCTCTGCGAGCGGAATGCATGGGTGGGAGGCAAGGCGGCCGTCCTCGCGGAGCAGGGCTTCCGCTTCGACATGGGGCCGACGATCCTCACGATCCCCGGCGTGCTCAAGCGGATCTACGCCGAGGCGGGCCGCGAACTCGAGACCGCACTCGATCTCGTCCCGCTCGACCCCCAGTGGCGCAACTTCTTCACCGACGGCACGACGCTCGACCTCGTCGCCGACGTGGCCACGATGCGGGCCTCGCTGGATGCCTACGCCCCCGGCACCGGATCCGGCGACGGCTACGCGCGGTTCATGTCGCTTGCCAAGCGGCTCCATCGCCTCTCCGACGAGTTTTTCTTCTGGCGGAGCGTGGGGGGCATGAAAGACATGTTCGACCCGCGCCGCAGCATGACGCTCTCGGTCGTCAAGGAAGTGATGGGGATGCGTCCCGGCCATACCGTGGCCGGCACCGTGCGGTCGTTCGTGCCCGACGAGCGGGCGGCGCAGATGCTCGACCACTTCACGCAGTATGTCGGCAGCGCCCCCGACGCCTCGCCGGCGGTGCTCTGCGGCATCGCCCACATGCAGTCGAACGACGGCGTCTGGTATCCGCGGGGCGGCACCGGCGCCGTGCCGCGGGCGCTGTCGAGCCTGGCGATCGACCTCGGCGTCGACATCCGCACGCGGACGGCAGTACGGCGGATCGTCGTCGAGGGGGGCCGGGTGCGGGGCATCGAGACGGAGCAGGGGGCCTTCATCCCGGCAGCCGCGGTAGTGAGCAACTCCGACAGCGTCCGCACCCACCGCGAGCTGGTCGATGGCACGCCGCGCGGGAAATTTCTGGCCCGACGGAAATACGAGCCCGCCTGCTCGGGCGTCGTGCTCTACCTCGGCCTCGACAAGCGCTACGAGCAGCTCATCCACCACAACTTCGTCTTCTCGGAGGATCCGCACGAGGAGTTCGAAGCGATCTACCGTCGCGGCGAGCCGGCTCACGATCCCACCTGCTATGTGTGCGCCCCGGCCGTCACGGAGCCCGAGGTGGCGCCCCCTGGCGGCGAGGCGCTCTACGTGTTGGTGCACACGCCCTACCTGCGGCCCCACCACGACTGGTCGAAGATGTTCGCCCCTTACCGTCGCCGGATCATCGAGAAGCTCGAGCGGACGGCGGGCATGAAGGACCTCGAGAAGCACATCGTCTTCGAGCGGGCGCTCACGCCGCAGGACATCAACGACCGCTACCACGTGCTCGACGGAGCGATCTACGGCCTGGCGAGCCACGGCCGCTTCCTCGGCGCCTTCAAGCCGGCCAACCGGTCGCCCGACATCGAGGGCCTCTACCTCGCCGGCGGCTCGGCGCACCCGGGGCCCGGGATGCCGATGGTGCTGATGTCGGGCTGGATCGCGGCCGATTGCGTCGATCAGGACAAGCTCGTCGAGCCGTGCGATGCCCGGCCGGCCGCCTGCGCCGTGTGACCACTCCATGCCGGACATCCCGCACGAGCACGACCTGCCGCCGTTCTCGCGCCGGCTGAACGGCTGGTTCATGTTCTACGTGCGGCGGTATCTCCGCCGGCACTTCCACGCCCTGCGGCTTCTCGCGACCGAGCCGCCGCGCCCCGACCATCCCGACCTCGGCCGGGAGCCGGTGATCATCTACACGAACCATCCCAGCTGGTGGGATCCGCTGACACTGCTCTCGATCGGCGAGATCCTCTATCCCGACCGGCTCAGCTATGGACCGATCGATTCGCGGGCGCTCGGCAAATACAAGTTCATGGAGCGGATCGGGTTCATCGGCATCGAGATGGGCACGTGGCGCGGGGCGGCCCGATTCCTACGGATGGCCCGCGCCGCCGGCAGGCGGGCCGACGTGATCTTCTGGGTCACCTCGCAGGGCGAGTTCGCCGATCCGCGGCAGCGGCCGGTGCAGATTCGACCGGGCATCGGCCACGCGGTGGCCGGCGCCACGCGCGGCCTCATCGTGCCGATGGCCGTCGAGTATCCATTTTGGAACGAGCGCTTGCCCGAGGCGCTCGCGGCCTTCGGCCCCGCCTTCCGCATCGCCGAGGCGCCGGATCGCACCGCCGACGAATGGACGGCGCTGCTGTCCCAGGCGCTCGAGGAGACGCAGGACCGGCTGGCGGCCGCGGTGCTCGCCCGGAAACCGGCGGCGTTTCGCACGCTCTTGCGGGGCCGAGTGGGCGTCGGCGGCGTCTACGATCTCATCCGCCGCGTGGGCGGCGCCCTGCGCGGCGAATCCTTCGATGTCTCGCACGGAGGTCGTGAATCCACGTGACGCCGCTCTTGATCGGCACGCTCGCGGCCGCGTCGGCGGCGCTCGCCGCGTTGCCGGCCCTGCTCACGATCGCCAACCTGCGGGTCTTTGGCCGGGCCCCCGAGCCGCGTGAGGCGAGGGGGTCGGCGGACGCTCGAGGAGCATTGGGCCGCCGCGGCCCACGCGACGAGACTTCTGCCGACCCCGAGCCGGCACTCCACCGAGAAGAGCACCGCCCGCGTGTTTCCGTTCTCGTGCCCGCCCGCAACGAGGCGGCCTCGATCGAGCGGCTCATCCGCGACGTGCTTGCGAGCGAAGGCATCGATCTCGAGCTCGTGATCCTCGACGACGATTCGACCGACGGCACCGGGGCGATCGTCGAGCGGCTCGCCCGCGAGGATCCGCGGGTTCGGCTCGTCGCCGGGAAGACCCTGCCCGCCGGCTGGTGCGGCAAGCAGCACGCTTGCTGGCAGCTCGCCGCGGCGGCGCGGCGCGAGATCCTCGTCTTCCTCGACACCGACGTCTCGCTTGCCGCCGATGCTCTTGCCAGGAGCGTCGCGTTCCTGGAGCAATCGGGGGCGGCGCTCGTGAGCGGTTTTCCGCTCCAGAAGACGGGCAGCTTCCTCGAATGGCTGCTCCTGCCGCTGATCCATTTCGTGCTGCTCGGCTTCCTGCCGCTGGCCCGCAGCCGCACCGACAACTCACCCGGCATGGCGGCCGGCTGCGGCCAGCTCTTCATCACGCGCAAGGCCGATTACGTCCGCGCCGGCGGCCACGCCGCGATCCGCGGCTCGCTCCACGACGGCGTGAAGCTGCCGAGGACCTATCGCCGCGCCGGCCTCCGCACCGACATCTTCGACGCCACCGATCTCGCCACCTGCCGGATGTATACCCGCAGCCTCGACGTCTGGAAGGGGCTGGCGAAGAACGCCACCGAGGGGATCGGCGCGCCGGCCACGATCGTGCCCTTCACGCTCCTGCTCGCCGGTGGGCAGATCCTGCCCTTCGCGCTCGTCGGCCTCGGGCTCGCCAGCGGGTGGCGGGGCTGGACTGCATGGGCGGTCGCCGCCGTCTGCGTGGCGGTTCTGCTCGCCTGGCTGCCGAGGGTTCTCGCCGCCGCCCGCTTCGGCCAGAGCCTCTCGAGCGCGGTCTTCCACCCGCTCGGCATCCTCGCCTTTCTCGCGATCCAGTGGTTCGCGCTCGCACGCCGGCTGCTCGGCCTGAAAACCTCGTGGCGCGGCCGGTCCCTCGCACCGCAGTAGCGGCTACGGCCGTCGGCAGGCGAGGTCGCGGGCGCGGGTGACGTTGGCGATTGCCTGCTCGACCGTCGGCGCCAGCGCCGTCAGATGGCCCATCTTGCGGCCGGACCGTGGATCCGATTTGCCGTAGAGCAGCAGGCTCACGCCGGGCACCGTGAGCGCGGCATGCCAGTCGGGCTCGCCGTTGGCCCAGCAATCGCCGAGCAGGTTTGCCATCGCGGCCGGCGAGTGCTGCCTGGTCGAGCCGAGCGGCAGGCCGCAGACGGCGCGGACCTGCTGTTCGAACTGCGAGGTTTCGCAGGCCTCGATCGTGAGGTGGCCCGAGTTGTGGGGGCGGGGGGCGATCTCGTTGACGAGCACGCGGCCGTCGCGGGTGACGAAAAACTCGACGCAGGCCACGCCGACGACTTCCAGCTGCTCGAGGATCCGCGAGGCGATGTCACGGGCCGACGCAATCACCGTGGCGGGCAACCCGGCGGGCGTCGAGGAGACGTCGAGGATGTGGTTTGCGTGGGCGTTGCGGGAGGGCTCGTAGACGGCCGTCGCACCGTCGAGGCCGCGGGCAGCGACGACGGAGATCTCGCAGTCGTAGTCGATCCAGCCTTCGAGCACGCAGACCTCGGGGCCGAGTGCATCCCAGGCGGCGTCGATGCCGTCGGCTCGTTCGATCTTCCGCTGCCCCTTGCCGTCGTATCCGAAGGCCGCGGTCTTGAGCACGGCCGGCAGGCCGAGGGCGGCGACCGCCGCATGCAGATCCTCACGCGACCGCACGATCCTGTGCGGCGCGCATGCGAAGCCATGGTCGGTGAGAAACGCCTTCTCGCGGGCCCGGTCCTGCGTCGTCCAGAGCACCTCGGGCGTGGGCCGTACGGGCACGACACGCTGCATCGCGCGGGCGGCCTCCACCGGCACGTTTTCGAATTCGAACGTGAGCGCGTCGAGCGACCGCGCGATCCGCTCGAGCGTCCGCGCATCGTCGAAGCCGCCCACGTGGACGCGGTCGGCATGATGCGCCGCCGGGCAATCCTCGGTGTCGGAGATCGCCTCGACCCGGTAGCCCATCCGCTTCGCGGCCATCGCAAACATCGCACCCAGCTGGCCGCCCCCCATCACGCCGAGCACGGCGCCGGGGAGGATCGCGCCGGATGGCAGGGGAGTGGCCGCCGCAGCCTGCGGCGTCACTTTTCCGACGGGCGATCGGACCATTCGGGGCCTTCCGTTTCCAGCCGTTCCTTCAGCACCCGCTCGGTCTGGGCCACGCGGTAGGCGAGCAGTTTGCCGCGCAGCGCCGCATCTTCAAGCGCGAGCACGGCCACCGCGAGGAGCGCGGCATTGGCTGCGCCGGCAGGGCCGATCGCGAGCGTGCCGACCGGCACTCCCGCCGGCATCTGCACGATCGAGAGGAGCGAGTCGACGCCCCGGAGCATCGAGCTTTCCACGGGCACGCCGAACACCGGCAGGTGGGTCTGCGCGGCGACCATGCCGGGGAGGTGGGCGGCGCCGCCGGCGCCCGCGATGATCACCTTCAGGCCGCGGTCGACGGCGGTGCGGGCGTAGTCGGCGAGCTTGCCGGGCGTGCGATGCGCCGAAACGACCTCGCACTCGTGCGCGACGCCGAATTGCTCGAGGATCTCCGCCGCGCGGGCGAGCGTGGCCCAGTCGGAGCGGCTCCCCATGATGATGCCAACCTGCGGGGGATTCGCTTTCGCCACGACGCGCCTTTCGCTGGTGCCGGAAGGGGAAGCTGCCATCTTGCTCTCGACCCTGCGGCGTTGCAACCTTGTGCCATGCCACGCCCGCTCCCCGACATTCTGCCGATCCGCTGGCCCGCCGGGACGGCCGCCCCGCCCCCCGACACCGAGGCGGCGCTCGACCGGGCGGCCCGGCTCCTCGTCGAGGGCGGGCTCGTCGCGATCCCGACGGAGACGGTCTACGGCCTCGCGGCCCGCGCCGACGCTCCCGAGGCGGTCGGGCGGATCTTCGCGGCGAAGGGGCGTCCGCAGACGAACCCGCTGATCGTGCACGTGGCCGACGAGGCAATGGCCCGCCGCCTCGCTTCCGCCTGGCCCGACACGGCGGCCCGGATCACCGCGCAGCTCTGGCCCGGCCCCGTGACCGTCGTCGTGCCGCGCGGGGAAACCATCCCCGACGAGGTGACGGCCGGCGGCGACACCGTGGCGCTTCGTTGCCCCGAGCACCCGCTCACTCGACGGCTGATCGAGAAGGCGGGCGTGCCGCTGGCGGCGCCGAGCGCCAATCGTTCGCTCGCGGTCTCGCCCACCACCGCCGCCCACGTGCTCGAGAGCCTCGGCAACCGCATCGATCTTATTTTAGACGGCGGCCCCTGCAGCCGCGGCATCGAATCGACGGTCGTCGACTGCTCGGCATCCCCGCCGCGGATCCTGCGGCCCGGCCCCGTCGGCCACGAGCAGCTCGAGGCCATTCTCGGCGCGCCACCGGCCATCGCGACCGAACCATCGGGCGACGCATCGGCGAGCGTCGCCCGGTCTCCCGGCATGATGGCCCGCCACTACGCGCCGAAGACGCCGCTGGTCTTGGCGAGTGATGCCGCGGCGCGAGTCGCCGAGCTGCTCGCCTCCGGCAAGCGGGTGGGCTGGCTCACGCGCGCCGCGGAAATCCCGGAAACCCGTCGGCTCGCGGCCTCAAAGGATCTGCTCGTGATTCCGATGCCCGACGACCCCGACGCCTTCGCCGCACGGCTCTATGCCACGCTGCACGCACTGGATAAACGGGAGCTCGCCACGATCGTCGTCGACGAGCCTCCCCCCGGCGACGCCTGGCGTGCCGTCCGCGACCGCCTCACCCGTGCCGCCACAAAGTAAACCGCTTGCGTCACGCCGCCGGCGCGAGGATCTCCCTGAGGGCGCCGGTGAGCTCGGGATACTGAAACACGAAGCCCGTGTCGAGCGCCGCCTTCGGGATCACCCGCTGCGAGGCGAAGAGCACCTGCGCGAATTCGCCGAAGGCGAGCCGCAGGCCGAGGTAAGGCGCCGGCATGAAAGCGGGCCGATGGAGCTGACGGCCGAGCGCCTTCGTGAATTCGCTGTTGCGAACCGGATTGGGCGCGACCGCATTCATCGCGCCGCTGAGCGAGGAATGTTCGGCGGCGTGCACGTAGAGCCGCGCAAGGTCCGCGACGTGGATCCACGGCATCCATTGCTTGCCGCTGCCGAGCGGGCCGCCGGCACCGAGTTTGAACGGGAGGAGCATCTTGCCGAGCGCGCCGCCACCGGCGCCGAGCACGATGCCCGTGCGGGCCGTGACGACCCGCACACCCAGCTGCTCGGCGGCGAGTGCCTCCCGCTCCCAGTCGATGCAGACCTGCGCGAGGAAATCGTTCGCCGGCGGCGCGGCCTCGGTCAGTTCCTCGTCGCCGCGGTTGCCGTAGTAGCCGACGGCCGAGGCGGAGACGAGCACCTTCGGCTTCACGGCGGCCTGCGCGATGCCCTGCACGAGGTGGCGGGTGCCGATGACGCGGCTGTCGCGGATCCGCGCCTTCTGCGCTGCCGTCCACCGTCCTTCGGCGACCGATTCGCCAGCCAGGTGAAACACGGCATCCACGCCGACGAACGCCTCCGGCGGGGGCGGGCCCTGCATTGGATCCCAGCGGATGATGCGGCCGGCGAGATGGCCGATTCGGCCGCGGGCCCGGTCGGGATCGCGCGAGAGCGCCACCGGCTGATCGAGCAGCCTGAGCAGCCGCGGACCTACGAAACCCGTCGCGCCGGTAACCAAGACCTTCATCGTCGCTCCCTTTCGATATGGCTGGTGAAGACCCGGAAGTATAAACAGGTGAATCGATTCCGGCTTCTTTCCCTCCGCTCCTCGACTCCCCACCTTGTATTCCCGTCGGCCAGGCACGCCCCGCCACTTGTTCAGCGTTCTGCCGCGAGGTGGACTGCGTCGCGATCTCTGGGTCTCGACGGCCGACGCGGCCGCCTTCAGCGTCATGGTGGGCTGCGGCGAAACCTATCTTCCGGCGTTTGCCCTGGCGCTGGGGATGGGGCCGGTGGCGGCCGGCCTCGTCGCGAGCGTGCCGGTGCTCGCGGGTGCGGTCATGCAGCTCGTCACACCGCTCGGCGTGGCCCGGCTTGGCAGCAATCGCAGTTGGGTGATCGCCTGCACAGCGGTGCAGGCGCTCAGTTTCTTGCCCTTCATCTTCTTTTGCATCCGCGGCCACGCGCGGCTCTGGGAGCTGCTCGTGGCGGCGAGCGTCTACTGGGCGGCCGGCATGGCGGGCGCGCCGGCCTGGAACAGTTGGATGGGAACGCTCGTTCCCGAGAAGATGCGGACTGCCTATTTCGCACAGCGCAACAGGCTCGGGCAGTTCGGCGTCTTCATCGGCTTCATGGCCGGTGGCGCGATCCTGCAATATGGCGAGCAACGCGGAGCGACGCTCGTCGCGTTTGCGGTGCTCTTCGCCGCGGCCGGCATCTGCCGGCTTGTGTCGACCTCGCTGCTCGCGGTCTGTCGGGAGCCGAAGCGGCCGCTGCCTGCCACAGCCAGCGCCGGCGCACCGGTCGCCGGCCCGCTCGCGCGGCTCCGCGCCGCCGTGGCCGCGATGGCCGCCGCACCCTCGGGGGCGCTCGTGGCGTTTGTCTGCAGCTTCGCCTTCGCCTGCCAATGCTCGGGCCCTTACTTCACGCCGTACATGCTGCGCGAGCTGGGTTTCTCCTATGGCGCTTTCGTGATCGTGATCGGCACCAACTTCCTCGGCAAGGCACTGGCGCTGCCGGCGCTCGGCCGGCTCGGCTCGCGGATCGGATCGCTCGGCCTGCTCTGGGTCGGCAGCCTGGCGATCATGCCGCTCGCGCTGCTCTGGCTCCCCTCGTCGAGCGTGCCATACCTCATCGGCGTGCAGATTGTCGCCGGCGGCTGCTGGGCGGCCTACGAACTGGCAGTGGCGATCCTCTTCTTTGACGCGGTGTCCCACGAGGAGCGGACGGGCGTGGTCACGGCCTACAATCTCGGCCTGGCGGTCGCGACCGTGGCCGGCGCGGGCTTTGGTGGCCTGCTGCTGCGAACCCTCGGAGAAGACAGGACGGCCTACTTCGCCGTCTTCGCCGCCTCGAGCCTGCTGCGGCTGGCCACGATCCCGCTGCTGCGCCGCGTGCGGCTGGCACAACACCCGTAGTAGACACCTTCGTCCCGAAGCGGATCTCCCTGCCATCCGTCATCAACGCGCCCAACCCGGCACGGGGCTGCCTGTACCCTCTCGGCGGACGTTCGCTACGGACATCCTGTCCTTCGCTCACTGCATGTCCGCTCGCTTCGGCATCCTGCCTGCGCTCGCTCCCATAGCCCGCGAGAAGGTACAGGCAGCCCCGTGCCTCGCCGATCTCTGAACAACAACGCTGAAGGAGGCTTCGGGTGACCCGTACCCCGCTCGCCGGCGTTGCTGACAAGCGAAGGCAGGATGCCGAGAGCGCAGTCAGCATCGAGTGAGCGAAGGGCATGGATGCCCGTAGCGAACGTCCGGCGACGGGGTACGGGTCAACCGAAGCCGGATTGGGCGCGTTGATACCAGTCGCGCTCGTCAGCCTGACGGAAACCGCGATTCGTGGGCCAGGCTGTCGAGGAACGTGCGGGCCTTGCCGTAGTCGCCGGCGGCGTAATTGCCGACATTTTCCTTGAGCACGTCGATGAACTTCGAGACCGTCCGCTGGATCTCCTGGAAGTCTTCGTATTGCAGGCTGCCGCCGGAGGCCGCGCGGTGGGCGAAGAGCTTGTCGAGCTCGGCGCGATACGGCGCGAAAACGCTGTCCTTGAGCACCATGGGATACTCGATGTGGCCGGTGACGGGATCGAGTTGTGTGGAGGGCAGCCGCGGCGGCGCCTTCATCTTCGCCATGCGGATCGCCTGCTCCTGCGTCACCGGCGGGCCGGCCTCGGCCGTGCGGGCGTCGCGGTTGGTCTTCCGCATCTCGAAGTAGGTCTCGGTCCACCGCATGCGGTTTTGGATTTCCTCCGTCTTTGCGTCCTGCCAGTTCTTGGCGGCCTCGGAGTTTTCGAGGTTCCGGGCACCCTGCGCCCGCATCATCTCCGACATGCCGTAGGCGGCCGCCTGGCCGGCGGTCGATGCGTAGCCGCCGCGATTGAAGCCCATACCCCACTGGGCTGTGGCAGGCGAACCGGCGACCACGATCGCCGCGGCCGCCACACCCGCGATCGCACACGTTTGGAGACCTGCTCGGGGGCGGAAAGATCGCTGGCTGGGCATGCTCAACCTCACGCAAAGATCACGGTTCGGGGAAGTGGGCCGAACGGGAAAACACCCATCGGCAAAAACGTCGAGGAAGTATACTCTCAGAGACCGAATCATTCGAAGGTCAACTCCCCGGTCGTTGGAGCCATTCCATGAGGTCTGCGTCGCTCGTCGTCCCGTTTGCCATGCTGGCGGCCCTGGCAGCCGCGGGCTGTTCCCAGCCGGCAGCAGCGCCCGAACGCCCCGCCGCCGTCCGGCAGCCGGCGGCCGTGGTGGAGCAGGCCGTTGATGAAACGCAGAAGACCGCGAAGCTCGCTGACCTTCGCGCTGCCTTGGCGGCGGCCAAGGATTCCGACGCAAGCGTGCTCGCCCTCGATGCCATCGCCCTCCTGGGGCCCAACGCGCAGGCCGCGATCGACGACCTCGTCAAGGCGACGACCTCCGAAGATGCGCGGGTCCGCTGGCACGCCGCCCGCGCCATTGGCCTCGTCGGTGAGGAGGCGATCGCGCAATTGCCCGTCCTCGCCGGGCTCCTCGGCGACTCCGACCCGATCGTCGTCGCCCAGGCGGCGGCCGCCATCGGCCTCATTCGCAAAGATGACGAACGCACCGAGACGCCGCCCAAGGATACGGCCCTCTATGAGTCGGTCTTCGTTCCGCTGTCGAAGACAGCCCTTCACCCGGATCCGCGGGCTCGCCGGGCCTCGATCCGCGCGCTGAAGGTTCTCGCTCCTTCCCCTGAGAAGCTCCTGCCCATCTTCAGCCAGCAGATCGCCGACAGTGATCCTTCGGTCGTGCTCCCGGCGCTGCACACGCTCGCCGACATGGGCAAAGACGCCGTGCCCGTCCTCCTTGAGGCACTCAAGAAGGAGAAGTCCCGGTATTGGGCGAGCGTTGCAATCGCCGAAATCGGGCCGGCAGCCGCTCCCGCGGTCGAACCGCTGGCGGCGCTCGCCAGCAAGGGGGAGATCGACGAGCGGCTGCAGGCGATCCTCGCGCTGGCCTCGATCGGCGAGCCGGCGAAGGCCGCTGGCCCGGCGCTCCTCGAGGCTCTCGGCTGCAACGAGGAGATGCTCCAGTTCGCGGCGGCATTCGCGCTCGGCAAACTGCGGGTGGCCGAGGCCGACGCGCCGCTCAAGAAGACGGCGGGCAGCACGAACGAGTTTCTCGCCTCGGTGGCCGCCTGGGCGCGGGCGCAGATCAATCCCGCCGACAAGGAGGTTGTCGCCGATGCGGCGTCGCGGCTCGAAAAACTGCTCGCGAGCGACAAGGCTTCCGTGCGTTGCACTTCGGTCTCGGGGCTCTCCGATCTTTCCGCCGTACTCGACACGAAGGCGCAAGACGGCCTCGCGCAGTCGTTCGCCGGCCTGATCGCCGATGCCGACCCGGGCGTCGCCGTCGCCGCGGGGGCTGCGCTCGTGCGGCTTGGCGCAACGGCCGTCGCACCGCTGCGAGCAAAACTGGCCGACCCGGCTGCGCGGGTGGTGGCGATGGAAATCCTCGGCGCGATCGGCGGCCCGGCGAAGGCGGCGCTGCCCGACATGGTCAGGGCGCTCTCCGATTCCGACGAGTCGTTTCAGAGCGATGCGGCCGTCGCAATCGCAAGCTTTGGTCCTGACGCGGCCGATGCGGTGCCCAATCTCAGCACACTCCTCGAGACGGCGACGACGGCGCCTGGCACCCGCTACGCCGCCGCCTACGCGCTCGGCCGGATCGGCCCGGCAGCCAGGCCCGCGCTCGAGAAGCTGCGGGAACTCGCCGCCACGGAAGACGAACTGCTGGCCACGGTGGCCGTCTGGGCGGCCCTCAAGATCGACCCGGCCGATAGTTCGCTCTTCGCGTCGGCGGTGCCGCGGCTGCGAAAGGCGTTGCGGTCGGGAGACGAAATCGTCCGTCTCGAGGCGGCCGTGGCGCTCGGCGACATTGGCCCCGACGCGAAGCCGGCCCTGCCGATCCTGGAACTCGTCGCCGAAGACGACCCGCTCTCGTCGGTCCGTGAAGCGGCCGAACAGGCGATCGCCAAGATTTCCGCCGCCAACGCCACCCCCGCCAAGCCATAGCGGCCCGCCCGCGAGCCCGACTAGGTGTAGCGACACTCAGCCCCTCCAGACGGGCAGGCGAGCGGGTCGGCTGAAGCTCGACGAGCGTTAGGAACTTTCGACCTTCTGGGGGTTGAATCGCCGTAGGTCGTCAGCGGAGACTGGCCTGGCCGGCCCGAGGCCGGGAGTTCTATGCGAGGAGACTTCTGCCGCCCGCGAGCCGGGTTCACGATTGGCAAGTTCTGCGGTCGGCGGGGCGTTTTCTCCAGACCGAGGCCCCTGCGAGCCGACGGAAAGGACGCGGGCGGGGTGCCGTCCGATTCCTCCGCGGGGGCTCGTGACGATGGCAAAGCTCGGCGTGTTTCGCAGGCTGTGGCTGACGCGATTCTCGAAGCCCGCCGGCGAGCGGCCGATCTATCGCGTCATTCTCGGGAGCAAGCCGCGCCGGATTCTGGAGCTCGGCCTCGGCACGCTCAAGCGGTCCGAGCGGGTACTGAAGGTGGCCCGTTCGGTCGGCGATGGAGGCCTGCATTACGTAGGCCTCGACCGGTTCGAGGGGCGGCTGCCCTCCGATCCGCCGGGGGTGACCCTGAAGCAGGCGCACCAGCGGCTCCACGCGCTGGCCAAGGTGCAGCTCGTGCCCGGCAACGCCGACGGATCGCTCTCGCGGCTGTGCAACCACCTCGGAGTCTTCGACCTCGTGCTCGTTTCGGCCGACAACGACCAGCGGCACCTCGACCGGAGCTGGTTCTTTATCCAGCGGCTCATAAACGCGCAAACGACGGTGCTCGTCGAAGGGGATGCCGGCGCTTGGAAGCGGATCGAGAAGAGCCGCATCGACGAACTCGCCGCGCGGACGGTGCTCAAGCGGGCGGCGTGACCGCCGAGTGGGCGTGACCGCCGGGAAGCAGGGCCGCCGGTGGAAGGGAGGCTCCGGCGCGGCTACATTGAACAGAGCATTGTCCTCCCTTTCCACGCCCACCTCCCCATGCCCGCCACGCCCCGCACGCTGCTCGAAAAAATCTGGGACGACCACCTCGTCTGTGCCCCCGCCGGAGAGCAGCCGCTGCTCTACATCGACCGTCACCTGGTTCACGAGGTGACGAGCCCGCAGGCCTTCGAAGGGCTGCGACTGGCGGGTCGAAGGGTGCGACGCCCCGAGGCGACCTTCGCCACGCCCGACCACAACGTTCCCACCACCGACCGCCGGCTGCCGATCGCCGACGCCGTGTCGAAGCAGCAGATCGACACGCTGCGGGCGAACTGCCGCGAGTTTGGCGTGAAGCTGTTCGACCTCGGCGATGCCGATCAGGGCATCGTACACGTGATCGGCCCCGAACTCGGCATCACCCAGCCGGGCATGACGATCGTCTGCGGCGACAGCCACACCGCCACCCACGGCGCCTTCGGGGCGCTCGCCTTCGGCATCGGCACGAGCGAGGTGGAGCACGTGCTCGCCACGCAGACCTTGCGACAGTCGAAGCCGCGGTCGTTCGAGGTGCGGGTCAACGGCCGCCTGCACCACGGCATCACTGCCAAGGATCTCGTGCTCTTCCTGATCGGCAAGCTCTCCACGGAGGGCGGCACGGGCTACGTCATCGAATACACCGGCGAATGCATCCGCAGCCTCGGCATGGAGGAGCGGATGACGGTCTGCAACATGTCGATCGAGGCGGGGGCGCGGGCCGGCATGATCGCCCCCGACCAGAAGACGTTCGACTACCTTCGCGGCCGTGACTTCGCGCCGCGCGACTTCGAGGCCGCCGTGGCCCGCTGGGAGCGGCTCCCGAGCGACCCCGGCGCCGTGTTCGACCGCGTCGAGATCTACGAAGCGACCGATGTCGTGCCGCAGGTGACGTGGGGCACGAATCCCGCGCAGGTGGCCGGCATCGACGCGACCGTGCCGGATCCCGCGGCATTCTCCGGCGCCGCCGACCGCGATTCGGCCGCGCGGGCCCTCGACTACATGGGCCTGAAGAGCGGCACGCCGATCACGGCCCTCGCGCTCGACCGCGTCTTCATCGGCTCCTGCACCAACAGCCGGATCGAAGACCTGCGGGCCGCCGCGCGGGTGGCCCAGGGCTACCGCGTGGCTTCGTCGGTGCATGCGATGGTCGTCCCCGGCAGCGGCCGCGTGAAGCGGCAGGCCGAGGCGGAGGGCCTCGACAAGATCTTCCAAGACGCCGGCTTCGAGTGGCGCGAGGCGGGCTGCAGCATGTGCCTCGGGATGAACCCCGACACGCTCTCCCCCGGGCAGCGCTGCGCCTCCACCAGCAATCGGAATTTCGAGGGCCGGCAGGGGAAGGGGGGCCGCACCCATCTGGTGTCGCCGGCGATGGCGGCCGCCGCCGCCGTGAAGGGCCACTTCGTCGACATCCGCGAGTGGCAGTACCGCTAGATCAAGGCATCTTCCATGCAACCGTTCATCTCACATACCGGCGTCGTCGCGGCCCTCGACCGGGCCAACGTCGATACCGATCAGATCATTCCCAAGCAGTTCCTCAAGCGGATCGAGCGGACAGGCTTCGGTCAGTTTCTCTTCTGTGATTGGCGGTTTCTGGCCGACGGCGGGCCGAATCCGGCCTTCGAGCTCAATCGCCCGACGGCGCAGGGCGCGAGCATCCTGCTCGCCCGGCGGAATTTTGGCTGCGGCTCGAGCCGCGAGCATGCTCCGTGGGCGCTCGCCGACTACGGCTTTCGCGTGGTGATCGCGCCGACCTTCGCCGACATCTTCTTCTCCAACTGCTTTCAAAACGGCATGCTGCCGATCCGGCTCGATGAGCAGGATGTCGATGAGCTCTTCCAGCGGGCCGCCGCCGCCGATCGCGCCGGAGAGAGCTACCGTCTCCGCGTGGATCTCGACCGCTGCACCGTCGCTGACGACGCCGGCTTCGAGCGGTCGTTCCAGATCGATCCCTTCCGCCGCACCTGCCTGATGGAAGGGCTCGACAACATCTCGCTCTCGCTCAAGCATGCGGATCGGATCGCGGCATGGGAGGCGGCCCACGGGCTGCCGGCCATCGCCGTCCAGCCGGTCAACTGATCCAATCGGCCGCTCCAGGCTCGTTGCCATGCCGCCATCCCCGCAGCCCGCCTCACCGATGTCGTGGAGGCTCGCGGTCTTCGTGTTCGCCTGCACGGCCGTCACGGGCGCAGCGCCAGCGGGTGAGTCACTTGCGGTCACCACGATCATCGACGACGTTCCAGGTGCCGGCCGACTCGCTGCCCCCGTGAACGGCCAGACGCTCTACGTGCTCGACAGGGACCGGAGCTCGGTCGTGGCCGTCGATCCATTCGAGCCTGCGAAACGAGCCACCGTGATCGATGCGGCCGCGTTTGCAGCCCCCGCTGGCGGGCCCACCGCGCGGCCCTTGGCCATCGGCTGCATCGACTCGAACACGCTCGCGGTGGTCTGCCGCGCCGGCGAGTCGTGGTCGGTGCGCACGTTCAACCGCCTCGCGTCACCGCGGGCGGCGGCCGATGGCACCGCCACCCAGTCGGCCTCCGCGCTGCAGACGCATCCGCTCGGGGCATCTGCGGCGGGCTCACCGGGCGACGGCGCGGCGGTCGACATCGTCGTCAGCCCGTCGCGGGAGTGGCTCACCGTGATCGGTCTGCCGGCCCCCTTGCCGCCAGTCGTGCGGGCACCGATCGCCGGGGCCCGCAGCGAGCCCTTTTCGGAGCGCCGTTGCCCGCGACTGCCGGCCGGGCAAAGGCCCACCGCTGCGACCGTGAGCCTGGCCGACGAATGGGTGCTCTTCGTTCCCGAGACCACCGGCGACTCGCGCCGCGTCTTCCTGTCGTTCTACGCCAACACCGGTTCTCAGCGGCTCCTCCATCTCGACAGCGGCCTCGCCGACATCCGCGACGCCGCCTGCTGCCGCGGTTCCGGCACGCTCTGGGTCGTCGGCGGTGGCGGCTCGGCGGATCGCCCGACCGGCCTCTGGCGGCTCGACGCCGCCCTCGAACACGGCCGACAGGCGGCGCGTCCGGTCTGCGTCGCCCGGCTCGACAATCCGCTCGCGGTCGCCTGCCTTTCCGACCGCGCGATCGCGGTCACCGTCGGCGGCCCGCCCCGCCGGGTCGTGCTGGTCAATCCGCAGGGCGGCGCCACGTCTCCCTGAACCCCGCACAGGAGCCTTGCCCCATGGCCACGACGCGTCGCGAGAAGATCGAGAGCATGCTGAAGGACGAGCCTGACGACATCTTCCTGCGCTACAGCCTCGCCCTCGAGATGGAGGCGGCCGAGGAATGGGAGGAGAGCCTCGAGATCCTCGAATCGCTCGCCCGCGGCACGCCCCCCTACGTGCCCGCCTTCCACATGGCGGCCCGACAGCTCGTCGGCCGCGACCGCATCGACGAGGCCCGCCGCGCCCTCCGCGAGGGCATCGAGGAGGCGCGTCGGCAGGGCAACACGCACGCCGCAGGCGAGATGTCCGAATTGCTGATGAGCTTGGGCGCTGCCGGCGAGGAGTGACGTGGATTCGCTGTCTGAGGAAGCGTTCTACGGGACTGCACCCCGATGGCTCGCCAATTCGAGAGACGGAGGCGAGGGGATCGGCTGAAGCTCGACGAGCGTTAGGAACTTTCGACCTTCTGAGGAATGCAGCTCCGTAGGTCGTGAAAGGAGAAAGTTTCTCCGCGAGGAGACTTCTGCCGTCCCCGAGCCGGTGATCTACGCAGGACGAGCCAACTGAGCCACCGATCCGCTTCCGGAGGGAGCGGTCTACTGGAGGGAGCGACTTACAGGCAGGGGGCGGGCTCGGCGGATTCGGCGCCGCGCGTGATCACGAAGCCAAGGTCTTCGATCATCTTGTAATCGGCCTCGGGGAGCTGGCCCTTCGTCGTCAGGTAGTCGCCCACGAACATCGAGTTGGCGGCGTAGAGGCCGAGGGCCTGGAGGCTGCCGAGGTGGATCTCGCGGCCGCCGGCGATGCGGATTTCCGCGGCGGGGTTCGTGAGCCGCATCATCGCCAGGCCCCGCAGGCAATCGCGCGGCGTGAGGCGGCTCGATCCCTCGAGCGGCGTGCCGTCGATCGAGTTGAGGAAGTTGAGCGGGATCGACTCGACGGAGAGCGCCCGCAATTCGAGCGCCATGTCGATCAGGTCGTCGTGGCTCTCCCCCATACCCATGATGCCGCCGCTGCAGAGCTGCAGGCCGGCGGACCGGCAGGCGGCCAGCGTGGCGACGCGGTCGGCGTAGGTGTGGGTCGAGCAGATCGCCCGGTAGAAACGCTCGCTCGTGTTGAGATTGTGGTTGACCTTGTCCACCCCCGCGTCGGCGAGCCGCTGCGCCTGTTCCGGGGTGAGCAGGCCGAGGCAGGCGCAGATGTTGAGGTCGTATTGCCGCTTGATCTCCGGCACGATCTGGCAGACGAAATCCATCTCCCGCTCCGAAGGGCCGCGGGCCGAGATCACGATGCAGAAGGTCTTCGACTGCCGCTCGGCGGCGAGCTTCGCCGCTTCGAGCAGCTTTGGTGCGGAGAGGAGGTTGTAGCGGGGGATCTCCGCTTCCGAGACCTTCGACTGCGAGCAATAGCCGCAGTCCTCGGGGCAGAGCCCGCTCTTGGCGTTCATGAGGAAGAAGAGCTGCACCGTGTTGCCGAAGTGATGGTGCCGCACTCGCCAGGCCGCGTTCAACAGGTCGAGCATCTCGACGTCGGGGGATTCGAGGATCGCCCGTGCCTCGTCGCGATCGACACAACCACCGGCCAAGACGCGATCGGCCAGGGCCTGCCAGCGTGACGGTGATCCGGGTGCCGACACCGCGGCGGAGGAACAGGGTGCGATCGACATACGGCTCGTCTCAAAACGGGTGGGATGGGGAATCCGGGAGCTCCGGTAGGCCGGAAATGTACCAGACGCCCGAAACTTCGGCATCCGAAAAACCGATACATCCGGCAGGAACATACGACCTTCCAGGATCTGTTGCCATGCTCCGCACCGCTTCCATGCAGGCCCTTCTGATCGCCGTCCTCGCGGCCTTGGCGAGCTTCTGCGCCCTCAAGGCGTCTGCCGGCCAGCCCGCGGCCCCGCGCCGCTATTCGATCGTCGCCCAGTCGAGCAAGGCGACCGCCGCCACCGGCCGCCGCCCGCTCTCGCAGCGCATCGCCGCGTCGAACCTACCACTCTTGATCCCGATTCGCGAGGGCTGCAACGAGCACGGGTGCCCGACGCCTGGTTCGGCCACGCCACTCGTGAAGCCCCCCGTGGCCGAAGAATCGCCGAACGAGCCGGCCCCGCCGAGCGTGTCCGATCCCCAGCCGCTGCTTTCAGAGGCCGATGACGCCGAAACAGATGCCGCAGAGGCCAAAGCAGAAGTTGCCGAAGCGGCCCCGGAGTCGAACCCCGCCCCCACCACGACGCCCGATGATTCAGCGGTCGCCGCCGTCGAGCCCGAACCGGTTCCCGCCGCCCCCCCCGCCGCGGACGCTCTGCTCGAGCGGGTGAAGACAGCGCTTGCCGCCAAACAGCAGCAGGCCAAGGCGCACGAGGAAGCGGCTCCGTCGCCCCCGGAGCAACCGCTGGCCGGAGTGCCCGCGCGGCTCGAATTCAACGTCCGCGAATCGCGTTCGCTCGTGAAGGAAGGGGAGCAGATCGTCATGCGGCTCGCCGTTCGGAATGTCGGCGGTGAACCCGCGGCGCAGGTGAATGCCACGCTGTTCTTCGCGGAGGGCATGGAGCCCGTGCAGGCGATCGGCCACTCGGCCGAGGTCTACCCCGGCGAGGTCCGGTTCGGTACGGTACAGGAGATTCAGCCGGGCGACTCGGTCGATCTGCTCGTCACCGCGATCGGCACGCGCCCCGGCAGCGTCACCTACCGGGGCGAACTCGAGTGCAGCCAGCTCGGGGGCCGCATCGCCCGCGAAGGCGCCGTAACGGTCCGTCCCCGCAAGCCCGCCGCCGAGTGAGCCATCCTTCGTGGGAGAGGCTTTAGCCTGTCATGCCTTGCCTTGCTCATCCGGCCCACATTCTCGTCGGACAGGCGTCCGCGCCTGTTCCAGACAGGCAGAGACGCCTGTCCTACGGTGCGCGTTGACCAGCAGCGGCCGAGTCACGCCCACTCGGGCGGAGGCTGGATGTCGTCGGCGGCGCGGTGGCCGCAGTCCTTGCGGCCGGAGCCGGCCAGCCGGCTCGTCGCCTTTACGGACATGTCGGCGTCGCACCTGATCTGGCAGGAGAGCCGCAGGCCGGGGGTGCCCGCGATTCCCTTGGCTGTGAGTACGTCCTTCTCGGCCTTCGTCATCTTCGCCGGCTCGCCGGCCACGAATTCGACGCGGCAGGTCGTGCAGCGTGCCACGCCGCCGCAGGCGTGCAACTGATCGATGCCGCACTCGTCGACGAGCGCGTTGACCAGCCGCTTGCCGGCCGGCACCTCGAATGTGCCCACTCCCTCGACGGTCAGTTTCGGCATGTCGTGTTCCTCGTTCCTCGCTTGTTCACTGTTTCGGCGACGGCTTGTCGTCCAGATTGGCGGCCAGGTCGTCGGCCGAGACGGCGGATGATACACCATCGGCCGGCACGTCGAGCCCGGCGGTCCACACCAGCGCGTTGAGCATCAGTTTCCGGAAGTCTTCGTTCTCCCAGTTCGCGTGGAAGTGCGCCCCGGTGCAGCCGAAGCCGCGGCCGCCTTCGGGCCGCTCGTAGGCCCAGGCCAGCGCCTCCCGGGAGCCCTTGGCGGCCCGCACGACCGGGTTGTTGCTGTGAGGCCCGTCGGGCCTTTCGCGGGTGGCATCCGGCGGCACGGCGGTGAGGATCATCGTCAGCCCCTGCGGCGGCTCGCGAAACCGCATGTGGTAATACCATTCGTCGTTGGTGTCGAACGGCTTCACGCCCCGCGTGATCGGGTGCCCTGGGGCGAGCTCCGTCTGGGCGAGCGTCCAGTGCGGGTTGACCGACCAGTGGGCTTCGAAGTAACCACCGATCCAGTTGAGAAACTCGGGGCCGCCCTTTTCCTTGGGCACTTCGACGCCGTAGTGGAGGCAGGCGACGCCCACGCCCCGCTTCGCCAGCGCGTCGATCTGCGCGAGCCGGTTGCTCTGGATCACGGGATGGCCCCCGCCGCCGTCGGCGAAGAAGAGGATCGCGTCGGCGTTGTCGAAGGCGGTCGGGTCGGTCGGCCAGCCGCCGGAGTACACGGCCGTCACGAGCCGCGGATATTCATCGCGCGACACGAAGTCGTCGAGGCACTTCTTCAAGAGCATCGAGCCGGCGCGAAATTCGTGCGCGCCGGGTGGATGGCTGGGGCGGCCCGCCACCAGCACGAGCTTCTTGCGGCCGTCGGCAAACTTCAGCCGCTTCAGGCGGATGTCCTTGAACTCGACCTTCATCGGCGGGCCGGCATGCAGCTGCAGGGCGAGCACGCCCTGAAACGCACGCTTGCCCTCCTGCTCGTCGATCGTCTCCGACATGAGTCGACCATTGATGAAGTGCTGCAGCAGGCTCCCCTTCGCCACGATCCGCAGTTCGTTCCAGTCGCCCGGCTTGATCGCTGCCTGCAGGTCGGCCGCAACGCCGATCGGCACGCCGGCGGATTTCGTGCCGTCGGCCAGGATCGTGTTTCGCTCGCCACGCAGTGTGAGGATGCCGCGGCCCTTCTCCTCGTAGAGAATTCCTGAATACTTTGCACCCGATTCAACATCGCCCTGATAGCCGCCCACGACGAGGTCGCCGTAGTCCTTGCTGCGATACTGGACGCCGCTATTCCCGCCGGTGAGTCGGTAGTTCAGCACGAGCTCGAAATCGTCCACGAGCCCCTGCCGCCAGACGAGGAACGTGTTGCCCTGCGTCGGCTTCTCCGGTGTCGTCTCGCCGACGATCGCGTTCTTTTCCACCCGCCAGAATTCGGGCTTCCCTTCCCAGCCGTCGAGGCTCGTGCCGTTGAAGATCGAGACGAATCCGGCGTCATCCGCCGGCGCCACGGCCGGCCATGAGACAACAACCAGGGCGATGACGAGGGCGAAGCGCCGCAATCCCATGCGCAGAACCTCCAAAAGAACGGGACGAGCGAAAAGAAGGGCTCACGAATCCAAGGACCCAAGATACCCCTTCGACGATTCGGTTCCAGTCGAGCTGCTACTCGGGGAGCCCGGCGGCGGAAGGCGAATCGGCGGGGCCTCCGACATGAATGAGCCGGTTGGAATCGAGCGACTCCCGATCGATGCCGAGCATGTCGAGGAAGGCGTCGAGCCCGACGATCTGGATGCCGAGCCGCCGCGCTTCCTTGATCTGCTTGTCGCGGCGGGTGTCGTCGGCCGGCCGCCAGCCCGATGCTCGCTCCGTGCCGGCGCCGACCGAGCGCGGCGGCCCGGCATCGACGAGCATCGTCGTCGACGAGGAGACGAGCTGCTCGACGCGGCCGCCCACCCGCTCGACGAGCTCTTGCAGACGGTCTTGGTCGGGCTTGTCATCGGCGTCGAGCTGCGCGAATCCGACGATGACCGCCTCGAACGGCGTCCTGGGCTTCCAGAGCCTCGTGGCCACGCGATCGCCGCGCAAGATCGGATCGCGGACCGATTCCCGCCGGATCCGCGCCCGGGCGAGGGCACCGCTTTCGATCGCCACCACCTCGACCACCGCCTTGTCGTCCGACACGAGCGGCTGGGCTTCGCCCGGCGCATACACGCGGAAGATGAGCCCGCTCCGCAGCCCCTGCGTGGAGCCGACATCGATCAGCACCGATCGGTCGGCCTCGTTCACGGAGAGGATGCGGCCGTCGAAGCCGTCGATCCGGTCATCCTTCGGCGTGGCCGCCAAGACCTTTTCCTGCAGCGCGGTGTCGGCCACCCGCAGCGCGGCGAGCACCTCGTTTTGATTCAGGATCTGCTTCTCTCGATCACGAAGCTCCTCGAAGAGCAGCCCGATGCGTCCCTCGGCCTCCTGCGCCTTGAAGCGGGCTTGTCGTGCCGGCGGCAGCAGTGGCTCTCCCTTGCCGATCTCGGCGATGAGCAGGTTGAGCCGCTCCGCCCGTGCAAGCGCATCCTTCTGCTTTTCGGCAAGCTGCGTCGTGAGCGCTTCGTGCTTCGCCCGATCATCGTCGAACTGCTTCTTGAGTTCCTCGGTGGCGGCCTCCTTCGCCTTGACCTGCTCCTCGAGTTCCGCCTGCTTCTTCGCCGCCTCCTCGATCGCCTGCTGCCGCGCCTTCTCCGCCTCAGCCGTCGCCTCCTCGGCCTTCTTCAGATCGGCCGACAATTTGTCGCGGCCCTCGTTGAGCGCGGCGATCACACCCTCGTAGTGCCGCTGCTCCTCGGCGACGTCGCCAAACCGCTCACCGAGAGCCGATTTGAGATCGTCTCCCGTCTTTTCTTCGCCTTCCGCGACGCCGATGGCCGCCTTCAATGCGTCGCGCTCCCCTTCCGCGACAGCCTGCGCCGCATTGGCCTTGGCCATGTCGTCGCGCGCGACCTTGGCGTCGTCCTCGAGGCGAATCGTCTGCGTGAAGAAGAGATACGTCGTGACCGCGAGCACGAACGTGAGCATCACGAAGACGATCAGTGCGATGCTGAGCGACTGTACGACGGTGGCGCGGCTCACGGCCATGATGGCAACCTCACAACCCGAAGCCGGTCAGGCTCGCCCGGGGGGCGCTCCGGCCGATGGATATCGACTCCCTGATCATCCTGCGATCAAGCCACTGCGGATTGTACCGGCTGGGGAAGCAGGGAGGCCACGCCGGACGACGTCTTCCCAGCGGACCGGTCGGCCCGACTCCGCGGCCATCCGGCCCATGATCGCCACGAGCGTCGCGCGGCAGAGCGCTGCGCCGTCGTCCACAGGGCTTCCGGACCGCACCGCCCGCACGAGGGCATCGATCGTGGCCTGATACATGCCGACTGGCGAGGGCCGCACGCCAGTGGGCCCGCGAAGCAGATCGCAGCGGCCATCGGTGCCGAGCGCCATCTCGAGCCGACTGTCGACGCCGATGCCGCGACTGCAGGAGGCATGCAATTCCCGGCCGTCGGCGAACGCATACCGGGCGGCGGCCGTGCCGGCGCAATCGCCGATCGCCCAGCCGGGCTGGCTGTCGGCGTGTCCGGCCGCGAGCAGCCCAGGCTCGACCGCTGGAAAGGCCATCGTCGGGCACTTGTCGCCGAGGGCCCAGAGCGCCCGATCGATTGCGTGGATGTGGTGCTCCACGAAATGGCCGCCGGAAAAATGGCGGAACGAGATCCAGTTGCGGGCCTGCCATTCCCCGATGCTCCAGCCGGATGCGGCCGGCTTGTGCCACGGCAGGCCGACCGCCGCGTGCACGTGGACCTCGCGCACCCGGCCGATCGCGCCGTCGCGAATGCCTTCGATCAAGGTCCGGGTCGCCTCGTCGCGTCGGAAGCAGAGACCGCTCATCACCGAAAGCTTCTGCCGACGGGCGGCCGCACAGGCTGCGGCGACGGCGTGCACGCCGGGAAGATCGATCGCCGCCGGCTTCTCGCAGTAGATATGTTTGCCCGCGTGCACGGCGGCCGTGACATGCAGCGGACGGACGTGCGGCGGTGCGGCGAGCAGCACGAGATCCACCCCGGCCGAGAGCACATCGAGGTAGGCGCGCTCGCCCACGAACCGTCGCTCCGGCGGGCACTCGAACTGGGCCGCAGCATCTCGGAATATCTCGTGGGCAGCCGACGAGACCTGATCGGCGAAGAGATCGGCGAGCGCCACGATCCGCACGGCCGGATCGGCGGCGGCGGCCTGCAGGGCGGCGCCGGTGCCGCGGCCACCGCAGCCGATCAGCCCCACGCGAATCCGTTGGTCGCCGCCGGCGAAGACTCCGCCGGCGGGGGCGGCCGCCGCGGCGAGCGAGCCACCGGCCACGGAGCAAAGAAATCCGCGTCGCGACTGCGCTAGACCCCGGCCTGATTCCGGCAAGCGTCTCATCGTGCATCACCCTCCACAAGTAAGGTCGCGGGACAACAAGGAAGATCGCTGGACAACGACGCCGCCACAGTTTACCGGAGTCGGGCGATGAATTTCAGGAGCGGTTCCTCGAGTTCTTCAGGCGTGCTGCCGAACGCGTCGAGAAATTCCCGACGCCGAATCTCGGGAGAGTCGGCGGCGAACGGTGGCTTTTCGGCGAGGGTCCGCAGGTAGGAGACAAACGCCTCCCTCCGCGTCTGCACGAGGAAATAGGTGAGCGCCCAGGCCCGGGCGTAATTGTCGAGGGCCTCGTCGGCGCGCCGAAACGGCTCGTCCTCGAGCACGATCGCCGGAATCGCGCCCGGCCGCTGCGCCGCGAGAAAACGATCGAGGCGGGGACGGTTGATGCCGCCGATCCCGCGCCAGCCGCGATCGCTCGCCAGATCGGGCGTCTCGAAATACGTGGCGATGCCCTCGCTCACCCAGAGCGGCACCGGGGCGAGCCGCCGATGCAGACCGCAATTGAATGCCGTTTGGTGGGTCGCTTCGTGGACGAGCGTGGCCACCAGGCCGGCCGCTTCGGGCCGTGCGAGGATCTCGAGGCCGGCCCGTCCGGCCGAGCGCCCGGGCCGGCGCGTGATCGCGTCGCTGCCGGTGAGATCGAACGTGGTGACGCGGTTGCTCAAGAGGTTGTAGTAGCCGACCACGCGGTCGGCGGCGGCCCCGAGATCTTCGGCCGCGAAGGCTTCGTACCGCTGGCGATCGGCGAAGATCACGACGACGAGCGGCCGGCCGGCCTCGTGCACCTCGAACCCGGCCTGCCGCCAGAAATTCGCGAAGGCTTCGTGCAGCCGCTCGAAGAGGCCGCCGCACCATTGCGCATAGGCCCGCGAGGTGTCGAAGCAGATGAGGTAATGCTTGGTGGAGAGCTGATCGAAGCCGTCCGGCAGCTCGGCGAGGATCCGGCGGCCGAGTTCCCGTGCCGTCGGCGGCTCGCCGGAACCAGCGATTGGTCCCCTCGCCAGGATCGCTTCCGGAGAGACGATCTCGAGCCGTTGGTCGGCCAATTCGAGGAGCAGGCCGCCATCGACGGCCTCGACCACGACGTTCCCCTCGAGTCTCTGCTCACCTGTCTCCGTGCGAATCCTGACGACTTCTTTGGAAACGCCGATCGCTTCATCGACCGGGTTCGCACCAGCGCGGCCCGTCGGCACGGCGCTGGTGGCCAGTGCGACGACTCCGGCCAGTGCGATTCCGACGTGATGCATTCCCGCGCTCCTGGTGGCTGGCGAATCCGACAGCCATGCGAACAGGTCTGGGGAAAACGGGGAAGTGCAAAAAATACGGGGCCAAGCGGCTGGTTTTCGGGGATGGCTTTGCTCTGGATTCTGGCCGCCCCGGAGCGGTAGTTTCCCCGCCCCGGTCCTCCGGCCGCGCCACCAGTCAGGAACGAGCCACCGATGACTTTTCACGTGTCGAGCTCCACCCCCCGCCGTCGGGCGGCCGGCATGCCTCTTGCCCTCTGGATGCTGCTTTCGATCCCGCTGCTGGCGGGCTGCGCCGGCTGGGCACCGTGGAAAAACAACGGGAAGGCCGCCCGCAACGCGGAGCTCTATGGCCCAACGGCCAATCAGCGGATCAAGACGATGCAGGAAGACGCGAAGACCGCGAAGGCCGCGTCGCAGGAGCGACAGATCGAGTTCACGCAGGAACTCGCCCGCAACGTGCTCGAAGAGCATGACGCCCGAGTCCGCGCCGAAATCGTCGCCGTGGCGGCAGGCTTCGACACCGCGTCGGCGATCGCGGTCTGCAAGGGGGCACTCCAGGATCCCGACGAACGAGTGCGCATGAAGGCCTGCGAGGTCTGGGAGAAGCGCGGCGGCGACGAGGCCGTGGAGCTTCTGGCCAATCGCTACCGCAGCGACCGCGAACTCGACGTGCGGCTGCGTGCTTTGCGGATGCTGGGCGAACTCCAAGACAAGGCTGCCATCCCGGTGCTCGCCGAGGCCCTGGAAGACCCCGACCCGGCCGTCCAATACCGGGCCGTCTCTGCACTCAAACAGGTCAGCGGCCGCGACCTCGGCGACGACGTCAACGCATGGCGGGAGTGGGCGGCTGACCCCAACGCAAAGCAGCCCTGGTCGATCGCCGAGACGTTCCGAAAGCTTTTCTGAGACCGTTCTGGCCTTTGCCCGGCGACCGCGAGAGGGCGGGAAGGCTGGGCAAACACTAGGGTCTGGCCCAACCATCGGGCGACTGGCGGCCCTGGCCACTGTTCGATCCTCCTTTCCGCCGATACCCCCTCGAAGACCGTCCGCAAGCCCCCGCCGCGAAGCCAGTCGTGCCGCTCCACCGCTTCCCATCCAGATTGCACTTCATGATCCAGCGGATTCAGAGATTCGGCCGCGGCGTGTGTACACGGCGACGGCCGGGGCGCCTTCCGCGGCCGCTGCCGTCGCTCGCGATCGTCGGCCTCGTGGCCGCCGTGGCTGTCATCATCGCCCAATCGCCCACCGAAGCCCAGCCTGCCTCGCGATCCGCCGCGCGGCGCTTCTTCGATTCGCTCTCCAAACCGCGGCCCGCGCCCCCGCAGGAATTCATCCCCGCTCCGACGCCACCCCCCGTCGCCCCGGAATCGGCCAACCAGCCGGCCGTCCGCATCGGCGCGGTGCCCCCCGCCACGTCGCCATCGAAGGCCAAGCCGCAGTTGCCGTCGACCTGGCCGGAAACGGTCGCCTTTGCCGCGTCGGTGCGGGCGTCGGCCAATAAGATTGCCGCCGACTCGCTGAACCCTCGCTACAAGCCCACCGCAAAGGCGACCGCGAAGCCCACCGCAAAGGCCGACACAAAGGCCGCCACGACCCTCGCCTCGGCGAAGACCGCCGACGTGCCCACTGCGAGCAAGACCGCGAGTAGCAAGCAGGGAACGGCCGCACCGCCCCCGAAAACGAAGCGGCTCGAGCGGCTGCGGGCGCAGGTCGCCCAGACGCTCGCCACATACCAAAGGCGGCCGCTCAACACCGCGCAGCATACGCCCTGGGAGGTGATGCACGGCTTCATCGCCTTCGGCATCCCCACGCAACTCCGCGTCGGCGGCCCGGGGGGCGATCTCGTCAACGCCATCGGCTGGATGAACATGGGCGGCCGCTGCCGCGGCCAGGTGATGCTCGCCCGCACGGGCGATCGGCTCGTCGCGATGAGAGGCATCGGCGTGCAGGGGCATTCGGCGCAATACCTCGCGATCCTGGCCCAGTGCCGTGTCGCGATCAACTCGCCGATCACGCTCCAGTCGAAGGCTTTCACGGTCGCCGATCTCGTCGCGGAGGAGAAGCTCTCCTGCAAGTCGAACACGGAGCTCACGTTCGCGTTGATCGGCCTGGCCCACTATCTGCCGACCGATGCCGAGTGGGAGGCCCGCGACGGTAAGACGTGGACGCTCGAGAAACTGGTCGCCGAGGAACTCGAGCAGCCGATCCGCGGCGCGCCCTGCGGCGGCACGCACCGGCTCTTCGGGCTCGCCTACGGCTGCCAGCGGCGGCTCAAGGCCACCGGCCGGCTCGACGGCCACTATGCACGCGCCGACAAGTTCGTCCGCGACTACCAGAAGTTCACGCTCACGAAGCTGCAGAATCGCGACGGCTCGTTCAGCACTGAGTGGTTCAAATATCCGGCGGATCGGGATGACGACATCGACCGCAAGGTGCAGACCACCGGGCACATCCTCGAATGGCTCGTCGGCTCGCTCGACCAGGAATCGCTCTACGATCCGCGGATCGTGTCGGCGACGGAGTTTCTCGCCCGGGCCCTCGCGCGGGAGCCATCGCGGGAATGGAAGATCGGGCCGATGGGGCATGCCCTCCACGCCCTGACGATCTACCAGGAACGGGTCTGGGGCACGGTCCTGCCGGGCGGCATCGCGGCCTACCACGGGCCCATGAAGGCCAGTCCCGAGCAGGCAATGGTCGCCCGGAAGCCCGATCCGACGTCCACCGGCGAAGACGACAAGCCGAAGCGGCGCTGACCGTTCGGCTGCGGCCACGGCCCGTGAACTGCGCGGTCCATTCTTGAATGCTACGGTCGCACTCCGTAGGCTGGGCTCGCGGAGCCGGGAAACGTCCATGTCGAGCCTCGATTTCTCATCGCAGTTGGAGCATCTCCTGGAGGGGGCTGCGCGGCTGTTCGAAGCGACCGGCTCCGACGCCATCCTCCTGCTTGTCGATCAGCGCACCGACTGGGAACGGGTGCGATCGGGCATCGGCGGCGCGAAGGTGCTCGTCGCGGCTGACGAAGAGGCTCACCTCGCCGGCGCCGCCGACCATGGGCTCAAGCCGATCCTGCTCGACGTCGCCGGGCTGCCGGTGCACGAGCGGCTCACGCAGGCGCTGCTCGAATGCGTCGCAGACGAACTCATCGCGCCGGAGGCGCAGGTCGTCGCCGTCTACAGCGGCTTCGAGGCGGGCACGGTCGATTCGGTGAGCGTGCTGCGGCTCGAGGAGCACCTCGGCCAGCTCACCAGCCGCGACCTCCGCAACCTCGAGACGAAGGTGCCGCTCGAGACGCTCAAGATCGTCGTCGACCTCGCCGTCGAGATCGGCCGCGAGGGCCGCGAGGGCAAGCCCGTGGGCACGCTCTTCGTCGTCGGCGACACCCGCAAGGTGATGCAGTCGAGCCACGCGACCGGCTTCGACCCCGTCCGCGGCTACTCCCGCGCCGAGCGCAAGCTCACCGATCCGCGGGTGCGCGAGGGCATCAAGGAGATCGCGCAGCTCGACGGCGCCTTCGTGGTGGGCCCCGACGGCACGGTCGAGGGCGCCGCCCGCTACATCGACGCCTCGGCCGAGAATGTCTCGGTGGCCAAGGGCCTCGGCGCCCGCCACTGGGCCGCCGCGGCGATCACGCGGCGCACGAAGAGCGTGGCCGTGGCCGTGAGCGAGACCAACGGCACCGTGCGGCTCTTCCAAAACGGCGACGTCGTGCTCCGCATCGAGCCATTCCGCCGCGCGATGAAGTGGAAAGACTTCGAATACGAGCCCCCGAGCGGGGACTGACTGCCCTGGCGCGAGCCCTCGAGCACGACAGGCGTCAACTCGCCCAAGCCGGCTTCGGGTGACCCGCACCCCGCTCTCCGGACGCTCGCTTCAGGCATCCATGCCTTTCGCTCGCTCGGATGCTGACGGCGCTTCGCCATCCTGGCTGCGCTTGTCAGCATACGCCGGCGAGCGGGGTGCGGGTCACCCGAAGCCTCCCGTATTTGGAGGTGCTCAGTCGCCGATTCGTAGGCGCTTAGCACTTTCGGCGGAGACGGTCGGTGGGCACGCGCAGAAGAAGGGAGTCGTTGAGGACTATTGGCTCCTGATCAAAACCCACGAGACTGAAACTCTCAACACGACCGTATTCGAGCATGCCTACCGACCGTCTCCGAATGCGGGTGGTTTTCACTCGCCCTGCACTGCGAGCAGCGGCAGGACAGGCACAGAGGCCTGTCCTACGACGGGTTGGGCCACCTGAGATGTGTCCACGGGTATGATTTCAAATCCGATGCCCCCATCCCCGACATCCGCCGTGCCCGATCTCGCCGGCCGATCGGTCTGGGTGATCGATACGCTCTCGCGAGTGTATCAGCTTTTTCATGCGCTGCCGGAGATGAGTTCGCCGCAAGGCACGCCCGTCGCGGCGATCTACGGCTTCACGCGCGACCTGCTCGACATCATCGAGAAGAAGAAGGCCGACTATCTCTTCTGCGCGCTCGATGCGCCCGGGCCGACGTTCCGCCACGAGAAGTTCGCCGACTACAAGGCCAACCGGGCTGAGATGCCGGCCGACCTCGTGCCGCAGATCCCGCTCGTGCGGCGGCTGCTCGGCGTGATGGGGATCCCGTGCCTCGAGCTCGCCGGCTACGAGGCCGACGACATCCTCGCCACGATCGCCACGCAGGTCGCGGAGCAGGGGGGCACGTGCGTGTTGGCGACGTCCGACAAAGACGCGCGGCAGGTGCTCTCCGATCAGGTGCGGCTCCTCAACCTGCGCACGAATGCGTTCATGGGTGTCGATGAATTGCGAGCCGACTGGGGCATCCGGCCCGACCAGGTCGTCGATTACCTCACGCTCGTCGGCGATTCGGCCGACAACGTGCCGGGGGTACCGCTCATCGGCCCCAAGATCGCGTCCGAGTTGCTGCGGCAGCACGAGACGCTCGATCATCTGCTCGCCCACCCCGAGAGCGTGGCCGGGAAGAAGCGGCAGGAAAACCTGCGCACCCACGGCGACGTCGCCCGGGCGAGCCGCGAGCTGATCCGCCTCGACACGGCCGTGCCGGTCGATGTGCCCTGGGAGGCGGGGCGGCTGCACGCGCCCGATGCCGCGGCGCTCGCCGCGTTTCTTCAGGAGATGGGCTTCCAGAGTCTCGTCGGCAAGGCGCGGCAGTCGGCGGCGGCCGCGACACAGGCCGAGCCGAAGCCAGCCGCAAAGCCGGCGGGCGGGCAGCGGACGATGTTCGATCTCGATGGCGAAGCCGAGACGGCCGCGGCCGCCGAGCCGGCGGCCTGGGAATGCCCCGCCGATGCCGCGGCGCTCGCCATGGTCGTCGCGCGGCTGCGCGCAGCGGCGCCGGTGGCGATCTGCGTGGCGACCAAGCCGGAGGGGAGGCTGCTCACGCCGCCCGCGGGCATGGCGCTCGCCGCGGGCGACGTGCAGGCGTGGGTCGGGCCTGACTTGATCCGCGCAGAGGGACCGCTGGCGGCATTGCTCGCCGACGCGGCCGTGGCCAAGGTGGGGCATGATCTGAAACGGCAGCTGGTCGCGCTCCGCACGGCGGGCATCGATCTCGCGGGCCTGGGCTTCGACACGCTGCTCGCCGCCTATCTCCTCGACGCCGGCGAGCGCAATCATGGCCTCGCCGACGTGGCCAGAAGGCAGGGAATCGCCGTCGATGACGGCGCGGCAGCGGGCCTCGAACGGCCGAGCGACCAGGCGCAGGCGACACTCGCCTGCCAGCTCGTCCAGTCCCTGCAGCCGTCGCTCGCCGCCGGCCTCGACGCAACCGGGCTCATGAAGCTCTTTCGCGACGTGGAACTGCCGCTGGCCGACGTGCTCGCCGCGATGGAGCACCGCGGCGTACGGATCGACTGCGGCGTGCTCGCAACGCTTTCGGGTGAGTATGCGACCCGGCTCGCCGCGCTCGAGCAGGAGATTCACGGGCTCGCGGGCCATCCCTTTTCGATCGCCTCGCCGCTGCAGGTGCGGGTGGTGCTCTTCGACGAATTGGGCCTGCCAGTCGTCAAACGCACGAAGACGGGGCCGAGCACCGATGCCGAGGTGCTCGAAGAGCTCGCCCTGCTCCATCCGCTGCCGGCGAAACTGCTCGAGCACCGCAAGTATGCCAAGCTCAAGAGCACCTACGTCGACGCGATCCCCGCGCTCGTCGAGCCTGCGACCGGGCGGATCCACACGACGTTCAACCAGACCGTGACGGCCACCGGCCGGCTGAGCTCGAGCGATCCGAACCTGCAAAATATCCCGATCCGCACCAGCGAAGGGCAGCAGATCAGGGCGGCCTTCCTGCCGCGCGAGCCGGGCTGGCGATTCATCGCGGCCGACTACTCGCAGATCGAGTTGCGGATCCTGGCCCACCTCTCCGGCGACGAGCGGATGCGGCAGGCCTTCGCAGCCCACGAAGACATCCACACGAGCACCGCCGCCGCCGTGTTCGGCATCGACGCCACCGCCGTCACGGCGGAGATGCGGCGAACGGCGAAGGCTGTGAATTTCGGCATCCTCTACGGCCAGAGCGGCTTCGGTCTCGCCAAGGCGCTCGGCATCCCGCAAGCCGACGCCACGGCGTTCATCGCCGCCTACTTCCAGTCCTTCGCCGGCGCCGCCGCCTTCATGGACGAGATTCTCGACCGCTGCCGCCGCGACGGTCATGTCACCACGATGCTCGGCCGGCGTCGCACGATCGCCGGCGTCCGCGACCATGCCGGCCGCCGCAACTCGGCCGGGATCCTCGCGCTCTCACTCCCCGAACGCACGGCGATCAACACGGTCGTGCAGGGTTCGGCCGCCGACCTGATCAAGCTCGCGATGCTTCGCGTGGCCCATCGGCTCGAGGCGACGCGGATGCAGGCCGCGATCGTGCTGCAGATCCACGACGAGTTGGTGCTCGAGTCGCCGGCGAACGAGACCGCGGCGACGGAGCGGCTGCTGCTCGACGAGATGGGGCAGGCCATGCAGCTCGACGTGCCGCTCGAGGTGTCGGTGCACACCGGCGGCACCTGGGCCGAGTGCGAAAAGTGAGCCGCGTCATGATCGTCATCGGATTGGTCGGAAAGATCGCCGCGGGCAAGTCGACCGTGGCCAGGCACCTCGCCGCGCGCGGCGCCCATTGCATCGACGCCGACGCGATCGCGCACGAGGTGCTCGCGGAGCCCGAGATCCGCGCCGCGATCGCGGCTCGCTTCGGGCCCGACGTGCTCGACGCGGAAGGGCTCGTGCGCCGACCGGCGATCGCGGAACGGGTGTTCGGGCCGGAGGCCTCCCATGCAGAGGCCCTCGCCGAGCTCGAAGCCATTGTTCATCCGCGGGTGCATCGCCGGATCGCGGCGGCGCTCGAAGCGTTCCGCTCCGCCGAGCCAGCACCCGGGCTCGCGGAACCGGTCGTGGTGCTCGACGTGCCGTTGCTCCGGCGGGCCGGCTGGGCCGACGCCTGCGACTACGTCGTGACCGTCACCTGCGACGACGGCGTGCGGCGGGCGAGGCTGGCCGCCCGCGGAATGAGCCGCGAGCAGCAGGCTGCTCGGGAGGCCTCCTGGCAGGGCCGGGAAAACAAAACGGCCGCTGCAACGGGGGCGGAGGACCCAGCGAAAAAAACCTTCGCCGTGGATACCTCCGGCGATCTTGAATATACTCGTCGTCAGGTCGAGCGAATCTGGCAGGATGTCTCGCGGCGTTGACTGCGGACACCCTGCCGGACGACGGCCGAGGGCTGCTGCGGCTCGTGCTCCAACAGCCCGCGCCACGCCAGTTCGCAGTTGGGGTTCCCCTTCAGCCGTCTCATGTCGCCAGAACCGTGCAACGCGGTGCGGGCGACCACCATGAGCCGGTTTCCCGCCTTCGATTCCTTTCCCCGCCTCTCTTCCCTGCACGGATTCGTTCCGCCCGCCTCCTCTGATTGCACCGCACCCTCATCAGCGGCTCACCCCACGAGCTGACATCATGCCGACCACCGATCCTGAGATGCCCCACGACGATCTCGAAGCCGAACCGATGTCGATCGCCGAAGAGATCGCCGAAGAGGTGAAACTCGAGGGGGGCGAGGCCGTCGACCGCTACGAGTCGCTCAAGAAGGGCGACACCCACATCACCGAGCTGCAGAAGCTCTCGATGCCGGAGCTCATCGAGTTGGCGCGGAAGGAAGAGATCGGCGACATCACCGGCGTGAAGCGGCAGGACCTCGTCTTCCGCATCCTGAAGGAGCGGGTAAAGCTCAACGGCCTGATGTTCGGCGAGGGAACGCTGGAAATCCTCCCCGATGGCTTCGGCTTTCTCCGCAGCCCCGACTACCACTACCTCTCCTGCCCCGACGACATCTACGTGTCGCCGAGCCAGATCCGGCGGTTTGGCCTGCGCAACGGCATGAGCGTGGCCGGACAGATCCGCCCGCCGAAGGAGAGCGAGCGTTACTTCGCGCTCCTGCGCGTGGAGGCGATCAACGGCGAGGATCCGGCGAAGCTTTCCTCGCGTGTCTTCTTCGACGAACTCACGCCGCTCCACCCCGACGAGCGGATCGTGATGGAGACCACGGCCGAGGAGCTCTCCACCCGTGTGATCGACCTGATCGTGCCGATCGGCTTCGGCCAGCGCGGCCTGATCGTGAGCCCGCCCCGGGCCGGCAAGACGATCCTCATGCAAAATATGGCCCGCGCCGTCATCGCCAACTATCCCGAGGCCTACGTCTTCATGCTGCTCATCGACGAGCGGCCCGAGGAGGTCACCGACATGGAGCGGCAGGTGAAGGGCCCTTCGTGCGAGGTGATCAGTTCCACGTTCGACGAAAATGCCAGCCGCCACGTGCAGGTGGCCGACATGGTGATCGAGAAGGCGAAGCGGCTCGTGGAATACGGCCGCGACGTGGTGATCTTTCTGGATTCCATCACCCGGCTCGCCCGCGCCTGGAACTCCGAGGTGCCGAACTCCGGCAAGATTCTCTCCGGCGGCGTCGATTCCAACGCCCTCCAGCGGCCGAAGCGGTTCTTCGGCAGCGCCCGCAAGGTGGAGCAGGGGGGATCGCTCACGATCATCGCCACGGCGCTGGTCGACACCGGCAGCAAGATGGACGACGTGATCTTCGAGGAGTTCAAGGGCACCGGCAATCTCGAGATCGTGCTCGACCGGCGGCTCGTCGACAAACGGATCTACCCGGCCATCGACATCAACCGCTCCGGCACCCGTCGCGAGGAGATGCTGCTCGAGCCGGATGAATACCGCCGCACCTGCACGCTCAGGCGCGTGCTCGGCGAGATGAGCCCCACCGACGCGATGGAGCTCCTGCTCAACCGGCTGGCGAAGACCAAGTCGAACAGCGAGTTCCTCATGAGCCTGAAGTCGTAGGCGGGGCATGAGCGACAAGCAGGCGGGCACGATCTTTCATGGACGCGGCGACTTCGGCGGCGCCGATCCGCGGCAGCCGCTCCGCGTGGCGATCGTCGTCTCACGCTACAACGACTCGATCACCCGGCGGCTGCTCGACGCGGCCGTCTCACGGTTCGTCGCGGCAGGCCTGCCCCCCGCCAGCATCGACGTCGCCTGGGTGCCGGGCTCCTTCGAGATTCCGCTCGCGGCCGACCGCATGGCGGCGAGCGGCTGCTATGCCGCGGTGCTCTGCCTCGGCGCGATCATCAAAGGTGAGACGTCGCACGACCGCCACATCGCCAGCGCCGTCGGTCACGGGATTGAGCAATCCGCGCGGGCCCACGGGATCCCGGTGGTCTTCGGCGTGCTCACCTGCGACACGCTCGCCCAGGCGCTCGCCCGCGCGGGCGGCTCCGCCGGCAACAAGGGGGAGGAGTGCGCGGCGGCCGCGATCGAGATGATCTCCCTGCTCGCCCAACTGCCGCCGCGGAGCAGCGAATCATGAGCACCCCGCGCCGCAGCCGGGCCCGCGAGATCGCCCTGCAGGCGCTCTACCGGCTCGACATGAACCCCGCCACCACCGACGATGAGATCGCACCGTTCATCGCCGGTCGCCTGCACGGCGGACCGCTCGTGGCGTTTGCCGAGTCGCTCGTGCGCGGTGTGCGCGACCACCGTGCCGAGCTCGACGCCCTCCTCAATGCCCGCGCGACAAATTGGCGGGTGGCGCGAATGCCGGCGACCGACCGGGCGATCCTGCGGGTCGCCGCCTATGAGATCCTGCATACGGGCACCCCCGGCCCGGTCGCCGTCAACGAGGCGATCGAACTGGCCAAGCGTTACGGCACCGACGGCTCGGCGGCGTTCGTCGCCGGCGTGCTCGGCGGCCTGCTCGCCGACCGAGCCGCTGCCACCACCGGCTGACCGGAGCTTCCGCCCCATGGCCATGTTTTCGTTCGGTCGCAAGGAGCCACAGCCGGATCCGGCTGCCGCCCCATCCGGCGAGGCCACGCCGAAAAAGAGCCTGTTCGATCGGCTCAAGTCGGGCCTCGCCAAGACCGCGCAGGTGCTCTCGACCGACGTCCGCGACCTCTTCAAGCGAGAGGGCCGCCTCGTCGACGACGCCTTCCTCGAAGAACTTCGCGCAGCGCTCATCCGCACCGACATGGGGCCGAATGCGGCGGAGGCGATCGTTGTCGATGTGAAGAACCGCCTGCGTGCCCGCGTGGTCGAGCCGGAGATCGTCGTCGATTCGATCAAGACCCAGCTCCTCGCGCGGCTCGCCGAGAAGTCGGCCGCGATCGCCACCGCAGCCGCCGGCCCGACCGTGATCCTCGTCACAGGCGTCAACGGTTCGGGCAAGACGACGTCGATCGCCAAGCTCGCAAATCGGTTCGTGAAGGATGGAAAGCGTGTCGTGCTCGGCGCCGGCGACACGTTCCGGGCCGCGGCCGTCGAGCAGCTCGCGATGTGGGCCGGCCGCATCGGGGCCGAGATCATCCGGGGCGATGCCGGCAGCGACCCCGCGAGCGTGGCCCACCGCGCCGTCGCCCGCGCCCTCGAGGGAAATTTCGACGTCTGCATCATCGACACGGCCGGCCGGCTGCAGACGCAGGCCAACCTCATGCAGGAACTCTCCAAGATCCGCCGCGTCATCGCCAAGCAGATTCCGGACGCGCCCCACGAAACGCTCTTGGTGATCGACGCCACGGCGGGCCAAAACGCCCTCTCGCAGGCGAAGGGCTTCAAGGAGGCGGCCGGATGCACCGGCATCGTGCTGGCCAAGCTCGATGGCTCGGCCCGCGGCGGCGTGATCGTGCCGGTGGCGGAGCAGTTTGGCCTGCCGGTGAAGGTCGTGGGGCTCGGCGAGGCGGCCGACGATCTGGAGCCGTTCGACCCCGCGCAGTTCGTCGCGGCCCTGCTCGAGGGCGCACTCACTGCCTGACCGGCAGAGTCTGCCAGGCCTGCTGGTCCGGTCAGCAAAACCCTGCGGCCGCGGCTCCGATGGCGGCAGTTTCGCTTTCGCGCGGCCCGATACCCGGTACCGGGGGAATGGTCGTTGGAGCGCGTCCTGGCGGAACGGCTCTCGATCAATGCACCCCCAAACGCCACGCAGCCCGCGAGGAAAGCGGGCCGCAAAACACCAAGGGGATTGGGGACCATGAAGAAGATACCGTTCCGCCTGCCGCTGTCGCTGACCGCGGCGCTGCTCATGACAGCGGTTGCGGCCGACCAGGCCGTGGCCCAAACAGGCACCGTGCCCGTCGTGCCGAACGTCCCGCAGGAGGAGGCCTACGAACTGCGTGGCCTGCCGCCGCAGGAAGCCGCCCAGGAAGCCTCGGCCGAGGAAGGCCCGAACCGCTACCTCGAGACGGAGTTCCTCACGAATCGCGGCATCAAGACCTACGGCTGGATCAATGCCGGCATCGGCGCCAACAACTGGGCGAGCCCGTTCAACGGCCCGATCACGTTCAATGATCGCAACTGGCAGGGCCAGATGAACCAACTCTACCTCGTCAACGAGAAACTGGTCGACACGACGAACGGTCTCGATTGGGGTGGTCGCGTCGACCTCCTCTACGGCACCGACTACATCTACACGACGGCCCGCGGCTTCGACGGGTTCCTCGCGAACCAGGCCAATGGCAGCGGCGTCGTCGGGGCACCGTCATGGGCGTCGAGCAAGGATTACGGCCTCGCGATGCCGCAGCTCTACGGCGAACTCGGCTATGGCAATCACGTCGTGAAAGCGGGCCACTTCTACACGATCATCGGGTATGAAGTGGTGCCGGCGATCGGCAACTTCTTCTACACGCACGCCTACACGATGCAGTATGGCGAGCCGTTCACCCACACCGGCATTCTCGACACCTGGACGCCCAACGACCAGTTGACCGTGTATGCCGGAATCACCAACGGCTGGGATAACTTCAGCGATCCCATTAACAGCCAGGGCATCCTGAATCCCGGCTACATCAACGCCAACAGCAACGCGGCGTTTCTGGGCGGTGTGTCGTTCAAGAACAGCGACCAGACGCAGGCGTTCACGTCGACGGTGTCGAGCGGCAATGAGCCGGTCGCCTTCATCGGCGCCCCGGTGAATGTCGGCAACCGTTCGATCTGGAGCAACGTCTACACGAACGAGCTCAGCGACAAGGTCACCTACGTGTTCCAGAACGACAACGGCTGGCAGTTCAACGCCAATACCGGCCTGCAGAACCAGGGGCAGCTGGCCGGCTTGGCCCAGTGGTACGGCATCAACCAGTATCTGTTCTACAACGTCAGCGACACGCTGGTGGCCGGCATGCGGTTCGAGTGGTTCCGCGACAACAACGGCTATCGAGTGTTTGCCCCGATCCGCAACGGCTGGGTCGGTGGCCCGGCCCAAGGCGGCTTCCAGGGCAACTTCTTCCAGGCCACGTGGGGCCTGAACTGGAAGCCCACCCGCAACTGGATCATCCGTCCCGAGTTGCGGTATGACTGGTACTCGCCGGACAACATGGCGGGCGCCCGTGCCGGCACCGCGCCGCTGCCCTTCGGCCCGAACTTCGGCCGGATCGCCAACGGCGGCAGCGAGTACGGCCAGCTCTACGGCGGCTGCGACGCGATCTGGCAGTTCTAATTTCACGGCGGCGGAGCCATCCATGGCCTCCGCCGCCTTGGAATGGGTTAAGAGCAAATAAGCGGGGCCCACCGAAACCGGTGGGCCCCGCCGCTTTTCACCCATGCGATCCACCCCCCTCCCGGTAGGACAGGCTTCAGCCTGTCACAGGCGCCCTTCGGCCTTCTTTTTTCCCAACAGAGGGGTGCCCAAACGTGCCCTAAGTCCTTGCGCCTTGATTGGCTTGGGATGAATAGGAAAAACGCACAATCTGCGCAATCTCCCTAGATTTACAGATTCTTCCGGGACCGCTAGCCTTTTCCTCGTTGATTCACGGACAGAACTCTCTTGGAAACCACCGCCCTCGCCCGATGAAAGATGAGGGTGGTGAGCAAGGAGGCAAAAGACGATGCGTTTAACGCAGGCACTGGTCTCGATTCATGGCAGACGGCCGCTTCATGCTGGCTCTACCCGGCGGCGTTTCCTGCGGCTGGGAGCGATGTTTACCCTGGTCATCGGCATCGCCTCGGCCTGCCAGACGGCTGCGGCCCTGGAGAACTGGCTCACCGGCTATGACGATGCCCTGGCCACGGCCGAGCGTACGGGCCGCCCGGTTCTTGCCCTCTTCACGGGCAGCGACTGGTGCCCCCACTGCAAGACCCTTGAAAACAACGTGTTTTCGACCGACACGTTTCGGGAGTGGGCCGATTCGAACGTCGTCCTGCTCATGATCGACCTGCCGCAAAACGGCATTTCCCAGGCCGTCCGCAGCGAACGGTCGCAGGTCTGCATCAAATATGGCGTCCGGACGTTTCCGAGCGTCCTGCTCCTTGCCGCCGATGGCGAGAAACTCGCCGCCCAGGCCGGTTACACCGGCCAGTCGGCCGATGTCTGGCTGGCCCAGATGGCCGGCCACATGCCTTCCCCGAAGGTGGCGTCGGTTCATACCCAGCAGGCCGTTCCCCAGCAGTCGATGCCGAATGCCGTGAAAAAGGCCGACAAGGTCCACGAATCCCTCGACCAGGCCGTGGAAACGGCCCGGGGCGTGAGGCGGCCGATCCTGCTCGTCGTGGCCCGGCCCGGCGACAATACGGCCAAGAGCCACACCGATTCGCTGATCAATGACCCGGAATTCGAGTCGTTTGCCCGGGAAAACTTCGTCGTAGCCCAGGTGGCCCCGACCGCCCCGAGCGGGTCGCCCACGGCTCAGTCGCTCGACAACCTTCTCGGTGGCGTGGAACTGCCGCCGGAATCGGTCGAACTGATCGTGACCGACGACGGCCAGACGCCGCTTTTCAGCCAGTCGGGCACCCAGTCCCCGGCGCGAATTGTGAACGGCCTCCGCCGCTTTCTCGCCGCCCGCCAGGCCGCCCGCATCGGCGACTCGGCCAGGCGGTAGGACAGGCTTCAGCCTGTCGTGTAACAGACTCAAGTCCGTCCTACCGCGACTCGGTTCCGGTGCGGAAGCGCGATGCTTCGGCGTTGAGCTCCGAGATCGAGCGGCGGAGCTCGTCGAGGGTCGACGTGAAGACCGCCATCGAGGCGGCCGATTCGCCGGCCCCGGCCCGCAGCGATTCCATGGCGTCGCGGATCTGCCGGGCGCCCTGCGACTGCGATTGCATCCCTTCGTGGACGTGCTCGAGCGACCTGGTCACCGACTGCACCGGCTCGATGATCCGGCCGAGCTTCTCGCTCACGTCGGCGACCTCGGAGATCCGCTGGCTCACCTCGTTGCGAAACCGGTCCATCTCCATCGTGCCGCTCGACACGGCCGCCTGCATGTCGCGGACCATCCGCTCGATGTCTTGCGTGGCCAGCGCCGTCTGATCGGCTAGCCGACGGATTTCCTGGGCCACGATCCGGAAGCCGCGGCCCGACTCCCCCGCCTTCTCCGCCTCGATCGTGGCGTTTACGGAAAGCAGGTTGGTCTGGTCGGCCACCTTGGCGATCGTGGTGACCACCGACGTTATGCCGCTGGCCCGCTGGCTGATCGTCGAGAGCTTGCGGGTGAAGGCATTCATCGCCTCGTCGAGGTGCTGCATCGAGGCCGTCATGCTCTCGAGCCCGCCGCGGCCCTCGTCGGCCACCCGCGCGGCCTCGCGGGCCGCCTCGGTCACCTCGCTCGTGGCCCCGAGCAGCTGCTCGCTCGTGGCGGAGATCTCGGAGACGGCCGAGGAGATCTCCGTGGCCGAGCCGCTGAAGTCGCGCACGGCACGGTCCTGGCGTGACAGGGCTCCGGCCGCCTCTTCCTCCACGGTCGAGAGCCTCACGCCCGCCGCCTGGATCCGGCCGATCAGGCCGCCGAGCGAATGGCTCATCCGACCGAAGGCTCCGAGAAGCCGGCCCACCTCGTCATCGCCCCCGGCGGGCACCTCGCCACTGAGATCCCCCTCCGCGATCGCCTCTGCGACCTCGAGCGACTGCCGCACCGGATTGGCGATCGACCGCGCCAGCCAGAGCGCCGCGAGCACGCCGGGCAGGCCGACGACGATCGACGAGGCGAGGGCGCCGGCTGCCTGCCACCAGAGCACGTCGCGGCTCGACTGCGTGGAGATCGTGACGAGGACGGCGCCCGCGGGGCGGCCGTCCGCCTGCTTGACCGGCGCGGCGACGCGATAGAAGCCGCTCTCGAACCGTCCGACGGGCCCGTTGCCGGCGATGCAATCGCGGACGATCGCCGCATCGCGCGGCACCAGCGGCAGATCGGCGTCGGAGGCGCTGCCGCGGTCGTCGATCCGCCGGGTGACGAACGGCGTCAGCTGCGCATCGAGGATCCGCACCTCGCGCACTTCCCCCGCCACGAGTTCGTTCACCAGCCGCCGCAGGCCGAGGTTGCGATAGAGCCTGTCGAGAAACGTTGCCTCCATGCCGACCTGCACGATCCGCGGTTTGTCGACGCCGCCGACGCCCGCGTATTTGAAGACGCGGCTGTCGATCTCCCGCGTGCGGGATTCCTGGATCACGACCGGCACGTCGCCGCCGAGCAGCTTGTGGAAGACGTGCGCCTGCGGCTGCTTGGCCGGGTCGGGGGAAAACGTGAAGTCGATGTCGCCGGCCTGCTGCGTGATGCGGCCCGTGGAATCGGTCGCGAAGATCTCGTCGATCACCGTCTGTTCGACGACCTGGCGAAAGCGATCCTTGAGTTCGGCCGCCGACACGCCGGCCTTCTCGGCCACCGCCACGAGCTGCGCGACGAGCGCGGCCTGCGCCTGCATCTGCCGCCCGATCTCCTCCTCGACCTGCAGCGGCACCTCCTGCGCGAAGGCCACCGCGCGGGCGAGCGATTCGGCGACGCTGTCACCGCCGGCCTGCGCCTGCTGCAAGACCGCCCGCCGCGCGGCGAAGGTCTGCAGGAGCGTGTTGACCGCGATGGCGGCGAGCACGAGCAGCGTGGCGATGAGGGCGATTCTGGATCGCAGCGACATGCGATGGCTCCGAGGAGACAGTGGGGACGTCCTCGGCAAAACTAGTGCGCCACCGCGGCCGACGCCAATCGGCCGCTACCGGGAGGGAAACAGTCTCGTCACAACCGCTTCCACCGGCACCACCGGCGCCGCAGCCGCCTGGATCGTGGCCTTGCGGTAGTTGTCGGCCAGGGCGCAGCCGCCGATCGGCATCAGGGCGAAGACCGGGGCTGCGAGCCACGGTATCCAGACCGCCGCGCCGCCCGCCTGCCGACCTGCCGCCTTCCGGCGGCCGCGCGCCTCTTCAACGGCTTTCTGCCTGCATTCCACCGCCATACGGCATCGCTCCTGAGCCACGCGTCCCGCCGCCGGAAGCCCCGGTCGGCGGCCAGACGGATACAGGCGCGGCAGGCCGCGAATCAATCCGAAATGGCCGGCCCACAAAACCCGCCGTTCAGCGGCGTTTCGTAGACCGCCTCGTCCCGAACGGGTCAACCCTGGACGAGGCGAGCGGGTCGGCGGAAGCTTGAGGAGCATTTGGCCCGAGTCCTCGAGGGCCACCGCGACGAAACTTCTGCCGCCCGCGAGCCGGCGGCGCTTGCAAGGGCACTGGCCGAGGCGGGACTTGAACCCGCACGGAGATATCTCTCCCCGGGATTTTAAGTCCCGTGCGTCTGCCAGTTTCGCCACTCGGCCGCGAGTGGCGCGATCGTAGCAGTGCGGCCGAGGCGGCTGCAAATCGGCCACCACCCGAGATGAGGACGAAGCCTGGGCCGACCGCACGTTACACTGCCGACTCCGCATCGAATCGAAAGGACTGCGTTGAATTCTGAAGCCGCCTCCACGACCGTCCCGGCACCGGGCGGCATCGACGGATTCCTCGGCACCCGCGCCTCGCTCGGCATGGACGTGGTCCTCGTCGGCCTGTTCGCGGTACTGCCGCTCTTTGCCTGGAGCATCCACCTCGTTCGCAACCGCCGAAACTTCGCGACCCACAAGCGGCTGCAGTGGATCATCGCCGCGGCGCTCCTGGCGGCGATCATCGTCTTCGAGATCGACGTGCGGCTCGTGAGCGATTGGAAGCTTCGGGCGGCGGCGAGCCCGTGGTGGCCGGCGGGCGTGCTCACGGCGCTCGGCATTCATCTCATCTTCGCCGTCTCGACGTTTGTACTGCTCGTCTGGGTCCTCTGGGAGGCAGCGGCGCGATTCCCCTCGCCGCCGGTGCCATCCGCCCACAGCCGGCGCCACATGACGATGGCGCGGCTCGCCGGGATCGATCTCGTACTCACCGCGATCACCGGGTCAGTGTTTTACTGGCTCGCGTTCGTGGCGGGGTGAGCCGCCGGTCGGGGGCAGCCACCGGCAGATGGCGAGGCCGCCGAAGTAGAGCAGGCAGAGCGGGATCGCCAGGAACAGCAGGCTGTAGGGATCGGCCGGCGTGAGCACGGCCGACACGACGAAGATCACGAGCACCGCGATCCGCCACTGCGCGGCGTAGGTGGCGACGTCGAAGATCCCGATCCGCTCGAGGAAGAGCATCACCAGCGGCAATTGAAAGCCGAGGCCGAAGCCGATCGGCAGAATCAGCACGAACGAGAGCCACTCGCTGATGCGAGGATCGGGATCGAGCCCCAGCCACTGGTTGAACTGCAGCAGGTAGTCGAGCACGAAGTCGAAGACGAAGAAGAAGGCGAGCGACACGCCGGCGAGAAAGAGGCCGATGCTGACCGGCAGGAAGAGCCGCACCCACCGCTTCTCGTGCGGGTAGAGGCCCGCCGCCACGAAGGTCCAGAGCTGATAGAAGATCCAGGGGCTCGCGAGGACGACGCCGACGAGGAGCGCCGCCTTCACGTAGATCCCGAAGGCCTCCTGGGCCGAGAGCGTGGTGATGCTCACCCGCGAGTCTTTCGCGAGCGGCTGCCAGAGCAACACGGGCTCGAGCGCGGCGGGGTTGAACAAGGCCGGGTGACCCGCGGAGGTGGTCTGTTCCTCGGAGGCGGGCGGCGTCGCCGGCGACAGGACGCGGGCCAGCCGGTCGGGATGGACCTCGCGCAGTTCGAACGAGAGGCCGTGGCGCTCGACGGCGTCGATCACCTCCTCACGGGAGTAGGGCAGGGGGGCGCCGCCCGCGGTGCGCGGCTGCCAGGCGTCGAAGGTCTCGATCGACCGCTTCGTGTAGTAGTCACCCAGCGCCCGGCGGAGAGGCTGCTCGATCAGGTGGACGACGGGCTGTGCCACGAAGAAGCCCGCCAACACCCCCACGGCGAGGCCCAGCGCGCCGCGGATCAGGCAGACGCGCAGTTCCTCCAGGTGCTCGCCGAATGTCATCGTCGAGCTTTGAAAGAGGTCTTCGTCCTGCGTTCGGGCCATGGGAAATGCTCGGGCGGTTTCCGCGGAATTCCTCCCCGACTTATACTTCAAAAGTGTTCTTCCTGCCGGAATTCCGGCCTCCCTGGCGGGTTCATTCATGCCGCGATCGGCCAACCGTTCCCGCACAAATCCTCCAATCGGACCATGCCGTCTCCCGGGAAGCATCCTGGCGGCCTGCGTGAGCGTGGCCTCGTCGCTGGCCGCAGTCCCCGCGGTGGACGAGGGTTTCGAGCGGATTCGCTGCGGCGAGCTCGTCGTGTGGAACACGGGCCGAGCACTGCATGCCGTGCGGTTCGACGACGGCAGCATCCCGTGGAGCGCGTCGGCGCACCCGAAAGACAGTCTGCTTTTCCCGCGAGGCGTTTCCGCGGTCCACCTCCGCAAAGCCGTGACCACCAACCTACCGCCGCTCCCCGCCTGCTCGAGCGGCGCCCGCGCGATCGCCATCCTCGATCATGTCTCCGCCACCGATGACGACAATGCGGCGGCGCTCTTCTGTCTCGATTGCTCGCCCGCCGCCGAGGGACGGCTCGCATGGATCGCGCCGCCTCCGCCCGTGGTGCACGACGGCGGCCCGCCCCGGCCGACCGTGTTCGACGGACCGCCCGCGGCCGATGCCGGGCAGGTGTATTGCGTCGTCCGCAGCCGCGAGCCGGCCGACTGGCTTCACCTCGCGGCCTACGACCTGCGCGACGGTCGCGTGATCTGGACGAGGCCGCTGGGATCGGCCATCGCGGCCGACGGCATCGACCACGCGCCGCGCCGACGCACCGTCCGACTCGATGGCGGGCGTGTCGGCATCGACACCCGCGCCGGGAACGTCGTGACGTTCGACCGCGACGGCCGCCAGATCAACGACACGCCGACGGGAGCCCGACCGTGAGCACCTCGATACAACGCACCGTCCCGGCAGAACGCACCGACGACGCCGCGGCCCTCGCGTCCACAAAAAAACTCAAGGAGCGGTTCCTTGCGGCGCTCGAGCCGGTGATCGTGGGGCAGGCTGACGTGATCGGCGACCTGCTCGCCGCGCTCGTCTGCGGCGGGCACTGTCTCCTCGAAGGCGTGCCCGGACTCGCCAAGACCCTGATCGTGAAGTCACTCGCCCAGTCACTCGCGCTCGACTTCGGCCGGATCCAGTTCACGCCCGATCTCATGCCGGCCGACATCATCGGGACCGACGTGCTCGAAGAGGATGCCGCCGGCGGCCGACGGCCACGATTCCTGCCCGGGCCGATCTTCAGGAACGTGCTCCTCGCCGACGAGATCAACCGCGCGCCTCCGAAGACGCAGTCGGCGGTGCTCGAAGCGATGCAGGAGGGGCAGGTGACGGTCGGCGGCGTCTGCCATCCGCTGCCCGATCCCTTCTTCGTGCTCGCCACCCGCAATCCGATCGAGCAGGAGGGCACCTATCCGCTGCCGGAGGGGCAGCTCGACCGGTTCATGTTCCTCATCCACGTCGATTATCCCGACCGTGACGACGAGCTCGAGATCGTTCGCCGCACCACCGGCCCCGCGGTCGCCCCGGTCGCGCCGGTGATCGACCGCGCGGCGCTGGCCGAGGCGGCGCGGCTCGTGCGGAGCATGCCGGTCGCCGAGCATGTGATGCGCCGAGCCGTGGGGCTCGCGCGGGCCACGCGGCCCAGCGCCTCGGAAGCCCCAGCCTGGCTCGAATCGCTCGTGCGGTATGGCGCCGGTCCGCGGGCCAGCCAGTTTCTCGTGCTGGCGGCGAAGGCGCACGCGGCGCTCGACGGCCGCCCCTGCGCCGAGATTCGCGACGTGGAGCGGGCGGCCCCCGCCGTCTTGCGGCACCGGCTCGTGACGACGTTCGAGGCAGAAAGCGACGGTGTCACGCGCGACGCGATCATCGCGCGGCTGCTCGAATCAACGCCGCGGGGCGGATGACCATGGCGACCTCGGGCATCGTGATCGCCCTGGGCTTGGATTGGCCGTGGATGCTTTGGTGGCTACCGGCAGTGGCCTTGCCGTTCATCATCGGCCGCCTCGCCGTCGCCCGGGCGCGGCCGGTGCGCTGGGCGCCGATCGACATCGTGGCCCGCGCGGCCAGGCGGGCCGGCCTGTCACGCGAGGGTTTTTCGACGCCGCTCCTCGTGCTGCGGTCAGCGATGCTCCTGCTTGCCATCGCCGCCGCGGCGCGGCCGTTCCTGGGGGCGTCGGCCACGGCGAAGCCGTCGGCCGCAGCGGCCATTTCGGCGGCAGGCTCGCGGCGAATCCTGTTCGTCGAGCCGGGCGGTGCGGCGAGCGCGTCGAGTGTCGCGCCGCTACGGCTCGCGCTCGAGGCCATTCGGACCGCGGGCGGCGCATCGACACCGGCAGTCGAAGCGATTCCCGCGTCGCAGCTCGCCGTCGGTTCTTCCGCCACGGCCGGCTCGGTCATGATCCTCGCCGATGGAATCGCGCCGACGGGCGACACGGCCGAGGGGCTCTCGCAGGCGCTCGATCGCGGTGCCACGGTGCTCATCCTCGTGGGCCCAGACACGGCCGAAGGGCCGGCGCGACAGCGGCTCTCCGACTGGCTCGACGGGCTTGCCGGCATGAGGATCGCCGGCGTCGCCGCTGGGGCCGGCCAATGCATCGCCGTCGCTCCTCCGCTCGCCGATTTTCCGGGCGTCGAGCCCGAGGGCGACGCATTCGTCACGCTCCCCGGTCCGAGCGTTTCTTCGTTTGCCGAACTCGCGATCAATCCGCGCAACGTCGCTCCGGTGACGGTGCTCGCACGGACCGTGCCGGAAGGAAGGCCTCTCATCGTCGAAGCCCGCATCGGCAGAGGCCGCCTCTGCGTGTCGGCTCTGCCGCTGTCGCTCGGCATGGGCCCACAGGCGGCAGATGCGTGGAGCGACCTTGCGGCCTGGCCGGTGTTCGTGCCGCTCATGGACCGGCTCGTTTCGCGGCATCTCGACGCCGGCGACGCGACAGGGGGAGCCCAACGCGCAGTCGCGGCCGATCCCCCGCGCCGACAACTGCCGCCAGCGCAGCTGCTCCTCGGGGCCGCGCTCTTGCTCGCGGCCCTCGATCCACTGCTCGCGTGGCTGCTCGCCCGCCGTCGGCTCCACGCGGCACCGGACCGATCGTTCGCGTGGATCGGATGGCCGGCCCGCGCCGCCATCGTGGCCGCACTCGCCGCGATGTTCGTGGGCGCGGAGGAGACACCGCAGGCTGACGGGGATCGCGATGGCCGGACGATCGCGATGGTGATCGATGTCTCGCCGAGCATGGCGACGGAAGACGTAGAGACACCGGGTGCCCCGGGCGGGAGGACAACGCGGCTCGCGGCCATCGGCGCCGCGATCGATCGCGCCCGCGAGACGAACCGGGCCTTCGCCACGGCGTCGATCGCGTGGTTCAAGGCCGCGGGCGACCTCGTGCCGCTCGAACTGCGCAGTCGAGGAGCCGACGCATTCACGGCCGCGGCCGCGGGGCCCGACGCCAGCCGGATCGGCGACGCGGTCGAGGAACTGCTGCTCGGCGAAACAGCTCAGTACAACGCGATCGCGATCGCCAGTGACGGCATGATCACGTCGGGCGCGACGTGGCAGCATGCGGCGCGGATCGCCTCGGCCCGCGGCGTCCCGCTGTTCGCGATTCCCGTGGGCGGCGCGGGCACGGGCGCCGGGACGGCGGGCGAAGCGATCACGATCGTCGCTGCCCGAATGCCGCGGGTGGCATGGCGCGATGAAGCGGTTCCAGTGACGGTCGAGGCGGATGGTCCAAGGAACGCAGGGCGGTTGCCGATCAGCCTGGCGGCCCGCGATGGCCGTCCGCTGGCCCGCGCAGTGTTGCAGGCGGATCCCGCGGCGAGCGTCGGCGGCGAGAGCATGCCGAAACGATATTCGGGCGCTCTTGTATGGAAGCCAACACACACCGGCATGCAGACGCTCGTCGTTCGGCCCGATGGCGACCAGACCACGGCGAACGCCAACGGAGGCATCGCGGGCACGACGCTCGTCGTCGACGAGCCGGTGTCGGTGCTCCTCGTCGATGCCGCGCCGCGGTTCGAGTTTCGGTTTCTCGAGCACCTGCTCGTGTCCGACCGCAGGTTTCGCATCGAATCCTGCCTGCTCGACGGCCGCACTCGGACAGGGGGCGAGGGAAAGCCGTCGCGGTTCGCGGCGCCACTGCCGAAGACCGCGGCCGACTGGAGCAGGTTCGACGTCGTCGTGCTGGGCGACATTCGCGGCGACGATCTCGCCAGCGACTCCGTGACCAGCCTGCTCGACGCGGTGCAGCACGATGGCGTCGGCGTGGCATGGCTGCCCGGCCGCCGCTGGTGCGACGGCGGTGCAGCGGTGTCGCCGCTCGACAGCCTGTTGCCCGCGTCTCGCAGGGATGGCATCGCGACGCACGCTTCCCGCGGCGGCCGATTCCAGTGGCTACCGGCCGCGTCGCAGGCGGGCTGGCAGCCCGCCGTGACGCCAACGCTACCGAGCGCGAAGCCTGCCGAGGTGGGGACAATCGCCGATCGTGTCAACCTCGCCCCGACGGCCCGCGTCCTGGCGGTCACGACCTCCGAACGCGCCATACCAGCGGCCGCTGCCATCCTCGATCGACGCGGCGCGGGCACCATCCTCGGCACACTGTTCACGACCTGGCGACTGCGCGGGCCCGTCGGCGCCGACACACCATCCATGGACCACGCCGCGTTCTGGCGACACTCACTCGCTCGGCTCGCCGAAGGCCGCATCCTCGCGCGACACACCCCGGCCACGCTCACCCTCGAGCCATCGCAGCCCGCCGCCCGTGATGCAGTGCGGATCGACATCGAGCCGACGCGGCCGGTCGTCGATCTCCGTGAGTGCGACCTCGAGCACAGGCGGCCCGATGGGAGTCAGAATCGCATAAACGCCGCCTCGGGAACGGTCTGGCTCGACCATCTCGAACCTGGCTGGCACAGCATCACCCTCCGCGGGCTGCCCGATTCCGTCGCCGCCAGCGGCGCAAGCCCTGCGACAGTGTCGCAGGATTTCCTGGTGCGGGCGCCAGAGTCGGAGCGGCCGGGGACACCTGCCATGCCCGCGGCCTTGGAGGCAGCCGCGGTGGCGACCGGCGGCGATCGCATCGCGCTCGACTCGATCGGCTCGCTGCCTGAGCGGATTGATCGGCTCACGGCATCGCAAGCGACGAACCGGGCGTGGCTTCACGGCCCGGTCGCGACGAGTCTGCTCATGCTCGCATGCGTGGCGGCATGCGCCGGCGAATGGTCGGCACGAGCCCGGCGGGGGCTGCCATGACGAACATCACGGCGACTCTCTCCGAACGACTGCGACAGGCGATCGATCGCCGAGTCGTGACGGCTCGCATCGTCCACGGCCTCGGCGTCGTCGGCCGGATCGGCTGCGTGGCGGCGTGCGCCTGGGCAGCCGCACTGCTTGTTGGCGGCTGTGCCGGCGGCCACGTCGATGCCCGACTCGTCGCAGGCACCGTACTGGTGGCGGCCGCGATGGCAGCATGGTTTTTTGCGCGCCGCGCGCTAGTCTCGTGGCCAACGCGGCTTTCGATCGCGCTGGCGGCCGAGCGAGCGCAGCCGGAACTCGGCGAGCAGATCTCGCGGGCGATCGACTTCCTCGACTCGGCCGCCTGCGGCGATGGCTCGACCGCGCTCAAGTCGATCGCGCTCGAGCAGGCGGCCGATGCCGCCGACCGAATCATCGCCGCGCCAACCGAGGGCGCTGCCCGGCACATCGGCTTCGCGGCAGCCGCCGCCTTCGCTCTCGCGCTGCTCACGATCGACGCTTCGCGCCGCGACACGGCCACCACGCCGGCAACTGCCACGAGGGAGGTTCCGGCACCCGATGCGTCGCCCGAGAACGTGCGACCGGCATTCAATCGGCTCTCCGAGGCGGGGCAGGCGGCCGCACGGATCGCCGCGCTGGCGGGATTCGAGCGCCAATTCGCCGATGCTCTCGCCGGCTGGTTCGCCGAGGCTCCCGGCCTTGCCGCCGTCGATGTGCCACCGCGACGGCGTCTCGCCATCGCCGAGGCGGCGACGCTGCATGACGATTGCCTGGCGGGCATAGCATCGGCTGCCAACATGATCACCGCAGCCGCGGCAGCCGAAGCTCCCGGCGATGCCGCCGCGCTGAGCAAGTCGATGGCGGATCTTGCTGCAGAGACCGATGCCGCGCTGGCGATCGTCTCGGCTGCGATCCGCGATCATCGGCTCGCGGCCGCGGCCGAGGCCGCGAGCCATCTCGCGGATCGGCTCGCCGAGGCCGCCGGCCTCCTTGGCATCCCGATCGCAGACCCCGGACAGAGGGTGATCGTTGAGCGGCAGCCGATGGATGGCAATGAACGAGGATCGCTCGATCGTGATGCACGCGCGCTCATCGACAGGCTCACGCGGCTCGACCGCGCCGTGGCGTCGGCTTCTGCGACCGAAGGTGTGGGGATCACGGAGCCTGCTGTGGCATCCCAGTCAGCGGCTCCTACTGTGTCGGCCGCCGGCCCCGGCGGCGGCGCCCCCGCCGAATCGCCACAGCCGGGCATCGTCCCCCCGGGCGCCGACGGCATCGAGCGGGTCTGGTCGCTCGTACCCGAGCAGTCGCTGCCGCTCCGGCCCCGCGCAGCCGACGCCGCGACATTTCCCTCGCATCGCCGGGCCATCGACGCCTACTATCGGCTGCTCCTCGAGCAGGAGCGACCGAAGCCATGAACAACCTTTTTCAGCGACGTTGCCGGCGAAGGGACGGCAGAAGTTTCCTTGCGGAGAAACTGTCTCCTTGTACGACCTGCGGCGCTTCGATCCCCAGAAGGTCGACAGTTCCTCACGCTCGTCAAGCTTCCGCCGATCCCTTCGCCTCCGTCTTTGCTATGGGCGACCTTTCGATGCAACTGTTGCCAATGTCGGGTCGGTTCGTGTGCACGGTGGCCTGGAGCCTCACCCTCGTGCTTGCCGGTGTGGCAGCGGCGAACGACTCCAGGATCGACGACTCAATCGAACGCGGGCTCGATTGGCTCGAGGCAGCGCAGCAGCCCGACGGCTCCTGGGGGTCGGGGGCGTTTCGTGGCAGTGCCGCGGTGACGGCCACCTGCACCATGGCGATGGTTGGCTCGGGCAGCACGCCCTCGGAGGGGCCACGGGCGCGGGCCGTCGCGCGGGCCGTCTCCTTCCTGCTGGCATCGGCCGGAGGCAGCGGGCTCATCGCCGGCCGTGAACAGGCGGCGCACGGCCCCATGTATGGCCATGCGTTCGCGACGATCGCGCTGGCGGAACTCTACGGCGAGACCGACGACGATGCCGCGGTGGCCTCGGCGCTCGAAGCCGCGCGGCGGCTCATCGAGCGCACGCAGAACGACGAGGGCGGCTGGCGCTACCAGCCGCTCCCGCGCGACGCCGACATCTCCGTGACGGCCGCGATGCTCAACGCGCTGCGGGCACTGCGCAACGCCGGCTTCGACGTCTCCGCGGAGGCGGTCGATCGCGCCGTCGCCTACCTGCGGCGGCTGCAGAATGCCGACGGCGGCTTCCGCTATCAATCCTCGGCCGGGCCAAGCGCGAGCCCGCGAACGGCCGCGGCGCTCTTCGCGTTGGTGGCGGCCGGGGGCGGCAAGGAGGAGGCGGTGCGCCGCGGGTTCGAATGGCTCGACGCCCACCCCGTGAAACTCGGCACGACGATCCGGCTCGAATCGGGCGATGGCTATGCACTCTACGGGCTCGCCGCCACGGCAGCCGCGCTCTGGCAGCGAGGTGATGCCGACTGGGAGTCTTGGTATCCCGCGACGGCGGCGACGCTCGTCGCAGCGCAGCGCGACGACGGCTCATGGCAGGATCCCTCCTGCGCCGAGTATGGCACGAGCGCCGCGTTGACCGTCCTGCAGACGCCGAAAGACCTCACGCCCCTCTACCAGCGGGATCGGCCCTCGCCATGATGCGTCCGTGTCGCCGCCGCGCCCTGCTCCGTACCGCCGTCGCGCTCGTCGTGGCCGCCTGCCACGCGGTCGCCCCCGCGCAGCCCGAGACAGCCCCGCTCGATATGCCGGCGGCGAGCCTCGTCGCCTGGGGTCGCTGCCCGCCGCTGCCGCTCGGGCCGCACATCGTGCTTGCCGACGGCGGAGTGATCGCCGGCACGCTCACAGCCTTCGACGGGAAGACGGCCATGGTGCGGTCGGCCGCGCTTGGCACCATCCCGCTCCCGGCCGCCGACTTCGTCGGCTTTCGCGCGACGGCCGCGAGCCGGCCGGCCGAGACCGAGATCGAGGAGGGCATGGCGGCGCACGCCGACACACAAGCCCGCTGGTTCATCGGGCTGCGCAACGGCGACCGCCTCTCGGCCCGATCGCTCCGCCTCCACGACGGGCTCCTCAGCATCGATTGGCAGGGCCGCCCGGTCGCCGTGCCCATCGAACGCGTGCAGAGCATCACGACGAGCACGCCCACCGCCCCGCAGCCGTCGGCAACCATCAGCGTGGCCCTCGACGACGGCTCGCGGTTCTCGCTTTCCAGTATCGGCGAGGCCGCGGCGGTGATCGCGGCCGATCCCAGCCTCGTGGTGGCGGTCGAAGGCCAGGCCGCGACGAGCCTCGCTCGTATCCGGCCGACTGCGATCGCCCCGCAGGACTCCATCGGTGGCCGCCGGTTTGCCATGGGCAGCACGCTCGCGGGCGACTGGCCGACGATCCGCGGGCTGACGGGGTTCCAGGGCATGGCGATTGGCGCGAGCGGAGGCCCGACGCGGATCCTGTACGACGTGAGTCGCCCCGCTCGGCGACTGGAATCGACCGTCGCGATCGACGACTCGGCAGAGCAGGGGATCCGAGCGATCGTGCGGGTCGTCGCGATAGCTGCCGACGGCGTGCGGAAAGAAACGTTCGCATCTCCTGTCCTTCACAAGGACGGCCCGCCGCTCTTCATCCGCACTGATCTCGAGGGCGCCACGCAGATTGAACTCGTGGTCGAGCCTGTCGATGGCGCAGCGTCGCACGCCCCGACAGTCTGGCTCGATCCACGCGTCATTCCCGTGAAGTAGCGGTGCAAAAAAGGTGTCAGGACTCTTGTCTATCCGACCGTTCCTGGAGCATCGGACCGTTGAGGCCGGAAAAGAGTCCTGACACCTTTTTTGCCCGGTAACGGTAGACTGCCGGCATGTTTTGGATCGCGTGGAAGATGCTGATCGGCAACCGGGCGAAGTACCTCGGCATCGTCTTCGGGGTGGTGTTCGCCGCGCTCCTCATCGCGCAGCAGGCCTCGATCTTCTGCGGCCTCATGTCGCTCACGGTCAGCCAGATTCGCGACGTGCAGGGGCCGAGCATCTGGGTGATGGACGAAAACGTCCAGTTCGTCGACGACATCAAGCCGCTCTCCGACACCGAGCTTTTTCGCGTCAAGGGTGTGCAGGGAGTGGACTGGGCGGTGCGGTTCTACAAGGGGATCGCACGAGCCCGACTCGAGGAGGGCTCCTACGAGCAGATGATCCTGCTGGGTCTCGACGATGCCACGCTCGTGGGCGCGCCCGAGGGGGTCTTCATGGGCTCGATCGCCGACCTCCGCAAGCCCGACGCGGTGATCATCGACGATGCCGGCTACAAGCGGATCTGGCCAGGCGAGCCGTTCCGGCTGGGCCGCGTCTTCGAGATGAACGACCACCGCGCCGTGGTGGTGGGGATCACGAAGGCCAGTCGCACGTTCCAGAGTTTTCCCATCCTCTACACACGCTATAGCCAGGCGGTGACGTTCGCGCCGCCGGAGCGCAAGGTGCTGTCGTTCGTGCTGGCCAATCCCCAGCCGGGGCTCGCGCCGGAGGAGGTCTGCCACCGCATCGAGGCGCAGACAGGCCTGCAGGCGGTCACCCGCGACCAGTTCCTCCGCAAGACGATCATCTACTACCTGCAGAAGACCGGCATTCCGATCAACTTCGGGATCACCGTGTTTCTCGGGTTCCTCGTCGGCACGGCGATCGCGGGGCAGACATTCTATCTCTTCACCGTGGAAAACATCCGCCAGTTCGGCGCCCTCAAGGCGATGGGCACGAGCAATTGGATGATCCTGCTGATGGTGCTTTCGCAGGCACTCCATGTCGGGCTCGTGGGCTACGGCGTGGGCGTGGGGCTGGCGGCGCTGTTTGGCTGGTGGTCGCGGAGCATGACACGGCTCTCGTTCTTCATGCCCTGGCAGGTGCTCGCAATCACGGCGGCGGCGGTGTTCGTGATCGTGCTCGTGGCGAGCGTGCTCTCGATCCGCAAGGTGCTCGTGCTCGACCCGGCCGTCGTCTTTCGCGGATGAAGCCCGCCATGCCCGCCCCGACCACGTTCGACGACATCGGCGCCGAGGAGATGGCCATCCGCGTGCGCGGGGTGACGAAGGAATTCGGCAGCGGCGACTCGATGACGCGGGCGCTCCGCGGCGTGGATCTCGACGTGCCCTACGGCGAACTGCTCATGCTCGTGGGCCCGAGCGGCTGCGGCAAGACGACGCTCGTCTCGATCATCGCCGGCACGCTCGAGCCGTCGGCCGGCGATGTCTCCGTGCTCGGCAAGGATTTGGTGACGATGACCAACGGCCGCAAGGTGTGTTTCCGTCGCGAAAATGTCGGCTTCATCTTCCAGTCCTACAACCTGCTGCCCTCGCTCACGGCCGTCGAGAATGCCGCCGTGCCACTCCTGATCGCGGGCTGGCGACGGTCCGCCGCCGTCGCGGCCGCCGCCGACGTGCTCGGCCGGCTCGGCCTCGGCGACCGGCTCACGAACCTGCCGAGCGAGCTCTCCGGCGGCCAGCAGCAGCGGGTGGCGATCGCACGGGCGCTCGTCCACGAGCCGCGGCTCCTGGTCTGCGACGAACCGACGAGCGCGCTCGACGCCGAGAACGGCCGGATCACGATGGAGCTCATCCAGAAGATCGCGGTTCAGCCCGATCGGGCCGTGATCGTCGTCACGCACGACTCGCGGGCCTATTCCTTCGCCGACCGCATCGCGGCGATGGAGGATGGCCGGATCGAGTCGGTCGCGTCGGGCCCTCACCATCTCGCCGCGCCGGCGCCGCATTCCCCCGACCATCCTTGACGCCGGTCGCATCGGGCAAAGAATGACGGCATGCCACCATCTTCCTCTTCCTCGGGCCCGCTGCCTGGCTCTCGCCCGCTGTCTGCCTCTCGTGTGGGTCTCTGGCTCATCGGGGCGAAGGGGGGTGTGGCGACCACGTTGATGACGGGGCTGGCAGCCCTGCGCCGCGGAGCCATCGACCCTGTCGGCGTGGTCACCGCGATGGATCCGTTCACGCGGCTGTCGCTCGTCGATTTCGCCGACATCGTCGTCGGCGGCCACGACATCCGCGCCGGCCGCCTCGGCGACGAGGCGCAGCGGATGTGGGCCGAGAGCCGCGCCATCCCGCCGGAATTGCTCGCCGACGCCGCCGGTTTTTTTGCCGAGGTCGAGTCACGGCTACGGCCCGGCACGCTCGTCGCCGCGGGAGACAAAATCCGCAGCCTCGCCGACCCGCGCACGGCGGCCGTGGTCGAGACGCCGCGGGCGGCAGTCGACCGCGTGCGTGGCGATGTCGAGGCCTTTCAGAAGGCCGAGGGGCTCGGGCACGTGGTCGTGGTCAACGTCGCGTCCACCGAACCGCCGCCGGCGCTGCCGATCCCGGACGACTTCGCCGCCGTCGAGCCGCTGCTCTCGAGCGCCGAGCAGTGCCCGCTGCCGGCAAGCAGCCTCTACTTTCTCGCTGCCGCGGAAGCCGGAGCCTCGTATATCAATTTCACGCCCTCCACCGGCTCGACACCGACGTGCCTGCAGCAGGTGGCGATCGAAAGGCGGATCGCCCATGCGGGCTGCGACGGGAAGACCGGGGAAACGCTCCTCAAGAGCGTGCTCGCCCCGATGTTCGCCGCCCGCAACCTCGAGGTGATGAGCTGGGTCGGCCACAACATCTTCGGCAACATGGATGGCAAGGTGCTCGACGATCCGCGCAACAAAGCGGCGAAGGTGCGGAGCAAGGACCACCTGCTCGCCGCCATCCTCGGCTACCCGCCGCAGACCCACGTCTCGATCGAATACATCGAGAGCATGGGCGACTGGAAGACGGCCTGGGATCACATCCACTTCCGCGGCTTTCTCGGCACGCCGATGACGCTGCAATTCACCTGGCAGGGCTGCGATTCGATCCTCGCGGCGCCCTTGGTGCTCGACCTCGTGCGGCTCGTCGAACGGGCACGCCGCGCCGGCGAGTATGGTGCGATCGAATGGCTTTCCTGCTTCTTCAAGAGCCCGCTCAACGTCGCGGAACAGGATTTTTCGAAGCAGGTGGCGATGCTCGACGCCTGGGCGCGGTCCCACGCCGAGCTGACGGTTTCCCCGGCCCGCGGAGGCTGACGGCATGGCGGTCGCTCCCAACGACATCGCGCCGCCCGCTCGCGGCCAGCCGCGGCTCAACCGGCGCCGCACAGTCGGCGACGTCCTGACGCAGTTCGTCCTGCCGCTCGTCGCCCTCTCGCTCCTGGGCTTTGCGGGCTGGTATGTGTGGCGAAACCGCGTGGTCGTGCAGACGCCGCCTCCGCCGATCGAGCCTGCCCGCAGCCCGTTCGCCACAACGCTCGCGGCAGCCGGCGTCGTGGAGGCCCAGACGGAAAACATCGCCGTCGGCTCGGCGACGCCGGGCGTCGTGACGGCGGTGCTCGTGAAGGTGGGAGACGACGTGCAGCCGGGCGCGCCGCTCTTCCGCCTCGATGACCGTCAGTTGCAAGGCGAACTGGCGGTGAAGAGGGCCGCGGTGGCACAGGCGAAGAGTGAACTGGTGCGGCTCGAGGCGGAGCCCCGCCAGGAAAAAATTCCAGTGCTCATCGCGCAGGTCAACGAGGCGCAGGCGAATGTGGCCCGCGAGACCGACGCCCTGCGGCGTGCGGAAGATACGTTTGCCCGCAAGGTGACGACCGAGCAGGAACTCATCGCGCGGCGCGAGGCCCTTGCCGCGGCGCAGGCCAATCTCGAACGGACGCAGGCCGATCTCTCCCTGCTGAAGGCCGGCTCGTGGGAATACGACCGCGACGTTTCCCGCGCCGGCATTTCGAAGTCGGAAGCGGAAGTGGCGAAGATCGAGACGGAGCTCGATCGCCTCATCGTGCGGTCGCTGGTGGCCGGCCAAGTGCTTCAGGTGAACGTGAGGCCCGGAGAATATGTCGGCGCTCCGCCCGGCCAGCCGCTCGTGATCCTCGGCAACATCGAGCGGCTCCACGTGCGGGTCGACATCGACGAATTCGACATCCCGCGATTCAACCGCGATGCCAAGGCCTCAGCCGTGCCCCGCGGCAGCCTTCAGGAGCGGTATCCGCTCGAGTTCGTGCGGGTCGAGCCATTCGTCGTGCCGAAGAAATCGCTCACCGGCGACAACACCGAGCGGGTGGACACGCGCGTGCTGCAGGTGATCTACGAGTGCGACCCCGCCGACCGGCCGCCCCTCTTCGTCGGCCAGCAAATGGAAGTCTTCATCGAAGCCCGATAGGACAGGCTGAAGCCTGTCGTATGCGGACTCGCCCAAACCGGCTTCGGGTGACCTGCACCCCGGCTCTCCGGACGCTCGCTACGGGCATCCATGCCCTCCGCTCGCTCGATGCTGACTGCGCTCCCGGCATCCTGCCTCCGCTTGTCAGCAACGCCGGCGAGCGGGGTGCAGGTCACCCGAAGCCTCCTCCTGCGGTTTATTCAGAATGCGGGGAGGCCCGGGGCTGCCTGTACCTTCTCGCGGGCTATGGAAGCGAGCGCAGGCAGGATGCCGAAAGCGAGCGGACATGCAGTGAGCGAAGGACAGGATGTCCGCAGCGAACGTCCGCCGAGAGGGTACAGGCAGCCCCGGGCCGGGTTGGGCTTATTTTCAGCCTCAAAAACACCTTGCCACGCGGGGCGTCGGCTGGGACATTCTCCGCCCCACCGATGCCACCCAATCCGTTCCACCTATTCGATGCGGTCATGCGAACGGCGCGCAAGGTGCTGCCTGCGCTCCTGATCGCATCCTGCGCATCGCTCGCCTGGGCCGAGGAACCACCGGCGGCTGACTCTGCGGAAGAGGCCGGCGGCATGTTCCTGCCGAGCGAGAATGGCAGGCTCTTGTGGAAGCAGACCGTGGCCACCGTCGCCGCCGACTGGCCGATCGTGCGAGCGGTCGAGCCCGACTTCACGTCGACGCCGCCCCGTGAAGGCGTCATCGAATCGGCCTGGGTCGAGCCGCCCGGTGAACCACCGGCGCCGGGGGCGCTGCCGATCGCCTCGGCGGCATGGCCACCGCGGCGGCAGCGCGTGGTCGTGCGGGTCGTCCCCACCGCGCACGGAGCCTGGATCGATGCGTTCGTGGAGACGCAGTCGATCGCCGCAGCCAATGAGCCCGCCGGTCCCGGCCGGGTGGAACTCACCGGCGGCTGGCCGGCCAGCCCGTGGCAAGGCGACACGAGAAACATCACCGCTCAACTCGCCGCGCGGATGGCCCCGTCGACGGAGCCGGTCTATTCACTGCCACCACTGACCGGGGAGAGCATGCTCGCCGCCCGCAACGAGCCGCCATGGGCGCACAGCAAGCACCCCCGGGCGGCCCGGTTCGGCTACAAGGTGCTGGAGGACTACCGCAACTTCTATTCCTGCGAGAGCCTCGTCTGCCTGACAGGAGCCTTCGGTGCCGGCGCCCTGATGGCCAATACCGGCTTCGACATGACGATGCAGGACGCCTGGCAACGCAGCGTCGAGCCCACCGATCTCGGCACGTTTTTCCGGGGCTGCAAGGACATCGGCGAGGGACGGTATGCATTGGCCGTCTTCGGTGTGGCGGGCCTCACCGGGCTCGTCTTCGAGGGCCAGCCCGCCGGCGACGTGCTGGGCGAATGGGGCTCGCGTTCGCTGCGGATGTTCATCGTCGGCGCGCCACCGGTCTACGTCATGCAGTTGGCCACCGGTGCTTCGCGGCCGCTCGAAAACAGTTCGGCCGGGAGCCAGTGGAAATTCTTCCAAGACGACAACGGCGTCAGCGGACATGCCTTCGTCGGCGCGATCCCGTTCCTCGCCGCCGCCGACATGGTGGAGAGCCCGCTGGCGAAGGGTGCGCTCTATGTCTGCTCGACGTTCGTCGGATTCTCGCGGATGACGACCGACTCCCACTTCCCGTCGCAGGTCTTCCTCGGCTGGTATCTCGCGTGGGCCAGCTCGCGGGCCGTCAGCAACACGGAGCTCCATTTCGGCGGCATGGAGGTGAGCGTCGTGCCGCTGCCAATGGCCGACCTGGGCGGTCTCGGCATCGAAACCCGCTGGTGAGCAGCGCAAGGCTCGTCAGCGGGTCGGCGATCGCTTGACCGTCCGCGGGCGAAACAACCGGGGCGGGCGGGATGGCGCCTGCGGCTTCGGGCCGGGCCTGACTTCGGATTCAGAGCGACGATCGCCCACCGGCCTGCGCGACTTCTCGATTTCGAGAATTCCGAAGTAGGGGTCGGGGTATTGCCAATCGTTCTGCGCATGCACACGCCCACCGTGCGCGAGCAGGGCGAGCGTTGCGACGACCAATGCGACTGTTGTGTGACGATTCAGAACCTGTCACTCCGCATGGAACTATCCGCCCATGTATCAGCCCATCATCAGCACCGCGATGGCGACCACCGCGGCGCCGACGCCGACCGGCAGTGTCACAAACGCTCGGCTTGTGCGGAAGCTGGGCTCGATGGCGGCCTGGCCACCGCTGACCTGCCCGAGCAATCGCTCCAAGTCGCGAAACGTGATCGGCGTCGAGAGGAGCGAATTCGCCCCCATCTCGGACGCCTCGCGGACGGCAATGTCCCGCTCGCGGCCTTGGACTGTCCCGGACTGGACGATCGCGGCCTTTGCCCCGTCCAGCCGCGTCTGCAGCAGTTCGAGAAAGTCGTGCCCGGACATGTCATCGAGTTCCATCGCGATCAGCCAGGCGTCCACGCGGCGCTGTCGCGCGAGCTTCAGGGCATCGGTGCCGCTGGAGCGAAAATGCAGGTTCAACTTCCCCAGCCTGGCGCTGGCCGCCAGCGGCTTGTAGGACTCGAAGTGCGGGTCGACGACGACCACGTTTGGGATGGTCCCGCTGACCATACCGGAGAAAGCATCATCCCGCAGGTGCGCGGCATTGCTCATGGGAAAATCCCCTCGTACCCTACCCCAACAAAGACAAGTCAAACGGGCTGCAGATCAATGACGAGAAGAGACTGACGAAAACAAGACACGACGGAAAAGAACGAGCCCCGACTCACGACTGTGGCGTTGGAATCGAAACTGGAAGCATCGTGGAATCGGCTGGTGACCGCGTGGCACGAATCACGTCGAGCGTGACAGGGCGAACGAGGTAGCCGGCGATGCCGGAGGCCAACGCCCGCTGCTCTTCCTCGAGGCGATATTCATCGCCCACGATGAAAACCGCCGAACGGGTCGCCTCGCCGATGCGGCCAAGCGAAATCCGCGATCCAGCCAACATCGGGTCGACGTCTCCCTGCACGACGTGCGGAGACAGCATTTCGAGCAGGTCAAAGCCGGACATGTCCTGGAGTTCGACACTCACGAGCCAGACATCAGCGCGAAACCGCCGGGCCATCCGCACGGCCGACCTGCCGTCGCAGCAGAAATGCAGCCCAACGTCACCGGCCTGCGCCGCCCTCACGAAGTCGCCATAGCGGTCGCAGGCGGGATCGACGATGACGATCTCGTTGATCCCCAGCGCCCTGAGCGAATGAGTCGTATTCATCGCGTTGTTTGGGTTGAACGTGTTCATGGCCATGCTCCAAGCAGTCGTTTCAATGAAGTGGGTCAATTGGACTGACGGATGCGAAGGGTCTACCGAACTCCGACGGTGTTGCCGGACATGACCACTGTCAGGCTCGATGCATCGACCGGCACCACATCGCTGACCAGCAGCGGAAAGGCAACTTTCGACAGGCCGAACAGTTCCCGCGCCGGACTTTCCTTGCTGCGGGACGACGCTCCCCGGCGGGAGATCCAGGGAATCGTGCTCGCATCGCGAGGCTGAACCTTCCGCACCACAGAAGGGGCAACCGGCTCGAAGACAGGGATCGCCATCTGGGGAACAATGGCATTCGCCTCTCCCGGGCTGACGCCGTCGGCGTGCGAGTCCTGCGGAACGCCGACTGTCAAAGCCAGCAGCGTCAGGATCGCCAACGCGCAACTGACCGCCAAAGAGGAAAAGGCTCGGGAGGCACGGGAAAGAAATGAGTGATGACAACGCGGCATCGGACGTCCTTTCACGAGGGCAGTTACACGACTTCAGACGAGCGAAACAATCGACAGAAACAGGGCGATCGGCAGCGCACACAGCACCAGGTCAGCCCGTGTGAGTGACCAACGGCTTGCCGATGGCACCGAAACAACAGAGGTCTTCATGAGCGTTCTCCCGAAAAGACAGGCAATCCCAAACCGAGACGACGCGGAGGCAACCTCCGGCGAGCGAGGTCAACGTGCCCCTCGCCGACTGCCAAAGATGCACACGGCGTGCCAATCCCGCGCACGAGTCGCACGCCATGCTGTCGGGCAGGCTGAAAAGCCGCTTCCGGCCGAGGAAAAAGCGCTTTCCTTCGTCACATTTTTTTCTCAAGCCAGACCAGTTGCGGACACAAAAAAATCGGGCTGGGGCGATTTGCCCCAGCCCGACTGGTCGCTGGCGCCCCGGCGCTGGAGCGATTCGCTCCAGCAGAGGCGGGCTTACGCCCCGTACTTGCCGAACCGCTGCGCGTGGGCCATGGCCAGGAGCATCAGATGCTTGGCCGGAAAGATCCCGAAGCCGCCGCGGAGGCACTCGCGCTCGGAGAATTTCGTCAATCCATCCGGGCGGCAGGTATTGGCCGCGAGAAGCGTCGGCACGGGGTGCCAGCTGTGGCTCCTGAGCAGGCTCGGCGTCGAGTGGTCGCCCGTGACGATCAGCACGTCGGGCCGCAGTTTTTCGATCCGCGGGATGATACGGTCGAGCTCCTCGATCCGCTTCACCTTGTGCTCAAACGCCCCATCCTCGCCGGTCGAATCGGTGTATTTGAAGTGCATGAAGAAGAAGTCGTATTCGTTCCAGCACTGCGCGAGCTCATCGACCTGCTCCTCGAGCGATTGGGCCTTGCCCACGAGCGTCATCCCGACGAGCCGCGCAAGCCCCTTATACATCGGGTAGACGGCGATCGCCGCCGCCCGCAAGCCGTAGAGCTCCTCGTAGGTCGGCAGGGCCGGCTTGGCCGCGAATCCCCGGAGCACCAGGCCATTGGCCTTCGGCTCGTCCTTGAGAATCGCCCGGGACTGGCGCACGAATTCCGCGGCCACTTCGGCGGTCCGCCGGGCAGCCGGCGTGAGCGGCTGGGGGGCGAGCGGGGCCACGCCGAGGGCCTGCGGATCGGTGTCGGCGATGCCGCCATCCAGCCCCTTGCCGCGAAACACGACGACGAAACGGTGCTCCTTCACGGGCTTCACCAGCGTCTCGACCCCGTCGATTTTCACCGCCTGGAGCCGCTCGACGACCTTGAAGCTTTCCTCCGAAGGAATCCGCCCGGCACGGCGGTCGGCGATCAGCCCCGCGGCATCGAGCGTGCAGAAATTGCCGCGGGCGGCCACATCGTCGGGGCCCAGTTCGAAACCGATTCCGGTGGCCTCGAGGGCGCCGCGGCCGATCTTGAATTCGAGCGGATCGTAGCCGAACAGGCCGAGGTGGCCGGGGCCCGATCCCGGCGTGATGCCCGGCAGGACGGGCACGCTCGACCCGCTCGTGCCACGGGCGGCGAGCCGGTCGAGATTGGGGGTCGAGGCGGTCTCGAGTTCGGTTTTGCCCCCCGGATCCATGGGCAGGCCCCCGAGGCCGTCGGCCACCAGCATGACGATCTTGGAGGAGTTTTTCTCGGCAAGTTCGCGGACGAGTTCGTGCTCTTTCATGGCTGTGATTCCCTGGCTGAGGCTGGCTGAGGCTGGCTGAGGCTGGATGAGGCTGGATGAGGCTGAGTGCTTCGCTGTTTGCTACATTTCGCCGGCAAGAATACCGGCACAGCCCCCGCAACAATAGCCGAGGTCACTCCCCATGAGCGTTGTCCGCCCCAAGCCGCCCGAAGATCCGATCCAGTACGACCCTGCCGCCGTCTTCGCCACCGGCGGCCTCGCGCGAAAGGATGTCGAGGCGATCTCCGGCCGGCTCGACGAGGCCCGGCGTGAATCCCTCGCCGACATCGATCGCTACCGCTCGGGGGCCGTACAGCCGGGCGAGGTGCTCGATCCCGCCTTCATCGACCTCCCCGACCGACTGCTCGCCGACTACACGACGAAGCGACCCGAGAGCGAGCTCTTCTCGATCCTCTCGACGGCCCGCCGCATCCGCGATGCAGTGGACCGCGTGGTGGTGCTCGGCATCGGCGGCTCCTACATGGGCACGCGGGCGCTGTTCGAGGCCTGCTGCCACCCGTTTCACAATGAATTGCCCCGGGGCGAGCGGGGAGGGCGGCCACGGCTCTCGTTCGAGGGCTTCAACATCGACAACGACTCGGCGCAGGGGCTGCTCGACCTGCTCTCCGCCCCCGGAGGCGCCGACGATCTGCTCCATCGGTGGGCGCTCCTGATCGTAAGCAAGAGCGGCGGCACGCTCGAAACGGCCGTCGCCACGCGGCTCTTCCTCGATGCGCTCTTCGCCGCCGTGGGGGGCGACCGCACGGCGCTCGCGGAGCGGGTCGTGCCGATCACCGGCACGTCGGGAAAGCTCGCCGACCTCGCCCGGGCGATCGGCTGCCCCGACGTCTTCGACATCCCGGACGGCGTGGGGGGCCGATTTTCCGTCTTCACGGCCGTCGGCCTGCTGCCCGCCTCGATCGTGGGGATCGACGTCGTGCGGCTGCTCGAAGGGGCGGCCGCGATGAATCGTCGGTTTCGCGAGGCGCCCATCGGCGAGAATCCAGTGCTCCAGTATGTCGGCGTCTCGCATCTCGCCGAACTCCGCATGGGGGCGACGATCCGCGTGCTTTCCACCTGGAGCAACCGGCTCGAGGCGGTCGGCCTCTGGTACGACCAACTGCTCTCCGAAAGCCTCGGCAAGGCAGAGCAGGGGGCCACGCCGCTCACCACCGTGACGACCCGCGACCTGCACTCCCGCGGCCAGCAGCATCAGGAGGGGCGGCGCGACAAATTGATCACGAACCTGCTGGTGGGCGAGCCGCGGCGCGACCGGCTCACGCTCCCCACCATCAGCGGCTTCGCCGCCAACGAAGACACACTCGACGACCTCGTCGGCAAGGCCTGGCCCGACATGCTCGCCGCCGCCGCCGCGGGCACCAACGAAGCCTATGCGAGCGACAAGCGGCCCACGGCCGACATCCTCCTGCCGCGGATCGACGAACACACGGTGGGCCAACTGCTGCAGATGCTCATGCTCGCCACGGTGGTCGAAGGCCGGCTCGTCGGCACGAATCCCTACGGCCAGCCCGGCGTCGAAGCCTACAAGAAATGCATGATGGCGCGACTGCGCCCCTGATCGGAGACTCACCATGCCCGTCACACTCACCTGGACCGGCCACGCCACCTGGCTGATCGACACCGGCGCCGGCACGCTGCTGGTCGATCCGTTCTTCGACGAATGCCCGACGGCGTCGATGAAGGCGAAAGACGTCCGCTGCGACGCAATCCTCGTCACGCACGGCCACTTCGATCACGTCGCCGACCTGGTCGCGATCGCGAAGCGGACCGGCGCGACCGTGTTGTGCAACTGGGAGATCGCGCAATGGCTCGCGAAGCAGGGGGTGGAACGCGCCCAGCCGATGAACCTCGGCGGGCAGGCGGCGATCCCCGGCGGCACGGCGCGGATGGAGATCGCCCATCATTCGTCGAGCCTTCCTGACGGCAGTTATGGCGGCAATCCGGCCGGCTGGGTGCTCGACGTGGCGGGAGTGCGAATCTATCTCGCCGGCGACACGTCGCTCTTCTCCGACATGGAACGGATCGGCAAGCCGCGCGACGGCAAGGGGCTCGACGTGGCGGTGCTGCCGATCGGCGACCTCTTCACGATGGGCCCGGACGCCTCGCTCGAGGCGCTGGCGCTCCTGAAGCCGCGGATCGCGCTGCCGAACCACTACGGCACCTGGCCCCCGATCGAGCAGGATGCGGCGGCCTGGGCGCGGCGGGTGGCCGCCGAGCGGCTCGCGGAGCCGCACGTGCTCGAGCCGGGCGGCTCGCTTACGGTGTCGGCGACGTAGCGGGCAGTTCCACCGCCTTCGCCGGCGGCACGCGAACCTCGATCGCATCGCCGACGACCCGCACCTCGAAGACATCCACCTTCAGCTTCGGGTTGTCGCACCAGGCCCCGTCGCAGAGCCGAAACCGCCAGGCATGCCACGGACAGGTGACGACGCCGTCGCGCAGCGGCCCGGTGCCGAGTGAGGCGCCCATGTGCGGGCAGAGGTCGTCGATCGCCGAGTAGTTTTCGCCATCGAAGAAGACCGCCACGAGCCGGCCGCCGGCCTCGTAGGTGCGGCCTTCGCCGGCGGGAATGTCGCCCACCCGGGCCACGGGAGTGAAGGGGATGTCGTCAGGGGAGGGTGTCATGGCCCAACGTAGTACCATACGCGGCATGTCCCACGCACCAGCAGCCCGTGATCCGGCCGCCATTCGGCTCGTCGTCCTCGACGTGGATGGCACCCTCAGCAACAGCCGCCACGAGATCACCGACGCCACCTGCGCGGCCGTGGGCCGCATCCGCGAGGCCGGAATGCGGGTGATGATCGCCACGGGCCGTCGCTACCGAGACGTGCTCCCGGTCGCGCGACGGCTCGCGATCGATGCACCGCTGGTGACGGCATCAGGCGCGCTGATCAAGGATGTTCGCACGCATGCCACGCTCGAGCGGGCGGCGTTCGCCCCGGGCGTGCTCGAGGGGCTGCTTGCGCTGATCGTGGATCGCGGGCACGAGCCGATCCTCTATACCGACAGCTTCGCCGCGGGCTACGACTTCCACTGCCGCAGCCTCGCCTCCGCAGCGTCCGGTGGCGTGCCGGGGAATCGCGGCGTCGCGGAATACCTCGACCGCAATCGGGCGCTTGCCCACGTGGTGCCCGATCTCCACCAGGCGCCGCCCGAGGGCGTGTTCGCCGGGTTCACGATGGGCACGCACGTCGAGATGCTTGACCTCGAGCGGGCGCTCGACGCCTCCTGGCCGGGCATGCTCTCGCTGCACACGATCCGTAGCCCGCGGTACCGCGACTGGATGTGCGAAATCGCCCCGGCAGGCGTGACGAAGTGGTCTGGCGTGCTCTCCATCGCGGAGCGGTTGGGCATCGCGCCCGAATCGATCTGCGCCGTCGGCGACGACGTCAACGATCTGCCGATGATCCGCGGCGCCGGCATCGGCATCGCGATGGGCAACGCCACGCCCGACGTGCTCGCAGCCGCCGACCGCATCGTGGCCGCCCACGACGACGACGGGATCGGCGAAGTGGCCGACCTGCTGCTCGCCGGCCTTTCCCAGCCTGCCCCGCTTCCCGGCGGCAACGCGGGTTGAGCGGCGGCAGGTCATTCGCTACGGTTCCTCCCCGTCGATCCCTCGCCGCGGCCCCGGTGTAGAGCGTCCATGGACCTGAAACTCCACCGACCGAATGGCAGCTGCGGAAAGAGCGGCCGCGGCTTCGTGCCAGGCGAGCTCTTCTATTCGGCGCTCGTGCGCAGCACGGGCGCGATCGAGCGGATCGACATCTGCGCCGAAGCCTGGGGCGGCCCGCCCGAACAATCGCTCGCCTGGTGGAAATCACTCTATCCGGCCGCCGACTCCGCAGGCTCCACGCTCGCCCCGGTCGAGGTGCTCCTCGACGTGCTCGAACAGCTCGACGGCCAGCCGGACGAGAAGGCGCTGCGGTATCTGCTCGCGCTCGAACTGGTTCGCCGCCGCGTGCTGCGGGTGGTCGATCGCCACGGCACGGCAGCTGCCATCGCTCCCGACACCATGCTCCTGGCCTGCCGGCGCCGCGACAGCGAGTATCACGTGCAGGTGGTGCCGGCCCGCGCCGCCGCGGCCGACGGCGTGCAGGAGCGGCTCGCCGCGCTGCTCTGGTCGGGAGGTGCGGCATGATGGCCAGGCCACCATCCCGTCGGCAACGCATTTCGCCCGTCGCGCTCTTCGCCGTCGTCGCGATCACTGTCGCGTCGAGCGGCGCGACATGTCCGCAGGTGCTGCGGGGCTATCAGGTGGGCACGATGCCATTGCCCCGCGCGCTGCCGCCGCAGGCGTCGCTCGACCAGATCATCGCCAACGTCCACGACAACACCCAGCGGGTGCGAAGCTACATGGCGCCGCAGGCGGTGCTGGTGGTGCCCGGCGTGCCCCGGCTCTCGGCCCAGGTGGCATGCGAACCGCCGCGGCGGTTCCGGCTCCGGGCGCAGACGAGCGTCACAGGCAGCGAGCTCGACATCGGCAGCAACGACGACCTCTTCTGGCTCTGGATTCGCCGCCACCAGCCGCCGGTCATGCTCTTCTGCCGCCACGACCAATATGCCCGGTCGTCCGCTCGGCGGCTCCTGCCGCTGCGGGCCGATTGGATGCCGGAGCTTTTGGGCCTGGTGACGTTCCGCCCCGAAGACCGCCACGAGGGGCCGTTTCCTCTTCCCGACGGCAGGCTCGAGATCAAGAGCCGCATCACCGCCCCCGACGTCGAACTGCTCAAGTCGACGATCCTCGACGGCACCACCGGCCTCGTGGTCGAGCAGCACCTTTTCACGCCGGCCGGCGAACGGCTCGCGAGCGCCCGGACATCGAAGCACCGCGTCGATCCACAGTCGGGCGCCGCCCTGCCGCGGCTCGTCGAAGTGTCATGGCCGGCATCGGGCATCGACTTCCAGCTCGAACTCGCGGCGATCACGACGAACGCGCCGACGAGCGATCCCGGCCAGCTCTGGCAGATGCCCGCCTACGAAGGCTACGAGCCCGTCGATCTCGCCGACCCCTCGGTCGTCATCGGCCCGCCTCCGGCCCCGTAGCCTCGGCCGTGAGCCGCATCTTCTGCCGGGCCCGCGAGAGCGCAGGGCCAATCGAGCCGATCGGCAGGCCGGTGATCCGGCTGATCTCGCCGTAGCTTCGCGATTCGAGGTGATGAAGCCGCACGAGCTGCGCCTCGGCCTCGTCGAGCCTGCCGAGCATGACCTCGATCTCCTCGCGATCGGCGATGTCGCGCTGGTCGTTGCGGGCGGCCGCCGGCTCAACGTCCTCGACCGGCCAGGCGGCCCGAGCGTTGCGGCAAAGCGATCGCACCACCACGCGGCGGGCGATCACGGTGAGGTAGGCGGCGAGCGTGGAGCGGCCGGCGAATCCGCGGAGGGCCGCGGCGTCGTTCTTGAGCAATTCGACCAGCACTTCAGCGATCAGGTCATCGCGGTCGGCCGAACTGAGCGGCCGCCGGCGGTGCGCCGTGGTGCGATCAACCACGTGGGCCAGCAGGCCGGCATAGCGGCCAATCAAGGCATCCCAGGCCCCGGGGCTGGCGGCGAGGCACGCTTGGACGATCGCGAAATCATGCGGCGACACTCCGCCCCCCTGCGGCTGCGGGGGCCCACTCGGTTCATTCTCGTGGCCGAAGGCCATGACGCACCCTCGCGGCGGAACGGCGTTTCCCGAAAAAATCATAGAGCCCCCCCGCCGCGGCACCAACGTCATTCACCACGGGCTCACGAAACCCGCCCAAAATGCCGATTCCAAATTCGTTGACAGGTGCACCGGATCAACCTAGGATTCGCGCAGTTTGATCGAACGCCCAGCGAGGAATTTCAGCTTTCCAAGGAGTTTTCGCCCATGACGCACGTCGTTGCCGAGCCCTGTTTCGCCTGCAAATACACCGACTGCGTGGTGGTCTGCCCGGTCGAGTGCTTCTACGAGGGCGACAAGATGGTCTACATCCACCCCGACGAGTGCATCGACTGCGAGGCGTGCGTTCCGGAGTGCCCCGTTGAGGCGATCTTCCACGAAGACAACCTCCCGGCCGAATGGAAGGACTTCAAGGCGCTCAACGCCGAGATGTCTCCGCAACTGCCGGTGATCACGGAGAAGAAAGATCCGCTCTGCTAGTTACACGGAAAACATGAGCATCCTGCTCTTTTTTCCTTGGCCAGCTCTGCCGGCTGGTCCTAACCCGGCCCTCCGGGCCTGGCGCACTTCGTAGGACAGGCCTCCGTGCCTGTCGCGCTACACGCAAAACACGGACATCCGGTCCGCTTTTTGCTTGACCGGCTCCGCCCTTCGTATGACAGGTCTCCGTGCCTGTCTAACTGCACGCGAGGCTTCGGGTGACCCGTGCCCCGGGAGCCGGCGTATACTGACAATCGCAGCCAGGATGGCGGAGCGCAGTCAGCATCCGAGTGAGCGAAGGACAGGATGTCCGAAGCGAACGACCGGCGATGGGGCACGGGTCGCCCGAAGCCGGCTACGCGAACCGACTGTTACCTGAGGTCGGCGAGCCAGTAGGCGTTGTCCACGAAGCTCTTCCAGCTCTGGTACTTCGGATTCCCGAGCTTGATGGTGAGCAGCGGGCTGCGCTTCGGCTTCATGGGCAGGCGGATCATCTGCATCCGCGCCTCCTGCGGCGTGCGGCCGCCCTTGCGGACATTGCAGGCCACACAGGCGCAGACGATGTTTTCCCAACTCGTGTTGCCGCCGCGGCTGCGGGGCACCACGTGGTCGAGCGATAACTCGCTCGTCGGGAAGTGCTGGCCGCAGTATTGGCACTGATTGCCATCGCGGGCGAAGACGTTGCGGCGGTTGAACCGCAGGCCCTGGCGGGGGCCACGGTCGCACGACACGAGCCTGATCACTCGCGGCGCCTGAAGCTCGTAGCCGACGGCCTGCACCCAGTCTTGATCCGGCGTCCGAAAGGCCGCCTGGAGCGCCGAAAGCTCACGCCAGGAATCGAGCGAATGGGCAGCATACTGCCCCTCTTCGATGTGAACGACCTCGGCAAGCTCTCGAAAGAGCAGGGTGATCGCCCGCCGCACATTGGTGATGTGAACGGCCACGAACGACCGGTTCAGCACGAGCACGCTCAGGCTGAGCGCCCCGGGCAGCGAGCGCGACGGGACTGCGATCTGGGCCGCAGCAGCAACACCGGACATACGGAGTCCTCTCGAGGAAGATCGTCGAGATCCTTGGAGTTTAGCCTCGCGACCGATCTCCTGCCAAATCGCCCAGCCTCTCTCCGCCCAGAAGATGTGCCACGAAGACGTGCTGAACACTTGCCTTCGCTGCAACTTGCAGGCACACTCAGGACATGAATCAGCGACCGCCGGGCGGGGCCGCGGCTCATCCCAACTTTCACTGGAGAAATCGATGCTCCACTATTCGTGCGATGTCTGCAAACGGCCCATCAACCTCCACTCCGACGTTCGGCACGTTGTGAAGATCGAGGTCTTTCCGGCGGTGGAAGACGTCGCCGCCGGCCATGCCGACACCGGCTGCTGCGACGGCGCCGAAGCGGATCATCTTGAGGAGATGCAGGAACTGCTCGAGAGCATCGACGAGCGCTCGACCGACCACGACGGCCTCTACGACGACGGCACGCGGTCGATGCGATTCGATCTCTGCGATGCCTGCCGGCAACGGTTCGTGAAGAACCCGCTCGGCATCAAGTCGGGCAAACAACTCGATTTCAGCAACAACTAGCTACACGGAAAACATGAGCATCCTGCTCATTTTTCCTTGGCGGGCTCCGCCCGCGAGTACGACAGGCCTCCGTGCCTGTCTCCTTCACGGAAAACATGAGCATCCTGCTCATTTTTCCTTGGCGGGCTCCGCCCGCGAGTACGACAGGCCTCCGTGCCTGTCTCGCTGGGGTAGGCGAGCGGGTCGGCGGAAGCTCGACGAGCATTTGGACCGAGTCCGCGAGGGCCACCGCGAGTCGACTTCTGCCGCCCGCAAGCCGGCGGCAAACTCACGCCGGAAAAGCATCGGGAATCACGCGGGGCGGTTCCACTCGCCGCGGCCGTCGGCTAGATTTCGCTCTCGATTCATCCCCGGCACCACGGAGCCCCATCGATGGCCTCGAAGACGCTCAAGATCGCAGCAATCCCCGGAGACGGCACCGGCCCCGAGGTCACCGCCGAGGCGATGAAGGTGCTGGCAGCGGTCGCGAAGCTCGAGGGCTTCACCTACGACGTCGAGACGCTCGACTGGGGTGGCGACCGCTACATCAAGACGGGCGAGATCATCCCGGAGGGCGGCCTCGATCTCTTGCGCACGAAAGACGCGATCTTCCTGGGCGCGATTGGCCATCCCGATGTCGCTCCCGGCATCCTCGAGAAGGGGCTGCTCCTCGACCTGCGGTTCAAGCTCGACCAATACATCAACCTGCGGCCCGTGAAGCTGCTGCCGGGCGTGGAAACGCCGCTGGCCGGTCGCGGCCCGAAGGACATCGACTTCGTCGTCGTGCGCGAAAACACCGAAGATCTCTACTGCGGCGTGGGCGGCTATCTCAAGAAGGGCACGCCGGACGAAGTGGCCGTGCAGCAGGCGGTCTACACGCGAAAGGGCTGCGAGCGGTGCATTCGCTGGGCCTTCGACTACACGCGCAAGCGGAATAGCCCCAAGAAGACGCTCACGCTCGTCGCCAAGACGAACGTGCTGACGTTCGGCCACGACCTTTGGTGGCGGACGTTCCAGGAGGTGGCCAAGGACTACCCCGACGTGAAGACCGACTACAACCACGTCGATGCCTGCTGCATGTGGATGGTGAAGAACCCCGACGCCTACGACGTGATCGTCACCACCAACATGTTCGGCGACATCATCACGGATTTGGGAGGCATCCTGCAGGGAGGCATGGGCGTGGCCGCGGGGGCCAACCTCAACCCCGACAAGGGGGGCGTGAGCATGTTCGAGCCGATGGGGGGCAGCGCGCCCAAATACACCGGCCAGAACGTGATCAATCCGATCGCCGCGATCAACGCGATGGCGATGCTGCTCGAGCATTCGGGGCAGCCGGCCGCCGGCAAGCGGATCGACAAGGCCGTGGCCCACGTCACCGGCACGAAGATGAAGAGCCAGGCCGCCGGCAAGATGGGCTACGGCACCCGCGAGGTCGGCGACCTCGTCGTGGCTGCGCTGTAATCGCCGGCCGAACAGTCAGAGGCTCACGCGGCGGCCTTCGGTTTGGCTCGTGGCGGCGGCCTGCACGATTCGCATCGCCCTGAGGCTGTCGTCGAGGCCGCTCACGGCGCGGACGAGGCTCGTGACCTTGCGGTGAAATTGCACGAGCATGTGCTCCCCCACGGGCCGCTCGCTCTCGAGCGATTCCTGGTGGCGGCCGGCCGTGTCGAACCAGACGAGGCTCGACGGCAGGTCGATGAAGGCGATGCCGTTCTCGCAGACCACCTGGAGGGCAGGGGGGGGACGGAATCCGACCGCCTCCTCCCACTGCCGCGGCATGTAGTAGCCGCAGCTGATCTGCGCGATCGCGCCGTCGCCGGGCCGGCCGGTCTGCGAGAAGTCGAGGCTCATCATCTGGTAGTCGTCGATCTTCGCGCCGGGGGTCTCAGCATGCCGGACGGCGACCACGCTCGTCGGCTCGGTGCCCGCGGCATAGCGGCACCAGTCCACGAGCTCCATCAGGTCGCGGGCCTCGCTGGCACGATCGCGGGGCGGGGCGGCGGCGGCGACGGAGAGCGGGACGCGGCGGTGGCAGAAGAGCATCCGCGGCTGGCCGAGACGCGTGGCGATCAATTCCTTCAGCCGGATCGTGGCCGGGGCATGCCGCCGGGGCAATTCGGCCATGAAGGCGATCCCCGACTCCTCCACGCGGCGGCGCAACAGCTGCACCTCGTCGTCTTCGACGGGAAACGAGATCGCGGAGTAGACCGCCTTGCCGAAGTCGCAGGCGGCGAGAATCGGCGCGGCGCCATACCACTGGTCGGAGAGATAGAGGATCGCGTCGATGTCGTCGCGGGAGGCCAGCGCCCGGTAGCCGTCAACGGGCACCGCGCTCACCTCGGCGGCCGCCCGCTCCGCCCGGTGGGCCACCTGCTCGCAGATGCCCCGAACCTCGAAGCGATCGGCCAGGCTCCGAAGCGCCGGCAGGTAGCGAGACTCCCACTGGCCGCCGAGCCCTACGATGCCCACACGGAGCTTCATGAAGTGGCTCCCGGACTGGCCTGGGGGGCCGCGAGTTCGTGGGCCATCGCCTTGTCGGAGATGTCCTTGCGGCACCAGGCGCCCTGCCAGCGGATCTCGCGGACGGCCGTGTAGGCCTGCAACTTTGCCTTGGCGAGCGAGTCCGCCACGGCCGTGACAGCGAGCGTGCGGCCGCCGTCGCTGACGACGTTGCCATCGACGAGCTTCGTCGCCGCGTGAAACACCTCGACCCCCTCGACCGTGGCCGCAGCCTCCAGGCCGCGGATCGGCCGGCCCTTCTCCACGGGCCCGGGGTAGCCCTCCGACGCCATGACGACCGTCACGCTCGCCCCCTCGCGCCACGTCGGCGGCTCGACCGTTTCGAGCCGTCGATCGGCGGCGGCATCGAGCAGGTCGAGCAGGCTCGATTCGAGCCGCACGAGCAGGGCCTCGCATTCGGGATCGCCGAAGCGGGCGTTGAATTCGAGCACCTTCGGCCCCTGCGCGGTCAGCATCAGGCCCGCGTAGAGCACGCCCTGAAAAGGCACCTTCGAACGACGCAGCGCGTGGACCGTGGGGACCATGATCCGCTCCTCGATGTCGGCGAGCAGTTCGGCATCGACGAAGGGAGTCGGGCAGTAGGCGCCCATGCCGCCGGTGTTGGGGCCTTGATCGCCATCGTAGGCGGCCTTGTGGTCCTGCAGCGGCGGCAGCGTGACGATCGTGCGGCCGTCGGTGATGGCCATCACGCTCACCTCCATGCCGTCGAGCTTCTCCTCGATCAGGATGCCCTTCGCCGCGGCCGAAAACTGCGGATCCCCGCCGAGGGTCGCGACGGCCTCGAGCGCCGCGGCGCGGTCGCCGCAGACGAAAACTCCCTTGCCGGCGGCGAGTCCGTCGGCCTTCACCACCACCGGCATGTCTTCGCGGGCCTCGAGAAACTCCCGCGCGGCCGCCACCGATCGAAACTCCTGAAACATCGCGGTCGGCACGTCGCCGCGGTGCAGGATCTGTTTGCAGAAAAGCTTGCTGCCTTCGAGCTGTGCGGCCCTGGCAGTGGGGCCGAAGACACGCAGGCCGGCGGCCGCGAAGGCATCGACGATCCCGGCCACGAGCGGCGCCTCCGGACCGACGACCGTGAGTTCGGCGCCGCGGTCGCGGGCGAGCTTCACGAGGCCGGGGATGTCGGTCGCAGCCACGGCGACGTTCTCGGCGATCGCCGCCGTTCCCGCATTGCCAGGGGCCACGATCACCTCCGCGCCGTCGCGGGCAAGCTTCCAGGCGAGGGCATGTTCGCGGCCGCCCCCCCCTACAACCAAAACACGGCGGGATGCGGGCACGGGCGGATCCTTCCTCGAAGAGCGGTTGGGGCTGGCGATTGGCGACGGCCGCGGATTGTGGCGGTATCACTGCCGCCTGGGCAAGGAGGGACGGTGTTGCGGGGGGTTCTGCGACACGCTGACGTTGACACCTTTGCCATGGTCGATACAGTTAACTGGAGTTCGTGAAAAAAATCACGAACTCTGAAAAAGCTTCCGAAAACGATGTTTTTGGACTGAATTTGCTTCCCGGCAGGGCTGGCCGACAGCGTGCGGAAGTCGGCCTCCTGCGGGGAATCGCGCGAGGCGAACCGATGGCAGACAAGAAGAAGATGTCGGTCGCGGAAATTCTCGCGGCCGCGCGTGCGCAGACAGGGGGCGAATCGGCCCCCGCAGCTGAGCCGGCAGCAGCCGCCGAACCAGTGGCTGATTCAGCCGTCGCTGCCGAGCAGCCGGTCGTTGCTGCCGAGCAGCCAGCAGCAAAATCGGCTGCCGTGAAAACAGCCGCCGCAAAGCCGGCAGCGGGCGGTCGCCCGAGCGTTGCCGAGATCATGAAGCTCGCGCGGGAGAAGGGCGGCGGCGCCGCCGCCGAGAAGCCAGCGGCAAAGCCGGCCGCTGAGAAGCCGGCAGCAAAGCCTGCCGCCGCGAAGCCGGCCGCTGCCAAAGCAGCCGCTCCGAAAGCGGCCGTCGTCCGCGATACCGCCAGCATCCTGGCCGCCGCTCGGGCTGGTGCGAAGCCCGGCCCGGTGAGCAAGGCCGAAGCGCCGACGCGGCCCGAGCCGCGTCCGAAGCCTGCCGCAGAGCATGCCGCCAAGACGGCCCCGACCCTCAAGGCCGTGCCGCCGAAGCCGGTGAAGCCGGTCGTCAAGAAGGCGGCCGAAGGGGAGGAAGACCGTCGCGGCTTCCTCGAGATGGCTCTCGGATCGTTCATGTCGATGGGCTTCACGGCGCTCTCCGTCACCGGCGGCCTCTTCACGCTGGGGCTCGCCCGCTACATGTTCCCCAACGTCCTCGCCGAGCCGCCGAGCCGGTTCAAGGTGGGGTTCAAGGAGGGGTTCCCCTCCGGCAAGGTCGAGACGAAATACGTCGCCCAATACGGCGTCTGGGTGGTCAACAGCGATGTTCAAGGGCAGCAGCAGATCTACGCCCTCAAAACCGTCTGCACCCATCTTGGCTGCACGCCCAACTGGCTCGAGGCCGAGCAGAAGTTCAAGTGCCCCTGCCACGGCAGTGGGTTCTACAAAGACGGTGTCAACTTCGAGGGCCCGGCCCCGCGTCCGCTCGAGCGCTATGCGATTCGCGTCTCGGACGACGGCCAACTCGAAGTCGACAAGAGCCGCACCTTCCAGGAGGAACTCGGCCAGTGGGCCGATCCCGATTCGTTCATCACGGTCTGACCCCAATACCGCACCCCCCGACAGCGAAGCCCTGATTCATGGCCATCGGCGAAACCATCCGTAACTCCCAGATCTGGAAGAGCATCTTCCGTCATCCGATGCCGCTCGATCGGCGCAACCGGATCGTGGTGATGCTCACCAACTTCTTCCTGCACCTCCACCCGGTGTCGATCAAGAAGCAGGGCATCGCCCTGTCGTTCACCTGGTGCATGGGGGGCGTGACCTTCTTCCTGTTCCTGGTGGAGACGGTCACGGGCGTGCTCTTGATGTTCTATTACCGGCCGACGCTCGAGTGGGCCTACAACGACATCTTGGCCCTGCGCGACGTGACGAGCCTCGGCATCCTCCGCGAGCTGCATCGCTGGGGGGCGCATGCGATGGTGATCACGACCTGGCTCCACATGTATCGCGTGTTTCTCACCGGCAGCTACAAGCCGCCGCGAGAGTTCAACTGGGTGATCGGCGTGATCCTGCTGTTGCTCACGCTGCTGCTTTCATTCACCGGCTACCTGCTGCCGTGGGATCAGCTCGCCATCTGGGCCATCACGGTCGGCTCCAACATGGCCCGCGCCACGCCGATCCTCGGCTACGAGGGCCCGGGCCAGCAGCTGCTCACGATCGGTGGCATCGACATGATCACCGACGCCTCCGACGCGCGGTTTGGCCTGCTCGGCGCGCGGTTCGTGGGCGAGGAGACGCTCAATCGGTTCTACGTGCTCCACTGCATTGCGATCCCCCTGGCCGTCGCCCTCCTGCTGGCCATCCACTTCTGGCGCGTGCGAAAGGACGGCGGCATCAGCGGCCCGCTGTAAACCCACCCCATGCATTCCAACGGCCTGTTTCTCAAGGACGTCGCCGGCTTCCTCGGCTCGTATTACACCGGCCTGGCGATCATGAACGCGATCGCCGCGCTGCTCCTCTGGCGGAAGCACGGCAAGCCCGGCTGGGCCATCACGTGGGCCGTGTTCTCCGGCGCCATGATGATCCTCGCGAGCCTCGCGCTCTCCGGTTCGGAGAGCCTCGTGCCCGGGCTGCCGCTCGGCGTCCGCAACCTCGTCAACAAGCTCTCGGGGCCGGTGCTCTACACGCTCGGCACCACCGCGCTGTTCACGATTCTCTTCGTGTTTCGCAAGTTCTTCGTCCAGCCGATGGTGGCCTGGACCGTGCTCAACGCGGCGCTGGTGCTGATGGGCCTCTCAATGGCCGACGAGAATTTCGCGGCCATCGTCATGAAGCCCGACAATGTGCCGATCGTGGGGCTCGTCTTCCTGCTGGCATTCTTCACGTGGGTGGCAACCAAGCAGGCCGTCGTCAACGACGAGCGGATCAAGCAGGGGCTGCCGCCGATGGAGAAGCTCGACGACGAGAAGGTGCTCGTCTGGCCCGATCTGGTCTACACCGAGCTCATCTGCATGGTGGCCGTGTCCGCCTTCCTGCTCGTGTGGGCGATCTTCCTGCCGGCCCCGCTCGAGGAGCCGGCCTCCAGCGTGAAGACCCCCAATCCGTCCAAGGCCCCGTGGTACTTCCTCGGCCTCCAGGAGATGCTCGTCTACTTCGACCCCTGGTATGCGGGCGTGGTGCTGCCCAGCCTCGTGGTCTTCGGCCTGATGGCGATGCCGTATCTCGACTTCAACAAGAAGGGCAACGGCTACTACTCGATCGAAGAGCGAAAGTTCAGCTACCTCGTCTACCAGTTCGGCTTCTTCGAACTCTGGATCACGCTGATCATCCTCGGCACGTTCCTCCGCGGCCCCAACTGGAATTTCTACGGGCCGTTCGAATATTGGACGCCTTACAAGGTCGAGGTGCTCAATAACGTCGACCTGCCGCAGCTCTTTTGGGTGAACCTGCTCGACCGGCCCCTCCCGCGGGCCCCGCAGGGCGCCAGCACGCTCGTGCAGATCGGGACCATTCTGCTCCGCGAGGCGCCCGGCCTGCTCGCGCTCGGGGCCTATCTGCTGCTCCTGCCGCCGCTGCTCGCAGTCACCGTCTTCCGCGGCTTCTTCCAGAAGATGGGCTTCATCCGCTACATGATCATGGCAAACCTGATGCTGCTCATGCTTTCGCTGCCACTGAAGATGATTCTGCGCTGGACGTTGAACCTGAGATACATCGTGAGCATCCCCGAGTTTTCACTCAATTTTTAGTGCCGGGCTTCGCCTTCGCGCCCGGCTTGATCCATTCGTAACCTTCTAACGACCTCGGCCCGTCCTCGAAACAATGCCCGCAACAGAACAGACCTGGCGAAATCTCAAAATCCTGCACGTCGTCTTCGGCGTGGCGGCGCTGATGCTTCTGCTCGCCACGGTCGTGATGCTGGCCGTGGATCACAACCGTCCATGGAAGAAGTACCAGCGTGAGTTTCGGGCGCTCGAGACCTGGTCGGCTGCCGCACGGGTGGATGAACAGGATTCCCGCAGCTTCGCCGAGAAGTCGCAGTCGCTCGAGGCGGCCCTGGCCGAGGCCCGCCGCGCCGATCTCGACCCGGCGATCGTGAAGGCGTTCCTCGACCAGGTTCGCACGGTGCCCGCCGATGCCGAGGCTGCCGACCTCGCCCAACTCGACGTCGACACGCTGCGAACCCAGACCGATCCTGGCGAGCGGTTGACCCTTCGCGGCGACCTGCTGGAGCGGCTCCGCGACATCGCCAAGCGCGCGAAGTTTCGCGAGGATCTCCTCTCCGGTGAGCTGAAGCTCCGCAAGGCCGAGCTCGACAAGAACCGCGCCGACTACGAGCTGGCCGTGGCCGACGACGCATCCGAGGAGAAGCTCGCCGCCCTCCTCGCCCTGGCTGACGCGAAGCGGGCGGAGGTGGCCACCGCGACCCTCGACAACCAGACTGCCAACACGCATCGCAAGGCGCTCGAAGGGCTGCTCCGGCAGCTCACCTCCGGCGAAGACGCCGCTGCGAAGGCGCTGGCCGACCACCGCCAAAAATTGCTGCAGCTTTCGAAGACGCTCAAGGATCGGGCGCCCAATGTCGGCAAGACGGTGCTCGAGCTGCCCGTTCTTGACGCCTTCAACGGTCCCCTGCGGGTGGACCAGATTTGGCTGCCGCAGCTGACGCTCAACAATAATTTCCGCGACGTGGCTCGGTTCGATCGCTGCACCACCTGCCACAAGGGGATGGATAAGTCGCTGCCGGGCTCGCCGACGGAGCCGGCCTATGGCGAGCAAAAGGCGGTGACCGTCTCCCTGCCGACACCGGCGGAGCCACCGAAGACCGCCGGCGACCAAAACGACCAGCTCGAGCAGGCCTATGGCTTCCGGCTCGCCCCCCGCGGCCTCTTCCGTCAAGAAGACCCCACGGTGAGCATGGTGCTGCCTGAGTCGCCGGCCGCAGCGGCTGGTCTCATGCCAGGCGACGTGATCGCCAACATCGGCGGCGGCAAGACGCTGGCCCGCCCTGTGGCCATGCAATCGCTCCTCGAAACGCCAGCCTGGGGCAAGCCGCTCGAACTCGTCGTGCAGCGGGGGGTGCCGCAGCCCTACTCAACGCACCCCCGGCTCGACCTCTTCGTCGGCTCGACGAGCCCGCATCCGATGCAAACATTCGGCTGCACCGTGTGCCACCAGGGGCAGGGAAGCGCCACCAGCTTCAAGTGGGCTTCGCACACGCCCAACACGCCCAAGCAGGCCCATGAGTGGCACGACGAGCACGGCTGGTTCAACAACCACCACTGGATCCTCCCGATGCTGCCGCAGCGGTTCGAGGAATCGAGCTGCCTGAAGTGCCATCATCAGGTGGTCGATCTCGAGCCGAGTGAACGGTTCCCCGAGCCGCCCGCGCCCAAGCTCGTCGAGGGCTATCACGTGATCCGGCAGTATGGCTGCTACGGATGTCATGAGATCAACGGCTGGTCGGGCCCCGAGAAGCGGATCGGCCCCGACATGCGGCTGGCCCCCAACTTCCACGAGGTGGCCGAGGCACTCGCCGTCGATCCCGGTCTCGCCTCGATGGGCGACACTGTGGCCCGCCTAGTCGAAGACGTTCGCTCCAGCCCCGACGGATCAGCCTCGCGCGAACGGCTTCGCGATGCGATCGAGCGGGACGCCGCCGCCGGCGGCGATGCCAAGCTCTCGAAGCGTTCTCACGAACTGGCCGCCCTCCTGAAGGACCCCGAAACGCCCGGTACGCTCCCGAAGGTCGGTCCGAGCCTGCGGCACGTGGCGAGCAAGGTCGGCTTCGACTGGCTCTATTCGTGGCTCCGCAACCCGCAGGACTTCCGCCCCTCGACCAAGATGCCGCGGTTCTTCGGCCTCTGGGAGCACCTCGAAGGCAAGGGCCTCGAGGAATCGCAGCGGTACGAGCCGATCGAGATCCGCTCGATGATCAACTACATGCTCGCGGCGAGCGCTCCCTTCGAGTATGTGAAGCCCTACGACGGGATCACCGCGGCCCCCGACGTGGAGCGCGGCAAGAAGGTGTTTCAGGTGCGCGGCTGCCTTGCCTGCCACCAGCACGCCGACTTCCCCGAGGCGAAGAGCACCCACGGCCCGAACCTCTCGCGGATCGGCGCCAAGACGGCATCGCATCCCAACGGTCCGGCATGGCTCTACAGTTGGCTGCGTGAGCCGGCCCGCTATCACCCCAAGACGATCATGCCGAACGTCTTGCTCGAACCGGTGACGCTCGCCGACGGAAAGGTGAGCGACCCCGCCGCCGACGCCACGGCCTATCTCATGGGCTCGACCGAAGACTGGAAGCCTGCCGACGTGCCGGCGGCCGGCTCGCTCACGGCAGAAGAGCGGAAGGCGACGGAAGAACTGGCTCTCATGTATCTGAAGGACCGCTTCACGGCTGCCAAGGCTGAGCAGGTTCTCAAAGATGGTCTCGGACCGGAGCTGGCCACGATCCAGGGCGACGAGCGGATGCTCGCCGGTCTGGCCGGCTCCCAGCGCGACGCCACGCTGCTCAACTACATCGGCAAGAAGACGATCGCCAAGCTCGCGTGCTACTCCTGCCACGACATCCCCGGCTTCGAGGATGGCAAGGCGGCGGGGGCGGCGCTGGCGGACTGGGGCCGTAAGGAGCCTTCGAAGATCGCCTTCGAGCAGGTCGCGCACTTCGTCATGCACCAGCTCGAGCACGGCCACGGCGCAGCGGGCCACCACGGCCCCGCCGGCCATCATGGACATGCATCCGACAAGCCGCACACGGCCGACGAAAAGCAGCCCGCCGACGAGCCGCTGGCCCCGGATCTCGCCTACGCGGCGCCCCCCGCGAAGCACGTGACGCCTGAATCGGTCGATCCCGACACGGGCTTCTTCCTCGAAAAGCTCCTCGCCCACGAGCGCGAGGGCTTCCTCTGGCAGAAGCTGCGTCAGCCGCGGAGCTACGACTACAAGAAGGCGGAAAACAAGAGCTACAACGAGCGCTACCGCATGCCGCAGTTCCCGTTCAACGCGGAACAGCGTGAGGCGGTGATGACGTTCGTCCTTGGCCTGGTGGCGGAGCCTCCGGCCCCGCAATTTATCTACAAGCCTTCGCCGCGCGAGGAGGCACGTTTGAACGGCCTCGTGGTCGCGGAACGCTACAACTGCGGCGGCTGTCACACGTTGCAGATGGATCGGTGGGACGTGCGATATAAGCCCGATGCGCTCGGCCCGGCGCAGACCGTAGCCGACTATCCGTTCCTGTCGCCGCACTTCACGCCGCAGCAGGTCGAGAAATCGCTCATGACCGATCGTCAGGGTCGCCGCCACACGACGCTCGTGGGCATGCCGGTGCTCGATCCCGTCACCGGAAAGCCCCAGCTCGTCGACGAGGATGGCGTTCCGGTCGAGGAGGGCGACACCGAGGTGGTTCCACACCGGCAGGTGATGCTCTGGCACGACGCGCTCGTCGATGGCGAGCCTCGCATTGTGGGCGGGCAAAACATCATGGTGCCAGAGGATGCGATCCGCGCCGGCAAACACTACCCGGCCCGCGGCGGCGACCTCGCCCGTCAGCTCTTCCCGGTGGTGATCGCCGACGAAAAGCAGGTGAACCCGAACGTGAAGCCGGATGATGCCTGGGGCTGGCTGCCTCCGCCGCTCGTCGGCGAGGGACGCAAGGTGCAGTCGGGCTGGCTGCACAAGTTCCTGCTCAATCCGCATCCGATCCGGCCGCCCGTCGTGATGAGGATGCCGAAATTCAACTTCCAGTCGTCGGAGGCGGCGGCGCTGGTCAACTACTTCGCCGCAGTCGATGGAGCCGAGTATCCGTATGTCTACGACCCACGGCTCGACGAGTCTTCGGTCCTGGTGAAGGAGCAGTCGGCCCCGGGCCATCTGCAGGGTGCGATGAAGATCGTGACCAACAACAACTACTGCGTGAAATGCCACCTGGTGGGAAGCTACGCCCCGCCGGGCAATCCGAAGGCGCTCGCGCCGCAACTCGAACGGGTGCACGAACGACTGCGCCCCGACTACGTGCACAACTGGATCGCAAACCCGAAACGGTTCCTCCCGTATACGGGCATGCCGGTGAACATTCCGTATGACAAGCCGGTGAGTCAGGATCTCTACCGCGGCACGAGCGAGCAGCAGGTCGATGCGCTCACCGACCTGCTCATGCACTACGATCTCTTCGCGAAGCGGAGTCTTTCGCTCGATGCCTACCTGCGGCAGCCCCCGGCGGCACCGGCCGCCACGCCCCCCGCCGCACAGGCTCCCGCGGCCCAACAGTCCCCGCCAAACGCGGCCCAACCACCCGCCCCCCGCCAGAACGTCTCCCGCCAGCCGGGCGTCGCGCTAAACTGATGGTGTAGTGCATTCCGCCGATCGCCCCTTTGACACTTCGGAGAAGAGCCATGACCTTTCGCATGCCCACCCTCGCCACGATGGCAGCCATCACTTTCGTCTGCCCACTCGTCGCCTCGGCTGAAGAATGGGGCACGCTCAAAGGCCGCTTCACGTTCGGTGGCGCTGCTCCGACGGCCGCGGAACTCAAGGCCGACAAGGATGTGGAGGTCTGTGGCAAGCACAAGCTCTTGAGCGAGGAGATGGTGGTCGGTGCCGACAAGGGCGTGGCGAACGTCGTCGTCTTCGTCCGCGACAAGTCCGTCAAGGTGCACCCCGATCTCGCGGCCACCAAGAGCGAGAAGGTCTTGCTTGACAACAAGGACTGCCGCTTCGAGCCGCACGTGGCGTTCGTGCAAACCGGACAGACCCTCGTGCTCAAGAATTCCGACACCGTGGGCCACAACAGCAACGTCGCCACGATCAAGAACCCCCCGTCCAACAGCCTGATCCCGGCCGGCGGCGAGACGACGATCGCGTTCTCCAACGACGAGGCGATCCCCGCCCAGGTCACCTGCAACATCCACCCGTGGATGAAGTCGTGGCTCGTGGTGCGGCCCAATCCCTATGCCGCCGTCTCCAAGGCCGACGGCTCGTTCGAGATCAAGAATGTCCCGGCCGGTGGCGAACTCGAACTGCAACTCTGGCACGAAAAGGCCGGCTACATCGGCGAGGTCACGATCGGTGGCAAGGCCGAGAAGATCGCCAAGGGCCGCAAGAAGGTGAAGGTCGCCGCCGGCGACAACGACCTGGGAGAGATGGTTCTCGATGCAAGCCTGTTCAACAAATAGTTTTTCCATCGTCTGCCTCGCGACAGTGATCGCCGTCGCCTCTGGGTGCACGGCCGATCGCGTTGCCGCCCCCTCGGCCGACGCCGAGGCCGCGAAGCAATTGCGGGTCACGCTCGCGAGCACCGCCGGTTCCGCGGCGGCCGGCGATGCCGCCGCCTCCACCGGCACTGGCTGGGGCACGCTGAAGGGGCGGTTCGTCTTTGCCGGAACGCCCGGCGCGCCCAAGCCGCTCGTTGCCGACAAAGACACGGAGGTCTGCTCGAAGGCCGGCATGAAGCTGCTCGATCGATCGCTGCTCGTTGATCCGTCGACGAAGGGGCTGGCCAACGTCGTCGTCTTCGCCCGGAAGGCGAGCCGCGTGAAAAACCCCGTGCCGGAAACGCCGGTCGTCTTCGACCAAAAGCAGTGCGAGTTTCTCTCGCCGGTGTTCGCCGCCCGCGTCGGGCAGCCGGTCGACGTGAGGAACAGCGACCCGATCGGTCACAACACCAACATCGCAGGGACGGCGTTCAACCAGTTGATCCCGGCAGGGCAGGGGACCGTCTACAAGCCCGAGAGCGAGACGGGCATGCCGACCATGGTCACCTGTAACATCCATCCCTGGATGAAGGCCTACGCCGTGTTCCGCAAGGACGGCTACGTGGCCGTGTCGGCCGCCGACGGCTCCTTCGCGATCCCGGACCTGCCCGCCGGCGAGACGATCGAACTGCAGGTCTGGCACGAACGCTCCACCGGCCCCAACGGAGCGGTCGGGCTCGACAAGCCCGAGCTCAAGTGGACTCCCAAGGGCCGCTTCCAGATCAAGCTCGAACCGGACGAAATCAAGGATCTCGGAACGCTGGAAGTTCCGGCATCCGCCATCGGCACCTGACAACAACCCCGCGCATGACCATGGCCTATTCCCTCCGACCACTTTGGATCGCCTGCTCGCTCGGCTGCCTCGTCGTCGCCGTCGGTTGCGGCACGACGCCCGCGGCATCGTTTCGCCCCAACATGGTCGAGGCGACCAAGCAGCGGCTCACGCCCGCGCAGGAGAAGCAGGTCGCCACGGTTCTCTTGGCGATGTTCGGCACGCCCGACGAGCCGGTTGCCCTGCCCGAGACAGGCCTCGACGAGGCGAAGCTGCGGCTTGCGGCCGGCCCCGTCCGCAGCGACATCGTCGGCCGCAAGAACGGCCTCTATCGCGAGCACTGCGCCCACTGCCACGGCATCACCGGCGACGGGATGGGGCCGACGGCCGCCTTCCTGAATCCCTATCCCCGCGACTACCGCCCCGGGGTCTTCAAGTTCAAGAGCACGGAGCGGGCCGACAAGCCGACCCACGCCGATCTCGTCCGCATCCTCCACAACGGCATCGCGGGCACGTCGATGCCGTCGTTCGCCCTCCTGCCCGAGGCCCAGGTCGAAGCCCTGGCGGAATACGTGAAGTACCTCAGCATCCGCGGCGAGACGGAGCTCGCGCTCATGCGGGCATTCTTCGAACTCGACGACGACGCGCAGGGCAAGCTCCCCGAGACCCGCGAGTTTCTCGTCGACGAGACGCTCGTGCCGGTCGCCGAGAAATGGAAGGCGGCCGCCGACGCCCGGATCGCCGTGCCGGAGATGCCTTCCGACATCGACCTCGTCGCCTCGATCGCCAAGGGCAAGGAGCTCTTCTACGGCGACAAGGCCAACTGCGTGAAGTGCCACGGCGTCACCGGCCTCGGCGACGGCCAGGCCAACGACTACGACGATTGGAACAAGGCGATCGTCGAGATCGACAAGGAAGTGAAGAGCACCTCCGCGAAGGCGAAGGAGACGAGCACGGCGAGCATGAGCCCCGACGAGGCGGCCGAACACCGGGCCCAGCTCGCATGGCTCGAGAAATTCGACGCCGTCTTGGCGGGCGACGCACTCGCGCCGCGGACGATCCCGCCCCGCAACCTGCGGCATGGGATCTATCGCGGTGGCCGCCGCCCGCTCGACCTGTACTACCGCATCCATGCCGGCATCAACGGCGCTCCCATGCCCGCGGCCAAGGGCACGATCTCGCCCGAAGACATCTGGCACATCGTCAACTACGTCCGTTCGCTTCCCTACGAGCTCGACGGCGAGCTCGGGGCCGACCGCCCGATGGTCGCCCGCGACCGCTTCTAAACGCATCCCCCGACACGCATCCGGCAGGAGATCAAACCAGTGGGCAGCCGCTTTTCCGGAATCTTCTGGAGCCTGTTGTTTCTCGCCGTGCCGGTGCTCGGCGTGGCGACCTTCGCCATCGCGCCGGCCATCGATGTCTGGCTGCCGAAGGATGTCTCGGAGCACGGCAAGGCGATCGACGGCCTCTTCTACTTTATCCTCGGGCTGACGGGCATCGTCTTCATCGCCACCGAGGTGGTGCTCTTCTGGTTTCTCTGGAGGTACGACGCCGCCAAGAACACCGGCCCGGCGAAATACATCCATGGCAGCCACACGCTCGAAGTCGTCTGGACCATCATTCCGGCGGCCACGCTGCTCTTCCTCGCCATCTACCAGATGAACACGTGGGCCGACGTGAAGATGCGGCGGCCGGCGATGGCGCCCACCGTGGAGGTCGTCGCCAGGCAGTTCGAGTGGCGGCTCCGCTACCCCGGCCGCGATGGCACTCTCGGCACGGCCGACGACCTCTTCCTGGTCAACGACATGCACGTGCCGGCCGACGAAGACATCCTCGTGCAGCTCAAGAGCATGGACGTGCTCCACAGCTTCTTCATCCCCAACCTGCGGATCAAGCAGGACGCCGTGCCGGGCATGAAGATCCCGGTGTGGTTTAAGGCCACCGAAAACGGCCAGTTCGACATCGTCTGTGCCGAACTCTGCGGCTGGGGCCACTACAAGATGAAGGGCCGCGTGACGGTCGAATCGCGCGAGGATTTCGACCGCTGGCTCGAGTCGCAATACGCCAAGCAGGAGGCGACGCAACCGGAGTCCGATCCGGCCGACGCCGTCGCCCAAAACTGAACCATCAACCAACCAACGAACCAAGCAACCACCACCAGGCACGAACCGCAGGAGACGATCCCCATGAGCACCGCCATCGCATCCCCCGTGGCTCACGGCACCGCTCACCTTCCGCCCGCGCGGAAGCCGCGGCCCGTCGCCGAGTTCCTCTCGACCTACGTCTTCTCGAAAGACCACAAGGTCATCGGCCTGCAGTTCCTCTTCTCGACGCTCGTGTGGTTCTTGATCGGCGGGCTCCTGGCCCTCGCCGTCCGCTGGCAGATCGCCTGGCCGTGGTCCGACGTGCCGGTGCTGGGCAAGCTCTTTGCCCAGGAGGGCGGCCAGATGGCGCCCGAGTTCTACACGATGCTCTTCACGATGCATGCCACCGTGATGATCTTCCTCGTGATCATCCCGATCCTCGCGGGCGCGTTCGGCAACTTCCTCATCCCGCTGATGATCGGCGCCGACGACATGGCGTTTCCGACGCTCAACATGCTCTCCTACTGGTTCATGTGGCCGGCTTTCATCGCCTTCGGCGCGAGCTTCTTCGTGGAGGGCGGCGCGGCTTCCAGCGGCTGGACGAGCTACCCCACGCTCTCAACCAACATTGCCTCGTCGCCCGGCGCCGGCTGGGGGCAGACGCTCTGGCTCATCGGACTGACGATGGTGGGCGTCTCGAGCATGCTCGGCAGCGTCAACTACATGACCACGATCATCCTCATGCGGGCCCCCGGCATGACGATGTTTCGCCTGCCGATGACGATCTGGGCCATGTTCATCACCGCCGTGCTCCAGGCCTTCGCGCTGCCGGTGCTCACTGCAGCCGGCTTCATGCAGTTGGCCGACCGCACGCTCGGCACCGGCTTCTTCTCGCCGGAAGGCAACATCGTCAACAACTGGATGCAGGCCACCGGCGGCGGTCAGCCGCTTCTCTGGCAGCACCTCTTCTGGTTCTACAGCCACCCGGCCGTTTACATCATGATCCTGCCGGCGATGGGCATGGTGAGCGACATCCTCACCACCTTCGCCCGTAAGCCGCTCTTCGGCTACCGCCCGATGGTCTACTCGATCGCGGGCATCGCCGGCCTCGGTTTCATCGTCTGGGGCCACCACATGTTCATCTCGGGCATGAACCCGGCCCTCGGCATCACGTTCATGGTGTCGACGATGATGATCGCCCTCCCGAGCGCCGTGAAGACGTTCAACTGGCTTGGCACCGTCTGGGGCGGCAAGATCCAGTTCACGACGAGCATGCTCTTCGCACTCTCCTTCGTCTCGATGTTCATCATCGGCGGCCTCTCCGGCATCTTCATGGCCGCCACGCCCGTCGACATCTTCATCCACGACACCTACTTCATCGTGGCCCACTTCCACTACGTGCTCTTCGCAGGCACGGCGATGGGCGTCTGGGCCGGCATCTACTACTGGTTCCCGAAGATGTTCGGCCGGACGATGAACGAGTTTTGGGGGAAGGTCCACTTCTTCCTCACCTTCATCTTCATGAACGGCACCTTCTTCACGATGCATATCTTGGGCGCCGTCGGCTTCCCCCGCCGCCTCGCCGATGCCTACCACTACGAGACGTTCCATCACCTCCAGCCGATGAACGCCTTCATGACCTGGTGCGCCATCGGCATGGTCGCCTCGCAGATCATCTTCGCGATCAACTTCTTCTGGAGCATGTTCTTCGGCCCGGTGGCCGGCCGGAACCCGTGGAACGCCAACACGCTCGAGTGGACGGCGCCGAGCCCGCCGGGCCACGGCAACTTCGACTTCCAGCCGGTGGTCTATCGCGGCCCATACGAGTATTCGGTGCCGGGCATGGACAAGGACCACCTCATGCAGACCGACCCGCCGAACGCGGCCGCTGCGGCGGCGGCTGCCGCCGCGCACTGAGGCCACCCATCGCGCCACCCAACACTGGAAAACCGACTCGGGGACGGCAGAAGTCTCCTCGCGGAGAAATTTCCTCCTTCCACGACCTACGGCGATTCCCTCCTCAGAAGGTCGGAAGTTCCTAACGCTCGTCGAGCTTCCGCCGATCCCGTTGCCTACGCGATAAGCGGTGGCAGCGCGGTCGCCATACCATCCATGAACCTGCTGTCCTTCAACTGGTCGCACTTGATCTCCTGCCTGCTCGTGGCGGTGACGGCGGTGCTGCTTTGTTTCGGGGCGCTCGTGACCACGTATGAAGCGGCGATGGCGGTGCCGGATTGGCCGGCGACGTATGGTCGCAACATGTTTCTCTTTCCCTGGGCCGAGTGGTTGTGGGGCCCGTGGGACCTGTTTCTCGAACACGGCCACCGACTGCTCGGGGCGCTCGTGGGGATGATCTCGCTCGTGCTCGCCGCGGTGGTCTGGCGAACGAGCCGGTCGCCGGCCGTGCGGGCGCTCACGGCGGCCGCCGTGGTGCTCGTGATCGTGCAGGGACTGCTCGGTGGCGCCCGCGTGCTCCTCGACGACAAGACCGTCGCCAAGATCCATGCCTGCACAGGCCCGCTCTTTTTTGCCGTGGCGGTCGCCGTCGCCACGCTCACGCGCAGCTCGGCGCGGAAGGCAGAGGCGGTCGAACTGCCGTCGTCTCCGCCGGGCCCGCGATCAATCGCCGCCCGGGTTGGGGCCGCGGGCCTCGTGATCGCCTCCTACGTGCAGCTCGTGGCGGGCGCGCAACTGCGGCACCTCGATGCCTCGATCGATCCCATCACATTCCGCTGGCTCGTCGCTTTCCACGTCGCCGGCGCCCTCGTGGTCGCGGTGCTCGCCTTCCTCCTCGCCTGGGCACATGCCGAAAAGCCTTCGGCGCTGCGGCGCTGGTCGTGGCTCCTGGCAGCGGCCGTCACCTGCCAGATCCTGCTCGGTATCAGCGCCTGGGTCGTTTCATGGGGCCTGCCAAACGGGCTCTTGCCCGCGTCGTGGGAACTCTCGCAGCCGATTCTCGCCCGCAGCACAGCCGGGGCCGTTGTCGTCACCGGCCACGTCGTGCTCGGCATGCTCATCCTCGGCGCTGCGGTCGTCGCCTGGATTCTGGGCGGTGGCCTCGACACGGAAGTGCCCGCCAGGCGGACCGCCGCGGAAAGGGCCTTTGCATGACGCTCCCCACGCTCGCCCCATCGCCATCGGTCGCCGTCGCCGCCCCGGTCATCGCCGTCGAGGCCGACACGCTTGCGGCGCCGGCCGGCCTCGCCACGATTGCGGCCGATTGCTCGCGTCTCGTGCGGCCCCGCATCGCGCTGATGGTGCTCGTCACCGTGCTCGCTTCGCTCTGGCTCACGGCGGGCACCGACCGGCTCCCGCCCGATCGCGTCGCTTGGCTGCTCCTCGGCACGGCGCTCGTCGCGGCGAGCTCGAGCATCGCCAACCAGATCATCGAGCGCGACACCGATCGCCTCATGCCGCGAACCGCGAAGCGGCCGATCGCCTCCGGCAGGCTCGGCGTCGCGCGGGCCTGGTGGATCACCGCCCTCACGCTCGTCGCCGGCCTCGCGCTCGAGGCGTGGGCCTTCGGCTGGCAGCCGGCCGCCGCGGCGCTGGCTACCTGGCTGCTCTACGTGCTCATCTACACGCCCCTCAAGCGGACCACGCCGCTCAACACCGCCGTGGGCGCGGTGGCCGGCGCCATGCCGGTGGCCATCGGCTGGCTCGCGGCCGACGGCCCCCGCCGGCTCGCCGACGGGGATGCCTCCGCGGCGCTCGCGGTGGCCGCCCTGGGCACCGTGCTCTACCTCTGGCAGTTCCCCCACTTCATGGCGATCGCGTGGCTCTACCGGCACCACTACGCCGCCGCCGGCCTCCGCATGCTCACCGTCGACGACCCCACCGGCCTGCGGGCGGCGGGGCAGTCGCTCGCCGCCGCCCTGGCCATGATCCCCGTCAGCCTCGTGCTGGCCGTGCCGTCCGGCGGCGTCCGCCTCTTCCTGGCGGCGGCCGTCGCGGCAATCGTATATGCTGCCGCTTCCGTCCGTTTCGCGATCCGTCGCGACGACCGGTCGGCCCGCGGCCTGCTCATGGTTTCCATCGGCACGCTCCTGGCGGTGCTTTCGGCCGCCATCGCCTTCCCTCCGGTTTCCTGACATCCCGACCCCCGGCACCCACCATGAACGCCCATTCGCTCTCCCTGCCGAACGACCACGGCCACCACGATTCGCACGGCGACCACCACGGCCACATCACGCTGCAATACCAGCCCGGCCTGCCGCTCTCGAAGGGCAAGTTGATCATGTGGCTCTTCCTCTCGACGGAGATCATGTTTTTCGCCGCGCTGCTTGGCAGCTACGTGGTGCTCCGCTTCGGCGCGCCCGTCTGGCCGAAGCCGCACCACGTGCACCTCTCCGAGCCGATCGGCGCCTTCAACACCTTCGTCCTGATCTGCTCCAGCGTGACGATCGTCCTGGCGCTCGAGGCCGCGAAGGCCAACAAGGCGAGCCTCGCCAAAATCTGGATGGTGCTCACGCTCGTCCTCGGCTCGCTCTTCCTCGGCGTGAAGGCCTACGAATATCAGGCGAAGTTCTCCCACGGCATCTACCCGTGGTCGCCCCGCAGCCGCGTCTTCGAGAAGCCCGACCTCTACTACGGCTCGGCCGTGCGGGCGCGGCTCGGCGAGCCGGCGATGATCGACCGGCTGAAGGAGCTCGACGACACCCCTGAAGACAAGCTCTCGGCGGAGGAGGTCTCCGCCCGCCGCCGCCTGAAGCAGGTCCGGCAGATGGTCACGAGCATCGACCAGCAGCCCTTCGACCTCGCCGTCGTGGCCGATCAGGTGATGCCGCTGCCCGCCGAAGGGGCCGACGCCCACGGCGGCCACGGCCCCAAGGGGCTCAACGACATCTTCCCCTGGCTGCAACTGCCCGCCGTCATCCCCGGCGGCAACATGTGGGCGAGCACCTACTTCCTGCTCACGGGCTTCCACGCCATCCACGTGATCGTGGGCCTGATCGTCTTCACGATCCTCCTGCTCTACCGGCTCGGCCCCAAGCGGGCCGGCATGATCGAGAATGCCGGCCTCTATTGGCACTTCGTCGATCTCGTCTGGATCTTCCTCTTCCCGCTGCTCTACCTGTTTTAAGGGCCACCCCATGAGCGACCATTCCGCACACTCCAGCCACGGCCCGATCACCCGGCCGGGCGATATCGCCGATCACGACGACGCCGATCTCCACCATGGCGGTGAAGACCACGGTCACGGCGGCGTCGGCAAGTATCTGCTCGTGTTCCTCGCGCTCTGCGGCCTCACGACGCTCTCCTTTTTCACCTACTCGCCCTATTGGCCGTGGCGTGACGAGCCGCAGGTTGGCTGGGCCTTCATGATGGCCGTCTCCTGCACGAAGGCGATGCTCGTGGTGCTGTTCTTCATGCACGTCTTCTGGGAAGCTAACTGGAAGTACGTGCTGACGATCCCCGCCGCGATGATGGCGATCTTCCTCACGATCATGCTCGTGCCCGACGTCGGCCTGCGCAATCGCATGGTCTCGCAGGAGCGGGCCCTCCACATGGCCCGCCCGTCGGACGTGCGGCTCCTGGAGCAGGCCGCCGAGTCGAAGCTGCTCTCGGACCAGGCGCACTAACGGTGTCTCACCGGCTCGGGGACGGCAATCGTCGCGTCGCGGAGAAATTTCCTCGCTTGACCTTCAGAGGCAGTGCTTTCCCGCTGCGGCTCGAAAGTTCCTCATGCTCCTCGAGCGTTCGCCGATCCCCTCGCCTCGTCCCCTCGTCGTAGCCATGCAGATGAACCTCGTCACCGCTCCGCTCCGAACGTTGGTCGTCGTCGCCTCCCTCGTCGGCTGCCAGAAGGCTCCCGAGCGGGCGATTGACCGGCCGCTGGGCGCGAAGTCCGAGCAAGAGGCGCCGCTGCCGGTGGCCGGACGCATCGAGCCGGACGAGGAGGGCAGGGGGGTGGCGATCACCGATCTTCCCTTCACGCTCACCGACCAGCAGGGGCAGCCCTTCGATTCCAAGAGCCTCGCCGGGAAGGTCTGGATGGGCGCGATCTTCTTCGCGAATTGCCCGGGGCCGTGCTTTCGCGAGAACCAGGCGATCGCCGACATCCTGCGGAAGATCGACGACCCAGACTTCATGGTCGTGAGCCTCACCTGCGACCCCGACAACGACACGCCCGACATGCTCCGGCGGTATGCCGACCGGTTCGAGGCCGACCCGGCCCGCTGGAAATTCCTTACCGGCGACATGGCCGTCATCAAGCGGGTGGCCAACGAGGGCTTCAAGCTCCCCGCCGAGGTGGGCGTGCACTCGGAACGCGGCGTCGTGTTCGACCGCGCGGGCAGGCTGCGAGGCGGCTACCATCTGCTGCAGCCCGACCGCGTCGAACTGCTCGAGAAACTGATCCGCGACGTGCTCGCCGAAAAGGGCGAGCCTGCCGCGGCCTTCCCCGTGGAACAGGCCACGCCATGACGATCGCCTCCCTCCTCGCGGCCCATCCGTTGGCGACGACCAACGCCGTGCTCAACACGATCGCGACGCTCTTGCTCGTCGCCGGCTGGGTCTTCATCCGGCAGGGCAACTGGCGGGCGCACCGGGCGGCGATGATCGCGGCGTTCGCCGTGTCGGCCATCTTCCTGGTCTGCTACCTGACCTACCACTACCTCGTCGGTCATGTGCCCTTCCGCGGACAGGGCCCGATCCGGACGGTCTATTTCACGATCCTCATCTCCCACATCCTGCTCGCGGTCACGGTGCCGATCCTGGCGATCTGGATGTTCGTGCTCGCGTTCCGCGGACGCTGGGACGCCCACCGGCGGCTCGGCAGGATCACGCTGCCGATCTGGCTCTACGTGTCGGTGACGGGCGTGGTCATCTACCTGATGCTCTACGGAACCTGAAAAAGGTGTCAGGACTCTTTTCCGGCCCACGATTTCCGGGTTCGGGAACCTCTTGAACCGGAAAAGAGTCCTGACACCTTTTTCAGGCCCGTCGCGTGAGCGAGCGACTCAACGCACGATCGTGCGGAGCCGCACGAAGCCGCCTTCGCCGGGGCGGAGCGTCTGCTCGATCTTCCAGGTGATCGTGACGGAGCCGTCGTCGCCCGTGCCGGATGAGATCGCGGCCGGCAGGTTGGAGGCAGGGCTGCCCGGGATGAGTTCGAGCCGCTTGGGCAGCGCATCGACGAGCACGATGTCGTCGAGCGGCCGGTCGCCGGAGTTGAGCAGGAAGATCGTGAAGTCGAGTTCCTCGCCCTGCCGCGCGGTATCGCTGCCGGCCCGCTTGCAGAGCGTGAGCTCGCAGCGGCCCGGCTCCTCGAGCCGGAGCGTAGCCGTGCCCTGATCGGCCGCGATCACGTTGGCGGTCTCGCCGTTCACCGTGACCTGGGCGCCCGTCACGCAGGTCCAGGCATAGGGCACGTCGAAGCCGACCTTGATCCGCGGGGTCTGCACGAGCATCGCCGGCAGCGGCATCTCGTCGGTGACCCGCTCGACAGGGTTTTCGCGATTGACCGACTCGTCCGGCAGGTCGCCCTGATCCACGGCAAGCGCCGGGATCCGCTCCTCGATCGCGAGCATCGGCTGCGCCTTGCGGGCGGATTCCGGGGCGAGCAGGAGCGTGCGGCCCAACACCGGCACCGTGTCGGTCGCGGCTTCGACAAGGGCGTCGCCGGCGAGCCCCTTCGGGCCGACGGGCGAGGCGCCTTCGTGGGGCCGGATCACTTCGCGCACCGAGGCAAATCGCGGTGCATACACGCAGGCGCAATTGGAAACCGCAAGGCAGGCCTCCTCGTGATCGGCCGCGTCGGCGGGCCGATAGCGGGCAACCGTGTCGCCGGCGGTGAGGTTCGCGAATTCCGCGTGACCGACGGGCTTGGCCGGAATGCCGTGATCACCGCCATCGCACACGAGGCAGGGGACGACGGTGGGCACGGCCGGCGGGGGCAGGCAGACCGACGGTGGGCAGACTGGTGGCGAACAGCCGTCGGGCTCGCAGGCGGCGGTCGCGATGGCGGCCGACGGTACGACCGACGGCGCCGTGATCGACTTGCACGAGGCGAGGATGATCGCGCTCGATGCGATTGCGAGGATCCTGAGCCAGCGCATTCGAGAGGAGCGGCTCATGGCAGGCTCCCCGGCGCGGGAAGGCGGTTGCCGATGATGAGCTCCGCCACGGGGTCGCCCAGCGTCGAAGCGACCGTGTAGGCGTCATCACCGGGGCGGACATCGAACCAGCTCGAGGGCAGCAGGTCGGGCTGCTCCGGATCGCAGGCGGCATAGACGACCCGCCGCACGAGCGAGCCCTCGAGGGCCGCGGAGAGATCGGCTTCGTCGATCACGATTTCGACGGGAAACCGCCAGGCCATTCCGGGCGGCACGGCGAGCTTCGCGAGCACCCGCACCGATGGAAAGAGCTCTCGGCCCTCGTCAGCACCGACGCCGGTGATCCGCAGCCGGTAAGCCCGTCCCACCACGAGCCCCATGCGAAGCGGCCCCGGCTCGAGCGCCGTCCAGCCATCGGCGGTCTCGATCGCGATCTGCATGTCTGCCGGCCCGCGGATGTCGACCGGCTGCATGAACGGAGGCAGCGATGCGGCCGACCGCGGTATTCCATCCGAACCGGGACCGGGCTGCAGGCCCCCGCGAGCGCCAATCGCTCCCGGTGGTGAGAAGCCGGCGATGCCCACCGCGCTCGCCCCGACCGTCTCGCGGGCATGGCCCGACGAGGCTGTGAGGGCGAGGACGGCGGTCGCCAGCAGCCCGCAGGCTGCCCGCAGCACGGTCCCGGTCCGGATGAAGTGGGTGTCGATTGTTCCTGTCGAGGTCGGTCCCCGCGTCGTAATTCCGGTCGATCGTCCGGTGGTGCGGTGCGGGAGCATTGCTTCGTGGTTCTGATGAAGAGACTTCGTGACGGTCGCGGCGTGAGAGATCAGGGCAGGTAATCGCCGGGCTCGGGCGGGCAGGGGCCGCCCACCGCAGCCGCCGCTGCGGCATCCGGATCGGGGCCGCCGTTGTCGACCCACCGCTTGCGATCCTCCGGCGGCTGCTTCAGCTTGATATGCGGCACATCGGAACGCTCCGAGACGTAGGCGTGGCGCGCCGGCTTGGGGTAGCTGAGGCCGGGAGACTGTTGCACGTGCAGACCGACCGACGACGACGGCGGCGGGATGTGGGTCTTCGTATGGTTCGTGATCGTGTGCCGCCGCAGACCGGCGGGAACGCCGAGCGGGATGTGCGCCGGCCCGGGCAGGCCGATCGGCGTGCCGGTGATGGGCATGCCATACTCCGGTGCGGTCACGCCGGCGAGGAATGCCGGGGGCAGTTGCGATGGATCGCCACCGACAGGCATGCCCAGAGGCGCTGCGACGCCGATCGGGCAGTTTCCGCCGCCGCCATTCCCACCGCCGCCACCACCATTGCCACCCGCGAAGCCCGAGCCCTCGCCGTTGCCGGCCGACTCGAGATCCTTGTTGCCGATGCGGATGATCGCGAGGATCGACCCGCGTCGATCGGCCTCGACCACCGGATCGACGCCCGGATCGAGCCGCGTGCTGACGAGCGTTTCCACGCCCGCCACCGCGAGTTCCTGGTAATCGGGATCGGGAAGATAGACCACCTTGGTGACGAAGTTTCCGCTGGTCACCTGGTCAAGATCCTCTTCCGTGAGTTGGAACGGGATCGAGTTGTGGTCGAGGAATGCCGCGGTGCGCGGCGCAACCGGGGCGACCTCGATCGAGGGATAGAGTTCGAGCCCTTCGTGGCCCGGGATGTCGGTGATCTTGAGCCGGTAGATGCCCCCCTGGGGGAAGTCGTAGCGGCCGGGAGTGACCAGCGGCGACGAATCGAAGCCGCCATACTCGGTGACATCCCACCGCACCTGCATGCCGTCGGGGCCGATGAATCCGATTTGCGAGGTCGGGCCGCCGAGGCCCGCGGCCATCTCGGCAGCCGCCGCGTCGACGCCAGCGCCGGCGGCGGCTCCGGCGTCCGCCAGCGCCGCCTCGTAGGAGGCCGGCATGATCACGCCAGGGCCGGGGCCTTCCACGCCCGGGCCGGGATGTTGCAGCATCGCTGCCGGTGGCAACACGTTGGTGTGCGGCGTGGCGACCGGACGAATCTGGGCGAGCCCCGTGAGCGGCGAGTTCGCGGGGATATGGCACCCCGTGAGCGTTGCCGCCAGCGACAGGCCGACGAATCCTTGCAAGCGTCGTTTGACCACCATCGCATTACCTCCGGAGCCTTCCGATCGCGATCGCGATACAGGCTCGTAATTCGTCTTGGGGCCGTTTCCAGCCATTCCGTACAATCGTCCCCGTCGCCTGACCCGCGACCCGAGGCCACGGTCGTCCGATCGACCTCTGAGTTTTCGACCCACGGCCACCCGTTTCTTTGACAAAATCCGCAAAGTCGACCTGACCGCGATGCCCAGCCAACCCCCCAAACCGCCGAGCTTCACCGGGCTGCCTGGAACGCGACTGCCGCTCCTGGCGATTGCGGCCGTGCTCGTCGCGGCCGCAGTCGTCAGGCCAGCCATGTCGCAATCGGAGCCGCCATCAGTGCCTCAATCCGGTCCGACCGGCAGCGTGTACCAGCGGCCTCGGGATGGCGCGGAAGAGCAGGGGAATGCCGAGCGGATCGTGGCGGCGGCGCTCACTGGCCTGGGGCGTGCCCAGTCGCTGTCAGCCCGCGTCCGCCAGCTCGCGCGGGTCGAAGACGTCGTTCTCAAGGGCGGCGGACGCTACATCCAGTCCGGCACCGGTGACGAGCAACGATTTCGATTCGAGTCGAAGCTCACGGCCGACACGGAAGCATTCGACGTGCTCGAGGTGAACGACGGGCTGTATTCCTGGTCGTATCGCAAACTTGGTCGTCAGCCGCCCCGGCTGACCAGGATCGACACCCGCCGCGTGAGGGAACGGCTGGGGACATTCGGCATTCCCGAACAGGAGACGGCCGCGCCCTATCTGGGCGGCGTGCAGCGATCGCTTGCGCTCGTGCGCGAGTGGTTTTGTTTCGATGCGGTCTCGTCCGGCATGATCGATGACGTGCCGATCTGGATCATCGACGGCCAGTGGGACCGTGACCGCCTGGCAACGCTCCTGCCCGAAAAGGCTGAGGCGATCAAAGGCCCCGCGGGCATCACGGCCGGCGACCTGCCCGAAGGGATGCCCTGGAGCGTGCGGCTCTCGATCGGCAAGCGCGAGCTCTTTCCCTTTCGCATCGAGTGGCTTGCCATCCCCGGACGGCGGCCCGTGGCGGCCACGACGCCGGAGGTTGTGGCCGTGCTCGAGCTCTACGAGGTGCGGGTCGGAGACCCGGTCGATGCCACCGCCTTCGTCTACAAGCCAGCGACCGAGGGGCTCTTGGACGTGAGTGAGAACTACGTCAACGCGCTCCAGCCGCTGCGGCCGTGAATGCGAGTCAATCCGCGCCCAGCCAGCCGGCGTCCACGAGACGGGCTGCGGCGTTGATCGCGGCGAGCATGCTCGCCGGGTCGGCCGTTCCGGTGCCGACGATATCGAAGGCCGTGCCATGGGCGACGCTCGTGCGCACCAGCGGCAGGCCGAGCGTGATGTTGACCGCACGATGCATGCCCAGCAGCTTGATCGGGATGTGGCCCTGATCGTGGTAGAGCGCGACGACCCCGTCGAATTCGCCGCGGCTGGCCTTGAGGAAGAGCGTATCGGCGGGAAGCGGGCCGGCGACATCGAGGCCGCCAGCGGCCAGGCGATCCACAGCCGGGGCGATCATGCGCTGCTCCTCGTTGCCGAAGAGACCGCCTTCGCCGCCGTGTGGGTTCAGCGCGGCCACGGCGATCCGTGGCCGCCTGCCGAGCATCGCGGCCAGCAGCGAAGCGAGCCGTTCGCCCGCGTGCACGATGTGCTCAGTCGAAAGGTGCGCAAGCGCGTGAGCGAGCGATTCGTGGAGCGTGACATGCACCACGCCGAGGCCCGCAGCGCCGACACGGGCCGCCGGGGCAGGGGGGAGCCAGAGCATCATGGAGGCCGCTGAATCGGGCAGGCCGCAGGCCCGCGCGAGCCACTCGGTATGACCGGGCACGTGCTGGCCGGCGGCGTGGAGCGCTTCCTTGTGCAATGGTCCCGTGACGATTCCCGCGGCCGCGGCCGACCGGATCGCCATGAAGGCGGTCTCGAGCGCGGCCACGGCGCTGCGGCCACCGGCAGCGGTGATCATGCCTCGCGGAACCTGTTCCCGCGGCGCATCCGGCTCCACAAGCAGCACGGTGTCGGGGGTCGATGGCCGTGGATCGTCGATCGCCACGGTCGCCACCCGCAGCCGCGGCAACGACGGCACGGTCGCGAGAACGTCTTCGATCAGGCCCGCCGCGGCGACGACGCGCAGCCGAGCCCGGGCGTGCACGTCGGTGGCGTGCCAGGCCGCGAGGACCACTTCCGGGCCAATGCCGGCCGGGTCGCCGCAGGTGAGGAGCAACGTCTTGAGTGTGGGGCTGGCAGACGGCATCGGTGTCGGCCTCGCGTGGGTATGCCGACCATGGCGTGTCGGCTGGGTCAAGCCTATAAAAGATGCGTCGTCATCGCATCCCGCCGCCGCTCTCGTTGGTGTTTCAAGCAATGGATAAAGTCTTTTCACGCGCAGCCCTGTTTGCCGTGGCCTTGCTGGTGGCCACCGCCGGCCTGGGCCTGTGGCTCGGCGACCTCCACGGCCAGACCGATCCCCGCGTGCTCCGCTGGGGCACCGTCCACCGCCTGTCGGGTGTTCTCGCGGCGCTCACCGTGGTGCTCGTGAACAGCATGGCCGTGACCTACTTCATCGGAACCGGCCGGTGGTGCCGCGAGGTCGTGGAGACCTACGGCCTCGATGCCGCCTACATCGAGCAGAGCCGACGGCTGAAGCGGGCGGCGTTTCCCTTCGCGCTCTTGGGCATGCTCGGAGTCGTCGTGATCGTGGCCCTCGGAGGCGCGGCCGATCCGGCGTCGGGGCGGCCGGGAACCCAGGAATGGGTGACCCCGCACCTCGTCGGGGGGCTCGCGCTCGTCGGCGCGATCGCCTGGTGCTTTCAGGCCCAACTGCCCACCATGCGTCGACAGCACGAGCTCATCGAATCCGTGCTCGGAGACGTGCGGGCCGTCCGCAAAGCCCGCGGGCTCGACGTCGATGATCGGCCGCCAACGTCCTGAGGGGCTGCCCCGACCGCACCCGCGCTAGCGGTGGTCGTGTGCCGCGGCCGGGCTGCCGCCGTGCACTGCATGGGCGTGGGATGACCGCTCCATCACGGTGATGCCCCACGCGATCGTGATGCCGAGCGTGAGCGCGGCGGTGAGAAGCAGCCGATCGTGGCTGTGAAATTCCACTTCCGGCAGCAGGTCGGCCGCCGCGATGCAGAGAAACGCTCCGGCCGCCAACGCAAGCGCTGCTCCCACCACCGTCCCTCGGCTGCCGCCATACAGGTGCAGGCTGCCGAGAAAGAGCATCGCACCGAGCGGCACGATCGCGGCATAGGCGGCATTCACGATCCGCCGCGTGGCAGGGGAGACACCGGCATTGATCATCAACGTCGCGATGATGCCGGCGTCGAATGGCTTGTGCAGCAGCACCGCGAGGAACGTCGCGAAGCCGGCGAGCAGGCCGACGCCGTGGCTGGCGTCGGCGTCGATCGAGGCGGCCAGCGCGGCGCCGTCGGCGAGGCTATGGAGGGCGAGCCCGGCGAAGGCGCCGCACCAGGCCCACGGGCCCGAACGCGGGGCCGCGTGCGGCTGGTGGCCGCCGTGCCCGTGGTCATGATGATGGTCGCAGGAGTGGCCGTGTCCGCCGTGAGAACCATCGGCCGAGTGGTGCGCGTGGCCGTGAAATGCCCGCTCGAGGAGAAACATCAGGAAGAAACCGGCCAGGACCCAGGCCATGGTGAGATCGATCTGCCGAGACAACTCCACATAGGCGTGCGGGAGCAGATGGAGCAACCCGACGCCGAGCATGATGCCGCCGGTGAGCGAGAGCAGCACCTGCATCCGCCGATGCCCGAGCGACAGAAACGCGATCGAAGAGCCTCCCGCAAACGCGGCGGCGGCGACCAGGATCAGATAGACGACGAGGCTCGCGAAGGCAGGTGAGCCAAGGGTGATCGCCGCGAGCGTGGGGGGCATGGCCGCTGATTCGCCGGGGTTGGAAAAACCGCCATGATCCCGCACCGGATGGCCCGGAGCAAGAGTCGGCAGTCCGGGCACGTCAACGCCGGTATTGCCACGGCGCCTGCATGCCCGGAACCGAGCGGTAAGCCTGCTCCATCTGCTGCCGGATCACGTGCTTCTGCTCGGAACGGGAGGCGTCGATCGCCGCGAGCCCCCCCAAAACGATGACGAGCACGTAGGTGAGCAGGTTGGACCAGGCCTCCGGGCCATGGAACTTCAACGCCGTGCCGAAGGCCTTTTTCTGCTTGGGGCCGAAGTTGCCCTCCTTCACCGCCCAGATCTCGTCGAGCACGAGGTGCGTGAGGAAACCGATGATCACGGCGCTGGCGAGAAAGTAGCGACGCAGCGGATCATCGGAACTGTAGGCAAGAAACGTGACCAGCCCGGCGATGAGCGCGGCGGGAAGGCTGTGAAACATCCCGCGTTCCGAGGAATGGTTTTCCAGCATCCAAGTCATGCCAAAACGCAACGCCAGATAGAGGCAAGCCCCCGCGAGAATGACACCCTCGATGGGCAGCCCCAGTTGCAGGAGCCGCTGCAGCATGAGCAGCGGCACGAGCGCAGCCGCGAAGGCCACGCTCTCCTTGAGCGAGGTGCCCGATCCGCTGTCGAGATCGGGGAGCATGCCGGCCATCGCGCAGAGCCCCCCGGCGAGCGCGCAGGTCATCGGCGGCATGTCGCCGATCGACCAGGCGGCAACGGCATAGCCGGCGCCGACGAACGACGAACCGGTGATATGCGCGCGGAATCCGGGCACTGCGAAAACCCCCTTACGGGCCAAACAAGATCCGCCCCCGGAGCGCCAATTCTGCGTCCGGTGCACGGCGTTCCTGCCCTGGCCCGGTCGTGACACCGGGCCTGCGCAGAGTCAGCCGTCCTCTTTTTGTCGGCAGGTGCGGCGGATGAGCGACAGTCGGACGATCTGGCACCCCCTGCACTGCGGGAACGTAAAGGTCGCCTCTGAATGAGGCGTGACGCAGCAAAAAGCCAGGAAGAAAACAAACACAATGGATGAAATAAGCGGAATGGGAAATGTGGGAAATACATTCCGAAAGAACGGATTGCGGAAGAATTGTGAGCATGGGGTACATGGTGAACATATCTTGGTTGTAGCGGTCTTGCTCGAGCCTGACCCGGCGCACGTGCCACGCTGATTGGTCTTCGAGAAACAGCCCCACCGCGCTTACACTCCCCTCCCCGTTTTCCACGCTGCTGCTTGGAGGCATCTGTGAATCTCGAAGGCTATGACCTCGTCATGCTGGGAATCCTGGCTGTCGCGGCCGTGCTCGGCTATTTCAAGGGCATGGTCTGGCAGCTGGCCTGGATCGCCGGCATCGCGGCCAGTTCATACGTGGCGTTTCGATTTGGCGCCCAGTTGGCGCCTGTCTTCGGCCAGCAGGCGCCTTGGAACCGGTTCGCGGCGATGCTCGCCCTCTACGCGGCCACGTCGATCGGTGTCTGGCTCGTGTTTCGGGTGATTTCGGGCGCCATCAACGCCGTGCATCTGTCGGCGTTCGACCACCAACTGGGGCTGCTGCTCGGGCTCGCCAAAGGCGCGCTGCTCTGCGTGGTGATCACGTTCTTCGCCGTCACACTCGCCCCTGGCTATCGCGACCAGATCGTCGGCAGCCGCAGCGGCAGGCTCGTCGCCGAACTGATCGTGCGGGCCGACACCTACCTGCCGAAGGAAGTGCACGACACCGTCGAGCCGTTCGTGCGGCAATTCGAACAGCAGTTCCAGCAGCCATTCGGTGGCCAAGGAGCAGGCCAGGGCGCGGGACAGGGCGGATTCGCCCCAGCGCCGGTTGCCGGCCAGCCATCGCCGCTGAAGGCGATGCTCGAGGGAGTGCAATCGGCGGCCGCATGGGCGGGTGCCGGGCAGGGGGGGCAGGGGGTCCAACAAGCCGGCGGTTCGCTGCCGTCCGGATCTGCCTGGTTCGTGCCGAGCGGCCAGCCGCCGGCAGCCACGGCGCCAATCGCACCTCCGGCCCGATCGACAGGCAGCAGGTTCTCGGCACCGCCGCAGCCATTCCCGGCGGGCGCCCAATCACCGCTTCCGTTACGCTAGCCCCGGCGAAGAAACCCGACGCTCATCGAGGCTCCGCAGGCTCGCTCGAATCGCCGGTGCATGACGCGTCGCATCGCATCGCGAGCAGGGGAGCGAGGAGGCGTTTGGGACTGGGAATCAGGCACAAAACACCGAAAGCCGAAACCGGACATAAGAGACATTATCGGACGTTGGGGGGAGGGGAGTTTTCGCGGTGGGATAGGCTTTCAGAGCCGCTCCGCGGCGACGAGCCCCACGGGTGGCGTCGGGAAGCGCATGAGCGAGGCCATGATGGTCGGGACATGCTCCGCAACGAACTGCCCCTGCGGAAACACCGCCCTGTGCTCGGCCAATTCCGCGGGCGTGTAGGGCGGCTCGTGCGGATAGACGGGCTGGCAGATCTCGCCAATCCGCTCATAGTCGGCCGGGTGCATCAGCCGAATCGAATAGCCTGGCGGCACCATGAAGATCGTTCCCAAGGGGGCGAGCCAATCAGACCGCCTCGGGCTCCAGGAACTTCCCCATGCGGCGGAACTTCTCGTAACGCGATTCGACGAGCGCCTCGGCCGGCTGCGTCGCCAGCTCGCGAAGCGTGCGAACCAGATACGTCTTGAGCTTCGTGGCCATCTGACGCGGGTCGCGGTGGGCGCCCCCGGACGGCTCCTCAATCACCGCATCGACCACGCCGAATTCCTTGAGATCGGCCGACCGCATGCGGAGCGCCTTGGCGGCCAGCGCCTTGTGCTCCGCGCTCTTCCAGAGGATGCCGGCGCAGCCCTCGGGGCTGATCACGCTGTAATAGGCATGCTCGAGCACGGCCACCCGGTCGCCCACGCCGATGCCGAGCGCACCGCCCGAGCCCCCCTCCCCGATCACGACGCAGATCACCGGCACCGGCAGCGACGCCATCAGGAACATGCTCTCGGCAATCACCTGGGCCTGGCCGCGCTCCTCGGCCCCCACGCCCGGATAGGCGCCGGGCGTGTCGATCAGGCAGATCACCGGCAGGCCGTATTTGGCGGCCAGCCGCATCTTGCCCATCGCCTTGCGGTAGCCCTCCGGATGGGCGCAGCCGAAGTGGCAGGCCTGACGCTCGGCGAGCGTCTTGCCCTTCTGATGGCCGATCACGAGCACCTTGTGGCGGTCGAGCTTCGCGAAGCCCGTGAGCATCGCCGGATCGTCGCCGTAGGCCTTGTCGCCGTGGAGTTCGACGAATTCGTCGAACACCAGCGAGAGGTAGTCGCTCGTCTTCGGCCGGTCCGGATGCCGGGCCACTTCGACGGTCTGCCACGGATCGAGGCTGCCGAAGATCGTCCGCTTGAGCTCGACCACCTCGCGCTTCAGCCGCCGCAATTCCTCCTGCTGCTGGCCGCCGAGCGGCGCCGCCTCGAGTTCGGCAATCCGGTCCTCGAGCTCGTAGATCGGTTTCTCGAGAGGCAGTCGATGCAGACCACGAGACATGGGCTCGAACCTTCCAGCATGTTTGGCAGATCAAAGCCCGTATTTTCAGCCGCGGCAAACCCCCGCGTCAATTCGAATTCAATGCTCCGAAACACCTTTGGTCCGCACCGGCTCCAGGACGGCAGAAGTCGCCTCGCGGTGGCCCTCGAAGACTCGGGCCACATGCTCGTCGAGCTTCCGCCGATCCCGGAGCCTCCGTCGCCCTAGCCGACCGCCCGCTCGAAAAACCGGATCGTCCGGAGTTGCGTGAGCACGTCCTGCATCGCGGCCGGCCGTTCTCCCGGCGTCTTGGCGAGCATCTGCCGCAGCAGTTTCGAGATGCTGGTCGTGGCGTTCTTGTTGATCGCGTCGACGGCGGGAATCGGCGCCGAAACGTGCTTGTTGAGCAGGTCGTTGGCGTTGGGGGCCGCGTAGGGCGGCTTGCCGGCGAGGAGCTCGAAGATCACACAGCCGAGCGAGTAGATGTCGGCGCGGGCGTCGACCGTTTGGCCGCGGATCTGCTCCGGCGCCATGTAGCTCGGCGAGCCCTGCACCGGCCCCCTGCCGCCGCCGAACACCTTGCCGAGCAGGCCGGGCTTCTGCGCCGCGATGGCCAGGTCGATCAGCTTCACCTGGCCATCGGGGGCGGCGAGGATGTTGTCGGGCTTCACGTCACGGTGGATCCAGCCCCGCACATGCAGGTGGTCGAGCGCGAGCGCCGTCTCCGTCACGATCCGCTGCAGCCGCGGCGCGAGCGCGTCGGCGCCGGCCGCGATCTGCTTCTTGAGATTCGGATGGGGGAAAAGCTCCATCACCAGGTGCGGCAGTCCGCCGTCGTCGGCGAGTCGGTCGATGCGGATCACCGTCGGATGCGAGAGCGACTTCGCCACCTTGAGCTCGTGCTCGAGCAGCTTCCGCTGCCCGGCGTCCTGCGCCGCCTCCGGCACGACCACCTTCACGGCCACCCGCTGCTTCGTGGCGCCGTCGATGGCCTCCCAGATCTGGCACTGCCGGCCGAGGCCGAGCTGCGTGACGAGCTTCAGCGTTCCGAGTTGTTCGGGGAGTTTTGCCATGGCGGGGTGTCGCGATCCGTCTCGAGGTGCGTGGATACCAGAACGAGCCCTTCCGGCGGCGCCGTCGGGCCGGCGGCGGCCCGGCTTTGCGCCGCAAGCGCCGCCGCGAGCCACTCGGCGTTCCGCCGACCGGCGCCCACCATCACGAGCGAGCCCGCGATGATCCGTACCATGTTGTGGAGAAACCCGTTCCCCTCGACCTCGATCCACAACTCCGCCCCCGGCGCATCGTCGGGAACGGACTGGCGGAAGACCGAGAGTGAATGGATTGTGCGCACTTTCGAGAGGCGTGTGGAGGGGGTGGTTTCGAAACTGGTGAAATCGTGCTCGCCCACGAGGGCCGTCGCGGCGGCCTGCATCGCCGGGCAGTCGAGCCGCGTCTTCCACCGCCAGACGAGGTGCCGCGTGAGCACGGGCCGCCACGGGGCGTCGTGGATCCGGTAGCGATACCGCTTCCGGACGGCGGCCCGCGTCGGGGAGAAATCGGCCGCCACCTCGCATCCGGAGAGCACGGTAATGTCGGGAGGCAGTTTCGCGTTGATCGCCCGGACCCAGACGGCGGGCTCGAGCAGGCTCTCCGTCGTAAACGCCACCACCTGATCGAGCGCGTGCACACCGGCGTCGGTGCGGCTCGAGCCGCGCGGCCGCAGCTCCTCGCCGCTCACGCCGCGGATCGCCTCGGCGAGCGTGCCCTGCACCGTGGCTTGGCCGGGCTGGGCCTGCCAGCCCGAGTAGCGGGTACCTTCGTAGGCCAGCCGCAGGCAGATCGTCCGCGTCATGCGAGGCCCTTGCGTTGCCCGCGCAGGACTTCGGCGGGGACGAAGGCCAGATTGGCGACAATCATCGCCAGCCCAAACTCCATCATGCCCATCGAGAGGCCGATGCCCAGATGGACGAGCACGGCCATCGCCAGCACGAGCCGACGCGTGAGCCGCGGCCAGACGAGCGCGGGATACGAAACCTCCCAGAAGAGCGTGGCCAGCGTGATCAGGTTCACCGCGAGCGGGTGCGCCGCCAGCCAGGTGAGATCGAGCGTGCGGTATTGCCCGTTGGCGGCGGCGCCCCAGAGGGCCGTTCCCTCCCACCAGCTCGCCCCCAGGAGCTTGGCGCAGCCCGAGAAGCAATAGATTACGCAGAGATGCACCTGGATCAGCCGCAGTGCGATCGTGGTGGCCACCGAGGGCGCCCCCCTGCCCTGCCCCCGATCCAAAAGGCTGTCGATGGAGAGCCTCGCGCCGGCAGGCCCCACGACGAGCCCGATCAGCAGCATCCCGAGCACGTCGTCAAAGCCGAAGACATTCAGCGGCGCGCGGTTGGCAGCACTCACGAGCCCCGCCAGCGAGACGATCGCCGCGAGCCGCGTGAAGAGCCCGAGCGTGAGCAGGATCGCCGCCACGAGCGTCGCAATCGCGAGCGCCTTCACGCCACCGGCCGATCCGACCGCAAAATACCAGCTCCACTGCCAGGGCTGGTCGTTCATCCGCCAGACCTCTTCGGGAGGCAGCCAGCCGGCCACGCCAAAAAATGCGTCGGCGTCGACGAGCCAGACGAGGCTCGACCAGGCGCAGAGCAGCCCCGCGGCGATGCGGATCACGGCGAGCGGCAGCGGATCGGAGGGGGTGAACCAGAATGCGTTCCAGGCCGCCAGCCACTCGGCACACCAGCCCTTCTGGACCGTCTCGGCTTTGCCTTTGGCCGTTGTCATGGGCCCTCTCCCGTGACGCGGGCATACGTTCCGAGCGGGATGACCACATCATCCATGCCCGCCGTGTCGCCGGCGCGGGCGCGGATCACCTCGTCGGGCGCGGGCAGATAATGCTCCACCATCTCGAGCTCCACGCGCTCTCCCTGGTGTCGTTCGAGCAGCTGCCCGGCGACCCCCTTCACCAGCGGCTGCCAATCCCGCTTTGACTCGCGGCGCGCCTCCTCGGGGGCGTCGGGGGGCGGCACGAGGGCGGCGATCTTCTCGGGAATCATGAACCGGCGGTGGTAGAGGAGCCGCGGCCGATCGGCGGCGGCGTCAGGGATCGTTCCAGAGAGCGTCGAGCCGTCGCGGCGTGTCAGCGTCCAGCGGATGGAGTGGCCCGGGCCAGGATCGGGAGCGAAGAACCGATAGCCATGGCCAAGATAAAGACCGCCGACGAGCGGCCGCAGCGGCTGGATCAAGAGTCCGGCAAGGTCGCTGGCCGGTGGCGGTCCGGCGAGCGGCGGAACGACGACCGCCGCCAGATACACGAGGATCGCCACCGACACCAGCGCCCGCGCGGCGCGAGACCAGCCGATCACGGTGGTGGAAGCCTTCGGAAGATCGTGGGAAAGGATGGCCATCGTGATGGCTACTTTACCACGGAAGAAAAAAAGCTCCCGCGCGGCTTTCGCCGCGCGGGAGCAGTGTTTTCCACGCTCGAGCTGTCTCTCGCGTTCCAGCAGGCGTCGAGCCCGACTAGCGGATCGAAGCCGTCGACTCGGTCGGGGCCGTACGCGTGACCGCGGTCAGTTCGCCGTCGGTGCCGAGCTCGAGCTCGACAACACTGCCGGCGACGAGGTCGATCGTCTTCGACACGATCTGCTCGCGGCCGTCGACGACGGTCGCCACGCGGATCTCGTAGTTGCTCCAGGTCTGTCCGTCGTGCAGCGACGAGGTCTCGAAGAGGCGGGTCGCGCCCCGCGACGAGGTCTCGTTGCCGGCGAGCCACACCTTGGCATCGGCGGGCACGTGCAGCGTCAGCGACGTCTTGGCAACAGCCTTCCGGGCCACGGCTTCGCCGGCGAAGGCGACGCTCTTCCGGCTGCCGGCCGAGAGCGAGACGACCTTCGTCTCCTCGCTGGCGACACCGTCACGATCGACCACCATCCGCACGACATACTCGTAGGTCTTGCCCTCGGCCAAGCCCCGCGAGAGGAAGCGGCGGACGCTGCCCGTGGCGGCGGTCTTCGAGCCGTTGACGAAGACTTTGGCATCGGCCGGAAGCTCGACGACGAGCATCGCGGCGTCGGCCGGGATCGTCATCGTCGAATCGGTCGCGGCCGGCTGGGGCGTGGCAATGACCTCGCCCCCGCTCACACCGCTGGCGGACGGAGCGGCATCGATCACGCGATACGACTCGACCGGCATGCTGCTCGACATGCCCGAGACCGACGAGTAACCGGTCGAATAGCCGCTGGTGTAGGCGGCGGGCGACGAGTAACCGCCGTACGAGCCATAGGAGCCGCCGCCGTAGGAACCGGCGGCATAGCTGCCGCCGGACGAGCCGCCCGAAGAGCCACCGCCCGACGAACCACCGGAGGAGCCGCCGTGAGAAGCATGACGGTAGGCCCGCATCGCCTTGCGGTGGGCATGGTGTGAGCCCCAGCTGCCATACGAGCCATGGCTGCCGTAGCTGCCGCCCGACGAGCCACCTGACGAACCGCCCGACGAGCCGGCTGAGCCGACGTAGGCATAGCCACCAGAGGAGCCGCCCGAAGAGCCACCGGACGAACCGCCCGATGATCCACCGGAAGAACCACCGGACGAACCGGCCGAGCCATAGGCGCCGCGATAGCGGTGGTGCCAGCCGGCGTGCGCGTCGCAGGCAAGAGCCGCGACGGCGAGAAAAGTGACCACTCCAGCGACAGGAAACCCGCGACGATGCGCCAACATCTCAGTCAATGCTCCAGTGACAGTTTTTCGGAGAGACATCCGCCGGGCGCCGAACCGGTTTCAGCGCCGACGAAATCCCACGAAGCAAAAGATTAGTCTGAGGTTTGGGTAAAGCAAGAACTTTATGGCGATTGGGGTGAGTTTGCGGCACGCCCCCTGCTATTCGGGGGTCTTCCGTGCCTTGGGCCTGATTTCCTGGGCTTGTACCGCCAGTTCATCGACCTCGAGCCGGCCGGTGGCGCCGCGCAGCCCCACCTGGAGGATCCCCTCTCGGGCCCAGGTCGGGACGGGGAGCGAGCCGCTGACGGGCTTCCAGGCGAACGTCCCCACCCAAGGCCCGATTCGCGATTCCGTCGAACGGCTCCGCTTTTCGTCGAAAAATCGCACCGTGATCAATGGCGCTTCGTCGGCGGAGAGCCCCACGCGAATCCGCTCTCCCCGCAGTATGGCCGAGACGGACAGCCTCGCGACCACACGGCCATCCACCGGAAAACCCTGAAACACCTGCGCCGGACGGCCCGCATCGTCGTTCTCGAGCCGCAGGTAGCGGCGCCCGGCGGCGGCGTCGTCGGCCGTGACGACCTCCATCTGCCGACCGTAATACCAAGCCGTGGGCACGGTCGATGTCGGCAGCATCTCCTCGAAGCCGCCATTCTCGACCGCCGGCTTCGTGCCATCCGGCAGCACCCGCCGCGCGTCCTCCGCCGCGCCGGTCATCGGCACGAACAGGCTCGGCACCAATGCGTCGCGCTGCATCTTTCCGTCGCGCTTCGTGAGCAGCACGAGTGTCTGGTCATACCGCTCGCCGACCGGAATGATCATGCGTCCGCCCTCCGCCAACTGCTCGACGAGCGGCGTGGGAATCTCCTCCGGCGAGCAGGTGACGATGATCTTGTCGAACGGGGCATGCTCCGGCCAGCCGAGAAATCCGTCGCCAATCTTCGTGACGATATTGCGGTAGCCGAGCCGGGCGAGCGTTCGTGCGGCCTTCGTGCCGAGCGGCTCGTTGATCTCGATCGAATAGACCCTTTCCACGAGCGGCGACAGCACGGCGGCCTGGTAGCCGCTGCCAGTGCCGATCTCGAGCACGCGATCGGTCGGCTTTGGCTCGAGTTTCTCCGTCATGTATGCGACGACGAAGGGGCCGGAGATCGTCTGCGCTTCGCCGATCGGCAGTGCCATGTCGAAATAGGCGAGCGGCCGCTGCGGGGCGGCGACGAATTCGTGCCGCGGCGTGGCCCGCATGCTCGCGAGCACCCGCGGATCGGTGACTCCCCCGCCGGCGATGTCGTCGCGAACCATCCGCTCGCGGGCGGCATCAAACTCCTCGGCGCGTTTCCGCTCGGCCAGCGGCATTTGGCCGAAGGTCCAGGAACAGGGCAGCGCAACCGCCCCGGCGATCCCGGCCAGGAGCCACCACCGAGACAGGCTGTGCAGCAGCGGTCGGTTCATGGCGATCCCCTCGCTCGGCAACGGTCAGCGCCCGCCGATCTTCACGAGTTCGATCTCGAAGACGAGCACTTCATTGGGCTCGATCACCGGCGGCGAGCCCTCCTCGCCATAGCCGAGTTCCGGCGGCACATAGAGCCGCCACTTCGCGCCCACCTTCATCAGCGGCAAAGCCTCCTGCCAGCCGGGCACGACACCGGAAATTGGAAACGTCGCCGGCTCCCCCTTGGGATCGGTCGCGTCAAATTCCTTGCCGTCGAGATGCGTGCCGCGGTAGTGGGTCGCCACGGTGTCGTCAGGCTTCGGGCTCGGCCCCCTGCCCGCCTCGAGAATCTCATACTGCAGTCCGCTCGGCAGCGTTATGACCCCCTGCTTCGCCGCATTGGCCTTGAGAAACTCGGCGGCCTTCGCCTTGTTCACCTTCGCCACCTCGGCCATCCGCTTGGCGAACTCCCGCTCCTGCTCGCGCATGCGGGCCTCGAAGCCCTCGAGCGCAGCGGCGATCTTCTTCTCGTCGAGCCGCGGCTGGATGCCGAGCACTGCGTCGGCGAGGCCGCGGGCGAGCGCCGCCGCATCGAGCGGCGCATTCTGCGTCTTGAAGTCGGCGGCGATGCGGCTGCCGATCCGCAGGCCGAGCGCATAGCCGAGCCGCCCCTCGGGGGTGTCGAGATCGGCGGGCTTCGCTTCGGCGGGCGCCGCGATCACCTCGGCCGCCGGCGGCTGGGCGAGAGCGACGACCGGCAGGATCGCGGCCGACAGGAACCAGACCCACATGCGAAGCGATCGACGGGGAGACATCTCGAAATTCTCCGGGCTGCAATATGGCTCAAGGCACCTCAAGATTCTACGAGAAGACGACAAATCTTGTCGCGAAAGCGGACCGCCTACTCCACAAGCGAATCCCCGCTCGCCCGGGCGGCAGAAGTCGGTCGCTTCGCGACTCCTTCGGATCCTCGCGGTGGCCCTCGAGGACTCGGTCCAAATGCTCGTCGAGCTTCCGCCGACCCAGGCTCGCTGGCCGTCGTAGATTGCTCGCTCTGCAAGCGGTCTACGACGGGCGGCCGAGTTTGCCGCGGGTGAGCTCGAGGAAGGCGGTCTCGAGGTTGACCTCCGACTCCCGCATCGACGTCAGGGCGTGCCCCTCGGCGATCAGGCGGGCGGCGAGCGGCGACGGGTCGGTCACCCCGTCGGCGAGCGCCACGAGGATCTCGCCGTCGCGCACGGTGACGCCCGCCGCCTCCTGGCACTTCTCCAGCGACCGCGCGGCCGGCCCCGGCGGACCGACGACCCGCAGCCGGATCACGGGTCGGCCGCGGACCTGCGCGAGCAGATCCTGCACGTCGCCGCAGGCGAGCAGCCGGCCATATTCGATGATGCCCACGCGATTGCAGATGTCGGCGAGCTCGGGAAGAATGTGGCTCGAGACGAGGATCGTCTTGCCGAGCTCCTGCAGCCGCTTGAGCAGGCCGCGCATCTCGATCCGCGCCCGCGGGTCGAGGCCGCTGGCCGGTTCGTCGAGCAAGAGCACCTGCGGATCATGCAGAAGCACTCGCGCGAGCCCGAGCCGCTGCGTCATGCCGCGGGAGAGGCTCGTCACCAGTTCGTCGCGCTTGACGGTGAGATCGACGAGTTCGAGCGATCGCTCGGCCACCCGCCGCCGCTCCGCGCCGTCGATGCGGTAGGCCGCGGCGAAGAACTCGAGATACTCGATCACCCGCATGTCGTCGTAAACGCCGAAGATGTCGGGCATGTAGCCGATCGCCCGGCGGATCTCGCGGGGATGGGTGTAGATCGAATGGCCGCAGACATAGGCCTCGCCCCAGGTCGGCGCGAGCAGCGTCGAGAGGATGCGGATCGTCGTCGTCTTGCCGGCGCCGTTGGGCCCGATGAAGCCGAAGAGATCCCCCTGCTCGAGCTTGAGGTCGAGCGATTCGAGCGCGAAGAAATCGCCGTATTTTTTGGTGAGGTCGATCGTTTCGATCATCGCCGCGAGGCTCCGATGGGAAGGACGATCCGCCAGAGACCGTCGGCTTGAACGGATGATGGAGGATCTGGAATGTCGGCGGCGGCTTCGTCGGCCCGCCGCGCGTGCCACTGTGTGCCTGCCGGCCCGCGGCCGACGAGCACGGCCCGATCGAGGGTGACGAGCGTGGAGAGATCGAGACGACCCAGCCGCCCCGACTCGAGCGACGTGTACGACGCCCCGCCCGCCGCAGCATGGAATCCGGCCACTTCGAGGATGCGATCGATGTCTTGCCCTGCAACGTCCCACCGGAGCGGGACGTCGCGGTCCTTCACCGCCGTTCGCCGCGTCAGGGCGCCTGCCAGCGATCGCGGCCCGCGGCCGCCGGCCGGATCGAACGCCACGCCGGGCGTTAGCCGGCCGACGTCGTAGAGCCAGCCGCCATGCACGAGCACACAGTCTTCGAGCACGAATGGCAGCCCACTCTCGATCGAGCCGCGGAGCGTGCCCTGCGCCTCGCGCTCGAGCGTTGCAGTCACGACAGGCGGGTCGGCCCAGTCGGCGGTCCACTCGGCCTCGAAGAGGCGGCTCGACGCCGCCGCGATCGGGATGCCCTCGAGCGCGGCGAGCGTCGCGCCGTAGCGGTAACCGGTGGCGGCGAGCGAGGGATGCGCCGAAGGGGCGTCGGGGCCGCCGAGGGCCCGGCCGGAGGCGCCATACCAGGTCACTGCGGTATCGTGCGTGGCTTTGGCGGCGATCATGCTGCCAGGCGACGCCGACACGTTGATCGTGGCATTCACGGGCGACCAGACGCCGGCCCAGGAGTATCCGCGTACGAAGCCGGTCGTCGTGTCGATGTCGGTCACAAAGGCCCGCGACGAACGCCACTGATCACCCTTGAAAGCGTCGGCGGTGGCCCACGCGAGCCCGCTGACGGCGGCGACGAGCACCGGGAGCGAGAGCCAGGCGAGCCATGGCCTGCCGCCGCCTCGGCTCACGAGCCACCAATCGAGCGGGTAGAGGCACGCCACATAGAGGAGGCCGATCGCGGCGATCAATTCGAAGGGAATGGCCGACACGCCGGGAAAGCGGTCGATCGCCTGCCGCAACTGCCCTGCGAGATCGAGCGTGTCGGTGCGGGTCTCCCCTGCCCTGCCCGCCTGCGATTTTCCTGCCGCGCGGCCGACGAGCAGTTCGGCCAGGAGTCGATCGGTTCCCTGCCAGGTGCGAAACGCGCCTTGGTCGAGATCGAGGCCGATCCAGGTGACGGTGCCGAAGCCGCGGGCCGATCGCACCACGAGCGGCAGATCGGCCGGCTTCGTACCCTCGAAGGCCTCGATCACGCCGTCGATCTTCGCGGCGTCTGCCAGCAGCGGCACCTCGAGCCCGGCCAGCGCGGCTTTCTCGAGCGGCCGATCGGCCCGGCCAAATGTCTCGATCGCGGTCGCGCGCCGCAGCGGCACGAGCCGTTCGACGCCGCCCGGGATTCCGGGCGGCCCCGGCAGCCAACGGGCCACCTCCGTCGCGGCATTCGCCGAGCGGGCGCCGGCGATAGAGACGAGCCGACCCCCACGCCGCACCCAGCCATCGAGCGCCCCGAGCACGTCCCGCGCGAGCTGATCTGCCTGCGCGGCCGCCACCACCGACCCGCAGACGACAGCCGCATCGATGCCGTCGAAATCCCGCGGCGTCATCCCCGACGCGCCCGCCGCAAGCGATCGCGGGTCCGCCGCCTTCACGACACGCAGCCGGGGCCCATCCTCTCCCGCGAGCAGCCGCGCCGCACGTTCGGCCGCAGGCAGATCGCCAATGACGAGTAACACCTGTTCGGAGGATGGGAGCGGCGCGGAGACCGGGAGCCGCCTGAAGACCGCGCGGCCGTCGGTGCCGGTCGTCTCTACGAGGAGCGGCGCCTGCGGCCTGCCGAGCCGCACCTGAAACCGCGACCGCCCCGACGACGCTCGAGCCGCCGGTGAACGGACGAACTGGCCGTCGGGATCCTCCGCCGAGAGATGCACTGCGGCAGCATCGTTTCCCACCGCGACCGGCGTCCACGCGCCTGTGCGCGCACTTCCCGCAATGCCCACTTCCGCGTCGATCGCGTCATCGGCTCGCAACTGGCCGGGAGCAGTCAGGAGCAGAAGCCCGCCGGCCGCCACGGCGACCGCCAGCCGCGCCGCTCTGCCGCGAACAATCGCGATCATGGCTTTTCCGCATCCGGGCAGACGCAGGCCCGCTGGCCGCAGCCCGGGCATCCGGTGCCATACTTCCGTGCGACGGCCGCCTCCAGATCGACGTCGACGACGTTGGCGATCGTGGCCAGCCAGGCCAGCACGTCGGCAAACTCGAGGGCGAGTTCCTCCTTCGTCTGTTCGCCGCGGCCGTCGCCATGCACATGGTTTCGCAAGGCCCCGGCAAGCTCGCCGATCTCTTCCGAGAGCCACATGAACGTCCCTTCGACGCCGCGGGCCTCGTCTTTCTCGTGATACATCCGGCGGATGAGCGACTGAAACTCGTGGAGCGTCATGCGGAGTGTGCCTCGCGACCCCGCACGGACGGGGCAAACCAGGGATAGATCGCCGGCACGACGAAGGCCGTCAGCAGCGTGGACGTCACGATACCGCCGATCACGACGGTCGCCAGCGGCCGCTGGATTTCGGCGCCGGAACTCGTCGCCAGCGCCATCGGCAGGAAGCCGAGGCTCGCCACGAGCGCCGTCATCAGCACCGGGCGGATGCGGATCTCGGCGGTGACGAGCGCCGCGTCGCGGGCTGAGAGCCCTCCCTGCCGCGCGTGCTCCGCCCCCGACACCCAGACGAGCCCGTTGAGCACCGCTACGCCGAAGAGCGCCACGAACCCCACGCCGGCCGCGATCGAGAAGGGCATGCCGCGCAGGGCCAGTGCCGCGATGCCCCCCGACGCCGCCACCGGCACCGCGAAGAAGATGAGCGACGCGAGCCGAAACGACTTGAAACTCGAATAGAGGAGCATCGCGATCAGGCCGAGCACGAGCGGCGTGATCAGCGCGAGCCGGCGGCTGGCGGAGAGCAGGTTCTCGAAGTCGCCCCCCCAGGCGATCGTGTAGCCGGTGGGGAGCTTCACCTGTGCGGCGATCCGCCGCTGCGCCTCCTGCACGAAACTGGCGACGTCGCGGCCGCGGACATTCGCCGAGACGAACGTGCGCCGGCGGGAGTCCTCGTGCTCGATCGACGGCGGGCTCTCCTCGATCCGGATGTCGGCCAATTCGCCGAGCGGGACGGGGCGCCCCCCCGTCGCCTCGACCGGGATCTGCGCGACGAGCTCCTCGCTCTCCCGCCACTGGCTCGGAAACTTCACCATCAGCGGAAACCGCGGCCGCCCCTCGTACACCACGCCGGTCTGGATCCCGCCCATCGCCGACACCGTCCGCATCACCTCGATGCCGTCGATGCCATGGCGGGCGAGCTGGTCCTGCCGGGCATCGACCCGCAGCGTCGGCACGTTGGCCTGCCAGTCGGCCCGCACGTCGGCGGCACCGGGGATGTCGCGGAGGACGTCCTCGATTTTCTTGCCGATGCTGCCGAGTCGGTCGAGATCGTCGCCGTAGACGAGCACGGCGACGTCGGCCTTCACGCCCGCCACGAGCTCGTCCACCCGCATCTCGATCGGCTGGCTGAAGCCGAAATTGGCCCCGGGCGCGGCCGCGGACAGCGCCTGCGACATGCGCTCGATGAGCGCATCGCGGGAGATGTTCTCCGGCCAACGTGAACGCGGCTTGAGCATCACCCACACATCCGTCTGCTGCACGCCCATGATGTCGTTGGCGATCTCTGGCCGCCCCGTCTTGCAGAAGACCGTCCGCACCTCCGGGAAGCTGCCGAGCGCCTTCTCGATCCGGGTCGTGAGCGGCACCGAATCCTCGAGCGTCGCGCTCGGCAGCCGCACGACCTCGACGAGCAGATCCCCCTCGTCGAGCCGCGGCATGAACTCGGCTCCGAGCCGCAGGGCCACCGGGAGGCTCGCCGCCACGAGGCCGGCCGCGGCCAGCGAGATCAAGATCGGATGGTGGATCGCAAACTTCGCCAGCGGATGGTAGGCCCGGTGAAACATCCGCATGACGAGCGGCTCGTGCTCCTCCTCGCGCGAGAGGACGGTGGCCGCCAGCACCGGCATCAGCGTAAGCGAGATCACGAGCGACCCGGCAAGCGCGAAGAGCACGGTCAGCGCCATCGGCCGGAAGAGCTTTCCTTCGGTTCCCTCGAGAAACAGGATCGGCAGGTAGACGATCGCGATGATGAGCTCGCCGAACATCGTCGGCCCGCGGACCTCGATCGCGGCATCGCGGACGACGTCGAGCTTCGACGCCGTCGGGGGGGCGAGGCCCAGGCGGCGGACGCAGTTCTCGACCATGATCACGGAGCTGTCCACGACGAGACCGAAGTCGATCGCCCCGAGGCTCATCAGGCTCGCCGGAATGCCGACGGCCCACATGACGTTGGCGGCGAAGAGCATCGAAAGCGGGATCGCCAACGACACGATCAATCCCGCCCGCACGTTGCCCAGGAGCACGAGCAGCACGCCGATCACGAAGAGTCCGCCCTCGGCGAGATTGTGGAGCACCGTGTCGAGCGTTCGCGCGATCAGGTCGGAGCGGTCGTAGAGAATCTCGAGATCGACGCCGGCGGGCAGGGTGCGGCGGACCTCCTCGAGCTTCTCCTTGGCGGCGGTCACGACACGGCGGCTGTTTTCGCCGCGGATCATCATCACCATGCCGGTGACGATCTCGCCGCGACCGTCGCGGGTGGCGGCCCCCTGCCTCACGAGCGGCGCGATCTTCACGGCGCCGATGTTGCGGATCAGCACCGGCACGCCCCCCGCCGGGCTGCGGACCACCACCTTCTCGATGTCTTCGACGTCGCCGAGCAGCGACTCGCCACGGATGAACCGCTGCTCGCCGTTCTTCACGATGTAGCCGCCGCCCGTGCTCGTGTTGTTGCGCTCGAGGGCGGCGAGCACTTCGCCGAGCGCGATGCCGTGCGACGACATGCGATCAGGGTCGATCTGCACCTCGTAGCTCTTGGCGAAGCCGCCGTGGCTGTTGATGTCGGTGACGCCCGGCACGGTCCGCATCACCGGCGCGATGTCCCATTCGAGGATGGTGCGGAGTTCCATCGGGCTCACGCCCTTGCCTCGCAGCTCGAATTGCAGGATCTCGCCGAGCGCCGTGGAGAGCGTGCCCAGTTGCGGATCGACGCCGTCGATGGCCATCCCCGCCCGCGCCGCCGGCAGCCGCTCGGCAACGAGCTGCCGGGCGCGAAGGATGTCGGTGCCCTCCCGGAAGACGATCGTCACCAGCGAGATGCCGAGGCGCGAGATGCTGCGGGTCTCCTCCACGTCGGGCAGGCCGCTCACGGCCAGTTCGACGGGATAGGTGACGAGCCGCTCCACCTCGAGCGGCGGCAGCGTGCCCACCTCAGTCACGACCTGCACCTGGATATTGACGAGATCCGGGACCGCATCGACCGGGATCTGCGTGGCGGCGTAGAGACCACCGAGCGCCATCAAGACGAAGAGCGCGATGACCATCGCCCGATTGGCGAGCGACCACTCGATGACGCCTGAGAGCACGAACCGACTCCTTTGCCGCCGACGCCGTCCGGAAATGCGCCCTTTACTGATCCTCCAAGAGCAACTCGCTCTTGAGGAGAAACGCCCCGCGCGAGACCACCCGCTGGCCTGCCTCGAGGCCTTTTTTCACCTCGATGAAACCGCCGCCGGCGATGCCGGGCTCGATGTCGACCCGACGGTAGCGGCCGTCGCCCTCCGGCACGAAGACGAAGGCGATGTTCTCATGCCGCATGACGGCCGCCTCGGGCACCGCGAGCGCCGATCGCATCTGCCCCTGTGGCAGATCCACCCAGACGAACATGCCGGGCTTGTAGTGGGCGTCGTCGTTCTTGAGCTCGGCCACGAGCGGCACGCTCCGCGAATCGGCCTCGACGGTCGCCCCGACGTGATTGATGCGGGCCGTCGTGTCGTGATCGGCGGCGCCGGGCACGTTGACCCGCACCTCCTGCCCTTCGGCCACTTCCACCGTCGTCCATTGCCGTTCGTGGATCTGCGCCCGCACCCAGAGCGTCGTGTTGTCGGCCACGACGAACAGCCGGTCACCGGCCTGCACCCGCTCACCGCGGGTGACGAAGATGTCTTCCACGATGCCGTCGAAGGGCGTCCGTAAGACCAGCGCGCTGAGTTCGCCGTCGGCTTCACGCCCCTCCTCCGCGTCGGCCACTCCGCCGGCCGCTCCCTGGCCGCCGACATCCGCATCGAGTTTGCTGCCCACGAGCGTCCGCAGGTTTTCCCTCGAAATCTGGACGAGTCGGTCGGCCTGCGCGAGCGCGGCCGTCGCGCGGCCGCGTTCCTGGCGGGTGAGAAACCTGGCCTCCTCGCAGGCGGCGGTGAAATTGGCCTTCGCGACCTCGAGATTGCTCGTGCGTTCCTCGATGATCCGCCCGGAGAGCACGCCCCCCTGCCCGAGTTGCTTCGTGCTCGCATCGACTTTTTCGACGTAGAGCAGCCGCGAATAGGCGGCGAGGATCTTTTCCCGGTAGGCGCCGAGCACCCGATCCTGAAACTGTCGCTCGATCGTCTCGAGCGGCGGATGGTTGGCGAGCACTTCGAGGAGCGCCGCGACATTATCGGCGATCGTGTTGGCCCAGTCGGCGGCCTTCTTCTCGATCTGACGGTCGTCTTCCCGCTTGCGAACCTCGTCGCGGGCCATGCCCACCTCGGGGCTCGACACCGCGGCGAGCGAATCGCCCTTCTTCACGGCCTGCCGTACCTGCACGAACACCTGCGAGACGATGCCGCTCACGGGCGATCCATAATCGAGCCGGTGGCGGGCGTCATAATCGAGGCGGCCGGGAACCGTCAGGTGATCACGAAGCTGGCGAGTCTCGACAGGCACCGTCTCGATCTCCTCGCCGCCGGAGGCCGGAGCGAGCGTGACCATCATCGACGGCGGCGGTTCGGCTGGGGCCACGCGCGCGCGGCCGGCGTCCGCCGCATGGTCGTCTATGCCGCCGAAGTGATGCGTCGTCAGCCACCACCAGGCGGCGACGCCCGCCACCAGGAATGCCATCACCACGAGCGAACGCCCGAGTCGGCCGCCGGCCCGGGGCTTTTCGCCTTCGACTCGCCGCATGTCGCTGGAGGAGAGAGTGGCCATGGATGGACTGGTTTCACGGGACGGGAGGAAGAGTGCAAGTCTACACAAGCCCCGTCAGGGAGGATACGCTGACGGTCTTGCCCGAGTCGCTCTTTCCCGCGACGAAAGCCCTTTTTCGGCACCCTCATGACCACGCCCCGGCCCATCCGCATCTTCGACACCACGCTTCGCGATGGCGAGCAATCGCCCGGCGCAAGCATGAATCTCACCGAGAAGATGGAGATCGCGCAGGCGCTCGTGGCCCTCGGGGTGGACATCATCGAGGCGGGCTTCCCGATCGCCTCGCCGGGCGATTTCCAGAGCGTCCGCGACATCGCGGCGGCCGTGGACGGCGCCACCGTCTGCGGCCTCGCCCGTTGCAGCGATGCCGACATCGACCGCGCCTGGGAGGCGCTCCAGCATGCCCGCCGGCCGCGGATCCACGTCTTCCTCGCGACGAGCTCGATCCACCGTGAGTTCAAGCTCCGCATGAACGAAGACGAGGTCGTGGCCCGGGCCATCGCCGGCGTGAAGCGGGCACGCTCCCGCTGCCCCGACATCGAGTTTTCTCCGGAGGACGCCGCCCGCACGGAGATCGACTTCCTCTGCCGCGTGGTGGAGTCGGTGATCGACGCCGGCGCCACCACGGTCAACATCCCCGACACCGTGGGCTACGCCACGCCCACCCAGATGCACCACGTGATCAAGAGCTTGCGCGACCGCGTGCCCAACATCGACAAGGCCGTGATCAGCGTCCATTGCCACGACGACCTCGGGCTGGCCGTGGCCAACAGCCTCGCCGCCGTCGAGGCCGGCGCCGGGCAGGTGGAATGCACGATCAACGGCATCGGCGAGCGGGCGGGCAATTGCTCGCTCGAGGAAGTGGTGATGGCGCTGCGGACGCGGCGGGATTACTTCGGTGTCGACACGGGGATCGTGACGCAGAAGCTCGTCCCCACGAGCCGCCTCGTCGCCAACATCACCGGCATCCAGGTGCCGCGCAACAAGGCGATCGTCGGCAAAAACGCCTTCGCCCACGAAGCCGGTATCCATCAGGACGGTATGCTCAAGGAGCGTCGCACCTACGAGATCATGCGGCCCGAAGACGTGGGCCTGGAGCGGACCGATCTCGTGCTCGGCAAGCACAGCGGTCGCGCCGCGCTCGCCGACCGGGCCAAGGCCCTCGGCTACCAGCTCACGACCGAGCAGCTGCAGACCGTGTTCGAGCGGTTCAAGCTGCTCGCCGACCGCAAGAAGGAGATTTACGACGGCGACATCGCGGCACTCTGCGAGCAGCAGTTCTCGTCGCTGCCCGAGCAGTATGTCTTCGACGGCTACACGCTCTCCTGCGCGAGCGGCTCGGCGCCGACGGTGACGCTCCGCGTGCTGCAGAATGGCGCGCCGCGGGCGGAAACGATCACCGCCGGCGACGGCCCGATCGACGGCATCTTCCTGGCGATCGAGAAGATCACCGGCATCACGACCGTCTGCCGCGACTTCCGCGTGCAGGCCGTGACGGTCGGCAAAGACGCGCAGGCCGAGGTGACCGTCGAGCTCGAATACGCCGGGCAGCAGCAGCGCGGCCGCGGCGTCTCCACCGATTCGCTCGAAGCCTCGGCGAAGGCCTTCCTCGCCGCCATCAACCGCCTCGCCCTGGGCGGCCAACCGCGGATTCATCCCCAACGGGCCTAGCCCGTAAGCCCCAACGGGCCTAGCCCGCGAACCTTTGAAGAGGGAGGCTTCGGGTGACCCGTACCCCGGGAGCCGGCGTATGCCGCCGAGCGCAGCCAGGATGGCGAAGCGAAGGCGGCATCCGAGCGAGCGAAGGGCAGGATGCCCGCAGCGAGCGTCCGGCGACGGGGTACGGGTCACCCGAAGCCGGGTTGAACGCTAGATCGCCTCGCGGCCCCGCTCGCCGGTGCGAATGCGGACGCACTCGTCCATCGGCAGCACGAAGATCTTGCCGTCGCCGATCTCGCCGGTCTCACCGGAGCGGCCGCCCTTCACGATGGCGGCGATCGTCGGCTCCACGAAATCGTCGTTCACCGCGATCTGGAGCTGCACTTTCCTGAGGAGATTCACTGCGATCTCGTGGCCGCGGTAGGTTTCGGCGTGGCCCCGCTGGCGGCCGAAGCCTTGCACGTCGAGCACCGTCAGCCGAAACACCTCCACCTCCGAGAGCGCCTGCTTGACGCTCTCGAGCTTGTTGGGCTGGATGATCGCGATGATGAGTTTCATGAGCTGGGGCTCCGCTTGGGGTGCCCCATCGTAGCCGGCTGGGACCGAAAGCACAGCGACGGCAGGAAAGAGGATCGGGGCGACACGCTGAAGCCTGTCCTCCAAAAAAACAGCCGGGGCCATGGGCTGGCCCCGGCGGCTGTTGATCCAGAATGCCCCGGCCTGGGTGAGCTAGGCGGAGTGCCCACCCAAGCCGTTGGGGCATCCTTCTGGACGGGATTACTCGCTCCGCACCATCACGAAGCCGTGGTAGGCCTCGTTGCCGTGCTCGCCGATGTCGAGGCCCTCGATCTCCTCCTGCGGGGCGACACGGAGGCCGACCAGCGACTTGATGATGAGCCACGCGATCGCCGACACCGGCACCACGTAGGCACCGACGGCCAGCACGCCCACCAACTGGGCGATGAGCTGCTTAGTGCCGCCGCCGAAGAAGAGGCCCGCGGCAGGGCCGCCCACGGCCGCCGAGCCATACGGCGTGTTCGCCACGGTGCCCGTGAGATCGCTCGTCGTAAACAGTCCCACGCAGAGCGTGCCGAAGATGCCGCACACGAGGTGCACGCTCGTCGCACCGACCGGGTCGTCGATGCGAATCCGGTCGAAGAAGAGCACCGAGAGCACTACGAGCACGCCGGCGATCGCACCGATGATCGCCGAGCAGGTGATGTTGGTGAACGCCGCGCTGGCGGTGATCCCGACGAGACCGGCAAGGCAGCCGTTGAGCGTCATGCCGATGTCGGGCTTGCCGAGCAGGAGCCATGCCGTGGCGGTGGCCGTGAGCGTGGCCGCAGCGGCGGCCATGTTGGTGTTCACGGCGACCTGGGCGGCGAGGGCACCACCGTCGGCGGCCACGCCGAAGGTGCTGCCCGGATTAAAGCCGAACCAGCCGAACCAGAGCACGAGGCAGCCGATGAAGGCAGCCATCATGTTGTGGCCCGGGATCGCCTGCACCCGGCCGTCGGAGGAATACTTGCCGATGCGGGGGCCGAGGATCAGGGCGCCGGTAAGGGCCGCCCAGCCGCCGACCGAATGCACGGCAGTGCAGCCGGCGAAGTCCCAGAAATTCCAATCCTTCGCGAGCCAGCCGAAGCCCCAGATCCAGTGGCCTGTCACCGGGTAGATGACCAGCGCCATCAGGAAGCTGAAGAGGACGAAGGCGTGATACTTGATCCGCTCGGCGACAGCTCCCGAGACGATCGTGGCGGCGGTTCCCGCGAAGACGAGCTGGAAGAAAAACTTGGCCCAGAGCGGAACACTCGCCCAACTGATGGCCCCATAGACACCCTGATACTTGTCGCCGACGGCCGGACTGTTGTCGAGTCCGCCCACCATCCACGAGCCGGAGTTGCCGATCCAGGCGCCATCACCGGCCCCAAACATGAGGTCCCAGCCAATGAGCCAATAGGCGAGCGACGTCGCGGCGAAAACGACGAAGTTCTTCGAGAGGATGTTGACGGCGTTCTTGGAGCGGGCGAAGCCGCTCTCGACGCAGCCGAAGCCGAGATTCATGAAGAACACGAGCATGCCGCAGACGAGCACCCAGACGGTGTCGGCGGCCACCCAAAGCTTCGGGACGATCTCGTCGGTCGTGGGAGGCGCGGGGGGTGTGGGGGTCGCTGCAGCGGCCGCCGCATCATCCGCGAAGGCAACCGATCCCGAGAAAATGCCGGTGAGCAAACAGGCCCCAAGCAGCAGGGCCGGAAGCAGAAAAAGGGCAATCCGCCTAGTTGACCGCATCGTGCGACTCCAGAAGGAGAAGGGAAACCGATCGACGAGAAACGCCTCCGCAGCGAATCGTCGCCGAGCACCAGGAACGCTCCTGAATGCCAAGACAGTGAGCGGATAAGCAAACGCCGTGCCAGAGTCGTGCCGGAGGAACAGTCGCCACGCTTGGGCAGACCGCCCGCAGTAACGAATCCTCCGCGTTTTGTGCGGTCTACCAGGTTCCCACGAGCGATCAAAAAAATTCCTGCCGCAGACGACGGCTCCCCCTCGGCAGTTCAACCACGGCACACTTTCCGCGCATGCCCCTGCCCATCAATGCGGCAGGCCTACGCCACATAACGACGGTTCGGCAGCCTGAGCGCTACCCTCCCGATGCATATGATGCGTTGATGATCGATCTTGGGCATTTTCTCGAATGCGACCGCGAACGGCTCGTGGCTGAATTGGCCGGCGCGTTTCCCGAGGCGGATCGGGGGCAGTCGCACGCGAGCGTGGTTGGCATGGCGATTCGCGGCGGGCGGCAGGCGGCCCTCGATCGCATGGCAGCGATCGATCCGGTCGCCTACGCCCGCACGCGCAACCACGTGACCGGCGCGGTGAGCGGGCTCTCGCCGTGGATCCGTCATGGCGTGGTCTCGCTCGCGGAGGTGCGCGACCGCGCCCTTGCGCTCGTAGATCGACCCGACGACGCCGTCAAGTTCGTCTCGGAGCTCGGCTGGCGCGACTACTGGCGACAGGTGCACGCGGCGCTCGGCGACCGGATCCGCGACTCCATCGAGCCGCCCGCCGCCCTGCCCCGTGCCGGCGGCAAGGAGCGTGTGCCGGACGACGTGCTCGCCGCCGCCACCGGCATGGAGTGCATCGACGCCTTCGTGCGCCGGCTTCACGACACCGGCTGGCTCCACAACCACGAGCGGATGTGGCTCGCCAGTTGGCTCGTGCACGTGAGGGGCGTTCGCTGGCAGGCGGGGGCCGGCTGGTTTCTCGAGCATCTGCTCGATGGCGATCCGGCGAGCAACCATCTTTCCTGGCAATGGGTTGCCGGCACGTTCTCGGCGAAGCCCTACATCTTCAATCGTGAGAATCTCGAGGGCTTCACGAGCGGAGTGCATTGCAGCCGCTGCCCACTGATCGGCGGCTGCGACGTGGAAGGGGATTACGACGACCTCGCAGCGCGGTTCTTTCAGCCGGAACCAGCGGCCGCCGCGCGGCAGCCCCTGCGTATCAGGCCCGCGGCCCCGCGGGTGATGGGAGGCACGTTGGCCGCTGGCCGGCGACCGCTCGTCTGGCTCACGCTCGACTCGCTCTCAGCGAAAAGCCCGGCCGCTTCCAATCACCCCGCCGCGCCGCGGGTCTTCGTCGTCGATCCCCTGTGGCTCGCGGAGGAGCGGCCCACGCTCAAGCGGTTTGCCTTCGTCTTTGAATGCCTCGCAGACGTGCCGGAAGTGGAAGTGCATCTCGGTGATCCGGCCGAGGTGCTGGCCTCTCGGGCGCGGGCACATGGCTGCGATCATGTCGCCGTGGCCGAGACCCCCTGCCCGCGGGTCCGCCGCGCCGCGGAGACGCTCGCCACAGGCCTGCCTGTCGCCATCGTCTCTTGGCCGCAGTTCTCCGATCGCTCGCGGGTGAAAGACCTCGGCCGATTCTCGCGTTACTGGCAGCAGGTGAGCGGCTCGGCGCTCGTGCCGACTGCGAAGAGTTCGGGCGAGTAGAGCGTCCAGGGATGAATCGCCGGGATGCCGGCGACGAGCGTGATCCGCCGGCCATCGTACGGATGCGGAAAATCGATCGCCGCGGCGCAGAGCGCGATCGGCCCGCCGGCCGACGCGGCGCCGCGACCGCCTCGCGCATAGAGCCGATCGCCGATGATCGGCCCCCCAAGCCAGGCGAGATGCGCCCGCAGTTGGTGCGAGCGGCCCGTCACCGGCTCGAGCGCGAGCAGGCTCGTCGCACCCGTGGCATCGGCCGCGACCGCCAGCCGCCACCAGCGCGAGGTCGCCCGCCGGCCGACGAGCGGATCGACCCGCTTCCGCGGCGGCGAAGTCGGGTCGTCGGCCAGCGGCAGGTGCACAATTCCTTCGGCACTTGGAAGCCCGCCATGCACGATGGCCAGATACCGCTTCCGCACGAGCCGCGATTCGAATGCCCGTCCGAGCGCCGCGCGGGCCGCCGTCGTGCGGGCGAAGACGACGAGGCCGCAGGTGTCGCGATCGAGCCGATGGGTGGCATCGAGCGCACCCCACTCGGCCGCGAGCCGCTCCACCACGCTCGGCGGATCGAGCCGCGTCCGCGCCGGCACGCTCGGCACGCCCGCAGGCTTGTCGACCACGACGACATGCTCGTCGGCGAAGACGACCGGCAAAAAGGTGTCAGGACTCTTTTCCGGCCCACCGTTTTCAGGAACTGGCCCTTTTTGACCGGAAAAGAGTCCTGACACCTTTTTCACAGCACGCCCAATGACTCGACCCACGCGCAAAGCGATTCGGCCGGCACCGCATCGCCGAGCATCTCCCCGAGCATGCCGACGGGGAAACCGTTGTCGGTGAGTCTCTGTCGATCGGCGGCCAGCCGCGGCAAGGCCTGGTCGGCCGACTGGCCGAAAAGCACCCAGCGGCTGCGGCCCGGCTCGGCCGGCTCGATCGCGGCCTGCCGCGGCAGCGCCGAGTCGAGCAGCGCCACGCCGCGGGCTGCCGGCCCGAGCGATTCGGCCGCGACGAACGCGAATCCCCCCCCTGCTCCGCGACCGGCGAAAGCCACCCGTGATCGATCGATCGGCCGGCGCGAGGCGAGCGAGTCGATGGCCCGCGCGACGGCGGCGATGTCGCCGCGAGCCCAGCGCTGCGGATCCTCCGCGGCCGGCAGGATGACGGCGACACGATGTCGTGCGACCGCCGCCTTCCAGGGTTCGGCGAACGCCTGGTCGGCATCGGCCCCGCCGTTGCGACCGCCGACCTGCGGATCGACGGCGCCGGGAGGAGGACCGAAATAGACGAGCACGCCGAGCGGCTGCGTGGCGTCGCCATCCGGAAGGACAGCGATCGGCGGCTTCGCCACTTCGGGCGCCTCCAGCCGCTTGGCCCGCGCTCCGTTGGCTCCCGGCAGCGGCGGCACGTGTGCCGGCGGCGTGCCGGCGACCGCCATGGTGGCGATGTCGATCGGCACGACTTCCGCGGCGCGACGGACGACGAGCCGCACGGTCGCTCCGATCTCGACGCCGCCGAGAAATCCGGCGAGCACTTCCGGTGAGCCGACGGGAAGCGGTTCGGCCTCGCTCGCGTCGTCGGCACCGTTCATCGCGACCGACTCGATCACGTCGCCGGGCCTGACGCCGGCCTTCGCCGCGGGGCCATCCGGCCAGAGCCAACGCACCCGCACGGGCTGCTTCTGTGGGCCGTCTTTTTTGGCGCTGGCCGTGCGGTCGGCGACAATGCCCAGGATCGCCCGCCGCCATGCAGGCAGGGCAGCGACGAGCGTCGCCCGGGCCTCCACCCGCTCCGCGCCGCCTCCCTTCGTCGGCCGCTCCACCACGAGGTCGATTGTATCGCCGGCATACCGCGGCGCGAGTTCGTGCCGCAGTTCGGCGATCCTGGCCACGGGCTTCCCGGCGGCGGCGACGACCGTATCGCCGGCGCGGAGGCCGGCCTTGGCGGCGGGGGAGCCGGGGCTGCAGAAGGCGATCTTCGCGGCCGCGGTGAACGCATCGCGGGATTCATAGCTGATGCCGAGTATGCCGGGCCGCAGCGTCTCCCCGGCCTTGAGCCTCGGCAGCACCGCGACGATGTCGTCGCCGGGAACGGCGAAGCCGATACCGGAATCGTAGAGTTCGGTGCCGGCCGTCATGCCCGCGGTGTCGGCCGGCAGCGGCGCGAGGATGCCGATCAAGCGCCCCTCGACATCGACGAGCGGGCCGCCGTAGTTCGCCGGCGATACCGAAGCGTCGGTCTGCACCGCCTTGCCCCAGGCGCGGTTCACCGCCGAGAGGATGCCGATCGCCACGTTTGGCGCCGAGGCACTGAGCGTGCGGCCGAACGCCAGCGTCCATTGCCCGACGGCGAGATCCGCCCGCGATGCCAGCGGGGCGACCGGGAGCGTCATGCCCGCCGGCAGATCCACCTTCAAAAGCACCAGCCCGCGCGATCGATCGCGGCCGACCGCTCGTGCCGCCCGACGCGTGCCGTCCGGCAGCACGACGACGGCCTGCGCGACATCCTTGGGCACCGCGAATTCGGTGGTCACTACCCAGCCCTCTGGATCGATCACCGTGCCGCTCGACGGCCCCGCCGCGGGCGAAGCCTCGGCCGGTCCGGCGAGCGCCGCCTCCGACATGCCGGCCGACTCAATCCGCACGACCGACGGGGCGGCCCGCTCCACGGCCGCGCGAAAGGCAGCCTCCTCGTCGAGGCCGAGCGTGTCGGCATCGGCTCCAGCAGCGGAGCCAGACAACAATCGACATGCCAACACGAGGGCAACGGCGCAACAACCGACCCGCACCATGCTCCTGCGGGTTTCCGACGTCGCTGCGGTCATGGCGTGCCTGCTGCCGGGGGCTTCGGGCCGAGGTCGCATTCGACGATCGCGCCGCCGCGGATCACGGTCAACCGCACGGGATCGCCATTACCCAGGCGGCCGACCGCCTCGCGCACGGCCGACCGCGACGAGACAGCGCGGCCGTTGACGGCCACGACGAGATCGTCGGGCACGAGCCCAGCCTTCGCCGCCGCCGAACCGACCCGCGTCGACTCGATGAAAGGCGGCGTCTTGTCGAGCACGTCGGGCACGAACACGACCCCGATCGCCGCCGGATCGAACGCCACCACCGCCGCCGAGGCGGGCTGAGATACGGCGCCGGAGACGATCTCGCTTGCACCGCGGGCCACCTCGGCGACCGGCAGCGCGTAGTTGAGCCAGACTCCGGTGGACGTGGCGCGAAGCTCCTTGCCGAGCATGCCGACGAGCCGGCCGCGCCAATCGACGAGCGCCCCGCCTGGCGAACCGGGATTGTTGGTCGTGCAGTCGAGGATGTAGACGTCGCCGCGATAGGGAGCCTCGTAGGCTCCGCGGCGGGCCTCGAGCGGCACGAGTCCAGCGATCACGCCGTGCTGGGCGCTGACCCGCTCGTCGCCGACGGCCACCCCGAAGAGATTCGAAAGCGCGAGGATGCGAGTGCCGAGCGGCACCGGATCCGCCTCGTCGAGCACGAAGGCCGGCAGATCCTCCCCGCCGATCGAGAGCACGGCCAGTTCGCGACGGGGATCGACACCGACGAGCGTGGCCGGATAGCGACGGCCGTCGTCGAGCACGCAGGTGACCTCGTCGGCGTCGAGCACGGTGCTCATCACCGTGACGATCCGGCCATCCGGGGAGACGAGGATGCCGGACTGATACGCCTCGAGCCCGCGCACGCCCCCCGCCCCATAGAGCTTCACGACCTTGCGGGCCGCAGCGGCGATCGTCTCGCCCGGAGCCGCCGCCACGGCACTCGGCGCGAGCGTGAACGCCGGCGAGAGCGAAAACCCGACCACCATCGCGACTGCCGCGGTCAAGACTCTCATGAAGTGCCCCCCCCCGCCGGCACGGCCTCGCGCTCGGCTGGCTCGGGATCGAAGACGGTTTCTTCGATGATGAAGGTGCCGAATGCCTTGTCGCCGTGCCGAACGTCGATCCTGCCCGGCACGCCGTCCGCGAGGCCGGCTGCCGGCGCGGGGGACGCGAGCACCACCTCGCAGGGATCGGCATCGGGGGCCGTCCAGAGATCGATCCGGGTCACCGCGCCATCGGCAGCCACCGCAACGTGCGCCTCGATCCCCGCCACCGCCGTTTCGAGCACGTCGATCATCACGGGCGAGGAAAACTCGCCGAGCGCCATCGGGTCGAGCGGCTGCGTGCCCCAATAATCGGTGCGGCCGAGCTGCTGCGGCCCGTCGAGCAGAAGCCGCCGCCAGAGCAGCAGCGCGGCCAGCATGCCGCCGCTGCCCGGCGGACTCGGGTTGGCGTCCAACTCGCCCGTGGCATCGACGGTGCTCGTGCCGGTCGGCAGATCGATCACCCCTTTCGTGTCGGAAAGTTCGATGCGAAAGGGCTCGCCGGAGGCGAGCCTGCCGGCAAGCCGCCAGGTGCCGCGGCGGCCGCCAACGTCTGCACGCCGGGCAAGCGCCAGCGCCACGCGGTCGCGCTCGACCAGGTTGAAGTGGTGGTTGGTGAATCCGCTGCGCGAGGCATAGAGACCGCGGATCGCCTCGGGCAGCGGCGGCATCGCTTCCTTGCGTTCGCCCTCCTTGTCGGATTCGGGACTTTCGTCGGGCCCGCGCTCCTTGCCGGCCGGATTCTCGCCGGCGACGACCTTCGCGAGCTCCGCCTGACGGTGAACGCCGGCGAGCCGCACGAGAATCTCCATGCGGCGGCCCCCGCGCCGGAAGACGAGCGGCACCCGCCAGCCCGCCGGCAGCGTGCCCAAGACGTTCTTGAAGGCATTGACCGTCCGCACGTTGCGCCCGGCGAGCGACACGATCTCGTCGTCGTAGCGCAGGCCGCGCCGATAGGCGTCGGACGATTCGAGAATGTCGGAGACCATCACCCGGCCGTCTTCGGCCGTCGCGACGGTCGCCCCGAGCGTTGCATGATCGACGAGCCGCCCGCCCTTCAGGAAGCCGAGAAAGTTGCGCAGCTGGTTGGCGGAGATCGCGTAACCGACGCCCACGTTCACCCGCCCGCGCTTCTCGAACGACGCCCGACCGTTGACTCCGATCACGTGGCCCCGCGCGTCGAACAGCGCCCCGCCGGAGTTGCCGGGATTGATCGCCGCATCGACCTGCAGGCAGTCCGCATATTCGAGGATCGTGCCGGCGGGAAACTGATAGCGGTGGACGCCCGACACGATCCCCGCGCTGATCGAAGGCTGGAAGTCGGTGGCCAACAGGAATGGGTTGCCGGCGGCGAAGCAGAAATCGCCCACCTCCACCAGATCGCTGTCGGCGAGTTCGGCGAATGGGAAGTCGTCGCGGCCAAGCAGTTTGACGAGCGCCACGTCGCCGGTGGGATCGAGCCCCACGAGCACGGCGTCGTAGAGGCGGCCATCCGCCAGGCCACACTTCATCGCCACGCCGGCCGGCTGCACGACGTGAAAGTTGGTGAGTGCATAGCCGTCGGGGCTGACGAGCACGCCGGAGCCCCCCCCCGCGTCTCCGGCGAAAATCGCCACGGCCGCCTGCGAGGCCTTCGCGATCGTGGTGACCCTCGTGCGCTCCGCCTGCCGGACGGAGGCCGCCACGTCCTGCGCCTGCACGATCGCGATCCCTGCCAACGACGACGCCACGGCCAGCGCGACGGAGAGCGTTGGCTGACGACGGGCGGGGCGACGTGAGGGGCGGTACATGCTGTTCACAAGAGCCGAGTCTATTGCGGGCGTTATTTTTCGATGATCGGAGCGGCGAGACGCACCGGTCCGGAGCCGGCCGCCGCGCCAAAATCGACCGTGAGCGTGAGCCGACGGCCGCCGACGAGATCGAGGTCGATGATGGCGGGCGACTCCGCCGTGATCGATCCGCGAAACACCTCGCGTTCGTCGAGGGAGATCGCGACGATCGCCGGCGCATGCGGCGCTTTCGTGGCCGGCGTGATCGCCGTGCGCAGCCGACGACTGCCCGTCGGCAGTCGCCACACCGCCACGGTTCGCGGCCGCACGAGCAGGCCCGGCTGTGGAACATCGCGGTCGGCGGGCACGGCCCGCGGGGCGAAAAATCCAGCGAGCCCCGCGATCTTCGCCAGGCCCCCGAAATACGGCTCCACCTCGAGCCGCTCTGGCTCAAGCGTCGCCAATTGGATCGTCCGACCGGAGGCGAAGTCGATCCGCTCGAGCATCCCGGACGGGATGCGGATCACGCCATCGACGACGAGCGCAGTGGGAGTCCACTCCACGCGATCGGCCCGCAGGCTTCCGCCGACCACGTCCACCGTGACGGCCGCGGGCTCCGCACCCGCCGCCGGCCTGAGCCAGTGGAGGCCGATCACCTTCGTCCGCTTCACAGGGATCTTCTCCTCGTCGAGCACGACGGAGACCGCATCGGCCGACACCGCAGCGATCGCACAATCGACGAATTCGAAGCCGTCTCCCTTCCGCACCACGACGAGATCGCTCTCGATCGACTCAGGCAGCGAACTGAGCCACTCGACCTCGCCCGCATCCGCCTTCCGCCACGCGACCGACCGCACGCGTTCGATCGGCAGTTCGACGCGGCCCTGCGGCACGACGAGCGTCGCCCGGCCGTCCGCCCAAGAAAACTCGTCCCCCGCGAGGGTCGACCCATCGACGAGCGTGAGCCGCGCCGCTGGAGCGGCCGGCGCCGGAGCGGGCGATTCCCGCTCGAGCCGTCGCACCGCGGCGACCGGCAGGCTCCGCTGCGCCCCGTCGGCCTCGAGCGTCACCACCTCCGCATCGACTTTGACCAAAGCGCCGACGTGGTGGCTGCCATCTTCGAGCTCGGCACGGTAGACCGGCGCCGCTGCATCGTCGGCCGGAGCCTGCGCGGGAGCGACGCCGAGCGTTGCCGCCAAGACCGCGATTGCCACAAACAGATTGCCGCTGGATGGATGCATGGGCGGCTACGGGCTCTCCGAGCCGGCGGCGAGCCGCTTGAAATACTGCTCGATCGCCTCGCGGTAGTGCGCCGGAAACTCGCGGCCGATCTGCTGCAGCGCCTCGTCCCGCTGGTGGGGCGGCAGATTGCCCCAGCCGTCCTGGTCGCCGAGATCGCGGCGGGCCACGTCGCCGGCGCCCTTGCCGTCGGCCAACTGGCTGTCTTCCATCGGCTTGCCTTCGCCGCCGCGGCCCGCGCCGCCGGCGCTCGACGCCCCCTGCTGCTGGCATTGCTGCTGCTGCTGCTGCTCGATCGCGGCGATGAGCTTGTCGAGCGATTCGATCACGCCGTCCTGCACCTCGCGGGTGCGCGGGCCGGCCCGCCCCTGGTCGAGCCTGCGGGTCACGTCACGCATCCGCCTGGCGATGTGGTCGAGCGATTCATCCTCGAGCGCCGTGATGTCGGCCCGCATCAGCCGCGCCAGCCGCTCGTAGCGCACGGGAATGACGCCTGCGCGTTCGAGCAGCGTGTCGAGCGACTCGACGGCTGCGTCGGCATCGAGCAGCCAGTGCTGGCAGGCCGCGCGGTGAAAGAGCAACGCCGCGGGATCGACCGCCGTAGCAAGATCGAGGCCGGTGAAGAGCGGGAGAGCGTCGTCGAATCGATCGCTTCGCACGAGCTCGCGGCCGAGCCAGAGCTTCAGGGCATCGCGTTGGAAATCAGGCACGCCCGCGTCGAGCCAGCTGCGGTCGGCATCGAGATCGGCGCGGAGCGCCGCAGAGCGTGGATCGACCGCCACGAACGTGGCCATCACCCGGTCGAGCAGGTCGTCGGCAGCCGCGGTCGTCGCGGCCGGTTCCGCCCAGGCATCCCGTTGGCGGCCGGCGACGTCGGCCGAAGCGGACGACGATGCAAGCCATTCGAGCACTCGGCGGCGCACCTCCGTCTCCGTCGGCGCCGACCACGATGGCTCCCGCGCGAATTCGACGTCGGCGGAAGGAGGCATCGCCGCGACGGTGGCCGGCGCCGCATCGGCTCGCCGGACCGCGGCCATGGCAGCCGAGACGAAACACACCGCAACGATCAGTTTGGACGGTGCCATGCGGTCGAGGACCCTCGAAAGAGACGCGGCGAACCGGTCGCTTCGCCGCTTCCCAATCATACCCGCGCTGCGGCATTTCGGCACACTTCGGGCAAACGCCCGAGTTTTCCGCGGCCGTGTCTCCGCCAGCGCTCGACGCGGGGTCATTCCGTTCGACCGGTGACGATGTCGCGGGCCGCACGCTCGATCTTCTGCTGCCGTTGGGCGAGCCGCGCGAGCGCCTCGACGAGTTCCGGCTCGTCCGCCCGCTCCACCCCGTCGGCGAGCAGTTGTGAGAACCGCTTCGTGCGCGTGTTCACCCGCATCTGGAGCGCGCGGATCATCCTGAGCTCGGACAGTTTGTCGACCAGCGGCTGCTCACCGGGATCGGCGGGACGGCCGCCCGGCTGTCCCTGCTGCTGCCGCGCCTGCTGCTCGCGTTGCGCCTTCTCGAGCGCGCCGAGCATCTCCTCGAGATTGGCGATCATGTCTTGCAGGATGCCGCGGGTGGCGCCGCCGACGTCGCCTCGCGCGAGGCGGGCCTGCGCCTGCCCGGAATCATCCCGCATCTGCTCGAGCGCCTCGGGGATCGCGACGGCGGATCCGTCGTCACGGATGAGCACGAGCGCCTTCGCAGCCTCGTTGCCGATGCCGGCCTGCTCGCGGCTCAGTCGCGCGGCTTCCAATTGCCCCTCGCGGGCGAGCGGCACGGTCTGCGCGGCGAGCTTCTCCACGCTGGCGAATACCGCCTTCTGAGCCCGCAGCATGGCGCGAAGGCGGGCCTCGAGCTGCACGAGCAGCCGTTCCACCTCCTCCTCGCGCATCTGCCGCAGGATTTCCTCGAGTTCGGCGCGGGCGGTCTCGAGCTCCTCGATCGCCTTCTCCTGCTCCGCGCGGGCGTCACGGCGCTTGGCGTCGTCGAGCTGCTCACGCGCTTTTCGCATCCTGTCTTTCGCGGCCTCCAGCCGCCGCTTCGTCCGACGGGCCCGGGATGCCTCGTCGTCGCCGTCATCCGACTCCTGTTGCCCGGCGTCGGCGCCCGGCTCTCCTGCCGACGGCTGCGATTCGCTCCCCTGCTCCTGCGACTGACTGCCGCCGGCCGGCGTGCCGCTCCCCTCTTCCTTGTCCGCGTCTTGCTTCGCGTCTTTGCTCGAATCGCGCTCCGATTCCCGCTCGGCTTCTTGCTCGCCTTTCTCTCCCGCGATTCCTTCGCCTTCCTGCCGAGCTCCGGCAGGCTTTCCTCCGGGGTCGCGGGCATCCATTCGCTTTGCGAAGCCGCCGATCTCGCGGGCGAGCGCCTCGGTCTCCTCCGCGAGCGCCTCCTGCCGCTCGGCGAGCTTGTCGGCATCGGCGCCGGCCTCCGTCGAACCTTCGATGTCGCGCTGCTTCGCGATCGCCTTCGCGAGCCGGGCCAGAAACTGTTTCACCTCCTGCTTCGTGTTGGCCAGCTGCCGGTCGCTGTCGCCGGATTCGAGCAGATCGAGCAGTTCCCGCAGTTTTTCGAGCGCCGTGGCCTGCCCCGCCCCCGCCTTGAGCAGCTGCCCCTTCTCGAGCAGTTGCACGATCAGGTCGAGCCGATCGCCCACCTCCTGCTCGCGGGCCTGCTCGAAGACGCTCCGCAGCAGCGCCGACCGCCGCGGGTCGCTCGCGGAGAGCAGATCGGCCAGCCGCAGAAACGTTTTTTCCAGCTCGTTGAACTGCTCCACGAGGGTCTGCTCGCGGGCGGCGAGCGCCGCCGCATCGGCGGCCTTCGGCTCGTCGGCCACGCAACGGCCGACGCCAAAGCAGCCCACGCAGAAGAGCAGGATCGCCGCCATTCGCGCGACCCTGCGGCCGTGGTTGTGCATGTGCCAGATCGCGTTCATGGTCGCGCCCTCCTCAGGGCTCTCCGAGCGCCTCGCGGGCCCGCTGCTTCTGCCGCTTGAGCGTTTCCGCCCGGATCTCCTCCTGCGTGCGGATCATGCCGCGCAGCAGTTCCACCACCTCGTTGAACGATTCCAGCTCCATCATCTTATCGAGAACCGACCGCATGCGGGCCAACACGTCGTCGGCGCGTTGCACCAGCCCGGCCCGGCTGGTGCCGGAGCGGCAGGCGGCGGTGAGCCCGGGCAGGTCCTTGGCGGCGATGGCGGCCAGCGGATCGGCGATCTGCGTCACGAGCCGGGCCTCGAGCTCCGGCGTGAGCAGCAGATTGTTGTCGAGCTCCACGCGGATCATCCGGAAGGCCTCGGCGATCTCCGCGGTCTCACCGGCAGCCCGGGCCGCCGCCTCGCCGAGCCGCGCGGCGGCGGAGGAATCGGAATCGTCGCCGGCCGCGGCATCCGCGCGGCGCGACACGCCGCTCGCCACGCGATCCCGCACCTGCGTGAGATCGGCGATGCAGCTTTCGTAGCGGCGGCGGAGGAGGATCTCGCGGGCTTCGAGCATGGCGACGAGCGCCTCCGGCGTGACGACGTCGAGCGTCCAGGCATCGCCGGCTTCCTTGTTCGGCCCGCCGTCGAGCGTGCAGCGATCCTCCGCCGTCACCACGAGCGAGAGTTTCGCACCCGGCGCGAGCGACAAGGGCTCGAGCGGCACACGGAAGGGCCGCTCGGCGGTCATCTCCAGGACCGCCCCGTCGCCGGCCGGCAAGGCGATCGGCAGCGTGGAAATCGGTCGGTCCGCGACCGAGAGCGTCGCCGACGCCGCCGCGAGCGCGTGATCGTCGGCGACCGTGCCCTCGAGCGGAATCGTGGCCCGCGGCGTGACGGCGGTCGAGATGCCCCGCATCCGCACCGCGACGCTTGGGGGTTCGTCAGGCACCGCCGAGAGGACGAACGAGATCGGCTCGCGATTCACGAGCCCGTCAGTGTCGGTGAGCCGCACGACAATCGTTCGCTCCCCTTCGAGCGACTCCACCCGCGCGGCGATCTGCCGGCTGGTCTCAAGAGGCCGGCCGCCCTCGAGCTGCTGGGGGCTCCGAAGATCGCCCCCCGGGATCGTGGCAAGCGTCTCCTCCCCCGCTTCGGCGACCGCCGTGATCGTCGCCGCCGAGAGCGGCTTGGTGGAGGTGCAGGAGACATCGACCGTCGAGCCGCGTGGAATCTGCACGATCCGCGACGCGGCCACCTGGCGTTCTCCACCGCCGAGGTAGGCCGGCAGCGCATAACGGATCATGAGCGACTCGAGCGCCGGTGCATCGACCACCTCGAGCCGGAGATTGCGCAGCCGCGCATCGCCGCCGCGAATCTCGAGATCGACGTCGTCGGTAACGGCTCTGAGCACGTGACCGAAGGCCTGCGCGCCATCGACGATGCCGCCCCGCATGCCCATGCGTTCGGTCTTCCAGCCGCCGTCGCCGCGGCTGCGGAGATCCACCACCTCGGGGATGACCTTGGTGGCGTCGGCCCTGACGACGATCTCGACATCGCTGCCCCGAGCGACCTTGCGGCGCCCCGCCGGAGAGAAGCCCTCGACCGCGAGGCTCGTGCCGCGCGGCCAGGGGTCGTCGCCAAACCAGACCATGCGGCGCACCCAGAGGTCGGCGATGGCGGGGCGGGCGAGGGCGAGTGCGCCGATGCTCGCCGCGGCGGCGAGCCCGGCGAGCGCCAGGCCCATGAGCCGGCGACGGCGAAAGAACATCGCGGGCCGCACGCTTCCAGCCACCGCCACCGCCTCGTCGATCGTGCGCCCGAAGAGCGTTGGGTCGATGTCGTCGCGCGGCTGCCGCGAGAGCTCGATCGCGGTGGAGAGGCTGTCGCGAAATCCCGTATGGCCGCGTTCCACGAGCGTGGCGAGCGACGCATCGTCGAGCGGCGTTGAAAGCCGAGACCAGAGCTTGGCTCGCAGGAGCAGGAGCAGCCCGATCCCGACGGCGGCGGCCGCCGTCCCGCGCACCCAGGCGGGAGGCTCGAGCAGCCAATCGAGCGCGAGCGATCCCCAGAAGACGGCGGCGCCGGCCAGGCAGGCGAGGGCCAACGACTCGATCCAGATCCACCTCCGCGTCTGCCGCCGCAGGCCGTCGAGCAGCCGCTCGAGCGTCTCGAGCCCTTCGCGCGCCGCCGCGGTCGCGGCAGCCGGGGCCGCGCGGGGCGATGCAAGGGCGAAGGGAGCGAGCGACGACACGCGGAAACGTTCCTCGGGGCTTGTTCGGTTCGGTATCAGGCGAGTTTCACGAGGCGGCGCACGACCCATTCGCAGCACAACAAGCCCGTCCCAAGAGCGAGCAGGATCGCATTGAGCCCGCGCTTGAATCCGCCATCGGCCGCACCGGTCTCGTATTCGCGCCGCGAGCGGTCGGGAATCCGCGCGGCCAGCCCGCGGGAATCCTCCGGCGACCAGGCTGCCTGCGCGAGGTAGTGGGCCGATCCGCCGGAGAGGGTCGCGATCTGATCGAGCGCCCCGCGGTCGAGCTTCGGCCGCTCGAGCTCACGGTCGGGGAGGCGGGCCTGGATGCGGCGCGAAATTGTGTCGTCGGCGTTGTCGCCGAGCTCCACGTCGATCCGCCAGACGCCCTCGCGCGACGCCACGAAGCCCCCCTGCAAGACGCCCGGCCGGCCCGGCTCAGGCAGGAGCGCCACCCGCACGGTTGCGCCATCTGGTCCGGTTGCCGTGCAGGCTGCCGCCGTCGCGGCCGCGCCCTCGGAGCCAACGACCCGCACGACCACGTTGGAGCCGACGGCATATCGGTCGCGTTCCACGAGCACCCGCGCCCGCCGCGATCCGCGGAGGAGCCGCCCCTGCGAGACGTTCCGGACGAGCTGGGTCGTGAGCCGCTCGAAGACGGCGTCGTCGATGCGGCGCAGCCGCCAGGTCTCGCCGCTCCCAAGAAAGAGGACGTTGCCCGATCCATAGAGCTGCCCCGCCATGTAGATCAAGCCCTCGTCGGACAGGGCCGAGCCGAGGCTTCTCGCGCCGGGCGGCTCGACGCGGGCATAGACGGTTGCGCCCGGCTTGGCGACGGAGGTGTCGAAGCAGGAATAGACGCCCGGAAATTCACTCCAGACCGTCTGGCTTGAAATGCGACTCGCCCCGAGCCAGAGAAACTCCGCCTCCTGGCCGTCGCGGGAGAAGGTGAGCGGCATCGGCTCCTCGTAGCCCGGCCGCTCGCCGAGCCGCACGGCATTCGAGCGACGCAGCTCCACCGGATGAAGATTACGCAGCACCGCGGTCTCCGTATCGGCCAGCCACGCATCCATGAAGACATTGCCCGCCACCAGCACGAGCCCGCCCGATTCCTCGGCCACCCACCGTTCGAGCCGCGCCTGCGCTGCCTGATCGAGCAGCCGCCAGTCGTAATCGATGGCGACGACCACGTCATACTCGCCGAGTTCCTGCGCCGTCGTCGGAAAGCGATCGAGGATCCGCCGGGCATCCTGGGAGATGCCGGACGACGCCGTACCGAGCAGCACGTCGACCGCAAAGCTCTTGTCGCGTTCGAGCACGTTGCGCATGAACTGATACTCGCGCGACGGCCCACCCGCCATGAGCAATACCTGCGTGATCCGATCGACCACCTCGACTTCGGCGGTCTGCTGATTGTCGGCGGGAGTGCGATCGGCGGCCGGAGGCTGCACGCGGAGCGTCAATGCATGCCGGCCCGCCGCCTCGATCGCGGGCACGTCGAACCGCACCGGCGTGAGCGCACCATCAACGCCGAGCGCCGCCTCGGTCGTGTCGATCGTCCGCTCGGCCCGGCCGTCGGACGTATCGACGAGCTCCACACGCACCGTCTGCCCGGCAAGCCCCTGCGGCTGCAGATAGCCGGTCACCGGGAAGCGGTCCCCCGGAAAGACCCGCGCGGGCACGAGCAGATCGGCCACGCGGACATTGGCCGGGAGCCGCTCCGAGCCGATGCCGAGGGTATGCACCGCCACGCCGGCCTTGGCGAGAGACGCCGTCGCCGCCGTGGGGTCGATGCCTGCGTTGTTCGCGCCATCGGAGAGCAGGATGACCCCGGCGAGCGTGCCCGCAGGTTCCTGATCGAGCACCCGCAGGAGGGTCTCGCCGATGCGCGTCTCGAATCCGCGGGCCGCGAGCCGCTCCTGCCAGCCCGCCGGGGGCATCGCGGAGCCGTCGACCGCCTGTGCCGCCGCCTCCGAGGCCGCGGCCTTCTCCCCTGCCCCGGCGGCGGGCAGCACCACGAGCGGCTCGGCATCCGCATCGAACCGCCAGACGGAGACTTCGTGCGTGGGGGCGAGCGCCGCGAGCAGCCCGCCACGCTCGAGCACCTCGAGCGCGCGGCCGCCACGGCTGATGGCGGCGCCGTCGGCCGGTTGAGTTCCCGGCGGATCGTCCTCGAGCGTCATGCTGGCGCTCGAATCGACGACCACGGCCACCCGCGAAGGGAAGAGGATTTCGTGCTCTGCCTTCCGCTCGAAATCGAGGTAGGCAGCCGCCAGCGCCGCCAACGCGCCGAGCCTCAGCCCCGCGAGCACGAGGCCGATCCCGCGGGGCAGTTCGGCGGCGTCGCGGCGATACATCCAGAGCACGAAGAGGGCGATCGCGGCCAGGGCGAGCACCAAGAGCGGCATCTGCCACCACTGCGAAAAGCCATCGACCAAGGCGCTCGTCACGCGATGGTGCACCCGCTCCGTCGCGGCGAAAAGGCTCGTGGCTGGAAACATGTCGGGCATGGGGATGATCGCGGGCTTCAGCGGGATGAGCCTGGCCGGGAAGCCGGGTGGTAACTGGCCGAATAGGAGAGCAGTTGCTCGGCGACGAGCACTGCCAGCATCAGGTAGAGCAGCGGATTGACCAGCGACACGCCGGCAAGCGTTCCTGAATCGGGCTGGAGCGATGCGGCGGGTTCGTAGCGAAACGGCACGCCCGCAAGCGCTGCCTCGAGCCGTTCGCGGCCCACCCGTTCGAGCCGCCCTTCCTCCGGGGCGACGTTCACCGCCACCACCCGCTCCCGCTCAGTGCCGTCGAGCCGCTTCCAGCGAGCGGCGTAGGCGCCGGCGGCCGTCGAGGCGAGCGCCGCCGAGAGCCGACCATCCACGTCCTTCGCCGCCTGATGCACGACCGTGCCGTCGGGGGGCGTGACGAAGTCGATGTCGATCGCATCGAGCCCCGGCTCGAGCTCCGCCCGCACCATCTCGCCCACCTCGAGCGACTCGGCCTTGCGGCGCATCGCCGCCAGATGGCTCTGCAGTTCGAGCATGACGACCACCCAGCTGGGATTGCCGCGGGCCCAGTTGTTCCACGTCGGTGCGGCCGTGGTGAGCACGGCCACCGCCAGCCCGGCGCCATAGGGCCGCTCGACCACAAGCGGCGCGCCCGATCGCAGCGAAAGCAGCCGCCGCAGGCCGCTCCCGGCCGGCGGCTCGAAGCCCCGTTCCACGGCGAAGAACCGCTCGACTCGCACCGCATCGAGCAGCGGGTTTCGCTGTCCGGAGAGGACGGCCACGACGGGGTGCTGCTCGACGACGAGATCGGGCGCCTGCGCCGTCTCCTGTGGGAGCAGATCGACCGCGCCTGCGAGCGGCACCGGAAAGACTCCCGCCCCGTCGCGATGGAGCGCGGCATTCACGTTCGCCGCCTGCGTGCGCGGCCCGACGAAAAAGACGACGCCGCCACCGGCCTGCGCGAAGCCTTCGAGCGCGGCGATCTCTGGCGCGTCGAGACGCTCGACGTCGAGTACCCAGATGCAGTCGAAGCCGGCGAGATCGAGCGTGGCGAGCGCCCGAGGCGGCTCCACCCGTGGCCGCAGGCCGGTCGGTGCTCCCGAGCCGGGGGCGAGCGCCGCGGCGAGATAGAAGGCATCGCCGCTGCGGGTGCCACCGCGGGGGTCGCCGTCGATGAGGAGCACGTCGACACGGTCGGCGACATCGATCACCGCGGTCCGTTGGTTGTCGGCGGCGAGGGCATCGGGGGCGATCCGCGCGTCGACGACGTGCCCTCCCGTCCGCGGAAACCGCACGTCGAATCGCTGCGTGGCGACGCCGCCGGCGGGAATCTCCTCGATTCTCACTCCAGGACGCGCCGCGCCGTCCTCGCGCAATTCCACCTGCACGGCGCGAACCGGCTGGGGGCCGTGGTTGCGAACGGCCACCTCCATCGGCACGAGCACGCCCGTGGCCGTCACGCCGCCGGTCACTTCGAGCCGCTCGACGGTGAGGTTGGCCGGTGCCTGTGCATCGCCCTCCTCCGCACAATCGACGAGCCGAAGTTCGACGCCGGCGGCCGACAGGCGGCGGAGCGACTCGACCACGTCGTCGGCCTTCGCCCAGTCTTTCGCGCGAAAATCGCTCACGATCCAGACCACCTTCGCCGCGGCGGCGCCGGTGTCGGCGGCGAACAGCTCCGCCGCGGTCGCCAGCATGTCGCGGGGCCCAGCGTCGGTCTGCGAGGGCGCCAGGCGGGCAAGCTCGTCGCGGACCCGCTGCACGAGCTCCGGAGTCACGACCTGCCGTTGGAAGTCGAATGGCAGCCCCGTGCGGTCCGGCGGATGCTCGGCGGCCTCACCGCGGATCGTGAACGGGGAAAAACGGCCGATGGCGAGCTCCTGGGCGCCGGAGGCCGCCGCGAGCTCGCCGCAGATCCGCTCGACCACCAGCCGGCCACGATCGAAGGCGGTCGTCTCGCCGACCCGCCCCGCGGCCGCGGCATCCCCCATCGAATAGCTGTCGTCGAGCAGCACGAAGTGGGTCGTGCGGCCGCCGCCGAGCAGTTGCCCGAGCGCGCTTGTCCACCGCGGCTGCGCCAGTGCCACCACCACGCCGAGCACCGCGGCCACGCGGAGCGCGAGCAGCAGGATCTGCTTGAGCAACACGCGCGTGCGATACTTCCGCTGGCTCGCCAGCAGCAATTCCATCGCCGCCCACGGCACTTTCCGGTGGCGCAGGAGGTTGATGAGATGGATGATGACGGGCGCCGCAACGAGCGGCAGGCCCCACCAGAGGAGCGGCGGAAAGTCGAACGTCGGCATCGGGGTTCCTACACGGCCATGCTCGAGCGCCGCGACAGAAACTTCACGAGCGCCACATCGACCGGCTCGCCGGTGCGAATGAGCGAGTAATCGCACCGCGCCGCCGCAGACCGCCTGCGGGCCTCGCCAAGGAATTCTTCGAGCGCCGCCAGGTAGCCGGCGCGGAGGGCCCGCGGGTTGCAGGCGATGTGCTCCGGCAGCTCGAGCCCCTCGAATCGCGTCGGCCCCTCGAACGGGAAGTCGAGTTCGTCGTCGTCCATCACGTGGAGCAGCACGAGGTCGTGGCCGCGCTTGCGCAAGAGCTGCATCCCCTGAAACATCCCCTCCCGATCGCCGAGCAGATCGCTGACGAGCACCACGAGGCCGCGGCGCGGGAGCGTCTCGGCCAGCGACCGCAGCACGGGATGGAAGGAGGTCGGCCGATGGGCCCGCGGCGCCTCGAGCACCTCGACGATGCTCGCCAGCTGCGACCGCTTCGTGCGGGCCGGCACGCTCGCCCGCAGCCTGTCGTCGAAGACGGCGCAGCCCGCCGCGTCGCCGTGCGAGAGCGCGAGCCAGGCGAGGCTCGCCGCGAGCGTGGCGGCGTAGTCGTATTTGGAGAGCGCGCCCGACTGGTAGTCCATGCTGGCCGAGGCATCGACGACGAGCGAGAGGCGGAGGTTCGTCTCCTCCTCGAATTCCTTTACGTAGAGCCGATCCTGCCGCCCCCACACCTTCCAATCGACGCGGCGCAGGTCGTCGCCGCGCACATACTCGCGATGCTGGAGAAACTCCACGCTCTGTCCCTTGTAGGGGCTCTTGTGGAGGCCGGCCAGCACGCCCTCGACGACGGCGCGGGCGCGCAGCTCCAGCCGCGCGATCCGCGCGATCGCCTCAGGATGCAAATATCGTTTGGAAGCGGGAGTCACGGGTGAGTTCGTCTTCGCGGGTGGGGGTGGTTTCGATGAGTCGCTGGATGATCGTGTCGGGGGTCACGCCCTCGCTCTCGGCGGCGAAGCCGACCACGATCCGGTGCCGCAGCACCGGCGGGGCGAGGGCCTGGATGTCTTCCACAGTCACGTGGCTGCGGCCCTGGAGCAGGGCCCGGGCCTTGCCGCCGAGGATGAGGAACTGCACGGCCCGTGGCCCGGCGCCCCAGGAGAGCTGGTCCGACACGAAGTCGGGCACGCCCTTCTCGCCGGTCCGCGTCTGCCGCACCAGCGACAGCGCATAACGGACGAGATGATCGCTCACGGGCACCTCCCGCACGCTCTGCTGCAGCGCGATGATGTCGGCCGCCGAGAGCACGGGCCGGGCCTCCTCGACGACCGCGCCTGTCGTGCGGCGGGCGATCTCGAATTCCTCCTGAAACGACGGGTAGTGCACCCGCACCTTGAACATGAAGCGATCCTGCTGTGCTTCCGGCAGCGGATAGGTGCCCTCCTGCTCGATCGGGTTTTGCGTGGCGAGCACGAAGAAGGGATCGACGAGCCGGTGCCGCACGCGGCCGACGCTCACCTGCCGCTCCTGCATCGCCTCCAGGAGCGCGGCCTGCGTCTTGGGGGGCGTGCGGTTGATCTCGTCGGCGAGCACGACGTTGGCGAAGAGGGGGCCTTCGAGGAACCGCAACTGCCGCGTGCCGCTGGCGCGGTCCTCCTCGAGCACGTCGGTGCCGATGATGTCGGCCGGCATCAGGTCGGGCGTGAACTGGATGCGACTGAAGGAGAGATCGAGGCTCTTGGCGAGCGTGCTGATCATGAGCGTCTTCGCCAGCCCGGGCACGCCTTCCAGCAGGCAATGGCCGCGGCTGAAGAGGCTGATGAGCAGTTCCTCCACCACCTGATGCTGCCCCACGATCACGCGGGAGAGCTGCTCGAGGATTCGATCGTGGGCCTCGTGAAGCCGCTGCATCGCGGCGGAGTCGATCGCGTTCGGATGCGTCATGAATGCTCCGGGAGAACTGGTGGGACGGGAACGGAACCGTGGCGGTCGAGCGGAGGGCATACTCACCGCTGATAGATCGGAAGCATGCCCTTGTGTAACTGCAGAATAGTGAGGTTCGTGGCCGTCGTGTAAACCGGGCCGATGTAGCCCTGCGGCCAAAACGCCGTGTCGCCGTCCACCTGGGCCTCGCCGACGAGCCGGTTTTCGATCTGCTCGCGATAGCCGGCCCACCGCTTGCCCCCTTCACGATACATCACCTGGGCATAGTAGAAGTGCGCGTAATGCCAGTGCCCAAAACCGTTGTTGTTGATGTTGCCGAGGTTCTTTTCGGCGTAATCGAGCATCCGCGGCACGTGCGTGTCGTCGTACTCTCCGGCGTTGAACAGGCAGGCGATCGCCGCGGCCGAGATCGCCGGCCGCCCCCCGCCCCCCTTGGAACTGTATTGCACGCCGCCGTCTGGCTGCGTGCATTTGTGGATGTAGGCGATCGCCTTGTCGATGATCTCCCGCGGCACCGGCACCCCCGCATTGCGGCACCCTCGGAGACCCTGCACCTGCGTGATCGTAGTCGAGCCCTCGTCGAAATTGTTGCCGTCCTTCGCGCTCACATATCCCCAGCCACCGTCGACCGTCTGGGCCCGCCCGGAAAACTCCACCGCCTTGGCGAGCACCTTCACGAGCTCCTCCCGGCGGCGCTCGTCCTCCTCCTCCCCGAGCACCTGCGACAGGAAGAGCATCGAGAAGCCGTGGCCGTAGGTGTAGCGGTCGTCGGTCTTGGGGTCGCCGATCAGGCCGTTGACCCGCGACCGGCTGACCAGGTAATCGACCGCTTGACGGATCGGCTCGGCATAGCGGCCCTGCGTGGTGGTCGAGCCCTCCATCAGCATCGCCGTACCCGCCAGCGCCGTCATGGCGGTCGGATAACGGCCTTCGTTGGCCGACCAGCTGCCCCGCCGCGATTGCCGACGCACGAGCCAGTCGAGACCCTTGGTCACGGCCCGCTCCACTTTCTGTTCGCTCGCCGCCGTCGCCACGACTGGCGAGAGCAACGCCACGAGCACAACAGCCATGGGCGCGGTGCGAAGGAGCGAAAGCATCGGGTGGATCATCGGTGGGGGCGAGCCGCAGTCAAAAGGGGAGTGGCATGGTCAGGGCCTTCCGCAGCCAGTATTCCAGTTCCGTGGCGAGGTCGCCGGTAACCGGTGGCTTCGTGGAGGCTTGATACGGCGGTTGGGGGGGCGTTGGTTCGCCGGTGAATACGAGCCGCAGCCCCGTGGATTCGCCACCGTCGCCGCGATTCCTACCGCCGTCGCCGAAGCCGAAAGCGATTTCGTGGGTGGCAGGGTCGCCAATCGCGTCGCACCCGATCGGCATCTGGCTCGGCATCGCGATCTTGTCATCGACATGCACGGCATGCCCCGTCCGCTTGTCGAGACAGAGCAGGCTGAGCCGGTGTCGCTCCCCTTCGCGTGGCGGGATGATCGTCCGGGCGAAGAGCAGGAGCGGCAGGGCGGACGGCTGGTGGCGGACGAGCACATGACGAACGATCGTGGCGGGCACGGGCCAGAGCATCTCACCGTTCTCGCGGGCAACGGCCCACACCGATCCGGTCACCGCTGCTGCCGGCTCCCCACCGGGCACCATCAGCGGCAGCGGCGACATCGAGCCCATCTTGCCGAACCGCTGCTGCTCGTCGGCCGTCTCCTGCCTGCCCACGATCACGAGGAACCGATCTTCCCAGGGTATCACCTGGAGGTTCTGCAGGCCGGCGGGCATGTCGTTGAGCTTCACGCTGAACCGCGCCCCTGCGGCGGCGTTTCGCCCCGCATCCACGAGCGTCAGTTGTCCATTCGGCTCGACCACGGCCAACCGCCCTGCTCCGACGGCCGCGGCCCGGGCCTCGCCCGCGAAGGTTCCCAGAGAACGCCGCGCGAGCGTCACCGGATCGATGAGTTCGAGCTTCACCTGCTGATGGATGCCGCCGAGCGGCGAACGCCGCGCCGCGACCGGATCGATCACGACGATCCCGCGGCCGGCCGTCATCAGCCGCTGCTCGTGGCGGGGGAGGTCGCAGGTGCGCTCGACGCGGCCGTCTACCATCGACACCACGACGGCTCCCTTTCCATCGCGCGGGCAGACGCAGAGAAAATCCTCGTCGCCAAACAGATCACCATCGACCGGCAGCCGATGCCGCTGCCAGATCACGTCGCCCGACACCGGATCGCGAAGCTCGAGCGACCGACCGGAGAGGATCGCCACACCGCGGGCCGTGGCCTGCACGCCACGCGCGGGCAACTGTGTCTCTTCCGGTTCCGAAATGGCCATGCCGAGTGGCACGTTGCCGCTGCGTTTCAGACTTCTGCCGGCGTTGCGGCCGATCGCGAAGCCCATGCCGGGCAACGAGGCCGTCGGATCGGTGCCGTCGGATGCCACCCACAGCCGCTGGGGCGACTCCGCTGCCTTGCCGTCGCCCGACACGACGGGCAGGCTATAGGCGGCGAGCAAGGGCCCCGATCGGATGAGCACGATGCGGCCGACGAGCGTGGCTTCGGCGCCGACGGCCTGGAAAAAGTGGGGCATGCCACCGACACGGAATGCAAACGGCTCGCCGATCCGGCGGCCGAGCCCGTCCCTGGCCACGAGCATCTGCGAATTGAATTCGTAGCCCAGTTGCAGGTCGGGCACCAGCGCCCCCGGCCGCACGTCGACCGGAATCGGGATCGCGCGCGAGGCTGGCGCCGGGGCGTTCGACCGCGGCTTGGCGGCACGCTGCGCGACGACCCTGCCCACGGGCCATGCGGCGCCGAGATTGCCCGACGCATCGGCCACTCCCTCGGCAGGTGCATCCTCGGACAGCCCACCTTCGGCCCGCGCCACTTCGAGCCGCACGAGATCGCGCCGCACCGCGGCGGCGCGGCCGGCTTCGCCCGCGGCCGCCTCGCGATCGAGCGCGCCCACGAGCGCCCGCTTCACGCCGAGCGCCGCCGGATGAGATCCGAAGGCGGCGAGAAACCGCTCGAGCGGCTGGGTGTCGGCCGTGCCGGGCTCGAGCACCTGCCGCGCGCGGTCGGTCACGAAGGCGTCGATCTCCGCTCGCAGTTCCGGTGCCGCTCGGTCGCGGACCGCAGGCAGCCGTCCCTGAAACCACCGCGATCCCGACACCGTCAAGACGGGATCGCTCGCATCCTCGACCATCCCGTCGCCGTCGGGATCCTCATCGGCCACCCCGAGGCATTCGCGGAAGGTGGCCCACGCGGAGGGGATGTCGCCGGCAAGCATGAAACGATCGACGGCCAGTCGCAGCATCGCCTCCGAGCGCGGCAACCGCCCATCCTCCGCGACCGCCTGCCGCCAGAGCGGCGCGGCGGCCGCGAAGTCGCGGCGCATCGCGAAGAAGATCGCGTCGCTCACCACCTCGGCGTTGACGCGTTCGGGGCTCGCCGCACGCGCCGCGCGGATCCGCCGCAATCCCGATTCGATCTCGCCACGGTCGAGATCGAGCTGCCCGCGCCAGAGGGTCGCCCACGGATCGGCGGGGGCTTGCTTCAGCGCGGTCTCGAGCCTTTCCTCGAGCGGCGCCGCCTGATGGAAGACGTCGAGCGAATCGACTCCCTGCGAGATCAATTCACCGCGATGCGCCACCAGATTGCCGGGCACGACACCGCTGCGGGCGGGCGAACGGCCGACGATGCTTCCGTCTGCGAGCGCGATCTCGACGATCTCCGGCGCATCGGTCGGCAGGAACAACCGCGTGGGCGTGACGACTCCGCACCCGCTCGGTCGCGCGGCGCCACAATCGACCGGCTTGTCCCAGGCACGTCTGCCATCGGCGAGCGACAGGGCGTCGACGCCATCGCTTCCCACGACGATCACTCGGCCATCGACGACGCCGGCCACGTACAGCGACTCTCCACGCGGCACCTCCCACACGAGCCCGCCCGACCGAAGGTCGAGGCAGAGGAGTTTCTCCGCTTCGACCGCGCCGAGGATCACGCGGCCCGCCGCGACGATCGGGGCGGCGTCGCGCCAACCGCCGGCAGCCGTCGCGGCGCCGCCGAGTTGTCCGTTCAAGACCAGGCCGCGGCCGTTGAGCCCGCCGACCTGCACCCGCACGCCAAACCGCATCACCTGCGCCCCTTGCTCCGTCGGCACCGCATAGTTCGACGCCCAGAGCAGCGTGCGGGTCGCGAGATCAACCGCCACCAGCGTGCCCGAACCGGTCGGGCAGACGAGCACTCCGTCCGCGAACGACGGCGAAAGCCCCGCGAGGCGGCGCTGCTGGGCGCGGCCCGTATCGGCCGCCTGCTCTTCGTCGAGTTCCGCAAGCGGCTGCGACCAGACGACCGCGCCGTCGGCGGCAGCCAGCACGTCGAGCCGGATCTCACCCCGCTCCTCGACGAGGACGAAGAGCTGGTCTCCGAGCACGAGCGGCGCCCCCATGTACCAGGTCTCTTCACCGGCCGCCTCGTCATCGCGAGGCCCTGCCGCAGGCAGCCGCCATCGCAAGGCTCCCTTCCCCAGGGCGTCGTAGGCGGAGAGCCGGTTGCCGACCTGCCGCGTCGCTCCCGCGATGATGCGGCGCATGCCGTTGGCGGCGGCCGGCCGCGCGACGTCGGCAGCGTTTGTCTCCACGGCGAAAACGAACCGGCCGTTGCTCGAGAGCGTGCCACTGGTGGCGTCGCCAAACACGCTCAGCACGGAGCCGGCGCCGTCGGCCGGCATGTCCTCGTCGCCCGCTTCCCCGGTGCCCATGGCACCGGGGCCGTCGATCCAGAGTGCCGCCGAACCACCGGTCTGGAGCCAAACGCGCTTGCCGGAATCGAAGTCCACCGCCAGAAGCCCCATCGGCGTATGCAAGACGATCAGTCCGCCCACGGCCAGCGGCTTGCCGGCGGGCAAGAGGGGGTCGTCTCGGTCGGCGCAGAGTCGGCGGCGGTTTTCGAGCAGCCGCGACTCCTCAGGGTGGCGGGTGAGCGGCACGCGGTATCGCGGCACGAGGAGAGGCCGCGTGGCGGCGGAGACCGCGTTGCGGGCCGCGTCGCCGCGGTGCATCCACCAGGCGGACGCGGTCGCATCGCCGGCCACGGCCTGGTCGCCGGCGATCGAGGCCAGGAAGGCCGCCGCGCCATCGGCGTTGTTTCCAGGCGGAAAGGAGAGCGAGACATCGCGTCCGCCGACGCGCACCGAAGCCGCGCCCGTCGCGCGGGCCTGCTCGAGCATCTCCAGCGCCTTGTCGCGCTGGCCGGCGAGCCACCACGCCTTCGCCCGCATCAGCGAGACAGTCGGCTCGAATTCCCGCGCGCTCGCCGCCGTCAATCGGTCGAGCCAGGCGATCGCCGCCAGCGGCTGGTTGTCGTCAATCGCCGCCAGCGCCGCCAGCACCGTCGCCTGCTGACCGGCAGGCGTGTGCGGCCAGCGGCGGGCGACGGCGATCACTCCATCGGCATCGCCGTGCGCGATCGCCTGCGCGAGCAGCCTCTCCGCACGCGCCCGAAATTGAAGCCCATATGCCTCGCGTCCCTCCGGCGGCAGTTCGCCCACGAGCCGCGAGGCGTCCGACTTGATGCTCCGCCAGGTGCTCTTCTGCAGGTCGGGGCAGAAGAAGAAGTCGCGGTCGGCGGCGAGAATCTCGTCGAGCAGCGTGGCGGCATCGCTCCAGCGTTTGTCGGCAACGAGCCGCCGCGCGCGATCGAGTTGCCGTTCCCGCAGCCGGTCGGTCGGCAGCGAGACGCCGCTCTCGGCGGCTTCCTCCTCGGCGGAGTCATTCGCCACTGCGACAGGCTGTTCGATCGCTTCTTCGTCGTCTTCGTCGGCGCGGGCGAGCCCCAGGCACATCAGCGTCACAATCGCGGACGAAAGCCCGATGGCGAGGCGAGATCGCCGGGAAAGGTCGGCACCGCGTGTGAACCGTGCCATCAAAAGCCCGGTGCCAGGGGCGTTCCCGGGGTCCTATCAGGTATTCTCGATAAGGTCTTGGAAAGCGAGTGCCGGCGGGGTCTTCGACCGGCTCCGATCGGCTGTATCACTCCTGCTCGACTCATCTTACGACCCGTCGCCTCTGGCCAGCAAGAAAAGGTCCGTACGGCCAAAAACGGGGGTGCCCCGCCGCGGCCCCGCTTTTTTCGGCCAGAAATCGGGTTTTCGGGTTGCATTTTCATTTCCAGAGCCTCTAATCACCGACGCTTTCGGCAGTTCGTGCCGGGCTCCACATCGCGGTGGGGGTTCTGCCGCACACAATTTTTCGGAGGTATTGGCGATGGCGAAGAAGTCGGGAAGCAAGCCGATGACGAAGACGGAGATCATGCGGAGCATCTCTGAGACGACTGGTCTGCAGAAGAAGGACGTGGTCGCCGTGATGGAAGCGCTCACGAGCGAGATTCAGAAGGCCCTCAAGGGCTCGGGCATCGGCGTCTTCTCGATCCCCGGCCTGGTGAAGGTCGAGCGTCGCAAGGTTCCGGCCCGTCCGGCTCAAAAGGGCGTCAAGAACCCCTTCACCGGCGAGCTGCAGGATCGTCCGGCCAAGCCCGCGAGCGTGAAGGTTCGCGTGCGTGCCCTCAAGAACCTAAAGGCGATGGTTCAGGGATAAGCTCGCATCGCGCGAATGGCTCAAACGGATCGGGCGGCGTCCCCAGGACGCCGCCCGATTCTTTTTTGCCCGTGGCACAAGCCGTGCCGCGACAGTGGACGGGGCCGGAATCGAACCGGCGACACACGGATTTTCAGTCCGTTGCTCTACCAACTGAGCTACCCGTCCGCAGCGTTTCCGCCGGGGCGGAACGAAGCTGACAGGCCTCATTGGTAGGCGTCGATTGCGGCCGTGTCAACGAGCGGCGCTCCGGAGCGGGCGCTGGGTCAGTCGTCCCCGCGGCGGGCCGAACGGGCCGCCCAGGCCTGCACGCCAAAGATAGCGGCGAATGCCAGGGCCCCGACGAGGATGGCCAGCCCCGGGGCATCGATGCCGAGCCATCCGCAGAGCGTTCCAATCCCCCAACTGAGGACGGCCGCCACGGCCATCGACGCCCCCGCCTGGCGAAGACCGCCCGACCGGGCAAACGACATGGCCAGCCGCTGCACCAACTCCGCGAGCCGCGCGGCGCCGCCGCGGTCGAACCGTTCAAACTCCTTTCGTCCGACTGCACTGGGCAACACCACCTGTTCGGGATCGAAGACTTCGTTTACCGAATCGACCGATGGCGTGCTCGCGGCGCTCGAGCCGCCAGCGGTCTCTTCCGACAGCGACATCGGGCCCTGTGTGGAATCGCGGGAACTGGTCTGCTCGCGGGAACCAGGCTGCTGCGACCCCGCCATCACCTGCGGAGAACGCCGCCGCGGCATGGGGAGCGGCTGCTCCGGAGTCCACTGCCGGAGCCGCTCGAGCAGCTCGTGGGCCGAGGCGATGCGTTCGGCGGGGTTCTTCCGCATCATCGCCTCGACGACCCGCGCGAATGGCAGGCTCACCTGCGGCGCGAGCCGGCGGAGCGGAACGGGCTCCTGCGTGAGCTGCCGCTGCGCCTTCTCTTCGCGCGTGCCGCCGGGAAACGGCACCTGCCCTGTGAGCAGGAAGTAGAGCGTGCAGCCGAGGCCGTAGATGTCGGCCGTCGCGCGGGCGTTGGCCGGATTCCGCACCTGCTCCGGAGCCATGTAGTCCATCGTGCCGATCACGCGGGCCGACGCGGAAGACTGCATGTCGAAGACGGAGCCCGCGAGGCCGAGGTCGAGCACCTTGACGCGTCCCTCTTTCGTGGCGAGCAGGTTGCCGGGCTTCACGTCGCGGTGCACGACGCCCTGATCGTGCGCGCAGGCGAGGCCGTGGGCCGCCTGCACGATCACCGAGGCGGCGGTCCATTCATCGAGCGGCCCGTGCCGCAAGACCTGGCGCCGCAGGTCGAGCCCCTCGACGTATTCGGTGACGAGGTAATACACCTTGCCATCACGGCCGGCATCGAGCGCCCGCAGCAGGTTTTCGTGGTCGAGGTCGCCGAGCCGCTCGATCTCCCGCAGAAAGGCGGCTTCGGTGGCGGCCGTGGCCTTGTCTTTCGTCAGCACCTTGATGGCGACGATCCGGCGCATCATCGCATGCTGCGCCTTGAACACCCGCCCCATCCCCCCCTGCCCCACCTGGTCGAGGATGCGGTATTGGTTGAGCGAAAGCTTGCTGCGGCCCAGGAGCATCTGGCCCGCCTGAAATTTCGTCAGCTGGCCGCGGCCCACGAGCACGTCGGCCACCGCCTTGTCGAGGCGGTCGGCAGCATGCGGCCCTTCACCCAGCACCGCCCGAGCCTGCGCCTCGGCGGCGTCGAGTTGCGCCGAGTCGAGCAGACCGCTGGCGATCGCCGTTTCACGGAAACGGCGGCGTGGCGGCTGTCTGGCGGCGCCGCCATCGGCGGCATCGGCGTGCGGGGTCGGCGTCATGGGTTCGAAGCGGGCGGAGTCATTCCCCGTAGGAGAGTCTACCCCCCGGAAGGGCGTCGTGCCGGACGGCCTTGCCGCCCGCCCCCCGGCGGCCGATCCGACCGCTTGAAGAGCGCCGGAAACCGGAGGCTCCAGGCCGGCGGCAGGGGCGACTCGATCGTGATCCGCTCCCCGGTCGCGGGGTGATCGATGGCGAGCCGACGGGCATGGAGGGCGATGGCGCCTTGTTCGAGCGGGATGCGGCTGCCGTAGCGGCGGTCGCCGACGATCGGGCAGCGGCGGCGCGAGAGCTGCAGCCGCAGTTGATGCCGCCGGCCGGTGGACGGGGCGAGCTCCACGAGCGACACCTCACCCGCGCGGCAGACGACGCGGGCTCGGGCGTGGGCGGCGCGACCCGAGTCTGCCTCTTCGTCCGGCGGTTCACCGCCTATTTCGTCGCGGTCGTCGCGGTCGTCGCGGTCGTCGCGGTCGGGCCGGTCGCGGTCTTCGCGTGTGATCGTGTCGTGCCAATCCACCCAGGTGCCGAGCGGCGCCGGAAACCGCCCCTCGACGATCGCCACGTAATCCTTCTCGACGGTGCGTTCGCGAAACTGCCGGGAGAGCTCGGCCGCGGCCGCGCGGGTCTTGGCGAAGACGAGCACGCCCGACACGGGCGCATCGATCCGGCTCACCACCCCGACGAAGCCGCCCCGCGGCAGGCCGCGCTGCACGAGCGTGAAGGCGCTCGTGGTTCCACGCGGCGCGTTTGCCGTTGGCAGCCCGGCCGGCTTCGCGAGTACGATCAGGTGGTCGTCCTCGAAGAGGGTTTCGGGGACGGGAGGTTTTGATTGCATGGATCAAGCGTTGCGTCGATCGATCGTGCTTGCAAGCCGCTCGCCGCGGCGGCTGGAACTGGCCAGGGGCGAGGGCTGGCAGGTGACCGTGGCCGCGCCCCCCGAGGCGGCCGAGGAATCGCAGCCCCCGCGTGACCCCGCTGAGCCGCTCGCGGATTACGTCGTCAGGCTCGCCCGCGCAAAGGCCGAGGCAGTGGCGGCCACCGGCGTGGCCGGGATCCTCGTGGCCTGCGACACGCTCAGCGACGTAGATGGCACTGTGCTCGGCAAGCCGGCCGACGCCGCCGACGCCCGACGGATGCTCGAGACCCTCTCCGGCCGCAGGCACCGTGTGCTCACGGGCGTCTGCGTCTGGCAGCTGCCGGATGGGCAGCCGCGATTGGCGGTGGCGGAAAGCCTGCTCGAGATGGGGCCGCTCTCAAAGGAATTCCTCGATTGGTATCTCGCGAGCGGCCTCTGGCAGGGCAAGGCGGGCGCCTGCGGCTTCCAAGACGAGCGATTGCCGCTCCGACTCGTCGCCGGCAGCCCGTCGAACGTCGTCGGCCTGCCGCTCGAACTGCTCCGCGAGATGCTGCCCGGCGTGCACATGACAGGCTGAAGCCTGTCCCACATCGGGAAAAACAGACAGGCCCGCACGGCGGTGAGCCGTGCGGGCCTGCGTTGTAAAAATCCGGCGATACCTACTCTCGCGCTTGTGGCACTACCATCGGCTCTGGAAGCTTAACTACCGTGTTCGGGATGGGAACGGGTGTGACCTTCCAGATATGTTCACCGGAAATATCTGTGTTGCCGCCTTCGCGGCAACGAATGTTGTGTCGTGGTAGTCGGCATGATTCCGAACCGCCTGAGCGGTTCAGGAACACTCGATACGAGTGGTCAAGCGTTCGTCCGTTAGTACCGGTTAGCTGAGTGCATTGCTGCACGTACACGTCCGGCCTATCAACCTGGTCGTCTTCCAGGGGACTTTCGGGCATAAAGCCCTACGAAACCTGATCTTGGGGCGGGCTTCACGCTTATATGCTTTCAGCGTTTATCCGTTCCGTTCATAGCTATCCAGCCGTGCCGCTAGCGCGACAACTGGAACACCAGAGGAACGTCCTTCCAAATCCTCTCGTACTAAAGAAGAATCCCCTCAAGTTTCGTGCGCCCACAGCAGATAGGGACCGACCTGTCTCACGACGGTCTGAACCCAGCTCACGTACCACTTTCATTGGCGAACAGCCAAACCCTTGGGAGCTTCTCCACCCCCAGGATGTGATGAGCCGACATCG